>DHCMC07803__coassemble_1198_pt1 | contig 15605 bp, 14 predicted proteins | sample DHCMC07803__metabat2_high_PE_053 | metagenome-assembled genome bin DHCMC07803 | reverse complement strand
TTGGCGAAGGTCTCGATGAAGGAGCCGCAGCCGGAGGAGCAGGCCTCGTTGAGCAGGATGGAGTCCACCGCGCCGTTGCGGATCTTGAAGCATTTCATATCCTGCCCGCCGATGTCGATGATGAAGTCCACGTCGGGGTTGAAGTGGGCGGCGGCCTTGTAGTGGGCCACCGTCTCCACCAGGCCGGCGTCGCAGGAGAAGGCGTTTTTGATCAGGTCCTCGCCGTAGCCGGTGACGGCGGCCCCCTTGATTACAATTCGCTCCCCGCACAGCTTGTAGATCTCCTTCAGCTGCCCCAGCACCACCGCCACCGGGTTGCCCTGGTTGGACTGGTAATAGGTGTACAGCAGCCCGCCGTCGGCGGTGATGAGGGCCACCTTGGTGGTGGTGGAGCCGGCGTCGATGCCCAGCCAGGCGTCCCCGGTATAGGTATGTATGTCCGCCTCCGGGGGGCGGGTGGCGTTGTGCCGGGCCAGGAAGGCGTCGTACTCCTCCTCACTCTCAAAGAGGGGGGGCATGGTGTCCACCAGGCCCACGCTGTCCACGCTCTGCTCCAGCTTTTCCAGCAGCTGGTCAAAGGGGTGCTCCGGGTAGTCGGTGGCGCACAGGGCCGCGCCGATGGCGGCGAAGCAGTCCCCGTCCTCGGGGAAAACGGCGTGCTCCCCGTCCAGCTTCAGGGTCTCCACGAACCGCTGCCGCAGGCCCATGAGGAAGTGCAGCGGCCCGCCCAGAAAGACGATCTTGCCCTTGAGCTCCCGCCCCTGGGTGAGGCCGCCCACCGTCTGGTTCACCACCGCCTGGAAAATGGAGGCGGCCACGTCCTCCTTGCGCCCGCCCTGGTTGAGGATGGGCTGGATGTCGCTCTTGGCGAACACGCCGCAGCGGGAGGCGATGGGGTAGATCTTCTCGTGCTTCAGGCTCAGCTCGTCCAGCTCGTTCACCGTGACGTTCATCAGGGTGGCCATCTGGTCGATGAAGGCGCCGGTGCCTCCGGCGCAGGAGCCGTTCATCCGCTCCTCCAGGGCTCCGCCGAAGAAGATGATCTTGGCGTCCTCGCCCCCCAGCTCGATCACCGCGTCGGTGTCCGGGATGTACTGGTCCACCGCGGCGGCGGTGGCGTACACCTCCTGGACGAAGTCGATGCCGGCGGCCTTGGCCACCCCCAAGCCGGCCGAGCCGGTGATAGTGAGGTGGACCTGCCTGCCCGCCAGCTTGTCGCGGATGGAGTTCAGGGTCTCCGCCGCCCGCTCCCGGGCCTTGGAATAGTGCCGCTCATAGGAGCGGAAGAGAAGCTTGTTCTGTTCGTCCAGCACCACCACCTTGACGGTGGTGGAGCCGATGTCGATGCCGATCCGAAGACTCATGAAAGTCACCTGATGCCTTTATAAAATTTCGCACCGTACATGATAGCTCAAAATCCGCGTTTTTACAACCCCAAAGTGGGAGAAGCATGAGAGATTCTACGTTCTGCAAAAATTCTATAGGATTAGTGTAGTTATTTGGTGGGAAATGACCATGGGGCGGCGGGCGCCTGCCGGATGGGCTGTTTTTAGGGAATTTTAATCTTCCTTGCTCCCCGCAGTTAAGAAAGCCGTGCTATCCTGTGTCCAGAATGAAAGGAAAGGGTGTGTGCCCATGACGCGGGAGGAATATCTGGCCCAGCTGGAGGCCCTGCTGACCGGCCGGGTTCCGGCGGATGAGCTGGGGCGGATGCTGGACTACTACCGCTCCTACTTTGACGAGGCCGGTCCGCAGGGGGAGGCAAGGGTGATGGACGAGCTGGGCTCCCCGGCGGAGCTGGCCGCCCGGATCATGGAGGCCCGCCGCGGCCAGAGCGCCCGGGAGACCGCTCAGCCCCCGGCCCAGCGCTCCCGCAGCGGCTTTGGCGCACTTTGGAAGGTGCTGCTGGCCATCTGCGCCGCCCCCATTGCCATCCCTCTGATCCTCCTGGCGGCGGCGCTGGCCCTGCTCATCCTCCTGATGGCTGTGGGCGTGGTGTTCGGCTTCGTCATCGGCGGTGTGGCCTGCGTGGCGGCGGGGGCGGCGGCGGCCTGGTCGGGCGTCGCGGTGATCTTTACCGCCGGCATGGCCACCACCATGCTCCGCTGCGGCGCGGGCATGCTGTGCGGCGGGCTGGGCCTGCTGCTCATCGCCGGGGGCTTTGCCCTGGGGAGCCTGCTCTGCGGGGCCCTGGCCGGGGCGCTGAGCCGCTGGCTTCTGAGAAGGGAGGGGTCGGTATGAATCTGCCTACCAAGGCCTGCCTGGGGGCGGGGGCCTTTCTGGTCCTGTCCGGGGGCCTGCTGGCCCTGACGGGGTTTCTGATGGGGGGCGACGCCTCTCTGGGCTGGAGCGGGCAGAGGGGCGCGGTGGAGGGGGCCTCCAGTACCCCGTCGGCGGAGACGGCCGGGGCCCTCGCGCCCTTTGCCGCGCTGAATGTGGACCTTGCCCGCGGATCCGTCAGCGTGGTCGCCGCCGGGGAGGACTACGAGATCTCGGTCACCGGCCGGCTGGCGGAGGAGGTCAGCTATGAGCTGACGGGGGACACCCTCACCGTCACCGGCGGGGGAGAGGGGCTGGAGTTCTTCTCCTCCGGCGATGAGGCCCTGGTCATGGTAACGGTGCCCGAGGGCGCCTACCTGGAGTCGGCGGACCTGAACGCCGATATGGGCCAGGTGGAGGTGGACGGAATCACCGCCGCCGCCCTTCAGGTGTCCTCCGGCCTGGGGAACGTGGATCTGAGCGATGTGACGGCGGGGGACGCCTCCCTCACCCTGTCCATGGGCGATCTGACCGCCTATGGCCTCACCACCCGGAAGTCTCTTAGCGTGGCCAGCGACATGGGGGACGTGTCCCTGGACGGGACCTTCCTGGGGGAGAGCTCGGTCAGCCTGTCCATGGGCGACCTGGAGCTCACCGCCGCCCAGACCCGGGAGGGCTGCGCCCTGGACCTGAGCACCGGGATGGGGGATGTGTACCTGGACGGCGAGCGGCAGGCCAACCCATACAGCCGGGCGGGGGACGGGGACGCCATCACCGCCTCCAACGGCATGGGGGACGTCAGCGTGACCTTTACGGAGTGAAACAGAGAGGGCGGCGCCCTGCCGGTTTGGCAGGGCGCCGCCTTTGTGAAGAGGAATACGGGCCGTCCTATCTGCGGTAGGTCCGCGTGATATGGGCCAGCTTGCCCGATACGCTGGGGTTGAGCGCCTCGGCGCGCACACGCCAGGACCAGTTCTGCGGCCCCATGGTGCCCGGGGCGTTGATGCGGGCGTCCCCGCCCAGGCCCAGCAGGTCCTGGAGCGGGGCCACGGCCAGCCGGCAGGGGGAGGCCCATGCCCCGCACACCGCCCCCCAGCCGAAGCCCTCGTCCCCCCGCAGCCGCAGGTAGTCGCAGGCGAAGTCCCGCTCCCGGGGAGAGGCCTGCTCAAAGAGCCACTGGACAAACGTGGGGGTGTCGTGGGTGCCGGTGTACATCACCCCGTTCTGTGGGCAGTTGTGGGGCAGATAGGCGCTTTCACCGTCGGGGTCGAAGGCGTACACCAGCACCTTCATCCCCGGCAGGCCGCTTTTGGCGATGAAGTCCAGGGCTCCGGCGTCCAGGTCCCCCAGGTCCTCGGCGATGAGGGCCAGGCCGGGAACGCCCTTCAGGGCGTCCAGCAGATCCAGCCCCGGTCCCTGCTCCCAATGGCCCGCCCGGGCGTCGGCCGCGCCGGCGGGAATGGCCCAGTAGGTGTGGAAGGCCCGGAAGTGGTCGATGCGCACCACGTCGTACAGCCGGGCCATCTGCGCCCCCCGCCGCCGCCACCAGGCAAAGCCGGTCTTTTTGTGCCAGGCCCAGTCGTAGAGGGGGTTGCCCCAGTGCTGGCCCTTGTCGGAGAATGCGTCCGGGGGGACACCGGCCACCTGGGACGCGGCCATGGCCCCGTCCAGCTGGAAGAGCTCCGGCTGGGCCCACACCTCGGCAGAGTCGGGGGAGACATAGATGGGCATGTCTCCGATGATGGAGACGCCCTTCCCGTTGGCATAGGCCTTCACCGCCGTCCACTGGCGGAAGAAGAGCAGCTGAAGGAAGGCGTGGTACCGGCACGTGTCCGCCAGCTCCCGCCGGGCCTTTTCCAGGGCCTCCGGCCGCCGCAGGCGGATCTCGTCGGGCCATTTTGCCAGCTCCGCCCCGCCGAAGCGCTCCCGCAGGGCCAGGAACAGGGCGTAGTCGGGCAGCCAGTCCTGTTCCGCGGCCAGAAACTGGTCCAGAGCCTCGGCATACCGCTCCCTGCCCCGCTCCCAGGCCGAGCGGAACAGGGCGGCCCGGTTTTTGTGCAGCCAGGGGTAGTCCACCCGGTCCGGGTCGGCCCACCGGGCGGAGGAGAGCTCCTCATGGGTGAGCAGGCCCTCGTCGGCCAGGGCCTCCGGGTCCAGCAGCAGGGGGTTGCCCGCGAAGCAGGAGGCGGACATGTAGGGGGAGTCGCCGCCGCCGGGGGGGACCAGGGGGAGGATCTGCCAGAACTTCTGGCCGGCGTCGGCCAGGAAGTTGACAAACTGCCGGGCGGGAGCGCCCAGAGTGCCGGTGCCGTAGGGGCCCGGCAGGGAGAACACGGGGAGAAGAACGCCGCTTGCGCGCGCTTGCATATACAGGCCTCCATTTAAAAATATCGTATCCCATTATAAGCGCTTTCGTCTGCTCAACGCAACTTTTATCGACAAAAATTTTGTTTCTGAATTGTTATTGATTTTTTGTTGACAAAAGTTAGATAATATTTAAATATGATAGTTAACACAGGGAATAGATGAAATGAACATGCAAGCAGATAAAAATTTAGATCGCGTAGTGCGGGGTTGGACGATCAAATATGATGCTTTTGTATTGCGTTTTGTTGGGGTGAACGATATGAATGCACAAAATGTCAGGGAAGGAAAATCGCTGCGCGTCATATTATTGCTTGTGCCTCTTGTGATCCTGGCGTTTATTGCGCTGGCCGGCCCCCATGTGTTCAGCCAAACCGGTCCCAACATTGCGACTGGCCGGTTCCTGCGGGCGGCGGACGGCACGGACCTGTTCCTTCACACCGTGTCCCCCCGGGGGGAGACGGAGGTTCTGCTGCTCCAGGACCTGGAGGGGGATGAGAACGCCTATGACAGTCTCTCCGACGGGGATCTGATCCGCATCGGCTACGCGGTCATCCGCTATGACGATTCGGGTCAGGGGAGCGTCGCCCCCTACGAGTGGGATCTGAAACAGGAAGGGACGCCGGAGGATGTCCCCGCCGGCGTGTACGCGGAGATCCAGGCCCGGTTCCCCGGGCGGGCCTGAAACCCTCCGTGAGGAAAAGCCGCGCAGAGTTCCTGCGGCCGCAGCCGCAGGAGCCAAATCAAAATCCGTCGTTCCCGGGGACACCGACCTTTCCCGCACAGCATAGCTATGCGGCCTACGCGAAAAATGTGCCACCGGCACATTTTCTTTACGCTGCGGTCTCGGAAATGACACTTCGCATGGCAAAAGGGGTGACTCTTTCGCAAGAAAATAAACCCCTTCCGCCATGTGATCTTTCTCGAAAAAGCGGCAAAGCCGCTTTTTCGACACGCTGAAACAGTGCGCAGGGGCGCGTGATCCGCGCGCCCCTGCGCACTGTTTACGTCTCCTCGATGGCGTCCCGGATGCTGTTGAATACCTCGTCCTGGTCCTCGCACATCACCAGCAGCACGGTGCCGTCGGCCAGCGTGTCCAGCCGGGCGTGGCTGGCGATGTCGTACTGATCGGCCAGGTACTGCTGGAAGCTCTGCTCCTGCCGGGTGATGAAGTCCTCCAGAGCGCTGTACACCGTGTCCTCCTTTCCGGGGTAAGGGTAGACGGCGGCGATGCCGTAGGCCTTCACGTTCATCAGGGACACCGACAGGGCGCAGGCCTGGCAGTCGTCGGCCTCCAGCCCCAGCAGGTCGAAGGCCGCCTGGCCCATGTCCTCCTGTACATCGGTGACCACGGGGTAAGCGCTGTTGAGCTCCTGATCCCGGGCCCCCTCTATGGCGGAGCGATAGGCCTCCGCGCGGTCCTGGGGAGAGGGGGAGTGGTCCGCGCTGTCTCCGCCGCAGCCTGCCAGCAGGGACAGGGACAGGATCAGGGACAGGATGAAAGTGACGGGTCTCATGTGTTTTCCTCCTTTGTTTTGGCGGACAGCCGCATGTTTTCTGCCGGAAGGGCGCGCAGCTCCAGCGTCCCGTCCCGGCATTCCAGCCGGGCGGCGCCCCCGGCCTTCAGCGCGCCGGAGAGCAGCGCCTCGGCGGCGGGGTCCTCCACCTGGGTGCGGATGGTCCGGCGGAGGGGGCGGGCGCCGTAGCTTGGGTCGAAGCCGGCCTTGGCCAGGGCGTCCAGGGCCTCGTCGCTCCAGGTGAGCTCCGCCCCCAGGGCCGCCAGCCGCGCGGCCACCTGCTCCAGCATCCGCCGGGCGATGGCACGGATCTCCTCCCACCCCAGCTGGGTAAAGACGATGATCTCGTCCAGCCGGTTGAGCAGCTCCGGGCGAAAGACCTTTTTCAGCTCCCCGGTGATCTCCTCCTTCAGCTCCTCCGGCGAACGGGTGCGCCCATCGCCGGCCTCCCCGGCGGCAAAGCCCAGCCGGCCGCCCCTGGCGGTGATGCGCTGTGCCCCCACGTTGCTGGTGAGCACCACGATGGCGTTTCTGAAGTCGGCCTTCCGGCCCAGGGAGTCGGTGAGGGTGCCCTCCTCCAGGACCTGGAGCAGGATCCCCCAGATGTCCGGGTGGGCTTTTTCGATCTCGTCAAAGAGCACCACGCAGTAGGGCCGGCGGCGGACCTGCTCGGTGAGCTGGCCGCCCTCCTCATGACCCACATAGCCGGGGGGTGAACCGATGAGCCGGGAGACGGCGTGCTTTTCCATGTATTCCGACATGTCAAAGCGGATCAGAGCCTCCTGGCTGCCGAACATGGCCCCGGCCAGGGCGCGGCACAGCTCGGTCTTGCCCACGCCGGTGGGCCCAAGAAAGAGGAAACAGCCTGTGGGGCGGCCCTCCTCCTTCAGCCCCACCCGGCCCCGGCGCACCGCCCGGGCTACGGCGCGCACCGCGTGGGCCTGGCCCACCACCCGCCGGTGGAGCTCCTCCTCCAGGCTCAGCAGGCGCCGGCTCTCCTCCTGGGTGAGCGTAGTCACCGGGATGCCGGTCCACCCGGCGGCCACCGCCGCCACGTCCTCGGCCGTCACCGAGCCTGTGTTCCGGCCCGACTGCCACAGGGCCCGCTGCTGCTCCAGCTCCCTGCGGAAGTCCCCCTCCGCGTCCCGGAGCATGGCGGCCCGCTCGAAGTTCTGGTCCCGGATGGCCTCTTCCTTTTCCCGGCGGGTGCGGTCGGTGCGCTCCTCCAGGTCCTGCAGCCCCGGCGGGGCGGACAGCCGGTCCATGCGCACCTGGGAGGCGGCCTCGTCGATGAGGTCGATGGCCTTGTCAGGCAGACGGCGCTCGCCGATATAGCGCACGGACAGGGCGATGGCCGCGTCGATGGCCCCGTCGGTGATGGTCAGCCGGTGGTGGGCCTCGTAGCGGTCCCGCAGTCCCAGCAGGATGGCCCGGGCGGTGTCTGGGTCGGGCTCGGCCACTGTTACCGGCTGGAACCGCCGTTCCAGGGCGGCGTCCTTTTCGATATAGCGCCGGTATTCGTCGGTGGTGGTGGCGCCCACCACCTGCAGTTCCCCCCGGCCCAGGGCGGGCTTGATGATGTTGGCCGCGTCGATGGCCCCTTCGGCGGAGCCTGCGCCCACGATGGTGTGCAGCTCGTCGATGAACAGGATCGTATCCCCGGCCCGGCGGACCTCCGCCAGCAGGTTCTTCACCCGCTCTTCAAATTCCCCCCGGTATTTGGTGCCCGCCACCATGGAGGACAGGTCCAGGGCCAGCAGACGCTTGCCCCGCAGGTCGTCCGGCACCCGGCCGGCGGCCATGCGGGCTGCCAGGCCCTCGGCCACGGCGGTCTTGCCCACCCCCGGCTCGCCGATGAGGGCGGGGTTGTTTTTCCGGCGGCGGGATAGGATCTGGATCACCCGGCGGATCTCCTTGTCACGGCCCACCACCGGATCCAGCAGGCCGCCGGCAGCCATGGCGGTCAGGTCCCGGCAGAACTGCCCCAGCAGCTTGCCCTCCCCGGCGTACTCCCGCTCCCGGGCGCGGCCGCTTCCCCGGTAGGGGGCGGAGGAGGGTTCGCCGCCCATGGCGGCGGTCACGTCGGCCATCAGCCGCCGGGGCTCTGCCCCGGCCTTCACCAGGGCGCGCACCGCCACCCCGTCCCCCTCCCGAAGGATGCCCAGCAGCAGGTGCTCGGTGCCCACATAGCGCTGGCCCAGGCGGGCGGCCTCGGTCAGAGAGAGCTCGATGATCTTCTTGCACCGGGGGCTGAGGCCCTGGGCGGGGGCGCCTGCCGGGTCCCCGGTACCCACCAGGGAGGTCACCGCCTCCCGCAGGGCGTCGTGCTCCAGGCCGGCCGCGCGCAGGACCCGGGCGGCCACGCCGCCCCCTTCTCCCGCCAGGCCCAGCAGCAGATGCTCGCTGCCCACATATCCGTGGCCCAGCTGGGCGGCGGACTGCTGGGCCTGACGCAGGGCCTCCTGGGCCCGCTGGGTGAACCGGGTGTCATTCATGGCCGCCGCGCGCCTCTTTTTCACCCAAAACAGGGGTCCCTTTCGCCCCTTGACCGGCTTCATGCGTCCCTTCACGCCCTTTCGCTTTTGTTCGCGCCCGGTGGGCGCCGCTGCGGGGGGCGCCCTCCAGCTCCGGGGTCAGGCTCCCGGCGGCCTCCATGCGGAACGGGGATGGCTGTTCCATATCTGCTTGCGCCTCCTCTGGTGCGGGCGGGTTTTCCCGCTGAGAAAAAATATACCCAAAACCGGCGCATTTTAGCATTGCATTTTTAAAAAGTTATGATATACTAGCCATAGTTTTAGAGTTTGGAGGTGTATTCCAATGGCCTATGTCATCAGCGACGCCTGCGTGAGCTGCGGCTCCTGCGAGGGCGCTTGCCCCGTGGGCGCGATCTCCCAGGGCGACACCCAGTACGTCATCGACGCCGGCTCCTGCATCGATTGCGGTTCCTGCGCCGATACCTGCCCCACGGGTGCCATTTCCCAGGGCTGATTTCGTCGTACGTAGAAAAACAGCGGTACGCCACAGCGTACCGCTGTTTTTAAATGCTTGTGCAAATGTGAGGTGACGGGCCATGAGCCTGCGGGGAAAGGACCTGCTCCTGGTGGGCCTTACGCTCTTTTCCATGTTCTTTGGGGCGGGGAACCTGATCTTTCCGCCGGGGATCGCCGCCCAGGCGGGGAGCCACACCTGGCCGGCCATGGCTGGCCTGGCGGTGAGCGCGGTGGGCCTGCCGGTGCTGGGGGTGGTGGCGGTGGCCCGTTCCGGCGGGCTGGACGCCCTGGCAGGACGGGTCCATCCGGCCTTTGCCCGCGCCTTTACCGTGGCGGCCTATCTGGCCATCGGCCCCTGCCTGGCCATCCCCCGCACGGCCACCACATCCTTTGAGATGGCGGTGCCTCCCTTCCTGGGGGCGGACGCTCCTCTGGCCGGGGCGCGGCTGGCCTGGTCGCTGGTGTTTTTTGCCGCAGCCCTGGTCCTGGCCCTGCGGCCGGAAAAGCTCACGGACCGGCTTGGCAAGGTGCTCTGCCCCATCCTGGTGGGGCTGATCCTGGTCACCTTTGCCGCCTGCGTGATCGATCCTCCCGCGGGCTACGGCCTGCCCCAGGGGGCTTATGCGGGCCACCCGGCCGTCCGGGGGTTTCTGGAGGGCTATCAGACCATGGATACCATTGCCGCCCTGGCCTTCGGCATCGTGATCGCCGTCAACATCCGGGCCCGGGGGGTGGACGGGACGCGCGCGGTGGTGAACGGTACCGTCCGCTCCGGTGTGATCGCCGGGGCGATGCTGCTGGCGGTGTATGCCATGCTGGCTCACATCGGCGCCATCTCCGCCGGCGCGATGCCCGGCCCCTCCGACGGGGCGCAGGCGCTGGCCAACGCCGCGGGCCTGCTTTTCGGCCCGATGGGGAACATCCTGCTGGCCGCCATATTCTTCCTTGCCTGCTTCAACGTGTGTGTGGGCCTCATCAGCTCCTGCGGCGCTTTCTTTCACAGCATCTGCCCCAAGCTGTCCTATCGGGGCTGGGCTTTTCTCTTCGCGGTGGTGAGCGCGGTCATTTCCAACGCGGGACTGGCCCAGATCATGGCCTTTTCCGCCCCGGTGCTGGGAGCCATCTACCCCATGGCCATCCTGCTCATCGCCCTGTCCTTTCTCCCCCCGGCCCTGGCGCAGGGGCGGCGGGCCTACCCGGTGGGGATGCTCTTCACCGGGACGGCCAGCGTGCTCCTGGCCCTGCGGGACGTGGGAGCGCCCCTGGCCATTCTGGACGCCCTGCCCCTGGCCGGAGTGGGGCTGGGGTGGATCCTGCCGGCGGCGGCGGGGGTGGGGCTGGGCCTTGCCCTGCCCGCCCGGAAGGGGTAGGCCCGGGCGCCTGCGGGACCTACGACTTTGGCTTTGGCCTGAAGATCAGCGCCGCCAGCAGCCCGAAGAACACCGCGGCGGCGATGCCCCCTGCCGCGGCGGTCACCCCGCCGGTGAGGGCCCCCAGGGCCCCCTGCTCCGCCACCGCCTTCGCCGCCCCCTTGGCCAGCAGCCAGCCGAAGCCGGTAAGGGGGACCGTGGCCCCCGCCCCGCCGAAATCGGCGATATACTGGTATATCCCCAGCCCGCCCAGCACCACCCCGGCCACCACATAGGCCACCAGGATGCGGGCGGGGGTGAGCTTGGTCTTGTCGATGAGCACCTGCCCGATCAGGCACAGCGCCCCGCCGCACAGAAAGGCCCGGGCGTACTCTCCCAACGCTTCCATTACGTTTTTCCTCCTTCCAGGGCCACCGCGTGGCATATGCCGGGGATGCTCTCTCCCTGCTGGGTGGAGGTGGGGGAGAGCAGGGCCCCGGTGCCGCAGAAGAGCAGCCGGCGCCATTTTCCGCCGGACAGGCCGCCCAGCAGAAAGCCGCACAGCACCGCCGCCGAGCACCCGCACCCCGACCCGCCGCAGTGCACGTCCTGCCCCTGCCGGTCGTAGATGAGCGCGCCGCAGTCGGCAAGGCCCGGCAGCTCCAGCCCCGCCTCCCGCAGCAGCTCCCCCAGCAGCTCCAGCCCCAGCGATCCCAGGTCGCCGGTGACGATGAGGTCGTAGTCCGAGGGCTTCCGCCCCGTGCCAGCCAGGTGGGAGAGGATGGTGTCCGCCGCCGCGGGGGCCATGGCCGCGCCCATGTTGTTGGCGTCCTTGACGCCCAGGTCCACCACCCGGCCCAGGGTCACGTGGGTGATGCGGGGCCCTTCGCCTCCCCGGCCCACCAGGGCGCAGCCCGCCCCCGTCACCGTCCACTGGGCGGTGGGCGGGCGCTGCCCGCCGTACTCCAGGGGAGTGCGGTACTGCCGCTCCGCCGAGCAGAAGTGGGAGGAGGTCACCGCCGCCGCCCGCTCCAGAAAGCCGCCCCCGGTCAGCAGGGCCGCCAGGGCCAGGGACTCTGCCATAGTGGAGCAGGCTCCGTACAGCCCCAGGAAAGGCCGCCCGTGCTCCCGGGCGGCGAAGGCCGAGCCGATGCATTGATTGAGCAGGTCCCCCGCCAGCAGGCAGTCCACCGCCCCGGGGGCCAGCCCCGCCTTGTCCAGGGCCAGGGACAGGGCCTTTTTCTGCATGGCGGTCTCCGCCTTCTCCCAGCTCTTCTCCCCAAAGCTGTCCTCTTCGCCCACCAGGTCGAAGAAGTCCGCCAGGGGACCCTGGCCCTCCTTTTTCCCAACCACGCTGGCCCAGGAGAGCACCCGGGGCCCGCCGGGGAGGGTGATGGTGCGCCCGCCGCCCTGCTGTCTGTCCATACGCTCACTCCAATTTTTTCGGAATGGTGCTATTTTGAACGAAAAGGGCGGAAAATATCAGCGCGGATTTTTCTCCCCTGCCGCTGGTCAAACCCGGGATTATACGCTATAATGGGAGAAACACGAAAAGGAGGACCTGCCATGGAACAGGAAGCCAGGCGCACGCTGGCCTATCTCTGCCCCTCCTGCCGCCAGAGCGTGGCGGTGGAGCGGACCGTTTTTCAGCTGGCCGCCTCGGCCAATACCCTGTCCTGCCCCTGCGGCAAGTCCGCCCTGAAGGTGGAGCTCATGGGCGACCGCGCCCGGCTGACGGTGCCCTGCCTGTTCTGCGGGCGGGACCACACGGTGGTGTGCGCCTCGCAGGCATTTCTCCACCAGCGGCTGCTGGCCTTCTCCTGCGCCGCGTCGGGGCTGGACTGCTGCCTGGTGGGTGAGGAGGGGGCGGTGTTCGCCGCCCTCAGGCGCCTGGAGGAGGCGGCCGACAAGCTGGAGGCCGCCGGCGGCGAACGGGGAGCCTTTCTGGACCCGGTGGTGATGGAGGAGGTCCTGGCCGAGGTGAAGGACATCGCCGGACGCGGCGGCGTCCGCTGCACCTGCGGCTCCACGGAGTGGAAGCTGAAGGTGAATTTCAGCTCCGTAGACCTGATCTGCGCCTCCTGCGGCGGGATCATGCGCATCCCCGCCGCCACTGCCGACGACCTGGATGACGTCTGCTGCAAGGACAGGCTGGTCATAAAGGGGACCGCCCCGGACTGACGGCGATCCCAGGGGGTATGTCTATGTACTACGAAAAGGAATATCTGGTGGACTCCCGCGATATCGACCCCTGGTATCACTGCCGGCCCTCCGGCCTGCTGGGGGCCCTGCAGGAGGCGGCGGTGGAGGCCGCCTGCCAGCTGCACGCCTCCCGGGAGGAGATGCTCGGCAAATACAACTGCTTCTGGATGCTGGCCCGGATCTGGTACCGGCTGGACCGCCCCCTGTGCTGGGGGGACAAGGTCACGGTGCGCACCTGGCACCGGGGCGCCCGGGGGGCGTCCACCTACCGGGATTTCGACCTGTTCGTGAATGGGGAGCCGGCGGGGGAGGCGGTGTCTACCTGGGTGCTGGCCGACGCGGACACCCACAAGCTCTTCCGCATGAACCACCTGGAGGAATTCCAGGGTACGGACGGCGGGGAGCTGTGCAAGGAGAGGACCCTCTCCGGCCTGCGCCTGCCCCCGGACATGGAGAAGGCGGAGGACCGGCTCCTCCACTACAGCGACACCGACGTCAACGGGCACGTGAACAACGTGCGCTACGTGGACTTCATCTGCGACGCCCTGCACATGGAAGGGCTGGGCCCCGGCCGCTTTGTCTCCCAGCTCCAGGTGGGCTACCTGGCCGAGTGCCGGGCGGGGGAGACCCTGGAGCTCTATACCGGCCAGTCCGGCGGGCTGTGGTACGTCCGGGGGACGGACGGCGCGGGGAAGCACCGCTTCGACGGCGCGGTGGCCCTGGCGGATACCGCGCCTTGACAGGGCGGGAGCGCTCAGGTACAATAGATAAAATTTTACGTTCCAGACGGCCCGCCGCGCATTGAGACCGCGGATATCTCAAAAAACGGCCCGGCCGTATTCTGAACAGAAAAAGGAGATGCACTATGGTCAACACCGACGAGCGAGAGAAGTTCACCCGGCAGGGCCTCACCTTTGACGATGTGCTGCTCATCCCCGCGGAGAGCGACGTCCTGCCCGCAGACATCGACCTGCACACCCAGCTCACCCGGAAGATCCGCCTGAACATCCCGCTGATGAGCGCGGCCATGGACACGGTCACCGAGTCCCGCATGGCCATCGCCATCGCCCGGGAGGGGGGCATCGGCATCATTCACAAGAACATGTCCATCGGCGCCCAGGCCGAGCAGGTGGACATGGTCAAGCGCAGCGAGAACGGCGTCATCACCAACCCCTTCTGGCTGGCCCCCGGCCACACCCTGGCCGAGGCCGACGAACTCATGGCCAAGTACCGCATCTCCGGCGTGCCCATCTGCAAGGACGGCAAGCTCATCGGTATCATCACCAACCGGGACATGAAGTTCGAGACCGACATGAGCCAGCTGGTGGACAACGTGATGACCAAGGACCACCTGGTCACCGCCAAGGAGGGCGTCACCCTGGAGGAGGCCAAGGACATCCTCCGCCGCCACAAGATCGAAAAGCTTCCCATCGTGGACGACGAGTACCGCCTGAAGGGCCTCATCACCATCAAGGACATCGAGAAGGCCACCGTCTACCCCAACTCCGCCCGGGACGAGAAGGGCCGTCTGCTGGCGGGGGCCGCTATCGGCGTCACCGACGATGTGCTGGACCGGGTGGCCGCTCTGGTGGAGGCGGGGGCGGACGTGCTCTGCCTGGACTCCGCCCACGGCCACTCCCACAATATCCTGGACTGCGTGCGCCGGGTGAAGGCCCTCTACCCCGACGTGCAGCTCATCGCCGGCAACGTGGCCACCGCCGAGGGCACCCGCGCCCTCATTGAGGCGGGGGCCGACTGTGTGAAGATCGGCATCGGCCCCGGCTCCATCTGCACCACCCGCGTGGTGGCGGGCATCGGCGTGCCCCAGATCACCGCCGTGTACGACGCGGCCCGGGTGGCCCAGGAGTACGGCGTCCCCATCATCGCCGACGGCGGCGTGAAGTATTCCGGCGACATCGCCAAGGCCATCGCCGCCGGTGCCAACGTGGTCATGCTGGGCTCCCTGCTGGCCGGCTGTGAGGAGTCCCCGGGGGACACCGAGGTCTACCAGGGCCGGCAGTTCAAGGTCTACCGGGGCATGGGCTCCCTGGGGGCCATGGGCAAGGGCTCCAAGGACCGCTACTTCCAGCAGAACAACAAGAAGCTGGTGCCCGAGGGCGTGGAGGGCCGTGTGCCCTACAAGGGACTGGCCGGGGAGACCATTTATCAGCTCATGGGCGGCCTGCGGGCCGGCATGGGCTATACCGGCTGCCGGAATGTGGAGGAGCTGCAGAGCAAGGCCCAGTTCATGCAGATCACTTCCGCCGGCCTGAAGGAGTCCCACCCCCACGACGTGTATATCACCAAGGAGGCTCCCAACTACACCATTTCCGGGTCGTAAGCCATGGAGCGCATCACCGTTGCGGCACAGCCGGAGGGCTGGGCCGTCCCCGCCGGCCGGGAGGCCGAGGCCGCCGAGCGCCTGGGCCGGTTCGAGGACGCCTGGGCGCAGCTGGAGGCCCGTCAGGCGCAGGTCGCCGCCCGCATGGAGGCGCTGAAGGCCCAGGGAAAGCAGAAAAGCGCCCAGTTCCGGGAGCTCTTTGCTGAAAAGCTCACCATCCAGAACACCCTGACCCTGTGGGAGACCTACGGGATCAAATGAGAAAGGCCGCCGCCCATGGGCCAGTAGTGATAGGGAAGGTCCCTAAACAGCGAGCAGCCGGACCCTATCACACAAATGAGAAAGCAAGGAGCCACACCCGGCCCCTTGCTTTTTCTTATCTCATAGTCCTATGCCCCGCAGGGCATGAAAGCGACGCAATTCCCATGGGGACCCATTTTCAGGCCCCACCAGACTCCCGACGGGGAATTGCATGGAGCGGGACCAACCTCTGACCCCGCCTTGCACCCAGCCATCAGAGACCACCCCGGCCTCGTTCGTGGCGGGCCACCCATTTCCCAGGCCATCAAGCAAGCCACCCTCT
>DHCMC07803__coassemble_1084_pt1 | contig 17349 bp, 10 predicted proteins | sample DHCMC07803__metabat2_high_PE_053 | metagenome-assembled genome bin DHCMC07803 | reverse complement strand
GCCGCCAGACCGGCTTTGCCATGCTGTGCGAGTCCAACCCCCAGGAGGTCATGGACCTGGGCGCGGTGGCCCATCTGGCCGCCATCAAGGGCCGCGTCCCCTTCCTGAACTTCTTTGACGGTTTCCGCACCTCCCACGAGATCCAGAAGATCGCCATCTGGGACAACGACGACCTGCGGGACATGGTGGATATGGACGCGGTGGAGGCCTTCCGCAAGCGCTCCCTGAACCCCGAGCGGCCCGTCATGCGCGGCTCCCACGAGAACGGCGACATCTTCTTCCAGCACCGCGAGGCCGCCAACCGCTACTACGACGCCGTGCCCGGCATCGTGGAGGAGTACATGGGCAAGGTCAACGCCAAGCTGGGCACCAACTATCAGCTGTTCAACTACTACGGCGCCCCCGACGCTGACCGGGTGATCGTGGCCATGGGCTCCATCTGCGACGTGGCCGAGGAAGTCATCGACTACCTCAACGCCCACGGCGAGAAGGTGGGCCTGGTGAAGGTCCGCCTGTACCGGCCCTTCCGCGCCGACAAGCTGCTGGAGGCCATTCCCGCCACCGCCAAGAAGATCGCCGTGCTGGACCGCACCAAGGAGCCCGGCGCTCAGGGCGACCCCCTGTACCTGGACGTGGTCACCGCCTTCGCCAACGCCGGCCGGCAGGCCACCATCATCGGCGGCCGCTACGGCCTGGGCTCCAAGGACACCCCGCCCAGCAACGTGTTCGCCGTGTATGAGGAGCTGACCCGCGCCGAGCCCAAGCGGCAGTTCACCGTGGGCATCGTGGACGACGTGACCCACACCTCCCTGGATGAGAAGCCCTCCCCCAACACCGCGGCCCCCGGCACCATCGAGTGCAAGTTCTGGGGCCTGGGCGGCGACGGCACCGTGGGCGCCAACAAGAACTCCATCAAGATCATCGGCGACCACACCGACAAGTACGTCCAGGCCTACTTCCAGTACGACTCCAAGAAGACCGGCGGCGTGACCATCAGCCACCTGCGCTTCGGCGACCAGCCCATCCGCGCTCCCTACTATATCAACAAGGCCGACTTCGTGGCCTGCCATGTGCCCGCCTACATCGTCAAGGGCTTCCCCATGGTCCGGGACGTGAAGGACGGCGGCGTGTTCCTCATCAACTGCCAGTGGTCTGACGAGGAGCTGGACCACCACATGCCCGCCGAGGCCAAGCGCTACATCGCCCAGCACAACATCCAGGTCTACACCATCAACGCCATCGACCTGGCCATCGAGATCGGCATGGGCAAGCGCACCAACACCATCCTGCAGTCCGCCTTCTTCAAGCTGGCCAAGGTCATGCCCGAGGAGGAGGCCATCGGCTACATGAAGGACGCCGCCACCCACTCCTACCTGAAGAAGGGCCAGGACGTGGTGGACATGAACCACAAGGCCATCGACATGGGCGCCACCGCCTTCCACAAGTTCGAGGTCCCCGCCTCCTGGGCCACCGCCGAGGACAAGGCCGAGGCCGAGCACCTGGAGGGCAAGGCCGAGACCGTGAAGATGGTCAAGGAGATCATGGAGCCCGTGGGCCGCATGGACGGCGACAGCCTGCCCGTCTCCGCCTTTGCCTACGGCCATGAGGACGGCACCTTCTGCCAGGGCGCCGCCGCCTATGAGAAGCGGGGCGTGGCTGTGTCCGTGCCCGAGTGGGACGCCGCCAAGTGCATCCAGTGCAACCAGTGCTCCTACGTCTGCCCCCACGCCACCATCCGCCCCTTCGCCCTCACCGAGGAGGAGGCCAAGAACGCCCCCGCTCAGGCCAAGATCGTGGACATCAAGGCCGGCAAGGGCAAGGGCGAGTACAAGTTCGCCCTGGCTGTCAGCCCCCTGGACTGCATGGGCTGCACCGTGTGCGTGTCCACCTGCCCGGTGAAGGCCCTGGAGATGAAGCCCCAGGAGTCCCAGGCCGACCAGCAGGAAGTCTTCGACTACATGGTGGCCAAGGTGGCCCCCAAGGCCGACATGGAGGACGTCAAGACCGTCAAGGGCAGCCAGTTCAAGCAGCCCCTGCTGGAGTTCTCCGGCTCCTGCGCCGGCTGTGCCGAGACCGCCTATGCCCGCCTCATCACCCAGGTGTGCGGCGATCGGATGTACGTCTCCAACGCCACCGGCTGCTCCTCCATCTGGGGCGGTCCCGCCGCTACTTCTCCCTACACCATCAACAAGGACGGCAAGGGTCCCGCCTGGGCCAACTCCCTGTTTGAGGACAATGCCGAGCACGGCCTGGGCCTGTTCCTGGGCCAGAAGGCCATCCGGGACCGGCTGGCCGACCAGACCCGCCAGCTGATCGCTCTGGACTGGTGCGTCCCCGCCCTCAAGGAGGCCGGCCAGAAGTGGCTGGACACCATGAACGACGGCGAGGCCAACGCCGAGGCCGCCAAGGCCTACATCGCCGCCCTGGAGGACGGCCTGTGCACTGTGGACGAGCTGCTGGCCAATCCCAAGGCCGAGATCCAGGCCTTCGGCAAGGAGCTCCAGGCCAAGGGTGAGACCCTCTGCCAGTGCGACGCGTGCAAGCTGGCCGCCGCCATCCTCCAGGAGAAGGAGTACCTGAACAAGAAGTCCATCTGGATCTTCGGCGGCGACGGCTGGGCCTACGACATCGGCTACGGCGGACTGGATCACGTCATCGCCTCCGGCGAGGATGTGAACATCTTCGTGTTTGACACCGAGGTGTACTCCAACACCGGCGGCCAGGCCTCCAAGGCCTCCAACATCGGCCAGGTGGCCCAGTTCGCCGCCGCCGGCAAGACCCAGCCCAAGAAGAGCCTGGCGGAGATCGCCATGCAGTACGGCTACGTCTACGTGGCCCAGGTGGCCATGGGCGCCAATCCCAACCAGACCCTCACCGCCATCCGGGAGGCTGAGGCCTATCACGGCCCGTCCCTGGTCATCGGCTACGCCCCCTGTGAGATGCACTCCATCAAGGGCGGCATGGCCAACTGCCAGGTGGAGATGAAGAAGGCCGTGGATTGCGGCTACTGGAACCTGTTCCGCTTCAACCCCGCCCTGAAGGCCGAGGGCAAGAACCCCTTCACCCTGGACTCCAAGGCCCCCGCCGGCGGCTATCAGGAGTTCCTGATGAACGAGGCCCGCTACTCCTCCCTGACCCGCGCCTTCCCCGAGCGCGCCAAGGAGCTCTTCGCCCAGAACGAAGAGGCCGCCAAGGAGCGGTACGAGCACCTGACCCATCTGGTGGAGCTCTACAAGTAAACAAATTCGCACAAGGGCCCCGGGCGATATCGCCCGGGGCCCGTCTTTTTCCGCGGCCTCTTCGGGGCCCCGCCGCAGGCGGGGCGGCGCTTTGCGCCGTACGAGCGTTTTACCGCAGGCAAAACCTCGGCGCAGGGGCAATTCACTTGCCCCGAGCATGTAAAATCAAAGGGGTCCCCGGCGGGCGGAAGCCTGCCGGGGACATGGCCGCGAAAGAGCGGTACGAGCATCTGACCCGTCTGGTGGAGCTCTACAAGTAAACAAATTCGCACAAGGGCCCCGGGCGATATGCCCGGGGCCCGTCTTTTTCCGCGGCCTCTTCGGGGCCCCGCCGCAGGCGGGGCGGCGCTTTGCGCCGTACGAGCGTTTTACCGCAGGCAAAACCTCGGCGCAGGGGCAATTCACTTGCCCCGAGCATGTAAAATCAAAGGGGTCCCCGGCGGGCGGAAGCCTGCCGGGGACATGGCCGCGAAAGAGCGGTACGAGCATCTGACCCGTCTGGTGGAGCTCTACAAGTAAACAAATTCGCACAAGGGCCCCGGGCGATATGCCCGGGGCCCGTCTTTTTCCGCGGCCTCTTCGGGGCCCCGCCGCAGGCGGGGCGGCGCGCCGCAGAAGTGTTTTGGGACCCTGGGCGAGACGAGCCCAGGGTCCCAAATATTTGACGAGGAGGGCCGGGGCGCCTGCGGCGCCCCGGCCCTCCACACACTCTCTCCGCTCTCTCTCAGGAAAAACTCAGGGGTGGATGATGACCTTGCGGGCCTTCTTCTGAATGATGTACTCCAGGCCCTTGCCATAGTCCTCCAGGGGCAGCTCGTGGGAGATGAGCTCCTTGACCTGCACCACGCCGCTCTCCAGATACTCCAGCGCCCGGCCGAAGCAGTGGGTCTGGGCGAAGGAGCCCAGGATGGTGTACTCCTCGTTGAAGATGTCATAGGGGCTCACAGGCACCTTGGCGTCGGCGGGGCACACCCCGTAGGCCACGACCTTGCTCCCCTTGTGCAGGAAGTTGAAGCAGGACTCAAAGACCGCGGCGGAGCCGGTGGCGTCCACCACGATATCAAAGCCCTTGGGCATCATGGCCTTGATCTCGGCGGTGTGCTTGGAGGGGTCGGCCTTGTCCATGACCACCAGGTCGGTGAAGCCGTACTTGCGCAGGATGTCCAGCTTGTCGGCGTGGGGGTCGGCGATGACCATGCGGCCGGCGCCGGCGCGGCGGAGCAGCTGGGCCAGGATGATGCCGGTGGGGCCGGCGCCGAACATGAGGATGGAGTCGCCGAAATGGGGGGCGATGCGGTCCACGCCGTGGACGGCGCAGGCGGTGGGCTCGGTGAAGGTGGCCTCCTCAAAGGACAGCTTGTCGCTGATGGGGAAGACCTTCTCATGGTTGATGAGCACATACTCGGCAAAGCCGCCGGGCATATTGCAGCCGTGGGAGTTGAAGTTCTCGCAGTACAGGGGCTTGTCGTTGCGGCAGGGGTCGCAGTAGCCGCACAGCTCGGTGTTGTCGGCGGTGACCCGGTCGCCGGGCTTCCACTCGGTGACGTCGCTGCCAACAGAGTCGATGACGCCGGCGAACTCATGGCCGTTTACCAGGGGGAACTTGGCCAGGAAACTGCCGTCGTGGATGGTCAGGTCGGTCTTGCAGATGCCGCAGGCCTTGACCCGGATGACCACCTGATTGGGGCCGGGCACCGGCTTGGGCAGATCCACCAGGTCAAAATGCCGGGCGGCGGAATATTGGATCGCTTTCATACTTCTATCCTCCGTCTATTTGTAGGATGAAAGGTCACAGGCCCTTGCGCTCCATGCCCAGGGCGTTGGCCATCATGATGCCGTCGTACACCATCTGGGGATTGACGGCGAAAGGCTCCACGTCCCAGTAGGAGCGCATGGAGGCCTCGGCCACCTTCATGATGTCCTCACTGGTGGCGTCGGGGATGTCCAGGTCGGCGAAGGTGGTGGGCAGGCCGACCTGCTCGAAGAAGTCGTACATGGTGTCGATCTCCTCGGCGGGGGCGCCCTCCACGATGAGCTGCACCAGGATGCCGAAGGCCACGACCTCGCCGTGGAGCAGCTTGGCGCAGGGCTCCAGAACGGTGATGCCCTCAGCGATGGAGTGGGCGCCGGCGCAGGAGCCGTTCTGCACGCCCAGGCCGGACAGCAGGGTGTTGGCCTCGATGACGTCCTCCACGTCCTTGGTGCACAGGCCCTTCTCGGCGGCCAGCTTGGCGCTGACGCCCTTGGTCAGGATGGTCTCATGGCAAGCCTTGGACACGGCGATGCAGGCGATGGTCTGGTGATAGCCGCTGTTGACATAGTTGGGGGAGGCGGACTGGACATTGGCCCGGCACTCGGGATAGGTGGACAGGGCGTCGCCCATGCCGGCCACCAGGAAGCGGATGGGGGCCTTGGCCAGGATATCGGTGTCCAGCAGCACCAGGTCGGGGTTCTTCTTATAGTGGCGGGCGCCGATGTGCTCGCCCTCCTCGGTGTAGATGACGGACAGGCCCATGGCGGGGGCGTCGGTGGAGGCGGTGGTGGGGACGATGACCACGGCGGCGTTGTAGTTGTCGGCCACGGCCTTGGCGGTGTCCATGGTCTTGCCGCCGCCGATGCCCACCACCACGTCGGGGGTCAGGGCCTTGGCCACGTCGGTGCAGCGGAGGATCTCCTTCTCGGTGCACTGGCCGCCGAACTGCTCGCACTGGATGGTGCTGTCGCTGCCGGCGTACAGGGCCTCGAACTTCTTCTTGAAGTCGTCATAGAAGAACACGTCGATGAGGAAGAACACCTTGCGGCCATAGACCTCGGTGTGGGTCTTGATGTTGTCGAGCTCGAAGCGGCCCTGGATGTAACGGCTGGGGGAGCCCCAGGCTCTGGTGGAATGCTGCAGCATGGACATTTGAAAGACCTCCTTGAATATTAGACGCAGAAATCAATGGTGCGTGCGCCGAAAGCATCCCGGCGGCGGCTGCGCCGCCGGGATGCAAAGGCATAGAGTTTCAGCCGGGCCTCAGCCCTTTTTCCACTTGGGATTGTCCACCAGGGTGGGCTTGCCGTCCTGCTCCACCACCAGCTTGCGGTACCCCTTTTCCTCGATGGTGCCGTAGTCGTGGCCCGCATCGGCCCGGTAGACGAAGAACATCACCAGGGGTTCGTCGCCCAGGTTGATGCTGCGGTGGGCCCAGCGGCCGGGGACGTACAGGGCCTCGCCGGGGCGGAGCTCCTTGAAGTCCACATCGCCCTCCGGGGTCTCCATGAGCATGGCCCCGTAGCCCTTCAGGCAATAGTAGATCTCGCAGGTATCCAGGATGGTGTGGAAGTGGCCTTTGGTCATGTAATACTCCTGGCCCACCTTGCCGGGATAGAGGATGGTGGTGCCGAACTGGAGCACGCCGGGGTCGTCCTCAGGCAGATCAAGGCCGTAGAACTCATAGAGCAGGGGGTCGCCGTTCTCCACCAGCGCCCTGGCCGCCGCCTCGTCGGCAAACTGGCTGGCCATGTTGGACACGCGGCGCTGGATGGGTTTGACCTTTCCGCTTTTGCAGAAGCCGGAGGCCAGATCAAAGTCCAGCACAAAAGGTTTGATGTTCGACATAAGCATGCGCTCCTTCTATTCTGAATTTGCTTATTTCACGATCTGGCCGCGGATGCTGCGGTCCACGGTGAGGGCGATGGCGGCCAGAACGAAGATGCCGAACACGATGTTCTGATAGTAGGCGTTGACGCCGATGAAGTTCATGCCGTTTTCAATGATGGACACGGTGAACACGCCCAGGATGGTGCCCAGCTCGCTGCCCTTGCCGCCGGCCAGGGACGTGCCGCCCAGGGCGCAGGCCGCCACGATCTTCAGGGTAAAGGGATCGCCGATGGTGGGTGCGCTGGAGCGGAGGTTGGCCGCCAGGAAGATGCCGGCCAGGGCCGCCAGCACGCCGTTGATGGCAAACACCAGGATCTTGGTGGAGTCCACGCCCATGCCGGCCACCCGGGCGGTGCGCTCGTTGCCGCCGATGGCAAAGATGGCGCGGCCGCTGGGGGTGAAGCGGGTGACGCAGTGGATGAACAGGATGATGATGAGGGCGATGATCAGGGGCAGGCCCACCACGCCGAAGACGATCTTATACCAGTCCACCGCCGGCCACAGGACCTTGGGCACGGACTCGGGGTTCATGGTGATGAGCAGCGCCACCGACTGCCACAGGGACATAAAGCCCAGGGATGCGATGAAGGAGGGCACCTTCAGCTTCACGTGGATGAAGCCCAGGGCCAGGCCGGAGGCCAGGCCGAAGAGGAGGGAGATGCCCATGGCCAGCAGATTGACCACCGCCGCGTTCATGCCGGAGTCCTGGAAGTAGAGCAGCAGGTGGACGTAGGTCACGTTGGACACGGAGCACACCGCGCCCATGGACAGGTCGATGGAGCCGAAGAGCAGCACCATGGTCATGCCGGCCGACATGATCATCAGGGGCGCGGTGTCCCGCAGCAGGTTGCGCAGGTTCATCTGGCCCAGGAAGTTATCCTGCGTGGCGGTGAGCACCACCACCAGGATGATGATGGCGGAGAAGCTGAAGTAGCGGGTGATATTGTCCCGCAGGGAGGACCTTCCGCCGGAGAGAGCTGTGGTTTTTGTACTCATAGTGCGATTCCTCCTCCTTACATCATCAGGCTGACCACGTCAACCTGGGAGGGCTTGTGGTCGGCGGGGGCCTCGAATTCGCCGGTGACCAGGCCGTCCTTCATGACGAGCAGGCGGGAGCACAGCCCAATACATTCATCCGTGGTGTCGCCCAGGACGATGACCGCCTTGCCCTCGTCCGTCATGTTGCGGATCAGGGCGTAGATCTCCTCCTTGGCGCCCACGTCCACGCCACGGGTGGGGTGGTTGAGCAGCAGGATCTCCGCGCCGCTGGCCAGGGCCCGGGAGAAGACCACCTTCTGCTGGTTGCCGCCGGAGAGCTGGCGCAGCAGTTCCTTGGGGCCGTTGGTCTTGATGCGCAGATCCTGGATCCACTTGTTGGCCTGCTCCCGCACCGCCTGGGCGGAAACGAAGGGGCCCTTGGCCAACTCGCTGGCGTTGGACAGGGAGATATTGTCCTCCACCGACAGGGTGGAGACGATGCCCTCGAACAGGCGCTCCTTGGGGATCATCAGCACGCCCTCTTTCAGGGCCTGCTTGGGGGAGGAGAACTTCATCTGCTTGCCCCGGATGTAGATCTCGCCGAAGGAGGGCTTTTCATCGCCGCAGAGGACCTCGCAGACCTCCTCGGCGCCGGAACCTACCACGCCGCACAGGCCCAGGACCTCGCCCTTGTGCAGCTGGAAATTCACATGCTTGAACACGCCGTGCAGGCCCAGGTCCTTGGCCTCCAGCAGGACCTCCTCCTGGGGAACGGTCTGCCGGTCCAGGTGGTAGTACTCGGTGGTGGTATCGTGGCCCACCATCATCTCGTACAGCTTGGCCTCGTTGGCGTCCTTGGTGTCCAGGCTGCCCACGCTGGTGCCGTCCTTGTACACATAGATGCGGTCGGTGATGTGGAGGATCTCGTCCAGGTGGTGGGACACGAAGATGATGCCGTGGCCCCGGTCGGCGATCTTGCGCATCTGCTTATAGAGGTTCTCCACCTCGGCCTCGTTGAGTACGGAGGTGGGCTCGTCCAGCAGGATGAGGCAGTGATCGGTGCCGGACTGCTTGGTGACGTTCATGACCTTGGCGATCTCCACCATCTGGCGGGTGGCGAAGTTCAGGTCGCTGACCTTCTTGGTGGGGGGGATGTCGGTGATGTCCACATCGGCCAGCACCTCGGCGGCCTCCTTGTTCATCCGGCCCCAGTTGATGACCGGCCCGCTCTTGAAATCCTTCTCGTGGCCGAAGAAGATGTTCTGGGCCACGTTGAGGGTGACGATGAGGGACTGCTCCTGGAAGACCATGCCCACGCCCTCCCGGTTGGCGTCCATGGGGGTCTTGGGGGCATAGGGCTTGCCGTGAAGGGTCATGGTGCCGGCAGTCTGGGGCTGGGCGCCGATGATGATCTTCAGCAGGGTGGACTTGCCCGCGCCGTTCTCACCCACCAGGCCGACGATCTCGCCGGGGTGGACCTCCAGCTCCACGCCCTTCAGGGCCTGGGTGCCGCCGAAGGTCTTGGTGATGTCCTTGGCGCTGAACAGCACGTCGGTACCGATATGGCCGGCAGGCTGCGCCGTCTCCACGGCGGCCGCTTGGGCCTCGTTGCGTTCCATTTCACTCATATCGCTCCGCCCCCCTTACTTGCTGATGACCTTGGCGCCGCGGGCCGAGGTCAGGATGACGGCCACCAGGATGATGATGCCCTGGACGCCGGTGCGGATGTTGGGATCCACATGCAGGGTGAGCAGGCCGTTGTCCAGCACGGTCATGATGAGCACGCCTACAATGGTGTTGACCACGCCGCCCTTGCCGCCGGCCAGGGAGGTGCCGCCCACCACCACGGCCGCCTGGGCGGGGAACATCTTGTCATCGCCGATGGCGATCTGCCCCTGGCCCAGACGGATGGCGCCGATGACGCCGGCCACGCCGAAGAGGAAGCCGGCCAGAGTGAACACGCCGATCTTCACCTTCTCCACGCTGACGCCCACGGAGCGGGGAATGCTCTCGTTGGTGCCCACGGCGTAGATATGGCGTCCAAAGGCGGTATATTCCTGAATGAAGAAGCAGAGCACGAACATAATGATGGCCACCCACGTAATGAAGGGGATGAACAGGAAGGTCGTGGTGGGCAGGGCCGTGATCAGGGGATCCTCGATCGTGGGGGGATGGCCCTGATAGGAGACCATGCCGATGCCCTTGCAGATGTACATGAATGCAAAGGAGGCCATGAAGGAGGGGATCTTCAGATAGACGTGGCACAGGCCGATGACCAGGCCGCACAGCATGCTGACGCCTACGGCGATGACCACGCTGAAAAAGCCGAAGTTATAGGAAAATTCCGTGTTGAGCACGAAGCAGGCAAACAGAGAGCCCGCCATGCCCACGCTTCCGTCGATGGACAGGTCGATGCTGCCCAGCATAATAACAAAGGTAAGGCCCAGGGCCACCACCAGGGGCAGGGCCATCTGGTTGAGGATGTTGACAAGGTTTTGGGGACCCAGGAAGGACGGGCCGCACGTCACAAGGAACACGATGAGCATCGCGACCAGCACCAGCACGGGCGCCAGCTTCATCATGCGGTTGCTGCGGTTCTCGCTTCTGATGCGCTCGGCAAATTCCTCCGTAAGGGTCGCTGAAGGGTTTAATTTCATCATAATCGTCGCTCCAATTCGCTCTAGCTAAACCGGACCACTCCCACTCCCTCTACTTGCGCGGCAGCGATCTCTACAAACAGCGGGGTCAAAAGGGAAGGGCGGGGACTGGGACCTTCATCCCAGCCCCCGCCCATCAAATCCTTGGGTCTGCGTTTCGTATGACCGTTACTGATTACTCAGCGACCCGGCAGTCAAAGGGACGGCTGAAGTCGAAGTCGGGGACATAATTCTGCCACTCCTGAGCAGCCTCGGGGCTGTCGATGAGCACGGTGGGGGTGGCGAACTCGCGGTACTCGGCGGGCAGAGCCTCAACGTCCAGCAGGCCGGTCCAGGCGGCGTAGCAGATGGCCAGAGTGTAGCCGCCCTGCAGGTAGCCGTTGGAGGACACGGTAGCGGTAGCGTTGCCGTTGGCAATGGCCTCGACCACGTCGGTGTTGGCGTCAACACCGCACACGCCCACCTGGCCCAGCAGGCCGGCAGCGTCCAGGGCCTGCATGGCGCCGGTGACCATGTTGTCGTTGGCGCACCAGATGCCGCCCACGTCGGGGAACTGGGTCAGCCAGGTCTCGACCAGGGTCAGAGCCTCGTCAGTGTTCCAGTTGCCGGTGTCCTGAGCCACGACCTCGATGTCGGGGTACTCGGCCAGAGCCTTCTCCAGGCCGGCCACACGGTCGTTGTTGGCGGTGTTGCCCAGCAGGCCCTCGACCACGAAGATCTGGCCGGAGCCGCCCATGGAGTCGAACAGGGCCTTGGCGATGTTGTAGCCGTTGACCACGTTATCGGGGGAGGTGTGGATGACCCAGTTGGGGGTCAGGTCGGCGGGACCCACGTCAGCGGGCTTGTTCCAGGCAGTGCCCAGATAGCCGCCGGACTCAGCCATGGCCTCGGCCAGGGAGTAGGCGATGGTGTCCTCGTTGGGGTCGGCATAGGCGATGGCGTTGCCGTTGGCCATGGCCGCGAACTGACGCATGTTGTCAACTTCCTTGGCGCTGTCGCCCTGGGAGTCGAGCACCTGCATCTCGTACTTCTGGCCGATGGAGTCCAGGTACTCGGCAAACAGATGCATGCCGTCGTTGATGGTGGCGATGTAGGGGTTCTCCAGACCGCGGACGGAAACGGCCAGGTGCAGGGTGGTGTCCAGCTTCTCCTGGGGGATCTGAGCGGGATCGATGGTGAAGTTGGCCCAATCGGTGGTATCGCCGGAGGGCTCCTCGCCGCCGGTGGTCTCCTCAGCGGGGGGAGTGCTCTCGCCGCCGGCGGGGCTCTCGGTGGCGTCGCCGCCGCCGCCGCAGGAGGCCAGCAGGCCCACCAGCATGGAGGCCGCAAGGATGGTCGCAATGACTTTCCGTTTCTTCATTTCGTGTTTTCCTCCTTACAATTGATTTCGTTTCCTTCTTTACAAAACGGCCGCCTTCCCGGAGCGGACCGAATTGTTCGTCCATATGCCCGCCGCCGCGAGCTATTGATACTATGTCATAACATATCGTTGATACTAAGTATAATCATTTTTTTGAACTTGTCAATACAGTCCCAGTAATTTGGTGCACGTTTTACGATTTTTCTTTTGAATAATTGTGCACATTGTTGCCTTATCCAGGCGACGGCCCCTGACAAATTTTCCGCGTTCCCGCTGCGTTTTCAGCGACTTTTTGCGCTGAAAAAAATTTCAGCCAAAACCGACGTCTTTTTCCTTGGTTTTTAGTTGCATTTTCACCAGGGCTGTGCTATGATAGCGGTGTCTGAATGGCACTTTTTCTTTTCTCTGTCTTTTGTAGTGACATTGTTATATTGTGATGTTTGGCATATTATAAAAAGGAGGAAACATACACTATGAAAACACTGGTAGTGGGCAAGGACGGCAAGGTCAGCATCCAGGAGGTCAACAAGCCGAAGTACAACGAGTATCAGGCGCTGGTCAAGACCATTGCCTGCGGCATGTGCGGCACCGATATCAAGCTCATCCACCGCACCTTCAAGGGCTTCCCCGAGTCCGTGTATCCCATCATGCTGGGCCACGAGGGCGTGGGCGAAGTGGTGGAAGTGGGCGCCAAGGTCAAGGGCTTCAAGGTGGGCGACAAGGTGCTGCTCCCCTTCGTGGATCCCGACCCGGAGAATCTGCCCGGCCTGGGCTCCGGCTGGGGCGCGCTGAGCGAGTACGCCGTGGTGTGCGACCCCGAGGCCCCCTGGCCCGACGGCGCGCCTGACTGCGCCTTTGCCCAGACCGTGCTGGACGATGATCTGGACCCGGTGGACGCCACCATGATCGTCACCTTCCGCGAGGTGCTCTCCAACATCCGCTATTTCGGCATCACCCCCAACGACTCCGTGGTGGTGTTCGGCTGCGGGCCCGTGGGCCTGACCTATCTGAAGTTTATGAGCCTGCTGGGCGTAAAGAACCTGGTGGCGTGCGACATCCTGCCCGAAAAGCTGGCCCAGGCCAAGGACTACGGCGCCACCTACCTCATCAACAGCAAGGAGCAGGATGTGGCCGCCGAGGTGCGCAAGCTCTTCCCCGAGGGTGTGGATTACGTGCTGGACGCCGCCGGCGTGCCCGCCATCGTCACCCAGGGCATGGCCCTCATCAAGGACCGGGGCAGCGTGCTGTGCTACGGCGTGCCCGAGAAGGAAGAGGTCACCATCGACTTCAGCAAGGCCGACTATAACTGGCGCGTCATCTATCAGCAGATGCCCCGCAAGCGGGAGGAGGGCGCGGCCCACGCCCAGGTGGTGGAGTGGATGCGCTCCGGCCAGCTGAACATCAAGGACTTCATCTCCGACTACTTCACCTTCGACCAGTCTGTGGAGGCCTATGACAAGCTCCTGGCCCACAAGATCATGAAGAAGGGCATCATCACGTTCTGATTCATTCTCCTTTTCCTTCCTATTTCAAACAGGGTACGCCCCGGAGCATAGCTCCGGGGCGTACCCTGTTTGAGGCTGCCGCAAAAGGCTGACGCCTTTTGCGACACACTGAACAGATCCTCTTGTCACTCCTCCTGCCGGCCCACCGTGTCGGGGGAGAGCTCCACGGGCGCCCAGTTGGCGGGGTCCCGCTTCTGCATGGCTTTGGTGTAGGCCCACAGGGCCACGCCCAGCGCCGCGTAGATGATGAGGACCACCCAGGCCCCCAAGTCGGTGGCGATGGCGGAGGTGTAGATCACCCATGCGCAGAAGGCGACGCCCAGGACCCCCAGCAGGACGCCCGCCTTGATGCGGTAGGGACGGGGCCACTCGGGGTGGGTGCTGCGCAGCCTGAGGAAGGACACCGCCACCAGCAGGTAGACGCAGCCTGCCGCCAGGCCGTAGATGGCATAAATGTAGTTCACCCACTCGTCGGGGGCAAAGACGGTGAAATAGATGGACAGGATGCCCACCACGATGTTGGCGGTCTGAGGCTGGCCGTTTCGGTTGAGCGTGGCAAAGCGGCGGGTCATCTGGTGCTGCTTGGCCGCGCCGTAGAGGATGCGGGAGGCGCTCAGCCAGAAGGAGGACAGGGTGGTGATGCAGGTGAGGGCGCCCATAATCACAATGACCACGCCCAGCCAGTGCATGCCGATCAGGTCGGCCACCCGGGGGTCCACGATGTCGGTGTTGATGATCCAGTCCGTGGTGACGATGCCGCCCACGCCCACCACGGCCATGCCATAGATGAGCACGGTGCAGCCCAGGGACCCCATAAAGGCCTTCCACAGGTCTTTCTTGGGGAACTTGGCCTCCTCAGACAGCTGGGGGATCAGGTCAAAGCCCACGAATTTCATGATGAGCAGGGCCACCGCGGCGGTGTAGCCGCTGAAGCCGTTGGGGAAGATGGGCTCCATGGTCTGGAAGCTCCAGTGGCCGCTGAACACGAAGATCAGGGAGGCGGCCAGGGACACCGCCAGGGTGCTCCAGAACAGGATGTTCTGCAGCCTGGCCAGCAGCTTCATCTCCTTATTGCTCAAAAAGAACCACACCACCAGGATGACCGCCGCCATGATCTTGGTCGGCAGCGCGTCGATGGGCACCAGATAGCCCACCATGCTGGCGATGCCGTAGGCCACGGTTGGCATGGCCATGACATAGAGCAGCATGACCAGCCAGCAGGCCCCGAAGCCCACGTTCCAGCCCAGGGCGTTGGTCACCCAGATGTTCTGGCCGCCGGCGTAGGGCATCATGCTGGTCATCTCCGCGTAGATGAAGCACAAAGGCAGCACCAGTACCACGCAGATGACCTTGTAGCCGGCGTCAGCCAGGCCGCGGACCGTACAGGCCACGCACTGGTCGGTGACGATGCCCGTGACCACCACCGTCTCGATGCCCATGAACTGCAGCAGGGTCAGGTAATTGGTGCCGGTGGTGACGCTGTCGGTGGTCTTGTTGACCACGATCTCGTTTTCCTGGGGCTTGAGCGGGTCGATGATCTGGGCGGCATAGCTGTTGACCGGCAGGAGCATCCCGTTCCAGCCCTCGCTCTTCTGCACGGGGGAGCGGTCCTCCCCGTCCTCCCGCAGGCAGGCGATGCGGCCGTAGGTGACGGTCATGCGGTTCCTGCGGAAGAAGTCCAGGAGCTTTTTGTTGTTGGGGATGACGATATCGTCCAGCCGGTCGTGGAAGGGCACCCATCGGTCCCACTCCCCCGCGGCCTTGAACTGCAGCGCTTCGCCGAAATCCCGCAGCACAAACTCGTTCTGCAGGTCCACCAGCAGCAGGGCGGTCTTTTTCGGGTCGATCCTGGGCTCGGGCACCTCGTCCATGGTCGCGTAGTAGAAGCTGCGGTACTTTTCCTTGATCTTCAAACCCGATCTCCTCCTTTTGCATAAGGCAAGGGCGCACCGCGGCACCCTCTGCCGCAGTACGCCCTTGTACTGACCATCGCGCCAGGCTCTTTATGCCTTTAGCGCTCTGCCTTATAAAATATGCTGATATTGATACCACACCTCCCCGCCAATTGCAAGGGAATGTTCCGTGATTGCAGGGTTTTTGTAGAGTAAAACAAATTTTGCCGTGCAAAAGCACGGCAAAATCAGCCATATGCCGCGCCGGGCGGCGCGGGCTGCCCGGCGCCTCAGCCGCCCAGCAGGGCCGACAGGGCCGTGCAGCAGGGGAGCGTGACGAGGCAGCACAGATTGGTAAGGGTGATGAGCTGCGCGGCGGTGACGGTGTCCCGGCGGAACTGCTGGGCGAACATGGCGGTGACGCCGGCGGTCGGCGTGCCCGCCAGGATCACGATAGCGATGAACATATCGTGCGTCAGGTCCAGGGGCAGGAGCACCAGGGCAGTGAGCAGGGGGAGCGCGATCAGCTTGAGCCCGGCCGCGGCATAGAGCCTGGGGTTTCGGAAGGTGGCCGGCAGGTCGGCGGAGGCCATCTGCGCGCCGATGATGACCATGGCCAGGGGGGTGTTCATACTGCCCAGGAACTCCACGCCCTGCCCCACCGGCCCCGGCAGGCGCAGGTCCAGCAGGAAGAGGGCGACGCCCGCCGCCGACCCCAGGATCCCGGGGTTCAGGATCATCTTTCGGACGGAAAAGCTCCCCCGGCTGCCCATAGCGCGCACGCCGGCGCTCCACACCAGGCTGTTGAACGCCACCTGGCCGGCAATGGCATAGAGCAGCCCGGCGTCCCCCAGCACGCCCTGGATGAGGGGGATACCCATAAAACCCGTGTTGCCATAGGCCGCGCCGAATCGGAGCACGGAACAGGTATCGGCCTGCTGTCGGCGGAAAAAGAGCCCCATGAGCAGGGCGAAGGCCAGATAAGTGACAAAGATCAGCACCGTGCTCAGGACGATGTCCCGGAGGAGCTGGGGCGTGGGGGAGATCTGCAGGGTGTCCACGATCAGGCAGGGGGTCACCACATACAGCAGCAGCGTGGTGGCCTGGGCCTGTGTCTCATAGCCGAAATGGCCCATCCGGGCCAGCACATAGCCCACAGCCATCAGCAAAAACAGGGTCCCCACCTGGGAGGCCACCAGTACAAAGTATTCCGCCACGTCCAAACAGCTCCTTTTGTCGATACAAAACAGCTTTATTATACAGATTCCTGGGGAAAATGCAAATCATAATTTCCGAACGGGGGGCAGATCGGTTGACAAATCCGCGGGACAGAGGCTATACTGGTCTTTACCCGCCCTGCGGGCCGGCGCCGCGCGTCCAGCGGCCCTGAGATCTACTTTATTATATAGGAGGACTGCCCATGGCCGCAGTACAGACCGCAAAGCGCCCCCGGCGGGGGTATTTGCGGATATTCGCCTCTTACTATAAGCCCCACTGGAAGCTCTTTGCCCTGGACATGGTGTGCGCCCTGTGCATCTGCCTGGTGGACCTGGCCTTCCCGGTGGCCTCCCGGTTCGCCATGCAGACTCTGCTGCCCCAGCAGGCCTTCCGGGCCTTTTTCGCGGTGATGGCGGTGCTGGCGGGGGCCTACGTGCTCAAGGGGTTTTTCTATTTCATCATCACCTACTGGGGCCACCTGCTGGGCGTGCGCATGGAGGCGGACATCCGCCGGGACCTGTTCGCCCATATGCAGGAGCTGTCCTTCTCCTTCTACGACAAGAACCGCACCGGCCAGCTCATGAGCCGGGTGACGGGGGATCTGTTCGAGATCACCGAGCTGGCCCACCACGGCCCGGAGGACCTGTTCATCTCCTCGGTGACCATCCTGGGGGCCTTCTGCATCATGCTCACCATCCAGTGGCAGCTGGCCCTCATCGTCTTCGCCGTCATCCCCCTGTTCGTGCTCTTCACCGCCCTGAGCCGCAAGAAGATGATGCGGGCCTCCACCGACGTGAAGGTGAAGCTGGCGGGCATCAACGGGGAGGTGGAGTCCTCCATCTCCGGCATGCGCACCG
>DHCMC07803__coassemble_1055_pt1 | contig 18200 bp, 17 predicted proteins | sample DHCMC07803__metabat2_high_PE_053 | metagenome-assembled genome bin DHCMC07803 | reverse complement strand
AATACACCACGTCGTCGGCGGTAAAGTCATTGCCGTTGGAGAACTTCACGCCCTGACGCAGCTTGAACTCCCAGGTCACGCCGTCGTCCAGGATCTCCCAGCTCTCGGCCAGGCCGGGCTTCTTGGTCAGATCGGCGTCATAGTCCACCAGGGGATCGTACAGGTGGGAGGCAATCTGCATCTCAGTGCCGCTGTCCTTCGCGGCAGGATCCAGGGAGACCACGTCGGCCACCACGCCGATGACCAGGTCCTTGCTGGTCTCCCCGCTGCTGCCGCCGGTCTCCGCGCCGGGCTGGGGAGAGCTGCCGGAAGGCTGGTCCGGCTGGCAGCCTGCCAGCGCCAGGGTCAGAAGGGTGGACGCAGCCAGCACCAGGGCGGCTAACCTTCTCTTCTTCATTTCGTACTTCCTCCTTTTTCTTACATGAAAATGTGGGTTCTTATCACAGCCCGACAGGCGGGCACAATAAGACGCTTCCAGGACGCCGGACAATCCCGATTTTCCTATTTACTTTTCTTATGAAATGCGCTAAAATGTATGATGATAAAAAATTATACATTTTCAATAATAATTTGTCAATACTTTGTTGAAAGGTGAGTGGGATGTGACATGAAGTTTTATGTATTGTGCGACATCGAGGGCGTGGCGGCGCTCTCCTGCTGGGATGACGCCCGCACCACCGGCCGGTTTTATCCGGCCATGGCGCAGGAAATGAGCCTGGAGGCCGCCAGCGCAGCCCAGGGCATCCTGGACGCGGACGGCAGCCACGAGGTCATTGTCGAGGACGGCCACGGGGACGGCTGCAATATCGACTGCGGCCTCCTGCCCTCCCGGGCTCAGCTGCTCCGGGGCGTCACCCACGAGATTTTCGGCAAGACCGGACCTTTTGACGAATCCTTCGGCGGCCTGCTTCTGGTGGGCTATCACGCCGCTGCCAGCGCGCCTCAAAACCCCACCTCCCACACTGTGGTGAGTTCCCGCATTTTCCAGCTCACGGTCAACGGGGCGCTGTGGGGGGAAATGGAGATTTCCGCCTATGCCGCCGCTTACCGGGGCGTGCCCACCCTGCTGGTCAGCGGGGACGAGGGCGTGTGCGATGCGGCCCGCCGGCTCAATCCGGATATCATCACCCTGCCCACCAAGGCCGGATACGGCTACGGCGTGCTGTCCAAAACGCCTCAGCGGGTCCAGGAGGAGCTGCGGCAGCTGGCCCGGGAGGCGGCCTGCCGTGCGGACATGGTCTCCCCGCCGGCTCTGCCGTCCCATTTCCACGTCGAACTGACCTACCTTCACCACTACGATGCTTACGGCGCCTCCCACTACCCTGGCGCCGCCCTGATCTCCCCCACCACCCTGACCTTTGACGCCGACGACTACGGCGAGGTGCTCCGCTTCTTCTATTTCGTCATATAAGCCCGTCCATTTTGCAAAGAGAGAGGAGACAGACGCGCTATGGCGATCCTTGCCTATCAGTACCGCGGCCAGCTGGTGGATTTGGTACACCGGGGCCATATTGCAGTGGCAGATCATACCGGGACGATCCTGTGGAAGCTCGGCAACCCCCGCCGCATCACCTTTGCCCGCTCCTCCGCCAAGCCCATCCAGGCCATCCCCGTGGTGGAAAGCGGCGCGGCGGATCACTATGGAATTACCCCGGAAGAGCTGGCTGTCATCTGCGCCTCCCATAACGGGGAGTCCTTCCACATCCAGGCCGTAGAGCGCATCCTGCACAAGGCCGGCCTGAGCCCCGCCCTCCTGCGCTGCGGAGCGGAATACCCCATGTACATCCCGGCGGAGGACGCCCTGAAACTGGCCGGCGTACCAAGAGCGCCCATTTACTGCGACTGCTCCGGCAAGCACAGCGGCATGCTCATTACCGCCAGGCACCTTGGAGAGCCTCTGGACAGCTACGACAGGCCGGAACATCCGGTTCAGCAGCGCATCCACACCGTGATTGCGGACGTCTGCGGGGTCCCCCCGGCTCAGCTGCGCACTGCGGTGGACGGCTGCGGCGTCCCGGTTCACGCCCTTCCCCTGTACCGCTTCGCCCAGGGGTATGCCCGCATGTCCATGCCCGGCCTGTTCCCTCCCGCGCGTGCCGCCGCCATCCGCCGCATTACCGATGCCATGACCGCCCACCCCGAAATGGTGGCCGGGTCAGAGCGCATCTGCACCGCCCTGATGGCACGGTTCGGCGATCGCCTGTTCTGCAAGTCGGGTGCGGCGGCGTTCTACGCCATCGGCCTGAAGGGCCGCGGCATCGGCATAGCCGTCAAAATGGAGGGGGGCGCATCCGCCCTGATTCCTCCCATTGTGCTCTCTCTGCTGTCTCTCCTTGGAGTAATCACACCGGAGGAGGCCGACAGCCTGCCGGAATTCCGGGACCCGCTTATCTATAACAATCACCACACCCCGGTGGGCCGCACCGAACTTGTCCCCGCGCTGCGGTGCGGCGCGCCCCGGAGAGGGGGTGCAGCCGCTTGCCCAGGGATCTGACCAAGGGCTCAGAGTGGCGGCAGCTTCTTCTCTTTGCGCTGCCCATGATGGGTGCGCAGCTGCTCCAGGTGACCTACTCCATGGTGGACGCCATCGTAGTGGGCAACTTTGTCGGCCCCACGGCGCTGGGCGCCGTCAGTATCCCGGGGCCCATCATATGGATTGCCAGCTCCATTGCCGCCGGAATGGGAAGCGGGACCAATATCATTGCCGCCCAGTATTTCGGCGCAGAGCGGAAGGCCGAGCTCCGCTCTGCCGCCGTCACCTCGGTGCTCTTTTCCGCCCTGCTGGGCCTGCTCCTCAGCGGCGTCTGCATTTTGTGCGCTCCGGGAATGGTTGTCCATCTGCTTCAGACGCCGGCGGAAATGAAGTCCGACGCCATCGCCTACCTGGCCATATACAGCGCGGGCTTCTTCTTCCAGATGCTCTACCAGGCGTTCTACGGCATCACCCGGGCCTTCGGCGATTCCAAGGCGTCCCTGCTGTTTCTGCTGGTGGCCGCCCTGCTCAACCTGATCCTGGATCTTCTTTTTGTGGTCAGTCTCGGTATGGGGGTGGCCGGTGCGGCCATCGCCTCCGTCATCGCCCAGGTGGGCTCTGCTGTGGCCGCTTTTCTCTACCTGATGCTCCGCTACCCCTTCCTCCGCCCCCAGCGGGGGGATATGCGCCCTGACCTGAGACAGCTGGCCCTGATCCTGAGGGTCAGCATCCCGGTAACCCTTCAGATGGTGGTGCAGTCCGCCGGCTTCCTCCTGCTCCAGCGATTTGTAAACTCCTTCGGCCCTGCCAGCATCGAGGGGTTTGCCACTATGGGGAAAACTGAGGAACTGATGCACATCCCCATCCTCTGCGTCTCCACCGCCCTCGCCTCCTTCGTCGGGCAGAACATGGGGGCGCACCAGGTGGATCGGGCGGAGCGGGGCATCCGGGCGGCGCTGATCCGGATGATCCTGCTGTCCATCCTCCTGGGCGCGCTGATGATCCTGTTTGACCGATATATTCTGGGTCTTTACAACATCTCAGGGGAGTCTCTGCTTCGGGGGCGGGAGCACCTGGACGTGATGTGCCTGCTTCTTCCCGTTTTCACCGTGCACCGTATGCTCAACGGCGCCCTTCAGGGGGCGGGCGACGTGCGGATCCCGGTCATTTCCAGCTTTGCGGATCTGGGCCTGCGCCTGCTCTTTACCGCCCTGCTGGCCGCCACGCCGGTGGGGTTCCGCTCCATCTACCTGAGCACGCCGCCCGCCTGGATCGCCGCCTGCCTGATTACCGTTCTCCGTTTCCGGAAAGGCGCCTGGAAGGAAAAGCAGATCATCTCCTGAACTCCACTATATTTTGCACAAGCATTTTTTCTTTATCGCTTTACAACCGGAACGTTTTTATATGTATGAAAATCAAGAGGGAAGCATAGCGCAAGGCCATGCTTCCCTCTTGATCATAAATGCATTTTATGTAGATAGGTGTTTCTAATCCTAGTTCTATATTCTATTCTGCCCAAGAAGGCAGTTCACAACTGTTTGGGACTCTCCAGTCGCACAATAGTATCAATTCTTCGTTTCTTCAATACCATTAGTTCTACTGTCTAGCAACCAGTCAATATTCTTATCACTTCGCTCATGCATATCCGGCTCGACGAGCTTGCTATCACAGCCATAGACCTGCTGAAACAGTTTATCATATTGATCCTCTGTCCAACACAGCCACCGCCGAGCATACATCTGGAAACAGGGAATAGCGGCGCTTTTTCACAGCGGTGGCTCTTTGGATTCGGGCAGAATCTCTTCAGGCGGTAGATGGCGTTTAAGGCTCTCGGAAAATTCACATAGGGTAGGTGAATTGTCTGCGCCTCCTGTCAGGTTATCTAAAGTATCCACATCGTACCCCGCCGCGCCATTACTGTCAACGGAAGGCAACGCAAGCCGGCCACCCATCTCCCGCGCGGAATCCGCTGTATCCTGAACATTGACATCATGTCCGCCGGAGAGTATATTATATTCATAGAAGAACTTTGCGGCGGAACGTTTCGGACGTCTCTGTTCGGGGATGGGACCTCTGTCCCATTATCGGACACCGTACCTTGCGAGTTCTTCTTTCTTATATACACAGTGTCCGCCTGAATAGAATGTGTTCCGTCCGATACGGCCTGAACAGTAACAAAAATATCTCCCAGGTCCTTTTCAAATAGCAATGCCGTTCTTCCGTTTGCATCCGGCTTAGTTGACAAGATAGCCTTGTCGGGGAATTCGGCATCCTCTACCATCTCCCTTGTGGAGGCGGTATTATTCTGCTCATTCCCAGGCAGCACAAGCCGGTTGTCCGTCTGAACGTTTTCCTGCTGAATATTTCCGCCAGACGCAGACCTGGAAACGACGCGGTTGAGCAGCGCATTGCCCCCAAGCGACGCCCCGCCCATAATGGCGGCAACCTTCATGCCCTCAATTCCGGCCCGGTTCATTCTGACCGACGCATCCGGGACAGGGGAGGGCCCGCAGGCCGTTGTCACGGACGGCAGGCGGCGGCTCCTGTATCGCGGCAAGCCGATTCAGGCTGCGCACGGTCTTCGCCTTATTCTGCTCATGTTTCAATGCTCTGGCTGCCGGTGGACCACACATGCCGCTCCCCGGCGGCCGCCGGCGTGTTCTGGGCCATGACGCCCACCAGCCGGTGGGGGACGTAGGGCTCCTCAAGATAATCCGCCTCCTCCGCCGTCAGGGTCAGATGCACAGCCCTGGCGGCGCCTTCGATATGGCGGATTTTCGTGGCCCCCACCACCGGGGCGGTCACCTTGGACAGCAGCCAGGCCAGCGAGATCTCCGTCATGGAGACGCCCCGCCTGTCCGCCAGATCCGCCACCCGGCTGATGATGGCGGCGTCCTGCTCCGCGGTGGCGTCGTACTTGAATTTGGCGTAGCTGTCCTCCTCCAGCCGCCTGGAGGTCTCCCCGGGGCGCCTGGAAAGCCGGCCGCCGGCCAGGGCGCTGTATGGCGTCATGGCGATGTTGTCCTCGGCGCACAGCCTGGCCATCTCCCGCTCCTCTTCCCGGAAAATCAGATTGTAGTGGCCCTGAACGGAGACAAATTGAGCAAAGCCTTCCCGCTCCGCCAGATCATTGGCGCGGGCCAGCTGGTAGGCGAAGCAGTTGGATATACCGATACAGCGTACCTTTCCCGCCTTTACGACACGGTTCAGCCCGTCCATTACGTCGTAAAGGGGCGTGACGTAGTCCCACATATGATAAATATACAGATCGATATAATCCAGCCCCAGATTTCTCAGGCTGGTATTTACCATGCGCTCAATGTGCTGCTGTCCGGACACACCCCCGGCGATTTCCTCCTGGGTGCGGGGGAGGAATTTGGTGGCCACCACCACGTCCTCCCGGCGCGCGAAGTCCCGGAGCGCCCGGCCCAGGTATTGCTCGCTGGTGCCGCTCTGGTAACCGACGGCGGTGTCAAAAAAGTTGACGCCCAGATCCAGCCCCCGACGGATGATCGCCCTGGAGTGCTCCTCGTCCAGCGTCCAGCTGTGCTGGCCGTTTTTGGCGTCGCCGAAGCCCATGCACCCCATACAGATGCGTGAGACCGTCAGGGCGGAATTGCCCAGCTTTGTATACTCCATTTTAACTGCCCCCTTATTTGAGCCTGTTACAGGCTGCGCCGGCCACCGGCCCCAGCCGCTCAGCAATGCTGTCCGGCCCGGCTGCAGTTGTCCGATGGGAGCCGGCCTTGCTGCAAATACGCATGATAAATCTTCCTTTTGTTTCCGCGGGGCTATACAAGCCCCGCGCAGATCAGCCACTGGCGGATCTGCTCCTTTGCCCCGGGGCCCTCCCCGTCCAGGATGCCGAGCGCCTCCCGCACATCGGCCTTGGGGCAGAGAGCCAGAATGTCCCGCCGCAGATCGCAGGGCACCCCGCCGCAGTGGGAGTAGAAGGGCAGGACAAGCTTTCCGGAGAGGTCCTGGCGGCACAGCCAGGAGGCCACGGGCGGCGCCAGGGTTCCGCACCAATTGGGGGAACCCACAAAAATGACCGGATAGGCCTGCGGCGTGCGGGAAACAGGGAGCAGTCCCGGACGATAATGCCCCCGGATTTCTCTTCTTGCCTGGGTTAGAAGCGCAGGGAAGGCCATGGGATAGGGCTGCCAGGGGTAGATCTCGCACCAGTCGCCACCGGTGACCTTCTGGAGATCCCCTGCAATTTGGTGGGTGTGCCCTGAATAGGAATAGGAGATAATCAGGGACCGCTCCGCTTTCCGGCGCATGGCCGCCACCTCCCGGCGTAAGATTTCCCGTTATGGCCCCCCGCCCTTTGCGCCGGCCGCTTCCGCAGGAGGCGGGACGCATAGTGGGCGATGAAAATAAACGCGCCCAGCATGGTCAGATAGTCCAGACAGAACAGCGGGATGGGCTCGCTGAAATCAAAAAAGACGAAATGGGTGCGCACCAGCATATAGGCGGGCAGGCCGCGCCGGATAAAAGCGGAAATCCCCCAGGCCGCGACGCACGCCCCCAGGATGGGAAGCAGGATCCTCCGCGCCCGGGAGGGGCGGAACCTCAGCGCCTTTCGAACCATACCCGCGAGCATGCCCCAGTGGAGCCCCAGGTGCAGGGCCATCCCCACAAAGCCCCAGTAGGCGGACGCCATGTGCAGGATCCGGGCAAAGCCCATGCCGCCCCGGATGCTGAGAAAGGCGAACACATGGCTGGAGAGGATGACTCCGCTGACCATCAGCCCCAGCATCGCAAGAAATGCCAGCAGATTGACGGCCAGCTGAAGAACCCGGATCGGCGGATAGTTCCCCCTGAAAATCCCGCGGTACCAGCCTCCGTTCAGGATGTGGTGGAGAAGGAACAGAAGGAACATGCCCGCCCCCGCCCACTCGTGGACCGCACCGTCCCAGAACTGGTAGCCCATCAGGAACATCAGCCCCAGGGTCATGAAAGCATCCACGGTTATTTTAACGGCTGTCCTCGCATTCACCGGCTTAAAGCGCCCCCTCCCAATCAGGACAGATCCAGGCTGTCCAGCCAGTCGGAAACCCGGTTCTGCGCGTCTCCCAGGGTGCGCTCTGTAAAGGAAAGACCCTCCAGAACGGCGGCTCCCGCCGCGCTCTCTGCCAGGCCGTCCAGGCTCCTGCCGAAGCCGCCGCTGGCGCTGGTGTTGAAGGGGACCATTGTCTTGCCCGTCCAGTCATAGGATTCCAGGAAGGTATAGACCGCCATGGGGGCGTCGCTCCATCAGTTGGGGTAGCCGACAAAAACCACCTCATAGCTGTCCCAGTTCTCCACCTGTTCCGCCAGCTCCGGCCGGGCAGCCTCCGCCTGCTCCTGCCGGGCAATGTCCAGCAGCGCATCGTAGTCGTCGGTATAGGGCGCGGCCGGGATGATTTCAAACAGATCGCCGCCCACCTCCTGCTGGATGATCTGAGCCACCTGCCGGGTGTTGCCAGACCAGGAGAAGTAGGCAACCAGGGCGGCGCCCGCCTCCGGCCGGGCGGATTCAGGGGAGGGCTCCGGGACGCCCGGAGTTTCCTCCGACGCTGAGATTTCCGAATCGGCGGGAGAGGATGCTGCGCCTTCATTCCCTTCGGACGGAGAGGGGGCGCCGCAGGCGGCCAGGGAAATGGCCAGCACTGCGGACAAAAGTATGGAGAGCAGTTTCTTCACGGGATTCGCTCCTTTCTGGTTTTGGCGGCGGGGAAACGGCAGCTCAGGCCTCCCCCCGCCGCTGTGCGGCAGAGGAGAGGAGTTCCGCTTTACAACTTTGCATGGATTTCCACAGGCGATGGCGTTGTCCGGGATGGACTCCGTCACCACGCTGCCGGCCCCGATTACCACATTACTGCCAATGGCGACGCCGGGGAGGATGACAGAGCCGCCGCCAATCCAGGTGTCGTCGCCGATGGAGACCGGCATGGTCCGGGTTTTGACCGCCGCAGCTCCGTCCGCCCTCCGCCAGAACCGATCTACGCAGTCCATGGGATGGAGCGCAGTATAGATTTTCACATCCGGGCCCAGCAAGGTGCGGTCACCGATTGTGATTTTTCCGGTGTCCAGCAGGGTGCAGTGCATATTGATAAAACTGTTGTTTCCGAGAAAAATGTTATAGCCGTAGTCTACATAGACCGGCTGGTTGACGCGGGCATTGGATCCGAGCCCGCCGAACAGGCGGGACAGCAGCCGCGTCCTCGCGCCCTGATCGCCGGCGGACAGGCGGTTATACGCCCTCATCAGATCCTTTGCCCGGTTCTGCTGGGCGCGCAGTTCCGGATCCCGGGTGTCATAAAACGCACCGCGCTGCTTTTTTTCGGCTTCGGTCATTCCTCCAGCTCCCTTTTGCAGACTGGTCAGTTGCACATCCGCGTCATTTCAGCCGGTTGCCCAGCTCGTAGGCCCGCTGGGTGTAGGGGGAGTGCTCCGTCATGGACGGGGAACCGCAGCCGCGGCCCAGCACCGTGCCCATGTCCTGCAGATTCAGGTAGCGCACCAGGGTTTGATAGTGCGCCTCCAGCGCTTCGAAGGTCCAGTCGTCGCTGTTCCACGCCGCGGCCAGCAGGGCCGACTTCATGTGCCTGCGCTGAAGGCTGCTGTTGAAGGCGCAGAAGCGGTCGATGAGGGTTTTCAGCTGGGCGGACATGCCATAGTAGTACAGCGGAGTCACAAACACCACCATATCCGCCCCCAGAATCTGCCGGCGGAACTGCTCTACATCGTCCTTCTGCACGCAGGGGCCCTCATAGCCGCAGCGGACACAACCGGTGCAGGGATGGATGTCAGCGTGGGCCGCGTCGAGGATCTCCACCGTGTGGCCGGCCTCCTCCGCCCCCTGCCGGAAGCAGTCGGCCAGCAGGTTGGAGGAGCCGTGCCGGTTGGGGCTGCCCTCCAGAACAACAATTTTCATATTCCGCATCTCCTTGTCTTTTCCGCAGTGCAGCGCGCCCGCTACGGGATGGCTGTCACCGTAATCGTCCCGGATATCCGGCCGATCAGATCCCCGCCGGATACCGCCTGCCCCAGCTCATACAGGGCGGCGTTTGGACTGAAGCTGCCGTAGAACATCACCACGTCGCCTCAGGGGGCGTAGTAGGCCAGGGTACCCGCCCCGCCCTCCGCCGGAGGAGCGTCCGCAGTGTCCAGCGCCCGGGGCGGATAGAAGATTTTCTCGTTGGTGCTGTAATCCCCCGCCTCAACGGTGAGCGGCAGCTGTGCCAGAAGATCGTCTGCGGCGGCGCTGCCGTTGAGCGCATAGGTCACCGTACCGCCGTCAAACTGCACCTGGATCTGCCGGGCAGACGGAGCCTCTTCCACGCCGCTGTCCCCGCCGAACCCCAGCGCTTGGACCCATGCCCTGATGTCTGCCTCGGAGGCGGCGGCGTCCTCCTCGTAGCAGTCAAAAATGCTGTCGGAGATGCTGGCCGCCGGCGCGGCGCCGGCGATAATCTCCACGCTCCGGGCCAGGCCGCCGGTGCCGTGGGAGCAGAACAGATACACGTCTTTTTCGGAGAGGTCGGTCTCCTCCAGAAAGGTCAGCAGCGCCATGGGCACGCCGTACCACCAGTTGGGATAGCCCAGGAATACCGTGTCATACCGGTCCGGGTTTTCCACATGATCCGCCAGCTCCGGCCGGGCGTCGTTCCCCCGCTCTTCATTGGCCCGTGCCAGACATGCGTCCCAGTCGCTGGGGTATGGGTCGGCGGTTCGGATGACAAACAGGTCGCCGCCGGTTTCCCCCTGTACCCAGCTGGCCAGCTGCTGCACATTCCCGGGCGGGATTACGCTGGGGGAGGAAACGGCGTCTACATCGCCGTCCAGGGCTGAGTTGTCCGCCCAGGAGAAGTAGGCCACCAGGATGTTGGATTCTCCCGCGCCTTCCGGGACCTGAGAATCGGAATCCCCGCCTGTGGCCGGCCGCTCCGCTTCCACTCCGGGAGCCGGGCTGGGCGACGGCGCCGGGGGGCCGCCGGCCGCTCCGCAGGCGGCGAGGGGGAGCGCCGCCGCAGCGGCCAAAAGAAGGGAGAGCAGTTTTTTCATTTGTCCGGCCTCCGTTGCTGAAATTTTGAGGGCGCATATTCCGGTGCCCTTGCCTGTCCTGAGATTATTATAAAATGCAGCTGTTTCAATGTCTAATACCCATCATTTATACTTAACCATACGGGAAATGCATAGATAAATCTAAAAAAGCTCCCCCGGTCCGCAGACCGGGGGAGCGGGGCGGCTACATGATGCTGGCCCTGAGCATATTGATCTCCTGGATAAACAGCGAGGTCGCCGGTGAGAACAGCTGGTTTTCCTCCAGACCAGCACGCTGTATGTGGTGCGCTTCGGATGGATTGGGACAAAGCGCAGATGCGGCCCTCCGTGGATTGCCAGTGCGCCGTCCATACAAAAGGCGCATCCCAGCCCCTCCTCCACCATCAGGGCGGCGTTGGAGAGAAGGGTATAGTAGAGCGGGATTTTCAGATCCTTTTCCTCCCGGTTGAGCCAGTTTATAATTTCCGAGCGGATGCTTTCCCGCAGCGGCAGAATCAGGGGGTACTCAGCCGCTTCACCGGTGGTGATATGCGCCTGCCCGGCCAGAGGGTGGTCCTCCCGCAGGAGGAGCCCCCACGTGTCCTTGTGCGGAAGGCGGACGTAATCGTACTTCGCAACATCAATTGGCTCCAGCAGCAGGCCTACGTCAACCAGGCCCTTATCCAGCTTTTCTCTGATGTTATCCACGGTTTCATTATACAAATTAAACTGAACCTGGGGATATTTGTCGGAAAACTGTTTGATCAGCCTTGCAACCAGCCGCCCGCCCACGGCTTCTGCCGCGCCGATGACAATGACTCCGCTGATATCAGCGCTCTTTTCCGCAAAGGCCTGCTCCAGGCGGTCCGCCAGCTCCACGATTTCCTCGGCCCGCTGGCGGAAAAAGAGGCCGTCGTCGGTAAGCGTCATGCCTTTCTTGCCGCGGATCATCAGGGTGGTTCCCAACTCCCGCTCCAGATCCATCAGCTGCCGGCTCAGGGTGGGCTGCGTCACGTGGAGGAGCTCTGCCGCCCGGGTGATGTTTTCTTCCCCTGCGGCCGCCAGAAAATAGCGTAAAGTCCGAAGTTCCATACAACCCAGTCCCCTTCCGGCCGTTTTTTTCATGGTATCATATCCATACGTATTTCGCAAGCTTGCGGCCATCCCTGTAAAAGGCCGGCTTCCATCCGGCTGCGGCCTGTGAGCCGCTGGATCACCGCGGCAGATGCAGCCTTTTCCCCGCGCAGGCGACGGCCAGCACAGCGGACAGGACGCGCTCCGATGCGCCTATGAGCTGCTCCGGCGTCCAAAGTCTCTGATACTGGGCGGCAGGGACTTTTCCGGCTCTCAGGTGCCGGCCAGGAGTAAAAGCGGCAATCGGATGATGACCTTTCTTCTGAATCGTCTGTGCGGAATTCCAATCCGGGATACCCAGACCGGGCTGCGGGCCGTCCCGGCGTCCTGCCTGGCGGCGTTTTCCGGCATTTCCGGGGGCCGGTACGAATACGAGACCAACATGCTCCTCTATTGTAAGCGCCACCTTATTCCCATGGCGGAGATCCCAATCGCCACGATCTATCTTGATAAAAATGCCGGGTCCCACTATCGCCCTGCGCTGGACTCCCTGCGCGTCGGCCTGACCCTCTGCCGCTATTTTCTCGCTTCCATGGCAGGCCTCCTGGCCGGTCTGGTGGTTTTTGCCTATTTTACGTTCTGCGGCGACTTTTTCTCCCTGCCCGCATGGGTGTGGATCTGGCTGGGCGCCATATTTTCCTGCCTGGCTTCCGGCCTTGCCGGCTTCTCTGCCCACCGAACAGACGCATCCCAATCCGGCGTTGATATGCAGCGGGAATCCGCGCGTTACGGCGCAGTTACGGCGCTGCAGTGTGTGCTCAGCGGTCTGCTTCTGAATTCCATGAACGCCTTCTTCCCCGCCGCTTCGTACCTCAAATCAGCATTGCCAGCGTCCCGGCCACGATCAGCAGCAGGCCCAGGCCGGAGCGGCGGGTCAGCCGCTCATGGAACACCAGCCCGGAGAACGCCACGGTGACCAGGATGCTCAGCTTGTCAATGGGGACCACCACGCTGGCCGGGCCGTCCTGAAGGGCGCGGTAATAGCACAGCCAGGAGGCCCCGGTGGCCAGGCCGGACAAGGTCAGAAACAAGAGGGTTGTCCGGTCTATATTTTGAATCTGCCCCTGGGACCCCACCACAAATACCATTATCCATGCGAAAATCAGGACGACGACGGTTCGGATTGCGGTGGCCACCGTGGAGTCCGTCTTTCGGATGCCGCACTTGGCCAGAATCGCCGTTACGCCTGCAAAAAACGCAGATCCGACAGCAAAAAGGAGCCACATTTCCACTTGCCTTCTTCCCTGTTATTGGCCCTTGAACCGGTAGCCCGCACCCCACACGGTCTGGATATACCGGGGATGGCTGGGATCCAGCTCAATTTTTTCCCGGACGCGGTTGATGTGGACGGCTACGGTGGCGTTGTCGCCCATGGCCTCCAGCCCCCAGATTTTTTCATACAGCTCTTCCCGGCTGAAAACCATGTTCGGATGGAGCATCAGAAAGTGGAGCAGCTCATATTCCCGGTTTTTCAGGACCACTTCCCGCCCCTCTGCAAAGACCCGGCGGGTTACCGTGTTCAGCTGCAGCCCACCTGCCCGGAGCTCCGAATTTGCCTTCCGCTGTCCCCCGGTCAGGCGGTCGTATCTGGCCAGGTACGCCCGCACCCGGGCCGCGCCCTGTTCGGCCGCGAACCGGCAGTGCCAGCCGTAGCCGCACCCCAGGTCCAGCACCCGCCGCCCCCGCAGCGGCGGGAACAGCGGCCTGAGCTGCCGCCACTCCCCCGCCGCGCGCAGGCCGTGCCGGCTGCGGGGCATTTCCGCATACGCGGCAAAAAACCGCTCGTCGTCATATCCCTGTGCCATGCTCTGCTCCTCCGTTCCACGCGTCTCGTCTGCCCGTCCAGTATACCACAGTCCGCGCCGTCCGGCCCGCTTTTTTTGCCGCCCCGGCACGAAAGGCAGAAAAATAACGCGAAAGGGGGCATGCCGTCCCCTTTCGCGTATGGGAAAAACAGTTTTGGCCTCATCCCTGCGGCCCTTCCGCCGGCCCCGTCCGCCCGGGCAGGCTCCCCCGCCCCATGACGCAAAGCTGTATGACCGCGATCACCCGCTCGATGGGGTCGGCGCAGTCCTGCTCCAGCCACCGGGCCAGGACCGCCATGATCCCCTGGATATAAAAGGCCAGCAGATAAGGCCGGTCCGCCGCGTCGATCCGATACCGCTCCAGAATGGGGTCGAGCACATGGCGGACCAGCCCGCGGTAACTCTCGTCCAGGCCCAGGACCGCGGCCTTTTCCACCGCGGTGCGAAACAGGCGCCGGTGCTCCCGGACATAGCTGAGATAAGGGGCGAGATATTCCGGCGTGATCAGGCAGAGCTCCTCCAGCGGACAAGTTCGGATCCGCTCAAAAAATGGCCCGACCTCCGCCTGTGCCTGAAAGTAGTCCAAAAACTGCCGGTTCATGTAGGCCACGCTCTCGGCCAGCAGGTCGGACACGGTCTCATAGTGCAGATAAAAGGTGGAGCGGCTGACCCCCGCCCGCTGGCAGATCTCCTTGACCGAGATATAGGCCAGTTCCTTCTTCTCCAACAGCTCCAGCAGCGCCTGGTCCATCCGGGCGGCCGTGTTGATATATTTGCTCTCAGCCTTGTCCATGGGGGCGTCCCCTCCTTCGGGCGGCCGCGGCGCGCAGCAGCATATATGCAGCCAGAGCGGCCGCGGCGGCGTACACCGCCCCGCCGGTCAGGGCGTTCATCATCTGCCGGTACGCCTCCCCGCGGCTCGAGAACCGGGCGATCATGGCCGTCTGAAGGCCCAGCAGCGACATCATGGCGGATACGAGGTCCAGGGTCTTGGCGGCGGAGAGGATGGGGCTGCCCAGCGTTCGGAATCGGACCAGCTCGGCCACGGAGAGGATAGAGCGGTAAAAGGTATACAGCGCCGAGAGATAGATCACGTATCCGGGGTAGGAAAAGCCGGAATTCGTGTGGACCATCAGCACGATCATCCCGCCCATCGGGATGTTCAGCAGGAAGAGCATATACCCCGTCCGGCGATAGCAGCGGTATTCGTAGGACAGGCCCAGGGCCTCCCGCCGCCGGAATCCCGCCGCCAGGCCGGCCCGCATGGCCCCCAGCATCAGGTCGTAGACCGCCAGGGAGATGAACCAGACGGAGCGGTATCGGATCCCCTCCGTGATGCGGAAGAGCGCGTAGAGGAAATTGACCGCCATCCCCCGGCACAGGGCCACGCCGCCGCGAAAGGCCGCGTCGTCCAGGTACCGGCGCCCCAGCTGGGTGGACCGCAGAACCCGCGCCGGCCCGCTGTCCCTGACGGCCGCGCACAGGCGGCGGACCAGCCCCGGCAGGGCGGCCGCCCATACCGCCAGCGCGTACACGGACGCGGCGTAGACGGGCCAGGCCGCGGGGCTCTGCGTCCATCCCGCAGCAAAGACCAGCGCCAGTCCGGCGCCCCCCGCCGGCGGGAGGGCGCACATCACCCATCCCGGCGGATGCAGGAGCTTTCGCAGGGCTGCCCCGGCGCGTCTCACGGCCTTACTGCCCGCTGATCTCTTTGGCCAGGCGCATGATATCATAGGCGTATTTCCGCTTGCCCTTCTCCAGCAGGCGCCTGTAGATGGGATAGTTCAGGCCCATGCCCAGCAGGCCCAGCAGCCCCAGGATCACGCCAAAAACGAACATGCCCGCGGCGCCTGTACCGATCACGCCCATGGAAAGGCACATCCCGACCCCCATCACCAGCGCGGCCAGCAGGCCCAGGGAATAGGTGCATATCGTGGCCGGGCGCTTTGCCCGCGCGTCCAGCTTGCGCAGGGCGACCACCTTAGAGGTGTCCTTGGGCGCATATTCGTTGGCCAGCTGTTCCGCGTAGATCTTGTCTGTGTTCATATCGTCTGCCTCCTTCGTTTGATAGGTCTATCCTACCAGAACCGAAGGCGGCGCGGAACGACACCGGCGGCCGCCGGTGTCCGATTGAGAGCGCCGGCCAATGGCGGCGCACGAAGTGCGCCGTTCATCTCGGCCATGGACGGCCCGACAGGGAGTATTATCTCCCTACTAAATCGAGATTTATCTATTACTCTATAAATTAGTATTTTCCATTTTTACTGAACAGATAATATATTAACATTCCACCACCAAGCAAAGCGCAAATGCTTCCAACAACTGGAATCCATCCTGCAACTTCGCTGGTCATAAGAATAGCTCCACCAACGAAAAGGAATCCACCTGCCTGTAAATTTTTCAAAAGTACACCGCTCCTTTCAAAGCGATATTTTATTCACTACAAAGAAATATACAAGAGCTGCAATCTCAAAGCAAATAGCAAAAATACCGAATATTCGGCAAACGATCAAAAACAGTTTTGTTGGGTCTCCATCTTTGCTAGAAAGAAAATGCTGAAATTCCCATGCCTTCTGGGGACATCGAATCATGACCATACCAGCAGCTATACAAATAAAATAATCATATCATCAATCATATTGCTTCTCTGTATTAAATTAGGCTTAACTCTTTATAATTTACAGGTAGTATATCATGCCGCCGCTTATAAATCAACCTTTTACCACCTTTCCCGATCAATAGAACGCCGGGGCCGTTTGCGGCCTTTCTCCGCCTGCTCCGGGCCAAAGTTCCAACCATAGGAGAAAACCCGCGGGTTCCTTTGAAAAAGGACCCGCGGGCTGAATATTTATTCCCACTCGGCAAATTCAGATATATGGGAGCGTATTTTAGGTGATTTCACGGGCAAAACATTCGCAAATATGTTAATGCTTTACCTGCTATTCGGGGCAACTCGTTTTCTTAGTATCAAAATGGCATCACAGAAACGGAGGAAAAGCAACCTTTTCAGGCCCTACACAGCCCCGAAAACTCCCCTCATTTTGAGGGGAGTTTCTGTCGAAATGGGTCTCAATTTGAGACCCATTTCGACCACCGCCTGGGAGCGTAAACGCTCCCAGGCAATAGGGGATTGATTTCCGCCCCGGCGGAAATCAATCCCACCATGGGACGCAATTCGACCATTGACGACCCCGACGGGATTTGCGATGGTTCAAAATGTCGAAGTTATTGATGTAGCAAACAGGTTTTATTTCTAATTTTTTCTTTTACTGTGAGAACGGTATCGTTAATCGAAAGATTAGTAGTGTCTATAACATTTTTCTCGTATATTCCGAGATTGCAAAATTGTTCCCACATCGTTTCTACCAATTCGATATTTGTATCTCTATCTAATTTTGAGCGCCCAATCGCCCGTTTTATGGTTTCTTCTTTATTAGTTCTCAAAATGATGTAGTGTACCTCATATCCCTCTTGAACGACATTTAGCCACGGCTCCAGAAACCACGGGCCGATAATGCCATCTACAATTACATCATATCCACCGCGAGCAAACCGCTTTGCGGCTTCTAAGAAAGACTCAATCACTACCAAGTTTTGGTCGTTAGATTGCGGCAGATGTGGAGGAATGGCGTTTTTGCTCAGATAATGATAAAAGTCATCCGTATGCATATGAACAGACTTTTCCATGCTGGATTCTTTCGCAATAATAGATGATGTTGTAGTTTTTCCGGTTCCTGGCGATCCTGTAATCACAAGAATTCTTCCTTGTTCCATTTGTATTTGGTCCTCCATAACTCTCGGTTAATCTTTCTATTTCTTAAAAAGAAGTATATCATAGAATACCTTATAAATCTACTTTTTACCTCCCTCCCCGGTCAAGGGAGTGCCGTGGCCGTTTGCGGCCTTTCTCGGCCTGCTCCCTCTGCCTATCGGCCTCCACCGCTGCCTCCACCTGTTCCGGGCAAAAAACCGCTTGACCCGTGTATAGCCGGCGGAGCATAAAAAACCGCAAGTCCCGATAAAAGAGACTTGCGGTTTTCATGATTTACTCCCACTCGGCAAATTCAGATATATGGGAGCGTATTTAGGGTGATTTTGCAGGCAAAACATTCGCAAATATGTTAATGTTTTGCCTGCTTATTTGAGGCAGTACGCTTTCTTAGTATCAAAATAGTATCACAAAAACCGAGAAATTGCAAGGGTTTCAGGCCATAAACGGCCACAATCAAAACTTCCCTCAATTTGATGTAAGTTTCTGTCGAAATGGGTCTCAAATCGAGACCCATTTCGACCACCGCCTGGGAGCGTAAACGCTCCCAGGCAATAGGGGATTGATTTCCGCCCCGGCGGAAATCAATCCCACCATGGGACGCAATTCGACCTAAAATCAAAGGAGGCGGGCAAGCACTTCTGGTGCTTGCCCGCCTTGATAACCGCAGAGCAAGGCCGGGCGGGGCGGTCAATGGCGGCGCACTTGTGCGCCGTTCATCTCGACCATTGACAGCCCCGACTGGATTTGCTATCCATCTAAAGAAGTGCGTTGTGTTCTATTCGATTTCTTAGATTATCAATTTTTTCTTTGATAGACTGGATTATCTCCAAAAATGCTTTGTCTGATTTTCCTGTCGGATCGTCAAGCCCCCAATCCTCCCGGTGCTTGCAGGGTAGATAGGGGCAGGCCACATTGCACCCCATTGTTATTACAATGTCTACGGGCGGAAGTTCGTTCAGCAATTTGCTATATTGCGTCTGCTCCA
>DHCMC07803__coassemble_1042_pt1 | contig 18501 bp, 15 predicted proteins | sample DHCMC07803__metabat2_high_PE_053 | metagenome-assembled genome bin DHCMC07803 | reverse complement strand
GCACCCAGTCCGCCCTGCTGGAGGCCATGGAGGAGGGGCAGGTGACGGTGGACGGCGTGTCCCACCCGGTGCCCCGGCCCTTCCTGGTCATCGCCACCCAGAACCCCGCCGGCGCCTCGGGCACCCAGCCCCTGCCCGACTCCCAGATGGACCGATTCATGGTGCGCCTGTCCATGGGCTACCCCGCCCCGGCGGACGAGCTGGCCATGGTCCGCCGCCGGCAGGAGGGCAACCCCCTGGACGCGGTGGAGCAGGTGCTGGACCTGGAGGGCCTGGCCCGACTGCGGGAGGAGGCCGGGCGCGTCTACGTGTCCGACCCGGTGCTGGACTATGTCATCCGCCTGGTAAACGCCACCCGCACCCACCCCCTTATCGCCCAGGGGGCCAGCCCCCGGGCCTCCCTGGCCCTCACCGCCATGGCCAAGGCGGCCGCCCTCATGCGGGGGCGGGACTATGTGAACCCGGAGGACGTGGCCGACGTGTTTTCCGACGTGGTGAGCCACCGCCTCATCCTCTCCCCCCGGGCCCAGGCGGAGGGGGGCTTCCGCCCGGCGGAGGACATCCTCCGGCAGGTGGCCGCCCCCCAGGTCAAGTAATATGCTCCGCCGGCGCATCTCTTACGCCGCCCTGGTGCTGGGGGCGGTGCTCTTCCAGATCTTCTTCCGCTTTTATCTGTCCACCTTCACCCTGGTGCTGGTGGTGGTCCTCCCCGGCCTGTCGGTGCTGCTGAGCCTGCCGGGGCTGCTGGGCTGCGCCCTTTTCCTGTCCTCCGGCGGCGATACGCCCCGGGGCGGGGAGGGCGTTTTTACCCTCCGGGCGGAGCGGCGGGGCCCCTTTCCCCTGCTCCCGGTGAAGGTGCGCCTGGCCTGGACCAACCAGCTCACCGGCCAGGGCGGGCGGCTCGTGCGCACCCTCCGGGCCGGGGAGGACGGGGCCCAAGAAGCTGTCACCGTCCCCCTGCCCCACTGCGGCCGGGTGGTGTGTGCGGTGGAGCGGGCCTGGGCCTGCGACCTGCTGGGCCTGTTCCCCCTGCCCGTCCCGGCCCGGCCCTCCGCCGCCCTGCTCTCCCTCCCCCTGCCGGCGGAAATCAGCGCCCCGGAGGAGCTGGATCTCCCCCGCGCCGGCGGCGCGATGCTCAAGCCCCGGCCCGGCGGCGGGCCGGGGGAGGACTACGACCTGCGGGACTACCGCCCCGGCGACCCCCTGCGCTCCATCCACTGGAAGCTCTCCTCCAAAAAGGACGACCTGGTGGTGCGGGAGACCCTGGAGCCCCGGCAGGCGGCCATCGTCCTCACCTACGACCACTTCGGCGGCCCGGAGACGCTGGACGCCGTGTTCGACCGGCTGTACGCCCTGTCCCGCCTGCTGCTGGAGCGGGGGCGGCCCCACCACATCCAGTGGGCCGCCCCCGCCTCCGGGGCGGCGGAGGACGCCCTGGTGGACGCGGAGGGAACCCTCCGGGCCTTTCTGGAGCGGGCCTTCTCCCTGCCCGCCCCAGAGACCGGCCGCTCCATCCTGGACGGGACCCTGAAGGTCCCCGGGGAGGACGGCCCGCCCCTCCACTTCCATGTCGCCCCTGAGGCCGGGAAGGGGGGACAGCTATGAAAAAGCGGACACGCGGCGCCGTTCCCTTCCGCCTCACCCCCGCCGCCCTGGTGGGGAACGCCGTTTTGCTGCTCCTGTGCCTGTTCGGGGCGGTGTTCTCCTTCCTCTCCGCCTTTGATGTTCCGACGGAGCCCCGGCTGCTGGCCGTTGTCTGCCTGGCGTGGGCGGGGCTCGCCGTGCTCACCTGGTCCCTGCCCCGGCGGTGGTGGGTCCTGCCCCTGTTCTTGTCGGCGGCGGCGTGGGGGTACGGGCTGTGGCGGCTGTGGGACTACCTGGTGCTGGGGGAGATCGCCCTGCGCTGCGCGGTGGTGAACACCTTCTGCGCCAGTCTGAATCTGGACGGGTTCATCCAGCCCATCGCCCAGTTGCCCGACGGGGCGTGGGCCCTGTCCGCCGCCCTGCTGGCGGCCGGGGCGGCCCTCCCCCTGGCCCTGCTGCTGGGGCTGGCCATCTTCCGGGCCCGCTCCTTCTGGTTCGTGTTCTGGGTAACCCTACCCTTCGTGCTGGCCCCCCTGTGCATCTCGGTGACCCCCGCCTGGCCCCCCCTTATGGCCCTGCTGCTGGGGTGGATCACCCTGGGGCTCACCTCCCTGATCCGCCGGCGGGACCCGGCGGGGGCCGCCCGGCTCACCCTGCTGGCCCTGCCCGCCGGGGCGGCCCTGCTGGCCCTGCTCACCGTCGCCCTGCCCCGGGAGAGCTACCAGCGGCCCGCCTGGGCGGACGAGGCTTTGGACGGCTTTCAGAACTGGGCCGCCCACGTGGACGTGGGCCTGTTCTCCGGCGGCGGGCCCTTCGGCCTGTTCGGCGGAGGCGGCAATCTGGCCGGCAGCGACGGCTCGGTAGACCTGGCCAACGCCGGGCCCCTGGACTTCTCCGGCCGCACGGTGCTGGAGGTGGACACCGATCTGCGGGGCCGCATCTACCTGCGGGGCCTCTCCGGCGCGGTGTACGACGGGGGGAGCTGGCAGCCCCTGGACGACGCGGCTTACGGGGACATGTTCCTGGAGGAAGGGGAGGAGCCCTTCGCGTACATGAGCTCCTCCAGTATCTACTGGCCCTCCCTGGAGGGCTTCCAGCCCATGAACTTCCCCGCCCTGGCCGACCGGGAGGCCAACCCCGGCAAGGACTACGCCCGCATCACCATCCGCAACACCGGGGCCGACCCGGGGTATGTCTACGCCCCCTACCACATCCTCACCCAGCCCGGGGAGCTGGGGGGCGCGGCCTTTGTAAACGACTCCCACCTGGCCCGGGAGGAGAACGTGTGGACCCACACCCTCTACATCCAGCCCGACGTGGACCCCACGGCCGTCGGGGCGCTGGAGGGGGCCGCCGCCCGGGCCCAGGAGGACTACTGGCAATTTGTCTACGCCTACTACAATAATCTGCCCGAGGAGGCCTACGACGCCGTGATCCGCGCCGTACAGGGCCTTTACAACGACCTGGGGGCGGCGATGTCGTCGGGGAACCTCTCCCCCGCCCAGCAGGTCTATCTGGACGCTTACTCCCGATACGCTTTGGACACCACGGACCAGAACTCCCGGGGCCTCCACCTGGCCATGGCCGGCCTGGTGGCCGAGTACCTGGACGAGCTGGCGGAGTACGACCCGGACACCCCCGCCGTGCCGGAGGGGGAGGACTATGTGACCTGGTTCCTCACCGAGAGCCGCCGGGGCTACTGCATGCACTTCGCCACCGCCGCCACCCTGATGCTGCGGGCCCTGGGCGTCCCCGCCCGGTATGTGGCGGGGTACGTGGCCGACGTGCCCGCTTCCGGCCATGTGAACGTGCCCGACTCCGCCGCCCACGCCTGGGTGGAGATCTACCTGGCGGGCTACGGGTGGGAGCCGGTGGAGGTCACCCCGGCCTATGCCGGCGGCACCCCGGGCCAGTCCCTCACCACCGAGCCCACTCCCACGCCGGAGGCCACCCCCACACCTTCGGCGGCCCCCTCCGCCTCCGCCGCCCCCACGCCGTCGGCCGCGCCCAGCGCCGCCCCCGGCCCCGGGGAGGGGACGGGCGCGGAGCTGGACATGCGGGTGATCGCCGTCCCCCTGCTGATCCTTCTGGCCGTGCTGGCCTTCCCCGCCCGCCGGGCCCTGGGCCGGGCGGCCCGGGAGCGGCGCTTCCGGCAGGAGAGCACCAACCGGGCGGCCATCGCCGCCTACCTCCAGCTGAAAAAGCTGGAGCGCTGGGGCGGTGAGACGCCGGAGGAAGTCGCGGAGCTGGCCAAGAAGGCCAGGTTCTCCCAGCACACCCTGACGGAGCAGGAGCGGGAGCAGGCGGTATCCGCCGCCCGGGCTTCCGCCGGGCGGGCAGACCGGGCCCTGCCCTGGTACAAGCGCCTCTGGTGCCGGTACGTGCTGGGGCTGCTGTGAGGCGGCACGGCGGGCCGATGTGGGCGTCGGCCCCTGCAAGAGCGCTGGCATCATAGCCCCCCTTGCGGGGGAGCTGTCAGCCGCAGGCTGACTGAGGGGGGTGGATGTGCGGCGCAACCGTCTTTTTGCCAGCGTGGGCGGTGAGCGCCCCCCTCCGGCCCTGCGGGCCACCTCCCCCGCCAGGGGGGAGGGATTCCCTTAGCCGCTCGTAGGGCGCGGCATCCCTGACGCGCCGGTTTGGGGGGAACGGATTGCCGCGCCAGTGTGCGCACTGGCGCGCAATGACAAGGGGCGGGGGGCGTTTCCCTTCCCCTAGCTCCCCCCTGGCGGGGGAGCTGCCGGCGCAGCCGGCTGAGGGGGGGCGCCCCCGCCCCATATCATATAAAATACCGCCGGCCCGTGGAAATCCACGGGCCGGCGGTGTTTACTCCGTCAGGCTGAAGAACTCCTCCAGCCGGTTGGACTTGTCGAAAATGTTGTTGTACAGGAGCATCCGATAGCCCGCCACCGCCGCCTCCAGGTCGGCAGGCAGGTCCTCGTTCTCCCCGTACCAGACGCCGTCGGCAGTCTGTACCCCCACGGTGTTGATGACGGGGGCGGCCTGCCACAGCTCCAGCAGGTATTTCTGGTAGCCGGTCATGGGCAGGTTGGCGGCGTCCATCAGCAGGGCGGAGAGGTAGTTGAGGGACAGCTCCAGCCCCTGCTCCTCCGGGATGTCGTAGTTGGCCCAGATGAGGAAGGGCACCATCTGCTTTTTCTGGGCCGTGGCGGTGTCCGGGTCGGCGCCCAGCACGTCGGTGTAGAAGTTGGTGGCCACCTGGGGCTGGTGGTCGCCGAAGAAGAGGATCATGGTGGGCTCCTCCACCCGGGAGAAGTAGTCCACCAGGTACTCCGCGGCCCTGTCGCTCTGGTAGATGAGGGATAAGTACTGGTTCACCGTCTGGAACCGGCCCTCCAGCTCCCCGGTGAGCCACACCTCCCGGGGCAGGCCCTCCCAGGACATCTGGTAGCCCGAGTGGTTCTGCATGGTGATGTTGAAGAGGAACAGGGGCTCCCCCGCCTCCTTCTCCTCGTAGAGACGGATGAGGTTTTCGTAGTTGCTCTGGTCGGTGACGTAGCCGGTGCTCGCGTCCCCCCGCATGTACGTTCGGTCCTGGAAGTCGCTCTCGAAGTACACCTCGTCAAAGCCGAAATCCTCATACACCGCCGGCCGGTTCCAGCCGGAGGAGCGGTAGGGGTGGGCGGCCACGGCGCGGTAGCCCAGGGCCTTCATCTGGCTGACCAGGGTGGGGTCCCCGTCGGAGACGTACATCTGGTAGGGCACCGTGCCGGCGGGGAGGTAGGCTGTGGTGTTGCCGGTGAGGAATTCGTACTCCGAGTTGGCGGTGGTGCCGCCGAACACGGAGGAGTAGGCGTAGCCCTTGATGGTGTTCTCCGTGAGGGAGCGGAGGAAGGGCATAGCGTCCATGTTGGTCTCCACCCCCGGCAGGACGGACAGGTCGGAGAAGGACTCGTTCATGACGACGATGACATTCACCGGACGGGTAGTCCCGTCCGGGTCCGTCACTGTGACGGAGGCCCCGTCGGAGGCTCTGCCCTCCGTCAGCCCGGCCAGGGCCTGCCGGGAGTAGCCCTCCGGCTTCTCCACCCGCATGTATTTCAGGCACACGTTGAAGTTCAGGGCCAGCCCGTTGCCCCGGGTGGTCCACATGGAGGGCTCGATGCCCTGGCTCTCCACAAAGCCGGTGCCGAAGAACACCGCCAGGAAGGCCGCCGCCGCCCCCGCCGCCGGCAGGAACCGCCGCCAGGCGAAGGGGATGCGCGCCTCCCGGGGCAGCAGGGAGAGGGCCAGCAGGGCCAGCAGGAAGATGAGCAGGGAGATGCCCTGCATCCTGTCCAGGGAGTAGTCGTAATTGCCCGCCACGTTGGCCGCGGTGCCCAGGGTGAGGAAGTCCCCGGGGAACAGGGTGCGGCCCCGGAAGGAGATGAGGTAGTGGTTGGCCATCCCCACCCCCCAGGCTAGGCCCAGGGACCACTTGGCCGCAGACACCCGCCGGCCCCGGAGGAAGTAGAGCACCAGCTCCAGCAGATAGTACCACACCAGGTTCAGCCCGATCTGCACCGGGGTGAAGCCGGTCCACGGGTCGTTGTAATTCAGATACTCCACCAGGGTGAAGGCCAGCAGGGGGGAAAGCACCATGACCCCCCGGCCCACCCAGCGGTACCACCGCTCCGACAGGGCCACCTTCGGCCAGTGGAAACGGCGCTTTTGCTCTTGTGTCGCTGTGGTATTCGCCATTTTTTACGCTGCCTTTACATAATGTTGACTGATGAGAGACATTGTAACAGAAAAACGCGAAAGCGCAATGCGCTTTCGCGTTTTTTAATCAAATCTTCATATGGCCCGCCCATCGGGGCCTTGCGCCGGGTGCAGAGGCGCGGGCCTGGTGCGGCGGGCCGATGTGGGCATCGGCCCCTACGGCCAATAACGCCGTCGTAGGGGCGGATATTATCCGCCCGCCGCCGGGTTTACTGTACGGTTTCGTAGAGCCGGAACGCCGTCATGATGGACTGCTCCACGGTGTAGGCCCCCTGGGGGGAGAACTGGTTGTTGCCGATGCCGCCCATAAGGCCGCCGGCCTGGGCCCGGCCCACGGCCTCAAGGGCCCAGGAGGCGATGGAGGCGTTGTCGGCAAAGCTGGCCGTCCCCTCCGGCAGGGGCTGGCCCATGGCGTCGGCCAGGCGGACCAGGATGGTGGCCGCCTGCTCCCGGGTCAGCTGGCCGCTGGGGTTGAACTGCCCGTTGCCCACGCCGTTGATGACCCCGATGCCGGCCATTTTCTGGACGTTTACGTCGGTGGTGTCGGTGAATTCGGCCCGCTCGGCAATTTCACTGCCGGTCACCGTCTCGTACAGCTCCACCGCCAGGGCGCAGAACTGGGCCCGGGTGGCGGTATTGGTGTAGCCGGTCTGCAAAGCCTCGGGCACCAGGCCGGCGGCGATGGCGGCGCTCACCTGCTCGGCGGCCCAGGAGGAGGGCTGGTCGGCGGAGGGCTCCGGGTCGGGCGTGGGCTCCGGGTCGGTGGGCTGGGTGGTGCCGCCGCCCTGGCGAATGGTGCCGGTGGCCGCGTCGTACACCAGGCCGGGGCCGGTGTAGGTACCGTCATGGGCCTCGAGGATATAGTAGGTATCGCCATTTGCTCCCGAGAGAATGCCAAGGGTTTGATTGTCTTCGTTGAATCCGATGGTGACATTGAAGTTGCCGCCGTTTACCCCTTCTGTGTAAAAGCGCGGAATAACGGCATTTTTGTTAATATCGATTACCAGACCATCGATGGAAGGAGTGCGGCTGACCGCCACACCATTGTCAAAGGTGCCGCCAACCGTCAGCTCCGCTGGGCGGCTGTATCGGAACAGCTCGTTCCCTTCCACATCCATCAGCACATCCTGAGACTTTTCTGTGTAGTCGATCCCCGGCGTGGTATTCACATAGTTGACCCAGAACCGGCCCCCTTTGACTTTTCCGGGAGCGCTGGTCATAGAGTAATCTTCCCCGCCGAAGATTCCGGAGATATAGACCGGCGCTTCCGGCTCGAGAGTGAGGATTTCGTTGCCCTCGGTGTCGATGAGGATATAGTCAGGATGGGATTTCCCGCCCCGGTTGTCCTCTACAAAGGCGTAGCCCTCGGAGAAGGTGCTAGTGCCGAAGTCGAGGTCCTCGTTCCGGTTATAGTCAAGCCAGTCGCCGGAGTAGAGGGTGATGACGGGCTCTCCCTCGAGGTTCAGCCAGCCTGCAAAGTAGGTATCCCGGTCCGCGTCGAGGTAGCCCCGGTAGGCAAAGAGGCCGTCGCTGTACTCCCCCATGATGGTGCCGTCCCAGCCCAGTTCGTCCAGGGAGAATACGGGCTTTCCGCTCTTGTCCACAAAGGTATTGTAGTTGACCAGAGCAAGGCCGTTGTAGAAATCCAGACCGTATTGGCTGGACTCGATGACCCGGTTTCCCTCGGTGTCGATGTAGCCAAAGGTCTCCTTCTCCTCGTCGTAGAAGTAGCATAGGCCGTCGTGGAAGTTGTAGTTAATGTGGTCATTGGGGTTGTAGGAGTAGAGGGTGGGCGGGTTCTCCCAGTCGGAGAAGTCGAAGAGGTTGCCATTCTCGTCCACCCAGTTCACCAGGTACCGCTTGCCGCCGGTGTAGAACCCATCCTCGTTCTGGATGTCCTCCGTACGGAAAACGGTGACGAACCCCTCGTGGATGCCCCGGGGGACGCCGCCGTAGACGGTCCACCCCTCGGGGATGGGCAGCTCCTTGGCGGTGACATACACGCCGTCGCCCTGGAACACGTCGGGCATTTGGTCCAGGGTTTCCGAAGCCGAAGCCGGGACCGTGAACAGGGACAGGCACAGGCAGGAAGCCAGCGCCAGGGACAGAATGCGCTTTTTCATGCTTGGTTCCTCCTTTTTGAACTAAGAGCAGGTGGTGGGCGCCCCCCTCCGGCCCTGCGGGCCACCTCCCCCGCGAGGGGGGAGGTATTTTTTGTGGGCGGCTGGGAAAAGTGCATAGCTCCCCCCGTGCGGGGGAGCTGTCAGCCCCAGGCTGACTGAGGGGGGTGACGCAAGGGGCGGCGGATCGCCGAGCCAGTGCGCGCACTGGCTCGCAATGACAGGGGGGACGGGCCGATGTGGGCATCGGCCCCTACGGCCAATAACGCCGTCGTAGGGGCGGATATTATCCGCCCGCCGCCGGGTTTACTGTACGGTTTCGTAGAGCCGGAACGCCGTCATGATGGACTGCTCCACGGTGTAGGCCCCCTGGGGGGAGAACTGGTTGTTGCCGATGCCGCCCATAAGGCCGCCGGCCTGGGCCCGGCCCACGGCCTCAAGGGCCCAGGAGGCGATGGAGGCGTTGTCGGCAAAGCTGGCCGTCCCCTCCGGCAGGGGCTGGCCCATGGCGTCGGCCAGGCGGACCAGGATGGTGGCCGCCTGCTCCCGGGTCAGCTGGCCGCTGGGGTTGAACTGCCCGTTGCCCACGCCGTTGATGACCCCGACGCCGGCCATCTTCTGGACGTTTATGTCGGTGGTGTCGGTGAATTCGGCCCGCTCGGTGATAGTCTCGCCAGTCACTTCCTCGTACAGCTCCACCGCCAGGGCGCAGAACTCCGCCCGGGTAGCGGCCTGGGTATAGCTGTTCTGAAGGTTGGAGGGCACCAGATAGAGCCGCACCGCCTCTGCCACCTGGTCAATGGCCCAGGAGGAGGGGGCGGGACCCTGGCCGAAGAGGATGTCCAGCTGGTGGCCTTCCTGGACGTTGGTGAAGGTGTAGGACTCCACAGCGCCCACAGATTCCCCGTCCACCATCACGCCCAGCACATGGTTGCCGGCGGTGGGGCGGAAGCAGACGGTGAAGTCGCTGCCCGGGGCCACCCCGTCATACCAGCCGTCGTAATTGGCGGTGCCGTTCACGTCCGTGATGTACCCCCAGCCGGTGCGGTTGTAGTCGGTGACGATGCGGTAGCCCCCGTCCAGCAAGACGGTCGCCTTAACCGGGATCTCCTTCGTAACGGTTGGATCATCCCCCCGCGGATCATCGCCGTATCCCAAATATTCGACGGTGACCGCAATGACTCCGTCCAGATTATAGGGGATGCTGCGCTGTTCACTGAATCTGGCCGTTACGACGGCGGAGGCCCCGGGCATGATCTCCCCCGCCGGCGACCGTTCTGGTTCGTACTCTATGTCATAATACATGGACCCTCTGCCGTCATACGGCAGGTTCAGGCGGAAGGGAAACTCCCCCGTGTTGGTGACCGTAAAGGTGCGGGAGACCTGCTGGGATTGAACGCCCTCCCCCGTGGTGAAGTTCAGTGTACCGAAGTCCAGGCTGTCCACGCTGACGGTGAAATTGTCCTCGGAGAGGGAGCCCTCAAAGGGCAGAACCTCGTAGTCCACGGTGAAGGCGTCGGTCATGATGAATTCGGCTTCGTGGTACCAGTCGCTGGCGCCCAGGAAGATTTTCATGCTGGCCGTGGCGCGACCGGCGCCGGGAACCCGGGTGTGCAGATCAACGGAAATACTGAAGGACTCCCCCGGCTGTATAATAGGTGTACTATCTGAGAGGAAATAAGATTCAAACACTCCGGAGGCGGTCAAATTATCCTCCGCAGAGGCGGGAGAAAATTCCACCGAAAAAAGGACAGGCGCGATCGGCTTGTGATAGCCGTTGGTAATGGTGATAACCTGCTCATGGGTATGGGAGCCGCTCTGCTCCGGCACGGTGCCGAAGTCGATGTGGCTGGGGCTGATGGTGATGCCGAAGCGCTCCTCCACCTCGGCCCGGGTGACCTCGCCCAGGTCGTCCTCCGCCGCCGACGCGGCGGGCATGAGGGCGAGGCACAGGCAGAGGGTCAGCGCCAGGGACAGGATACGCTTTTTCATGCTTGGTTCCTCCTTTTTGTTTTTAATAATGGGTGGTATGGTTTTGACCGAAGTGGGAGGTGAGCGCCCCCCTCCGCCCCCTGCGGGGGCACCTCCCCCGCGAGGGGGGAGGTATTTTTTGTGGGCGGCTGGGAAAAGCGCCGCAGCTCCCCCCTTGCGGGGGAGCTGTCAGCCGCAGGCTGACTGAGGGGGGTGACAGGATTGCCGCGCCAGTGTGCGAACTGGCGCGCAATGACGGGGGCAGGGGCGCGATTGCGGGGGCGGCGGGCCGATGTGGGCATCGGCCCCTGCGGGGCGGGGAGGTGCCCCCTTGCAATAGCTCCCCCCTGCGGGGGAGCTGGCAGCCGCAGGCTGACTGAGGGGGGTGGATGTGCCGCAGCGGGTACGCCGACGGCGCGGGCCGCATGGCAGCCATGCGGCGTGGAGCGGACCCGCTCCACAATTCTTTCTCTGTGTTCTTCCCTGCCAGTATACACCTCTTTCCGCTCAAAAAAAAAGGGCCGAAAAGCAAAATATTTCCACAGAAAATACGCCCCGGGACCGTGTACGGTCCCGGGGCGCGGCTTTGGATCAGGGATTGGAATTTTCAGGATGACATTCTTTCTCCGCCGGGCGCAGGGGCGGGCCGTCCAGGTAGACCACCTTGTCGCAGAGGGAGAGCACCGCCTCCTCGTGACAGGAGAGGATCGCCGGCACGCCCAGGGCCCGGATGCGGGCCAGGATGCGGGATGCCCGGGGGGCGTCCACGCCGGTGAAGGGCTCGTCCAGCAGGTAGAGGCCCCCGCCGCAGGCCAGGGCCCGGGCCAGGGCCAGCCGCCGGCGCATGCCGCCGGACAGGGCGGCGGGGAAGCTGCCCGCCTCCCCCTCCAGCTCCGCCAGGGCCAGCCAGCGGGGGACCTCCCCCCGGCGGCCTTTTGGCAGCACGTCGGCAATGTGCTGCCCCACCGTGCGCCAGGGCAGCAGCCTATCCTCCTGGAACAGGATCGTGGGCCGGGGGGGCGTCTCCACCTGGCCCTCCCCGCAGGGCTGCAGGCCGGCCAGCACCCGCAGCAGGGTGGTCTTGCCGCAGCCGGAGGGGCCGGACAGGGCGGTGATCCCCTCCTCCGGCAAGGCCAGGGAAAAGCGGTCCAGCACGGTCTTTTCCCCAAAACGGACGGTAATATTTCTGGCGCTTATCACAGCTCCGCCCCCCTTCCCCACCGGCGCAGCGCGCTGCCCAGGGCCCGCTCCAGCAGGAAGCTGAGGGCCACCACCGTCACCGTCCAGGCGAAGAGGTCGGGGGTCTCCAGGGTGATCTTGGCCCGGTAGAGCCGGGTGCCGATGGCCAGCCGGGGCAGGCAGAGCACCTCGGCGGCCACCCCCGCCTTCCAGGCCAGGCCCAGAGCGGTGGCGCAGCCGCTGGCGAAATAGGGAAATACCGACGGGACATACACCAGGGCCAGGGTCTTCCCCCGGCCGAAGCGGTAGGCCCGGGCCATCTCCAGCAGGCGGGGATCGGTCTCCGCCACGCCCCTGGTCACATTGCCCCACAACACGGGCAGCACCATGAGGCCGGACACGATGGCGGGCACGGACCCGGTGCTGGGGGCCCACAGGAGCACCAGCACGATGAAGGAGGCCACGGGCACCGCCCGCACCACCTTCACCGCCGGGGTGAGCACCCAGTCCGCCGGGGCGAAGGCGGCGGTGGCCGCCGCCGCTGCCGTGCCCAGCGCGGCCCCCAGGGCGAAGCCCAGGAAGATGCGGCCCAGGCTCATGCCCGCCGCCTGCCAGAAGGGGGCCTGGCCCATCAGGGCCCACAGCCGCCCGGCCACCTCCAGGGGGGCGGGGAGGAGGAGGGCCCCGTGGCCGGCGGTGCGCCAGTCCATGAATACCGCCCCAAGCTGCCAAACCCCCAGCCAGAAGGCCAGGGGTATGACAACGCGCAGTATTCTTGTCCGGGCTTTATTCCGCGATGTAGTAGAAGGCGTCATCGGGGATGGAACCTCCAATGGACTCGGGATCGGCGGCGAAGAGCACCTCGTAGTAGCTGGAGATGGACTTCATGTCTGCGCCGGCGGTGAAGATCATGTTGGCCTGGGGGATGGCGGCCTGAGCGACGGCGGCCTTGGGCACGATGCCGTACTGCTCGATGAGGGCGGCCCCCTCCTCCGGGTTATCCTTGATGAAGTTGATGGAAGCCTCATACTCGCTGAGGAAGGCGGCCACCGCCTCGGGGTGCTCCTGGGCAAATTCGGCGCGCACCACCACGCAGCCCATGGTGAAGGTGCCGGCGGCGCCGGACTCCTCCCAGGCGTCGCTCAGATCCACCGCGTCCCGCACGTCGGCGTTCTGCATGAGCACGGTGGTGGCGGCGGGCACGGGGAGCATGCACAGGTCGATCTCCCCGGAGGCCATGAGGGAGGTGACCTCCTCGCTGGTCCGCCACTGGATGTCCACGTCGGTCTCCGGATCCAGGCCGTTCTGGGTGAGCAGGTAGTCCAGCACGTACTCGGTGTTGGTGCCCTGGTTGATGGCGTAGAGGGTCCTGCCGGACAGGTCGGCCAGGGTGTTCACCGTGTCCCCGTTCTCCAGGATGTGGAGCACGCCCAGGGTGTTCAGGGCCAGCAGCTGGACCTTGCCGGTCTTGTTGTACAGGTTGGCGGCCACGTTGGTGGGCAGGGCGGCGATGTCCAGCTCGCCGCTGTTGAGCTTGGGCACGATCTCGTTGGCGGGATCAGAGCCCAGGGTGACGGTATAGTGGTTGACGGTCTCCCCGGCGTCGTTGTCGGCCAGGAGCTTGGCCGCCCCCATGCCGGTGGGGCCGTTGAGCAGGCCCAGGTTGATCTCCGTCCCCTCCGACGACGGGGTCTCGGTCTCCGGGGCGGGGCTCTCCGCCGCGGGGGACTCGGAGGCGGGAGGCGTGGTCTCGGTCTCCGGGGCCTCCCGGGGACCGCAGGCGGCCAGGCCCAGGACCAGGCCCAGGGCCAGCATCAGGGAAAGCAGCTTCTTCATCGCGGGTTCCTACCTTTCAAATCTAAAGTTCCTGCAGTGCCGTCTGATCCAAAATGCGCACCCTGCGCCCCTTCCGGGCAATGCTCCCCGCCGCCTCCAGGCCGTCCAGGGCCCGGTAGAGGGAGGCCCGGCTCACCCCCAGGCGGCAGGCCAGGTCGGTGATGGAGCAGTCCAGCTCCGCCGTCTCCCCGTCCTGCCGGGACAGGAGGTACTGCGCCGCCTTCCGCAGGGCGGGACCGGCGGTGAGCGCGTCGATCTTGGCGGAGAGGAAGCGGATGCGCTCGGACAGGTACGCCACATAATTGCGCCCCACCTGGGGCCAGCGGCCCATAAGCTCCTCCACCAGGTCCTGGGGCAGGAGCACCAGGGCGCAGGGGGAGCGGGCGGTCAGCGTGGTGGCGTAGTCCGGCCGGTCGTTGAACAGGGCGGCGGCGCCGAACAGGTCCCCCCGCCGGAGCACGCTCATGAGCAGCTCCCCCTTGTTCACCCGCACCGCCCCCTGGACCACCACCCCCAGGCAGCGCTGGAAATGGCGGGGGTCATAGATGACCTCCCCCTTGACTGCGCTGCGGCGGAGGATGCGGCGGTCCGCCAGGGCGGCGGCCGCCGCCTGGGGGGCGCCCCGAAACAGGAAGGTCCCCTCCAGAAGCTCCCGCAGGGCCGCTTCCTTGTCCGACATGGTCCGCATCACCCTCTATTTTGTCTCAGATGATACAAATATTTTACCATCCGCGCCGAAAATGTCAAGAGGCAATTCCGCCGCCGCCCCCATAGGATGGGGGGAAGGAGGTGAACGCCATGCAACGCTGTCGCCAAATCCGCCCCGGGCAGGGGGCCCGGGAGGAGCTGCGGGACCTGCCCCAGGAGCGCATGAAGCGCTATGAAAACCCCATCCCCCTCCCCTGCTGCTGCCCCCCGGCCGGCTGGACGGAGCTGGACGGGGTGCTAGAGTACCTGGCCCGGCAGAACCAGCTGCTGCTGGACCTGCTGGGGGCGGTAAACGGGCTGACCGCCGCCGTGCTCAGCATCCAGGCCCGGCTCCCGGCGGAAAAATAATTCTTACATCTTTATAAAACTGCGAAACTTTCTCTTGTCAGCCGCCGTCTAATCCAGTATACTGGATAACAGCTGTTGACATAACAAGTCTATACCATTCCGATAAAGGGGGCTTTTGCCCATGTCCCAGCCCCGCAAGGCAGGCCGGCGCGCCGCGCAGCCCGAGCGCCGGACCGGCGCACGCAAACAGAAGAAAAAGGTCTCCGCCGCCCGGCGGGCGGGCCGGGTGCTCTACGGCATCCTGGTGGCCCTGTCCGCCGTGATCGTGTTCACCTGGATCGCCGTAAAGATCATCGCCCGGCCCCCGGAGCAGGCCGGGAACCTGCCCCCCACTACGGAGGACTCCCCCGCTCCCGGGGAGAGCGGGCAGCCCGCCGATCCGGAGGAGCCCCAGCTGGAGCGCAAGGAGTATACCTATACCTTCCTGCTGGTGGCCAGCGACCAGGTCAGCGGCAATACCGACACCATGATGGTGCTGACCTACGACACGGTGAACCAGACCGCCGGCCTGGTCTCCCTCCCCCGGGACACCATGATCGACGGGGTGCGCCAGTCCAACGGCAGCAGCTTCTATAAGCTCAATTCCGCCTACGCCTACAACGGCATCGAGGGGCTGAAGTCGGAGGTATCCAAGATCCTGGGCATCCCCATCGACTTCTATGTGAAGGTGAACACCCGGGGCTTTGTGCGCCTGGTGGACGCCATCGGCGGCGTGGACTTCAACGTGCCGGTGGACATGAACTACGAGGACCCCACTCAGGACCTGTACATCCACTTCAGCAAGGGGATGCAGTGGCTGTCCGGCTCCGACGCGCTGAAGGTGGCCCGCTGCCGGCAGAACTCCTACTATGACGAGGCCGCAGGCAAGTGGAAGACCTACGACGCCTACTCCAACGCCGACATCGGCCGCACGGAGACCCAGCGCAACCTGCTCACCGCCGTGCTGAAAAAGGCCCTGTCCCAGCCCCAGAACCTGCCCACCTATTACGACATCTTCCTGGAGAACGTGGAGACCGACCTGGCCATGAGCGACCTGCTCTACTTTGCGGAGAAGGCCCTGTACTTTGACTTCTCCAACAACCTGTCCACCGCGGTGCTGCCGGGTGACGGCATGGTGACCTACCACGGCTGGACCTACTGCTACGAGCTCTATCCCGACCAGGTGCTGGAGCTCATCAACACCCAGGGCATCAACCCCTACACCACCGACATGACCGCCGACATGCTCACCATCGCCCAGGCAAATTAAAATCCCGAAAAAGGCTTCCGCCCTTTTCGGGCGAGGGATGCAGCCCGGCTGCGCGCACGGTCCGGCCGCCAGTGGCGGTCGGACCGCACACTTGCGGGCTGAGCGGAGCTTTCCCTGCCGCGCGTGTCGCCGGGGAAAACGATCTGGAATTTTTTCGCGCCTGCAGGCGCGAACTCTGTAAGACCTGAACGATCAACGCCCGCCCGCCGGCAGTGCCGGCGGGCGGGCGTTGGCGTTGTTTCGGTTACAGCTGCTCGGCCTTCTCCCGGATGAAGCGGCGCAGCCAGGGGCCGGTGGCCGGGTGGTCCAGGGCGAAGTCGATGGTGGCCTCCAAAAAGCCGCTGAGATTGCCGGTGTCGTACCGCCGGCCCTCGAAGTCCACCGCCACCATGCGGCTTTTTTTGCACAGCTCCCGCAGGCCGTCGGTGAGCTGGATCTCCCCGCCGAAGCCGGGCTTCAGGTTTTCCAGGATGTCGAAGATATCCGGGGTAAGGACGTACCGGCCCAGAATGGCGTAGTTGGAAAAGCGCTGCTCCGGGGTGGGCTTCTCGTTCATGTCGGACACGTCGAAGATCCGCTCCTCCAGGGGGCTGACCTTCACGGAGGAGTAGCGGGAGATGGCCTCGGTGGCCACCTGCTGCACCCCCACGGCGGAGGCGCCGTACTTCTCCGCCGCCTCCACCAGCTGGAGGGTCACCGGCTTTTGGGCCCGCATGATGTCGTCCCCCAGCAGCACGGCGAAGGGCTCGTCCCCCACGAAGCGGCGGGCCCGGCCGATGGCGTGGCCCAGGCCCTTTGTCTCCTTCTGCCGCACGTAGAAGATGTTGGCCAGGTCGGCGGCCCGGCGGACCTCCACCAGCTCCTGCTCCTTGCCGGCCTGGAGCAGGCGGGTCTCCAGCTCGGGGTAGTAGTCGAAGTAGTCGTCCATGGCGGACTTGGCCCGGTTGGTGACGATGAGGATGTCCTCAATGCCGGAGGAGACCGCCTCCTCGATGATATACTGGATCACCGGCTTGTCCACCATGGGGAGCATCTCCTTGGGGACGGTCTTGGTGGCGGGGAGCATCCGGGTGCCCAGCCCGGCGGCGGGGATAACGGCTTTGCGGACCTTCATGGGGCAACCTCCTTTTTTGTTATGGCCGCGCCAGCCGCTCCTCCGAAATCAGGGCGCGGAGGGGCGCGGCCTGGGGCAGGGCGTTTATCAGGACAGAACCCAGGATATAGCAGGCGGCCAGCTCCCCCGCGCCCACCGTGAGCGCGTTGAAGGCATAGGCCGCCGGGAATGCGGCGGTAAAGCCGGTCTCAAACCAGGCGATCTCCGCCCCCACAATGAGGGCGTTGCACAGCACCGGCGGCAGGGGGGCCAGCCAGCGGTTGGGCATCCGCCGGGTCAGCAGGCAGGCCAGCAGGGTGGCCAGGGTGCCGCACAAAATATCCAGCGGGTAGGGGGAAAACAGGTTGGCGATGAAGCACCCCACCACCAGGCCGGGGGTGGCGGCCGGGAAGAAGAAGGGCAGGACGGTGAGTGCCTCGGCCAGGCGGCACTGCACTGGGCCGAACTGGGGGACGGGCAGGAGCACGGTCAGGGCGGCGTACACAGCGGCCAGCACTGCGGCCAGGGTCAGGTCTTTGGTGGTAAATCTGCGCATGAAAACAATACCTCACTTTTTGTTTAGAGTGCGGACGCCCCGCACAGCGGCAAGAGTCCCTTCCCCGGGGCAGGGCGCCCGCACCCCGGACGGCATTCTTCTCACCGTTTGGACTGGATGGGTGACCAGTCAAGGATATTGTACCATGGTTCCTCCCGGAAGTAAAGCCAGGCCAGGCAGCAAAGAAAATGTAAAAAACTCTTGACAAATCGTCCGGCGGGGTGTATGCTCATCCTGTCAAAAGATTTTGACATCCAGACGCAGAACGGAGGACGTCTTTATGAACGGAAACATGGGTGTGATACTGGCATACGTATTTCTGGGCGTGCTGGTCTTGTCGGCGGCGCTTATTGTGTGGATGATGGTCTCCCTGGTGCACGCGGAGGTGGCGGACGAGCGGCGGCGGCTCATCGTGGGCAAGGCCTGCACCTGGACCCTCATCGCTACCGTGGGGGCGGAGATCATCGAGCTGGTGCGCACCATTGCGGCTCAGCCCAACGGGGAGCCCTCCTCCCCCTTTGTGAGCCTGGCGGTGACGGCCATCCTGTACGCGGTATTCCTGGGCTGGTTCAAGCACAAGTACGGGGGCTGAGACATGGAGAACCACATCCGCGCCCTGCGCAAGGAAAGGGGCGTCTCCCAGGAGGAGCTGGCCCGGCAGTGCGGCGTGTCCCGGCAGACCATCAACGCCATTGAGAACAACAAGTACGACCCCACCCTCTCCCTGGCCTTCCGCCTGGCCCTCCGCCTGGGGGTCACGGTGGACCAGCTCTTCGCCCCGGGCAAGGCGGAGCTGGAGCCGTAAAAGCCGCGCCCTTGACCTCCCCCCCTGCGGGGGAGCTAAGGCGCCCCGTACCCCCGCAGGGGGCGTTCTCTGTCATTGCGAGTCAGTGCGCACACTGGCTCGGTAATCCGCTCTCCAAAACCTCCCCTCTCGCGGGGGAGGTGCCACGAAGGGGCGGAGGGGGGCGCTACCCGCCCGCGCCGGTCAAAAGCGCGCCGCGCAGCATTTCCACCCCCCTCAGCCCGCTGCGCGGACAGCTTCCCCGCAGGGGGGAGCTGGGGTTGGGATCCCATTGGCGGGAAAGTCAAAACCTCCGGCTAAGCCGGAGGCTTGAGTAGGCCCTATAAGGGCCTG
>DHCMC07803__coassemble_1032_pt1 | contig 18724 bp, 14 predicted proteins | sample DHCMC07803__metabat2_high_PE_053 | metagenome-assembled genome bin DHCMC07803 | reverse complement strand
CCCTGCCGTGGAATGCGCGGCGAAACCCGGCTGCTGCTCCGCCGACATCTGTTGGACAAACTGTATGCGCCGGCACACAGTCTCCGCGATGGCGTCGATGCGCTCCTCGCCCACGATCTCCTTTGCCTGGGCAGATGACATGATTCGATAGACAAGATCCATTCCGTCATCCAGTGCGGAAAAGTCAATCCACGCCAGAGAGGAAACCAGTTGCAGCTGTTCCTCGTGCGTCTTTTTGAAGGGCTTGCAGATCACGTCCCGTCCCGATCGGATCTGGGATGCTGTCTTGTCATACCCCAGGGAACTGCCGCTGTCAAAAATGGGCGCTATCCCCAACCACTCTAACGTCTCCGCGTTGCGGAGAAACCCGAAGTTATTAAAATGCCGATCCTCATTGGCGATCAGGTAGTCCAGCACAATCATCCGATCCAGGGCTGAGATTACATCGGGTATGCCAAGTCTCTGGCAGCAATTTACGAAGTGCTGATAGACAGACACGCTGTTGCTCTTCTTCTGTGTCTGCATGATCCGCCATGCGCTGATCAATTCGGTGTCCCGTGTCACAAAATCTTCGCAGACACTGTAAGGGCGGCCTTCGCTCCAGATGACGGAATAAGGGACATGCGGAATGCCGAGGGATTGCATGATATCGCTGGCAATGACCTCGTTAAAAGGCTGCTGCTGGAAGGGATTGCTTCCGCCCTTGATGAGACACCGTTTGCCATGGATGATCTTCCAGCGTTTCTTCAAAAATCCATCTGAGGTGTTGTCCGGGGAGCTGAAATCAAATCCAGGTTCTCTCTTGGGCTGGCCAAACAGTACGTCACCCATATCATCGGAAAAGGGATTGTCAAAAAAATTGATCTGCTCCCAAGTCAGGCCGGAGCCGTATGGGCAAATCCAATACTGGTCGGAGAGGCTCAGCCCATAACAGCGAAGCAGGAGCAGCTTGGTATTGGGTATATCCATGCTCTCCAGTGCCTGCTGAATGCCAGAACGGCTGGCCGGAATGGCGCGGTCGCCCCACCAATCATTGAGGGCCCCGCGGTCCGCCGCCCCCTTTTGGAAGGGAACTCCAACCGGCAGATGCTCCGGCGCTGATACGGCATCAATTTTGCGGATAAACCCTGTGGCATCATCCAACTCCAATTCTGCCACAGCCAGCCGCTTGTGCATCAGTGTGCATACCAAAGGGTCTCCCTCCTTTTTCTGTTTTCTGCATTTTAGCATAACATGGGTTGTTATGCAAATCAAAGCTGTCTGCCCCTGGGCAATGGGCCGATCGATGGTTCTTCAGGTCTCCCCCTCCCCCGCCCGCTTCTCTGCAGAAAAGGCTGGGGAGATCTCATTGGGCGGATTGATCAATCCCTTTGCAGCTCATTTCCAGCATCTCCGCAGCCGCCTTGGAGCTCTCTGCCCGAATCGGGTTGTCCCACACATCCTCTTTTCCCAACAGATTCCCTCCGCCATGCCAAACCAGCCTTTTGTCGATCACGGCATAGTGCTCATTTTCAGACCCCGTCAGGGCAACTGTAATACCAGCCCGCTCTACTTCTTCTATTATCCCATAAACGGCAGTTGGGTCACCAGTCCATAGACGGCCAGGTTCCATTGTGATAACAGCGACCTTTACACCGGCCTCCCGGCTAGGTTTCAGCAGCGGCAGCATACGCTCTGCTTTCCGCCTTCGGAGGTTCGGGCTTGCAATGATGATCTCCTGAAACCGTTCTCTCCAGGTCTTTCTGGCAATACTGCTTCGCATCGGATGCAGGCCGGTTTTTACTATTTCCCATACAATGGCACCTCCTCAGCAAGGCCAGTCACCTCAGAAATTGCGTCAGTATAAACAAAGAAAGGCTAAATGATAACAATTTGATAAATCTGTCCCTTTACCCTGGCTATTTCTTGTTTTTGTGGTATTGTGTGTCACTGAAAAGGAGGCGATTTCAGATGGGCAAGCGCAGGCCGTCCGGCGACGGCATGGTGCGGAAGCGGGAGGACGGACGCTGGGAGGGCCGCATTGTGGTGGGCCACAAGAAGAACGGCGGTTCCATTTTCCGCTATCTGTCCGCCGAGACGCAGAAAGAGCTGATGAAGCAGCTGCACCGCAGCATCGAGGAATACCGAGGCATCGATCTGAGTGAGGATAGCAAAATGCCTCTGGGGCAGTGGCTGGATCGCTGGCTGGAGAAATATATCGCTCCCGCCGTGCGGGAGACCACCTTGCGTAACTATCGGAAGCTCATCGACAGCTACCTCAGACCCCGACTGGGGGAGAAGTCAGTCTGCAAAATTTCCCCGGCTGATGTCCGGGGTCTTTACCGGGAGCTTCTGCAGAACGGCAGGGTAAGAGAGCACCCCCGATACGGATACAGGCTGTCCGGCTGCACGGTCCGCAAGCTCCACGGGGTATTCCGCCAGGCCATGGATGCAGCGGCACGGGAATGCCTGACAGCCCGGAATCCCACGGATGGAGTAACGCTCCCCAGGAAAAAGGCCACACCCAAGCAGGTCCTCAACGACGAGCAGCTGGACCGCTTCCTGGAGGAGATCAAAAAGGACGAGATCTGGTATGACTTCTTCTATACAGAGCTGACCACCGGCCTGCGCCGGGGAGAGATCTGCGGGCTGAGATGGACGGACTTCCAGATGGGAAAGGGGACATTGGCCATTCGCCGCACCGTTCACCAGAAGCCGGGCGGCGGTCTGTCGGTTGGGGAGCCCAAGACCGGGCAGGGCAGCCGGGTGATTACACTGCCGCCCAGCACGGCCCAGATTCTGGCTGAACGACAACAGCGCTCTGTCTCCCAGTGGATCTTCCACAATCCCCTCCGCCCAGAGCAGCCGGTCCACCCCGGAAGCGCCTACCGCCGAATGAAGGAACTTCTAATACAAGCCAGGCTGCCTAGTATCCGCTTCCACGATCTCCGCCATACTTTTGCCACCCACGCGCTGGCCAGCGGGGTGGATGCCAAGACCCTGTCCGGGATCCTGGGACACACGAAAGCCTCCTTCACCCTGGACACCTACACCCATGTCACCGGGGATATGCAGAGGCGTGCAGCGGAGATCGTGGGAGACTTTATGATTGAGATGTTAGGAGATGATCTAAAGCCATGGGAAAGCGGAGAAAGCGGGGCGAGGGCAGTGTCCATCTGAGAAAAGATGGGCGCTGGGAGGGAAGGTATGTCATCGGGTATGATGCAAAGGGTCTTCCCAAGACGAAAAACGTCCTGGCCAAGAGTAAGTCCGAATCTCTGGAAAAGCTGAAGCAGCTCCGGGAGTCCTGCAAAATGGGCAAAGAGGAGCATGGCATTGGGAAAGAGCCGCTCACCTTCGGCGCATGGCTGGACTACTGGTATCAGAATCACAGCAGGCCTGGGCTTCGGATCACCACACAGAAGAACTACGAAAATGGCATCTATCGGCATCTGATCCCCGCGCTGGGACAAATTTCCTTGGACAAGCTGACAACAGGTGAGCTGCAGCAGTACTATACCGACTTGAAGGACCACGGCCGGCTGCTCCGGGCGGAATTGTACGGGGAGGGGCTGTCCAATCGGACGGTACGGGGCATCCATGCAATCTGCCGGGCCGCGCTGGAGCGGGCAGAGGGAGAGGGGCTCATCTTCGGAAACCCGGCGCTGGGCTGCAAGCTGCCGCCCAAAAAAGGGAGGGAGCAGAATACACTGACCCAGGAGGAGATCCAGCGATTCCTGCTCCAGGCCAGGGAGGAGGGCTGCTATGAGCTGTTCCTGCTGGCCCTGTCCACCGGCATGCGCCGGGGCGAGATTCTGGCCCTCCAGTGGGACGATCTGAGTCCCAGAACCGGGGCCCTCCAGATCGCCAGGCAGCTCCAGCGCATCGGGGGCAGGCTGGTTCTCACGGAACCCAAGACCAGGGCGGCAATTCGGACGGTGATCCTGCCCCGGCCCGTCTTGAAGGTGCTGGAGGACTATCGGAGGCGGATGGAATTCCCCTCCCGCTGGATGTTCCCCTCGCCTGTTAAGGAGGACGCTCCGCTGGACCCGGCCTCGGTACGGAAGCGGCTGAAACGGGTATTGGAGCGGGCCCAGTGTGACCGCGCGAGATTTCACGATCTCCGTCATACTTTTGCTACCATGGCGCTGGAGCACGGGATGGACGTCAAGACGCTGTCCACCATCATCGGCCACGTATCCTCATCCACAACACTGGACATCTACACACACATCACAGACGAAATGCGGACTTCGGCGGCGCTGAAGATCGACCGGGAAATCGGCAGGGCGGCGAACACTGGAATGGAAGAGGCCACGATACAAGAAGCAGTTCCTAAGCGCACTCCCTCCTTCCAGCCGTATAAGGGAAAACGCCGCAAGCCAGGCACCGGCTGTATCTCCCAGATCAACGACCATCTGTGGGAGGGGCGGTACTCGCCGGTGTGGCCGGACGGGGTAAAGCGGCCCCGCAATATCTACGCCCATGACCGGGAGACCTGCGAGCAGCGCCTGGCGGAGCTGATTGCCCAGACCAAAGCGGAAATCGCCGCCGAAAAGGCTCGGCGGACAAGGGATCGGCATCCCGCATGAGGGCAGATAAAAGCCGCGCTTTCAGGCAAACGCCCAAAGCGCGGTTTTCCTGTCTGTGGTGGGGCTGTGGTCAAAAGGGAAACGGCCAGAAAAGGGAAAGCGGAGAAACAACTTTCAAGGCAAAAAGCTAGACAAAATCAAATAAAAATCCGCCAAAATCAAACGATTTTGACGGATTTTGGTCCGAGTGGCGGGATTTGAACCCACGGCCTCTTGGACCCGAACCAAGCGCGATACCAAGCTTCGCCACACCCGGATGTTCCCGCCGGCGCATTTTGCGCCGGCGGAGAATCAGCACGTGTTATTATACTGGCACGCCGCCCGTTTGTCAAGCCTGGACGGGTTCTTTTCCCGGCCGGGCCGATCCCATGCGGCCCACCGCCTCCCGAACGCAGGCCAAAAACCGGGCGGTAAGCGGCGACGGCGGCCTGCCGGAGCGCACCGCCAGGACAATATCCCGATATCGGGGCCGCTCCAGAGGGATGGCGGCAAACCGCCGGCCAGTGTTCTTCAGCACCAGCTCCGGCCGGATGCTCACCCCCAGCCCCTGCTCCACCATGGCCAGAACGGCGATATCATCGTTAACGGTATATTGCAGGTTCGGGCGGATCCCCTCCTCCTGAAAGATCAGTCCCAGTTCCAGATCCCGCTCTTCCGGGATCCAGATAAAGGGGTCTTCCGCCAGGCGCTCCATGGGGTAAAAAGGCGCGCCCGCCAGCGGGTGATCCGGCGGGAGCACCGCCAGCAGCTCGTCCCGCCAGAGAGGGAAGGTGTCCAGCCCCGGCCCTACCGGCAGGCCGAGAAACCCGCAGTCTGCCTGCCCATGGCGAAGCAGATCCTCCACCTCGGCAAACTCCCACTTGCTCTCCAGCTCAAAGCGGATGCCCGGATAGAGGGTGAGGAATTCCTTTATGATGGCGGGCAGCCAGTGGATGGACACGCTGGCGAAGGTTCCCACCCGCAGGGTGCCGCGGGTGAGGCCGTGGAGCTCCGCCACCTGCTCCTCCAGCTCCTTCTCCGCGTTGCACACCCCCCGGAGGTAGGGCACCAGCACCGCCCCCTGGGAAGTGAGCTCCACCCCGGAGCGCCCGCGGGTGAGCAGGTCGAGCCCCCACTCCCGCTCCAGGTCGGCCACTACCCGGCTCACCGCCGACTGGGTATATCCCAAGGCCTCCGCCGCCCGGGTAATGCTGCCCAGTTCCACCGTTTTCAAAAAAACGCGGTACTTGTTCTGATCCATATTCACCATTCCATTTCAGAATGTTATGCATGAGAATAATTCGCTTGTGTTATGGATAAATCTATTGTATCTTATAAGCGTAAGGAAAACAAGAGGCAAACGTTTTCAGAAAGGAGCGTCAAAAATGAAAAAGACCACGATGACGAAGGGCGGCTTCGAGCTGATCCGTACCAACCCCCTGTCTGTGAATACCATGCGGGATTATTGGAAAGGAAGCCCCTGGCGGGCGCTCCGGGACTGCCTGCGGGGCGCATGACACGCACACCTCCTCTGATTTTGGTTGGGGAAACATAGGGCCGGCGCCGCGCTGCATGCGCGGCGCCGGCCCGTTTTGTCCCCGTCCGGCCGGGCCGGGACAGGAATGTTCCCGCTATGGCCCCGTGTCGATGGCGATGGTGTCGCTGGGCTGGTCGTAGCCCACGGTGAAGCCCAGGGCCTGACACAGCTCACGCAGGGGGACACAGGTCTCCCCGCCGATGCGGAACCGGGCGGAGAAGTCCTCCGGGGCCAGCGCCCCCTCCCTGCCGAAAAAGGCCAGGGCCCGATCCAGGCCCACATAGGTCACCTCCCCGCCGCAGGCGTGGTAGCAGGGCAGGTCGGCGGAGGCGCCGTCCACCAGCACGTCGGAGCACCAGGTGAGCAGCTGGCTCACCGGGAAGCACTGGGGGTAACCGCTCATGGGGGTAAAGCGGGGCGGGGGCGTCCGATGGTCCTCCGCCAGGGCCCGGCGCTCCGCCCGCTCCCGGAGGTAGGTCTCCAAAACCGGGCTTTCCAGGTCGGCCCTGGCCCGGTGGGCACAGGTATCCTCCCAGCAGGTCCCCAGGGCGGCGGCCAGCAGCACCCCGCCGGCGCAGCCCAGGGCGGCCAGAACGTGCCCCGCCCGCCGCCAGGCCGGCAGATGGACTGACACCCACCCGGCCAGGTAGCACCCGCCGCCCAGGACGAGGAACACCCAGGCCAGCCAGAACAGGTTCTCCATCCGGGGCACGGCGCTCGCCCCCATGGCATAGAGGGGCGGGGTGTACAGGGCGGCGAAGGCGCAGAAGCCGCCCCCCACCAGCAGCAGGGGCATGGGGAAGGTATATCCCCTCCCCCGCACCGCCAGCAGGAATACCGGCACGCACAACGCCAGCGCCGCCAGCAGGGGCGCCCCCGTCATGGCCAGCGCATCCTCCCCCGCCGCCTGGAAGGAGGCCAGCACCGCCTCCAGCGGGGGCAGCCCCCGCTGCAGCCCCGCCTGGCGCACGGCGTTGCCCGGGGCGGCCACGCTCACCAGCAGGCCGGCCGCGGCAGAGAGGGTCATAAGGACGTTGACGAGCAGGGCGGGCCGGGGCCGGCGCTCCATGGCCGCCCACAGGGTCAGCGCGGCGGAGGCCAGCACGAACACCAGGGCGGTGGAGTAATTTCCGCCCCCCTGGAAAAAGCAGCCCAGGCAGGCGGGGATGAGCCGAAGGGCCAACCCCCGGCCGACCCGCTCCCCCCGGCCCAGGCAGACCTGGCACACGGCCATGCCCACCCCCAGGCACCAGAAGGCCAGGTAGTGAGCCGCCCCGTTCCACCAGTAGAACCCCTGGGCGGGGGAGGGCAGGAACTGGACGCTCACCAGGGCGGCAACGCTCCCCAGCAGGAGCTTCCACCCCCGGCCATTCATCCGCACCGGGGCCAGTGCCAGGAAGGGCGGGGCCATGACCGCAGCCAGCATCACCGGCACGGTGAGGGGATAGGCCGCCTCGGAAAAGGCGCCGGGCTGGAGGGTGAAGAGGAGCACGGAGGAAAAGGTGCCCTGCCAGTGCTCATAGGTGTACCGCAGGCTCTCCCACACCGCCCCCAGTACGCCGGCGGGGCCCAGCCCCGCCTCCAGGGCGAAGTGGACCGGCGCACCGTAGCCAAAGTCGTCCGCCGCGGGCATGGCGTACCTGCCCAGCAGGAAAATGTCCGCCAGGGAGAGGGCCAGCGCCGCCAGGGCCAGAGCCCCCAGAAGCCACGGTATCCGCTGTTTCACGGCGCGTCCCTCCTTTCCTCTGCCGTTGCGGCCGCATTTTAGAACATTATACCCCACTTTCCCCGCCCTGGCAACGGGAAAGGGCGCGCCGCAGCGCTGTCGAAAAAGCGGCTCCCGCCGCCTTTTCGAGGGGGGCCGCAGGCTGCCGCATGCAGGTTTTGTCCGCCGGAGGCCGACAAAACCCACACTTGCAGCCTGAGAAGTGTTTTCAGCCGCGCGCATGTCGCGGCTGAAAACAGATTTCATTTCCTTCGTGCCTGCGGGCGCGAACTCTGCGAGGCTTTTTCAACACGCTGAAGGGCGCGCCGCACTGCGGCGCGCCCTTTTGGAACAGCTCCTATTTACTTGCGGTAGCAGATCTCGTGGCGCTTGGGGCCGGTGGAGACGATGGTGATGGGGGCGCCGATATGGGCCTCGATAAAGTCCACGTAGTCCCGGGCGGCCTGGGGCAGCTTGCCGTAGTCGGTAACCCCCCGGATGTCGCACTTCCAGCCGGGCAGGGTCTCGTACACCGGCCTGGCCTTGTCCAGCAGGGCGGGCACGGGGAACTCTTCGGTGACCCGGCCGTCGATCTCGTAGCCGGTGCACACCTTGATCTCGTCCAGATAGCCCAGGCAGTCGATGGCGGTGAGGGCCACCTGGGTGGTGCCCTGGACCATGCAGCCGTACTTGGTTGCCACCGCGTCGAACCAGCCCACCCGGCGGGGCCGGCCGGTGGTGGCGCCGTACTCGCCGGCGTCGCCGCCCCGCTTCCGCAGCTCCTCGGCCTCATCCCCGAACAGCTCGCTGACGAAGGCCCCGGCCCCCACGGCGGAGGAATAGGCCTTGGTCACGGTGACGATATCCTGGATGGACGTGGGGGGCACGCCGCCGCCCACGGTGCCGAAGCCGGCCAGGGTGTGGGAGGAGGTGGTCATGGGGCAGATACCCAGGTTGGGGTCCTTCATGGAGCCCAGCTGGCCCTCCAGCAGGACCTGCTTGCCCTCCTTGAGGGCCTGATGGACGAAGGTGACCGCGTCGCCCACATAGGGCTCCAGGGCGGCCCGGTAGCCCATGAGCTCGTCAAACAGGGCCTTGGGGTCCAGCAGAGGCTTGTGGTACAGGTGCTCCAGCAGCACGTTTTTCAGCGTGCAGATGTGCTCCAGCTGGCCCTTCAGCCGCTCCTCGTTCCACAGGTCGGCCACCTGGATGCCGATCTTGGCGTATTTGTCGGAGTAGAAGGGGGCGATGCCCGAGTGGGTGGAGCCGAAGGCCTTCCCCGCCAGGCGCTCCTCCTCATAGGTGTCCAGCAGCACATGGTAACTCATCAGCAGCTGTGTCCGCTGGTCCACGATGACATGGGGGGCCGGCACCCCGCCGTCGGCCAGGTGCCTGAGCTCGGCCACGAACTTTCCCACATCCAGGGCCACCCCGTTGCCGATGATGTTGGTGACATGGGGGTAGAACACCCCGGAGGGGAGCTGGTGGAGGGCGAACTTTCCGTAGTCGCAGATGATGGTGTGGCCCGCGTTGGCTCCGCCCTGAAAGCGGATGACCACATCGGACTGCTCGGCCAGGAGATCGGTGATCTTCCCCTTGCCCTCGTCGCCCCAGTTGGCGCCCACGATCGCTTTGACCATAATAGTTCCTCCTGCCGCGGGGATTCGCGCGCTGGCCTTTTCCCGCCGGCGGCACCGGGGCGTCCATCCGCCCCGACGGGAGTATTATAGCCCCGTTCCCGCCCTACAACAAGAAAAAATCTGCAAAAAAATCACGAAATTTTACCCCCGCTCCCCCGCCTATTTTGCCGGCGGGACAAGAGAGAACACCGGCGTGCCCTCCATGGGCGGGGCAATGGAGCACATGGGGCAGAACAGCCGCCATCCGTCATCCGTCCAGAACAGGCGCTCCTCCCGCACCTGCCGCTTCAGCCGCCGGCGCCAGTCGGGGTAAAAGACGGACAGCCCGGCCTCCAGGCGGGCCTGCGCCTGCTCCGCCGCCTGGGCCCTGGCCCACCGCCTCCAGCCCCGGCCCAGCAGCTCCTCCGCCGCGGCCGGCCTGCCGGAGGGCATGGTCCACAGCCCGCTTCCCCACAAGTGGTACCGCCTGCCTTTTATCGTCTCCGCCGCCGTCCACCGCAGGCACAAAAGCCCCTCCCCCTCCGTCCACGTGCCGGTGAGGGAGGCCTGCCATGGCTGGAAGGGCCGGGAGGCCGCCCGGGCTTCCTGGGCCGCTGCCCGGGCCCTCTGGTACAGCGGCCCCTCCCACCGCTTCCGCCAGACCGCCTCCAGCCGCCTGCACCAGCGCGCCGCCCGCCGCGGCGCGCCGGCGGGCAGGACCAGCTCCGGCGGAGCATAGACCAGCACCGGCTCCCCCTCCCACAGCAGGGCGCGCTCCCCCGTCTGCTCCATTTTGTCCCCCTCCTTTTTTCAGCTTTACGCCCCCATCCTATGTTCTTTTTGCAAAGTGGTGAAAAAATGGGTTTACTTCCCCACTTCACTTTGGTAAAATAGATGTGAACGCCAGCGCCAAATCAAATCCAGTAGGAGGTCAGACGGCTCATGACCAAACATGAGAAACGCGATCACGGCGATCTGCTCTATCAGGCGATCCTCACCCTCAAGGATCTGGACGAGTGCAAGAAGTTCTTCTCCGACCTGTGTACCGTGGGGGAGCTGCGCTCCATGGAACAGCGCTTCGAGGTGGCCATGCTCCTGTCCGACGGGATGATCTACAACGACATCCTGGAGCGCACCGGCGCCTCCAGCGCCACCATCAGCCGGGTGAACCGCTCCCTGCAGTACGGGGCGGACGGATACCAGGCGGTGCTCCCCCGAATCAAGGAACTCCAGGAAGAACATGGCGTATGAGTTTCTGGCCGGGTGCTACGACCGCTTTACTGCCGACGTGGACTACCCCCGCTGGGCCGACTACATCGAAAAGCACTTTGCCCGCAGCGCCCTGCCCATCCGCACCGTGCTGGATCTGGCCTGCGGCACCGGCAGCCTGACGGCGGAGCTGGCGGCCCGGGGATACGAGATGATCGGGGCGGACTGCTCGGAGGAGATGCTCTCCGTGGCCGCGGAGAAGTGCCGGAGCGCCGGGCCGGTGGAACCGATCTTTCTCCACCAGGCCATGGAGGGCCTGGACCTGTACGGCACCATCGACGCCTGCGTCTGCTGCCTGGACAGCGTCAACTACGTCACCCGTCCCCGCACCCTGGCCCGGGCCTTCCGGCGGGTGCACACCTTCCTCATGCCGGGGGGTCTGTTCCTCTTCGACGTAAACACCCCGGACAAGCTGCGGGGCCTGGACGGCCAGGTCTTCCTGGATGAGGATGCGGATGCCTACTGCGTCTGGCGGGCGGATTACTCCCCCCGGCGGCGGATCTGCACCTACGGCATGGACCTCTTTTTCCGGGAGACGGACCGCCTGTGGCGGCGGGAGGAGGAGGTCCACGAGGAATACGCCTATGAGCCGGCGGAGCTGGAGGACATGCTCCGGGGCGCCGGCTTCCGGCACATCAGACAATATGGCGAACTGAAGCTCCGCGCCCCCGCACCTGGGGAGGGGCGGATCTTTTTCGCCGCGCGAAAGGAATCCTGAACAACATGGCAGACGAGATCATACGTATGCTGGCCAAGGACGCCCCGATCAAGGCGTCGGCCATCACCGCAAAGGACATGGTGGAACGGGCCCGCCAGATCCACAAGACCCTGCCCGTGGCTACCGCCGCCCTGGGGCGGGCCCTGATGGCCGCCTCCATGATGGGGGACCAGCTGAAGGAGGACAACGGCTCTGTGACCCTGCGCATCAAAGGGGACGGCCCCCTGGGGGGCATCACCGCCGTGTCCGACAGCTCCGGCAACGCCCGGGGCTATGTGGCCCAGCCGCTGGTGGACCTGCCCCTGAAGGGCCCCGCCAAGCTGGACGTGGGCGCCGCCGTGGGACACACCGGCTCCCTCACCGTCATCAAGGACCTGAATCTCAAAGAGCCCTATGTGGGTACCGTCCCCCTGGTGTCCGGGGAGATCGCCGAGGATCTCACCTCCTACTTTGCCGAGAGCGAGCAGATCCCCACCGCCTGCGCCCTGGGGGTGCTGGTGGACAGGGACCAGAGCGTGCTCAGCGCCGGGGGCTACCTCATCCAGCTGCTCCCCGGCGCGGACGAGGCCGCCATCTCCGCCATTGAGCGGGGCATCCAGAAGGTGGGGCCGGTGACGGCGGCCCTCCAGGCCGGGGCGGACGCCCGGGGCCTGCTGGAGCAGGTGCTCTCCGAGTTCGAGCTGGAACCTCTCTCCGTCCGTCCGGTGGAATACCGCTGCTACTGCTCCCGGGACCGGGTGACGGCGGCCCTCATCAGCATGGGCCGGGAAGAGCTGGAGAGCCTCATCCGCGAGCAGGGGAAGGCGGAGCTCACCTGCCAGTTCTGCGACAAGGTCTACCACTATTCCAAAGCGGAGCTGGAGGCCCTGCTGTCCAGTCTGTAACGAGCTGCCGGGCCGGCTCCCGCGAGGCGGGCCGGCCCGGCGGCAGAAAAACTTGCGAAAAATCTCCGGGAAACAGTTGACAAGCGGCGCCGGCTTTAGTATAATAACCTTCGCTGCTTGACTGAAGCAGGCTTGATCGCGGGAGCATAGCTCAGCTGGGAGAGCGCATGCCTTACAAGCATGATGTCACAGGTTCGAGCCCTGTTGTTCCCACCATCCCATTTGGGAGCTCCCGTCCCCCTACCGTATGGCGCGGTAGTTCAGTTGGTTAGAACGCCGGCCTGTCACGCCGGAGGTCGAGGGTTCAAGTCCCTTCCGCGTCGCCATTTTTCTTTTCCCTTTGACGCAGGCAACAAAATCTTATCCAAAGGATGAGGCAAAGGTCCCTTCCGCGTCGCCATTTTTTCCCAGGCGTGGGCGCCGATGTATCATCCGGCAGATGAGGCAAAGGCCCCTTCCGCGCCGCCATCCGCCTCTGTAGCTCAGTTGGTAGAGCAGGGGACTGAAAATCCCCGTGTCGCTGGTTCGATTCCGGCCGGAGGCACCACTTCCCCGGTGGATACCTGCGGGTATCCACCGGCGGAACTTCTAAACCCGTGCCCGGGCGCATACAATGCCCCAGACATGCAGGTGTAGCTCATCTGGTAGAGCGCCACCTTGCCAAGGTGGAGGTAGCGAGTTCGAGCCTCGTCACCTGCTCCAGCACAAACGGCCGCGGGCTCTGTCCGCGGTCCATAGGGCGACATAGCCAAGTGGTAAGGCAGAGCTCTGCAAAAGCTCCACCCCCAGTTCGAGTCTGGGTGTCGCCTCCATAAAAATGACCACACCTTTTGGTGTGGTCATTTTTATGGATCCCGTCCACGCCGCGGTCCTGCCCCGGGCAAAGCCCCGGGTCTTTCGGGAGGTGCCTTATGGCCCGTATCATCGAGATCACCGACCTTTCCGCGCCGGAGCTGGCGCCTTACGCGGGGCTCACCCATGCCCAGCTGCGCAGCCGGCGGGAGCCGGAGCGCGGCGTCATCATCGTGGAGAGCGCCAAGGCCGTCTCCTGCGCCCTGGATGCCGGGCTGCGCCCCCTCTCCCTGCTCATGGAGCGGCGGCATCTGGCGGCCTTCGCCGGGCAGCTGGAGGCCCGCTGCGGGGACGTACCCGTCTATACCGCCGACCGGGAGGTGCTGGCCGGCCTCACCGGGTACGCCCTCACCCGGGGCGTGCTGTGCGCCATGGCCCGGCCCGTCCTGCCGGACCTGGAGGCCGTGTGCCGGGGCAGAAGGCGCGTGGCGGTGCTGGAGGGCCTGGCCGACCCCTCCAATGTGGGGGCAGTGTTCCGCTGCGCCGCCGCCCTGGGAATGGACGCCGTCCTGGTCTCCCCCACCTGCTGCGACCCCTTTTACCGCCGGGCCATCCGGGTGAGCATGGGGACGGTCTTTCAGGTACCCTGGGCCCCCACCGGCCCCTGGCCCGGCCCCGCCCTGGCGCGCCTGCGTGCCCTGGGGTTTCAGTGCGCCGCCCTGGCCCTGGATGAGGCCACCATCCCGGTGGATGACCCGACCCTGGCCGGCGCGGAGCGGCTGGCCCTCCTGCTGGGCTCCGAGGGGGACGGCCTCTCCCCCGCCGCCGTCTCCTGCTGCGAGCATACCGTCCACATCCCCATGGCCCACGGCGTGGATTCCCTCAACGTGGCCGCCGCGGCTGCGGTGGCATTCTGGCAGCTGCGCAGCCGGGAGCCGTAACGCCCGCCCCCCTGTCAGCCCCCGTGCATAAAACTGCCCGCGCCATGGCGCGGGCAGTTTTCATTATTTGCTTCCCGTGTTGAGGAAGGGGGCCAGGGCGGCGGCCACGCCGCTGGCCGGCATGGTCTGGAGGACCACCCTGCCCGGGCCGGTGACCACAGTATTGAACAGCCCCTCGCCGCCGAAGAGCACGTTCTTCACGCCCTTGACCATCTGGATGTCCATGGTGCAGGTGGCGTCCATCATGGCCAGGTTGCCGCTGTCCACCACCAGGCTCTCCCCAGGCCCCAGGTCATACTCCACCACCGAGCCGTCCAGCTCCACAAAGGCGGTGCCGCTGCCGGAGAGCTTCTGCATGATGAAGCCCTCGCCGCCGAAGAAGCCCGCGCCCACTTTTTTCTGGAAGAAGATAGACAGTTCCACGCTCTGTTCCGAGGCCAGGAAGCCCCGCTTCTGCACCACCATGGGGTGGGCCGGGTCGATCTGGATGGCCCGGATGGCCCCGGGGAAGCTGGAGGCGAAGGCGATCATGCCCGGGCCGCCCTGGGCGGTGTATGTATTCTGGAACAGGGAGTCGCCGGAGAACATGCGGCCAAACGCCTTGCCGACGCCGCCGGCCCCGGTCTCCATCTTCATGTTGGGGGTCATCCACACCATGGAGCCCCGCTCGGTGACCATGGCCTCGCCGCCTTCCAGCTGGCAGATCACCACCGGCATGGGTTCGCCCTTGATCTCGTACTTCATTGTGGTCCCTCCTTCTTATTTCTTGGGATATGTCCAGTATATTCCCAAAGCCGAAGAAACACAAGTCCTCACTGCAATCTTTACAAATTCTTTCCACTGTACTATGATATCTGCAGGAAAAAAAGGAGGGGTCAGACATGGAACTGACACGGGAGCAGGCCCTGGACCTGCTGAAGGAGTATAACAAGGAGCCCTTTCACCTGCGCCACGCCTACACGGTGGAGGCGGTGATGGACTGGTTTGCCCGGGAGCTGGGGTACGGGGATCAGGCGCAGTTCTGGGCCACGGCGGGCCTGCTCCACGACCTGGACTTTGAGCAGTATCCCGAAGAGCACTGCGTCAAGGTCCGGGAGATCATGGAGGAAAAGGGGCTGGACCCGGCCCTCATCCACGCGGTGGTAAGCCACGGCTGGGGCATGACGAAGGCCGACGCCCAGCCGGAGCACCAGATGGAGAAGGTCCTCTTCGCCGTGGACGAACTCACCGGCCTCATCGGCGCAGCCGCCCTTATGCGGCCGTCCAAAAGCGTGCAGGACATGGAGCTGTCCAGCCTGAAAAAGAAGTATAAGGACAAGCGCTTTGCCGCCGGCTGCTCCCGGGAGACCATCGCCCAGGGGGCCCAGCTGCTGGGCTGGGAGCTCAGCGACCTGCTGGAGCGCACCCTCAGCGCCATGAAGGCCAAGGAGGCGGACATTGAGGCCCAGTGCAGCGGCCTGTGACAACAAAAGAGCCCGGACCTGGCGGTCCGGGCTCTTCAGCGTGTCAAAAAAGTGGCAAAAGCCACTTTTTTGAGGAAGCTGCATGGCGGAAGGGGCTCGATTTCTTGCGAAATAGTCGCTCCTTCCACCATGAGAGGCGTCATTTCCGAGGCGCATGTCCCCGGAAATGACGGACTTTGCCTTTATTCCTGCGGCTGCGGCCGCAGGAACTCTGCGAGGCCTTCCCGGCGGGGAAATTTTTCGACAGTCAAGAGAGCCCGGACCTGGCGGTCCGGGCTCTTGCTATACAGATGATCAGCCCTCTGCGGAGATGTCATCCACGCGGGCGCGCTCCTGGGCGATGTTCAGGGCGTGGTCGCCGATGCGCTCGAAGTCGGTGAGCAGCTCGGAGAAGATGATACACGCCTCGTCGGAACAGGCTCCCTTCCGCATCCGCTCCATCTGGTGGCGGCGGTAGCTCTCAGTCATGTCGTCCATCCGCTGTTCCAGGGCGGAGACTTTGCTCAGCCAGGCGGTGGGCTCTGCACCGTCCTGCTCCAGCAGATCCATGGCCTGGATACATACCGTCTCCATGTTCTTCAGCTCCTCCCGGGCCTCCTGGGAGAAGTGGATGTCCTTTTTCTCCATCATCTGGCTGTATTCACAGATGTTCATAGCGTGGTCGCCGATGCGCTCGATGTTGCCGGTGATCTTGAAATAGGCGCTGACAGCGGCCGAGGACTGCTCGTTGGTCTCGTTGACGATGAGCTTGGAAATGTAGTGGGAGATCTCCTTATTGAGGAAGTCGATATACTCCTCGGTGTTCTCCGCATCCCCCACCCGCTTGGGGTCCCGCTCCAGTACGGCCTGGAACGCGGTGACGATATTGTCCTTGGCCATGCCCAGCATGCGGTTGAGCTCCTGCCGCAGGGCGGTGATGGTCATGGCGGAGTAGCCGATGGGGTGCTCCTGGTTCAGGTGGGTGGGCAGCTCGGCGGCCAGATAGGCCAGGTGCATGCCCTCGGCCTGGTCGTCCTTGCGGTCGGGAAGGATCTTCATGGCGATCTTCACCAGCACGCCGCCCAGAGGCAGAAGGATCAGGGTGGTCACCACATTGAACAGTGTGTGCATATTGGCGATCTGGGCCGCCGGGTTGTCCGGGGTGAGTCCCTGCATGAAGCCCACCAGGGGGGTGAGCTGGCAGATAATCGTAAACAGAATCGTGCCGAAAATGTTGAACATCAGGTGGATAATGGTGGTGCGCTTGGCGTTGCGGCTGGTGCCGATGGCGGCCAGCACGGCGGTGATGCAGGTTCCGATGTTCTGGCCGAAGAGGACGTACACCGCGGTATCCAGGCCAACCACTCCGCTGAGGGACAGAGCCTGGAGGATACCCACCGAGGCGGAGGAGGACTGGATGATGGCGGTAAAGCCGGCGCCCACCAGGATGCCGATGATGGGGTTGGAGAAGGTGCTCACCACGTTGACAAAGGCGGGCCACTCCTTCAGCGGGTCCATGGCTGTACCCATCATATCCATGCCGATGAAGAGCACGCCCAGTCCAGCCAGGATGCTGCCATAGTGGTGGAGCTGCGGCTTCTTCACAAACACGATCATGGCCACGCCCACAAATGCCATCAGCGGGGCGATAACCCCCACATCCAGGGCAATGAGCTGGCCGGTGATGGTGGTGCCGATGTTGGCGCCCATGATGATCCACACCGCCTGGCGCAGGGTCATCATGCCGGAGTTGACAAAGCCCACCACCATGACGGTGGTGGCGGAGGAGGACTGGATGACGGCGGTGATACCCGCCCCCACCAGTACGCCCAGGACCCGGTTGGCGGTGAGCCTTTCCAGGATGCTCTTCATCCGGTTGCCCGCCGCGGCCTCCAGGCCGGAGCTCATCATCTGCATGCCGTACAGGAACAGGGCGAGGCCACCCAGCAGCCCCAGGACAATGGCCGTCAGTTCAGCACTGGTCATTTCCACGTTAATTCCCTCATTTTACTTTCTTTTTTCTGATTCTTTACAAATTCCCGCACTAAGTATAGCGAATGTAAATTCCCGCGTCAACCGATTTTACACAATCTTTACCGTTCATTTTACACAATCTTTCCAGAGGTTTTTCTCAAAGTACGGGATGGTTTTTTCCATTCCTCCATTGCCTTTTGTCCGCATTTGGGCTATACTACCTACCATACCGCGCCGGTTTTCCCCGGCGCCTCAAAAAAGGAGAACAAGTATGGATCAATCCGCACCAAAACCGAAGCGGGTCCCCAAAAGCCGGGCCGGCAAGCTGCTCATCAACCTGCTGGTCACTGCCGTCGTGGGCTTTGTGTATTTTTACGTCACCCTTCCCGCCATCAACCTCCAGGCCAGCGAGTTCTATACCTTCGTGGGCATTTTGTGCGTGGTGTATGTGCTGTGCGCCCTGGTGACCTCCGGCATGAACGTGGCGGCCAGCGGCGGCGGGCCCCGGGAATACCTGCGCTTCATCCGCAACCAGTGCCTGCCTGTGGGGATCCTCTTCCTGGCCCTCATCGTGGTGGCTCTGATCGGGGCGCTCATCTCCGCCCCCATTTTCCGGGCGGGGGCCTACCGGGACCTGCTCACCGTGGAGGACGGGAAGTTCACCGAGGACATCAGCCAGATCTCCTTCAGCGAGATCCCCACGCTGGACCGCTCCTCCGCCGAGTACCTGGGGGACCGGCAGATGGGCACCCTCAGCGACATGGTCAGCCAGTTTGAGTACTCCAACGACTCCACCCAGATCAACTACCAGGGCCGGCCCGTCCGGGTGGCCCCCATCGCCTATGCCGACCTCATCAAGTGGTTCACCAACCGCTCCCAGGGCCTGCCCGCCTATGTGATCGTGGACATGGTGACCCAGGAGGCCACGGTAAAGCGCCTGGACGAGGGGATGAAGTACTCCTTCTCCGAGCCCCTCAACCGCAATATCGCCCGGCACCTGCGCTTCCAGTACCCCACCTATATTTTCGGAACCCCCCAGTTTGAGATCGACGAGGAGGGCCGGCCTTACTGGATCGCCCCCCGGATCGTCAAGACCATCGGCCTGTTCGGCGGCACCGACATCGCCGGGGCGGTGCTGTGCGACGCCATCACCGGCGAGAGCACCTACTGCTCCCTGGAGGAGATTCCCACCTGGGTGGACAATGTGTTCACCCCCGAACTCATCATGCAGCAGTACGACTACCACGGCACCTATGTCAACGGCTTCATCAACTCCATCTTCGGCCAGCGGGA
>DHCMC07803__coassemble_1015_pt1 | contig 19303 bp, 14 predicted proteins | sample DHCMC07803__metabat2_high_PE_053 | metagenome-assembled genome bin DHCMC07803 | reverse complement strand
TCCACGTGATCCGCCACGCCACCCAGGCCTTTGCCGAGGTGATCCTGGCCGAGGGGCCGGAGGCCGCCCGGCGGGGGGTGGCGGTCTGCTACGACTGCCGCAACCACTCCCGGGAGTTTGCCCGGGAGACCGCCTGCGTCATGGCGGGCAACGGCATCCCCGTGCGCATTTTCGACGCTCTGCGGCCCACGCCGGAGCTGTCCTTCGCCGTGCGGGAGTACCGCTGCATCGCCGGCGTCAACGTCACCGCCAGCCACAACCCCAAGGAGTACAACGGCTACAAGGTCTACTGGCAGGACGGGGCCCAGCTGCCCCCACGCCACGCCTCCGCCATCGCCCAAAAGATGGAGGAGCTGGACCTCTTCGATTCCATCCGGCGCATGGACTATGACGCGGCGGTGAAGGCCGGGCTCATCACCCTGATGGGGGAGGAGACCGACGAGAAGTTCCTCTCCAACGTCATGGGCCAGGTCAACGACAAGGCGGCGGTGGACAAGGTGGCGGACACCTTCAAGATGGTGTACACCCCCTTCCACGGCACCGGCTACAAGCTCATTCCCGAGGCCCTGCGCCGCCTGGGCATGAAGCACGTCATCTGCGTGCCCGAGCAGATGGTCATCGACGGCAATTTCCCCACCGTGGTCTCCCCCAACCCGGAGAATCCCGAGGGCTTCTACCTGGCGGTGGACCTGGCCAGGAAGGAGGGGGCCGACTTTATCCTGGGCTCCGACCCCGACGCCGACCGGGTGGGCATCATGGTGAAAAACGACAAGGGCGAGTACGTCACCATCACCGGCAACCAGACCGGCGTGCTGCTGCTGGATTACCTCATCGGCGCCAAGAACCGCACGGGCAAGATGCCGGACAAGCCCGTGGCCCTCAAGACCATCGTCACCACCGAGATGGCCCGCAAGGTGGCCGAGGTCAACGGCCTTGCCTGCTATGACACCTTTACCGGCTTCAAGTTCCTGGCCGAGAAGAAGGACAAGCTGGAGAACGCCGGGGAGGGAAAGGTCATCTTCGCCTACGAGGAGAGCTACGGCTACATGCTGGGCGACTATGTCCGCGACAAGGACGCCGTCACCGCCGCCCTGTGCCTGACCGAGATGGCCGCCTGGTACGCCGGGCAGGGCATGACCCTGTACGACGCGCTGCAGAAGTGCTATGAGAAGTACGGCTTCTACGGCGAAAAGACCCTGAACCTGGTGATGCCCGGCCTGGACGGGCTGAAGAAGATGGCCGCCCTCATGGCCGGCCTGCGGGAAAAGCCCCCGGTGGAGATCGCCGGGACGGCGGTGGCCCAGCAGAAGGACTACCAGGACGGCAGCGTGGTCAACGTCCACGACGGCGCCAGGAGCGCCATGGAGCTCTCCGGCTCCAACGTGCTGCGCTATGAGATGGCCGACGGCACCAGCCTCATCGTCCGCCCCTCGGGCACCGAGCCCAAGGTCAAGGTCTACATCCTGGCCCAGGGGAAGGACCGGGCCGAGTGCGACGCCAAGGTGGCCGCTTACGCCGCCTGGGCGGAGGGCCTGAAGAACTGAATCCAAAGGACACGAGAGGGGCGGCCCCGCGCAGTGCGGGGCCGCCCCTTTTCGCCTGTGGGGAAGTCACACCGTTTCGGTCCTCCTCCGCAGGACGGCCTGCGTCAGCTTTGTCCCCAGCCAGCCGGCCATAACGCCGATCACAGCGCCGGCCGGGCAGGTCCAAGGGCAAACTGGGGATCAGGAAAACGAGAACGACGCCGCTCAACAGGCCCAACTGGCGGCCCAGGCCAAAGTCACCGAGGCGGAGGCCGTTGCGGCCGTGCAGGCGGCCCACCCCGGCAGTACGGTGACGGTGAAAGAGCCGGACGGGGAAGGCGACAAGGTGATCTACGACCTGAAGGTGCAGCCCGCGGACGGCGGCAAGGCATTTGAGGCCGCGGTGGACGCTGTGACCGGCGAACTGCTGGCCGCCGAGGCCGACGACTGATGGAAACACGTCAAGCGGCGGGGCCGTGCCCCGCCGCTTGACGTTTCAGATCAGCATCGCCAGCGTGCCGGCCACGATCAGGGCCAGCCCCGAGCCGGACCGCCGGGTCAGCCGCTCGTGAAAGACCAGCCGGGAAAAGACGATCGTGACCAGGATGCTCAGCTTGTCGATGGGGGCCACCACGCTGGCCGGGCCAGCCTGAAGGGCGCGGTAATAGCACAGCCAGGAGGCCCCGGTGGCGACGCCGGACAGGCAGATAAAGGCCAGCTCCCGTCCGCCCGTGCGCGGCACCTGTTTGGCTTTGCCCTCCACCAGGACCATGACCCAGGCCATGACCAACACCACCCCGGTGCGGACGGCGGTCCCCAGGTTGGACTCCACGTCCTGGATGCCCACTTTGCCGAGGATGGATGTGAGGCTGGCAAAGACGGCCGAGCCGAGGGCGTAGAGCATCCAGCTCTTGCCCGGGGCCGCGCCGCCCTCCGCCTGCGGCTTCTTTTCGATCATAAGGAAGGTACCCGCGCCGATCAGCACCACCCCGATCCCCTGGAAAGGGCCGATGGGCTCCCCCAGCAGGAGAAAGGCCAGCAGGATGGTGAGTACGGTGCTGGACTTGTCGATGGGCACCACCTTGTTGATGTCGCCCAGCTGGAGGGCCTTGAAGTAGCACAGCCAGGAGGCGCCGGTGGCAAGGCCGGACAGGACCAGGAACAAAAGGGCCGTCCGGCTGATGTCCCGGAGCTGGTCCAGGGAGCCCACCAGCAATACCATGATCCACGCGAAGACCAGGACGACGACGGTGCGGATCGCGGTGGCGACCGTGGAGTCCGTCTTTTGGATGCCGCATTTGGCCAAAATGGCCGTCACGCCGGCAAAGAACGCGGAGCAGACCGCAAAAAACAACCACATTTCCGTGCACTCCCTTCCATGCTACTGGCCCTTGAAGCGGTAGCCGGCCCCCCACACCGTCTGGATATACCGGGGATGGCCGGGGTCCTGCTCGATCTTTTCCCGGACGCGGTTGATATGGACGGCCACGGTGGCATTGTCCCCCATGGCCTCCAGCCCCCAGATCTTTTCATAGAGCTCCTCCCGGCTGAAGACGATGTCCGTATGGAGCATGAGGAACTGGAGCAGCTCATACACCCGGCTCTTCAGGCTGACTTCCCGGCCGTCCACAAAGACCCGCCGGGTCTCCGGGTTCAGACGCACGCCGCCCACCCGGATCTCCCGCGCCGCCCGCTGCTCCGCCGTGATCTCCAGTCCACGGGCCCGGCTGTTCGGAGCGGCCTCCTCCGCAAAACCGATGATAAACTCGTCCAGCCGAATGGGGCGCAGGTCCATGGACGCCCCCTCCAGGTCCAGCTTGGAGTAGAGGAAAAGCTGGGACACCAGCCGGTCGATGTCCTCTGCCTTGGTATTGATCGTGCGGAGGTAGCGCTGCTTGGCTTCCTCGGTTTTCGCAACTCCATCCATCAAGCCCTCCACATAGGCGCGGATGGAGGTCAGGGGAGAGCGCAGGTCGTGAGAGATGCCGGCCAGCAGTTCCTTGCGGCTCTCCTCGTCCCGGCGGATGCGCTCCACAGAATCCCTCAGGCGGGCACCACGATCATCAGGATGTTGGAGCAGAACAGGCGCTTTTTGATGGTCATCCCGGCCGCCTCCTTCCTATAAATGATATCATACCACATTTTTCCCCGCTGTTTTTAAACTGTGAATAAACTATTTCGGCAAGGCCGCGCTCCGCCGCAATATATGAACAGATCCTTTCGATTTTGTGAAGGATGGCCGATCTCCATTGACAGGATGCCCGCACGATGCTATAACAGGGCATCATCGGGGCGCGGCAGACGGCCCATCTGCGGACCTCCCGCCGCGCCTCGATGAGGAAGGATATGGATACCACGCAAACCCAAAGGAAAGGTGATCTACGATGAAAAGACGTTATATTATCGCCCCTGCGTGCCTGGCGGTCTCTTTCACGCTGCTGCTGGCTGCCTGCAGCAGCACGGGCCCCAGCGCGTCCACCCCAACGCCGGCGCAGCCGTCCGCCACCCCGGAGACGGTGGTGGAGAGCCCGTCCGTTTCGCCGGAGGCGCAGGCCCTGTTTACCGCCGGCACCTGGCTGTCCGACGGCGGGCAGTACTATTTCTTTGATGGGGACGGCACCTCCGGCCGGACCGCCAGCCTGGAGGATGGGACGGGCGTGGGCTTTACCTACACCCTGAACGGGACGCAGGCCGTTTTTGCCATGGGCGGGGCGGACAACGAGAGCCCCTGCACCGTGAGCCGCGACGGGGACGCCATCACCCTGGAGTGGGCGGATGGAACCACAGAGCAGCTCACCTATGTTTCCGAGCAGGGGTCCGACACGTTCCAGTTCTACAGCAATCAGGAACTGGCGGAGCTGGCGCTGACCTACTACAAGCAGACCAGCGGCGCGCAGGACGGGCAGGACCTGACCAGCGCCGCCCAGACCAATGAGGACGGCAGCGTCTCCATCCAGGTGTATGAGAACCTGGGCGACCACAACAGCACCGCCGCCTGGTATACCGTGGACCGCATAACTGCCGCGGGCACCGACAGCTCCGGCGGCGAGGTGGATCTGGCCGGGTAAAGGGACAGGGACCGGCCCCTTCCCACCGCAAGTGCCCCCTAAACCGCCCCGGCGGTTTAGGGGGCTTTAGTTTTCGCCGGGAGAGGGGGCGGCGCGCGGGTTCAAAAAATGTTGAAGGGCTGTTTACCTCCTGTTTAAGGGCGGGATGTAAACTTGATGTTTGACCGCGCGGACCTCACCCGGCAGGACGGCGCGGAGCGCATCCAAGGAGGGCTTTTTATGGATCCCTATCGGAACCTGATCTCCAATACAGTCTTGTTCGGGCTGAGCACCTTTGGGGCGCGGCTGCTCACCTTCCTGCTGACGCCGTTTTATACCCGCGTGCTCTCCAGTGCGGAATACGGCCTGACGGACCTGCTGCTCCAGACGGGGAACCTCATCATACCGATCGCGTCCGTGGGCATCGCGAACGCGGTCATCCGATACGGGCTGGAGCAGAGCAGGGACAAGAGCGGCGTGTTCACCATCGGGATGCTGACCACCCTGGCCGGCTTCTGCCTGCTGCTGTTCCTCTCCCCGCTGCTGGGGCAGATCGGGTTCCTCTCCGGGTATCTGCACCTGGTCCTGCTCTATGTGCTGGCGGCCAATGTCCACTCCGTCTGCAGCCAGTTCGCGCGCACCCTGGGCTATGTGCGGCTTTTTGCGCTGGACGGCATTTTGCGCACCGCGCTGACCATTGTGTTCAATATCCTGCTGTTGGCGGTGTTTCCCATGGGGGCGGCCGGCTATGTGCTGGCCAATGTGCTGGCCGACGGGATCACCACGGCGTTTGTGTTCCTGTGCGCCCGGCAGTGGCGCTATCTGCGCCTGAGCGCCGTGAAGCGCCGGGACGCGGCCAGGATGCTGCGCTACAGCGCCCCGCTGGTGCCGGCCAATCTCTGCGGATGGATCATCAACATCTCGGACCGCTACCTGATCGCCCTGCTGATCGGCAGCGCCGCCACCGGCATTTACGCGGTCTCCAACAAGCTGCCGAACGTGCTGCTCACCGCGGCCACCACGTTTTCCAGCGCCTGGCAGCTCTCCGCCCTGTCGGAGCGGCCCAGGCGGGAAAAGGAGCGCTTTTTTTCCAACGTCTACTCCGTCTATTCGGCTATGGCATGGGTGGTGGCCTCAGGGGTCATCCTCACAGCGAAACTCTCCACCCGCCTGCTGGCGGCGCCGGAATACTACGAGGCCTGGCGCTATGTGCCGGTGCTCACGCTGGCGACGACCTTTGCCTGCCTGGGCTCCTTCCTGGCGTCGATCTACATGGTGGAGCAGCGCAGCGCGTCCACCCTCGCCACGACAGTGCTGGGGGCCGTGTGCAATCTGGCGGGGAACTTTTTCCTGATCCGGCTCTGGGAATCCATGGGGGGCGGCGGTCTCCACCCTGCTGAGCTATATCCTGATCTTTGCCGTGCGTGCGGTCCACACCCGCTCGCTGCTTCGGATCCGCTGGGGGCTGGCCCGGCTTCTGCCCAGCGCTTTTATCCTGTGCGTGCAGTGCGTCCTCATGGAGCGGGAGGTCCCCGCCTGGCAGGTATGCTCCGGGCTGTGTTTCCTGGCGGTGGCGCTCATCAACCACAGGCCGCTGTGGGATGCGCTCCGAAAAGCCGCCTGACGGCCGTGAAGGGTGTCCTGAGGGAGAGAATTTTGTCGTCAGAGGGGTTGACATTCGCACTTTAAAGCGGTAAAATCATACGCGACGGCCCGCGGCGTACGCGGGACAGATAAAGGAGAGTAAACTGATGGTCATCACAGAGCTTCTGGAGCGCAACGCCCGGCTGTACCGGGACGAGATCGCGCTGGTGGAGATCAACCCCTCGGAGGAGCGGGACAACGCCGTCACCTGGCGGGACTTCAGCCTCATTGAGAACGCCATGCCCGATGCGCCCTACCGCCGGGAGCTGAGCTGGAAGGGCTTTGACCGCCGCGCCAACCGCTTTGCAAACCTGCTGCTCAGCCGGGGGGTGAAGCGGGGCACCAAGGTGGGCATCCTGCTGATGAACTGCCTGGAGTGGCTGCCCATCTATTTCGGGGTCCTGAAGGCCGGCTGCATCGCCGTGCCCCTGAACTACCGCTATTCCAGCGAGGAGATCCGCTACTGCCTGGACCTGGCGGATGTGGAGATCCTGGTGTTCGGCCCGGAGTTTGTGGAGCGCGTCAACGCCGTGGTGGACCAGCTGAGCCGGGTGGGGATGAAATTCTTTGTGGGCCGGGAGCTGCCCCCCTACGCCGAGGACTGCCGGTCCCTGATGGGCTTTTGCTCCTCCAGCGCCCCGCCGGTGGCCCTGGCCCCAGAGGACTACGCCGCCATCTATTTCTCCTCCGGCACCACCGGCTTCCCCAAGGCCATCCTCCACGACCACCGGGGGCTTTACGCCGCCTGCCTCACCGAGCAGGCCCACCACGGCCAGACCCGGGAGGACGTGTTCCTGTGCATCCCGCCCCTTTACCACACGGGGGCCAAGATGCACTGGTTCGGCTCCCTGCTCTCGGGCAGCCGGGCGGTGCTGCTGCGGGGGGTGAAGCCGGAGTGGATCCTGCGTACCGTCACCGAAGAGAAGTGCACCATCGTCTGGCTGCTGGTGCCCTGGGCCCAGGATATCCTGGACGCCATTGACAGCGGCCGGGTGGACCTGAGCGAGTACTACCTGGACCAGTGGCGGCTCATGCACATCGGGGCCCAGCCGGTGCCACCCAGCCTGATCCACCGCTGGCTGAAGGTGTTCCCCCACCACCAGTACGACACCAACTATGGCCTGTCCGAGTCCCTGGGCCCCGGCTGCGTCCACCTGGGGGTGGAGAACATCCGCAAGGTGGGGGCCATCGGCAAGCCCGGCTTCCAGTGGGAGGCCAAGGTGGTGGACGAGCAGGGCCGGGACGTGGGCGAGGGCCAGGTGGGCGAGCTGGCCGTCCGGGGCCCCGGGGTGATGAAGTGCTACTACAAGGATCCCAAGGCCACCGCCGAGGTCCTCCACGGAGATTGGCTCTACACCGGGGACATGGCGGAGATGGACGCCGACGGCTTCCTCTATCTGGTGGACCGAAAGAAGGATGTGGTCATCTCCGGCGGGGAGAACATCTACCCTGTGCAGATCGAGGATTTCCTGCGCCGGTACGGCAAGATCAAGGACGTGGCGGTCATCGGTATGCCTGACCCCCGGCTGGGGGAGATCGCCGCCGCCATCATCGAGATCAAGGAGGGCATGACCTGCACCCAGGCAGAGATCGACGCATTCTGCCAGGAGCTGCCCCGGTACAAGCGGCCCCGGAAGGTCATCTTCGACCACGTGCCCCGCAACCCCACCGGCAAGATCGAAAAGCCCGCCCTGCGGGAGAAGTACTGCCACGGCAGGCTGGTGGAGGCGCAGATCACCCATTAAAATCAAACCTGTAGGGGCGAGCTGCGGTCGCCCGGGGCACGCCGCGCGGTGACGGCCCGACGGGCGGATGATATCCGCCCCTACGGAAGGATCTGGCGCACTTTGGATGCGCCGGCCCCTGCGTTCCCTGGACCGATGGACCGGCTATGTAGGGGCGGCCCCGTGTGGCCGCCCGGGGCACGCCGCGCGGTGACGGCCCGACGGGCGGATGATATCCGCCCCTACGGAAGGATCTGGCGCACTTTGGATGCGCCGGCCCCTGCGTTCCCTGGACCGATGGACCGGCTATGTAGGGGCGGCCCCGTGTGGCCGCCCGGGGCACGCCGCGCGGTGACGGCCCGGCGGGCGGATGATATCCGCCCCTGCGGAAGGTTCTGGCGCACTTTGGATGCGCCGGTCCCGCCGCGAAAAAATACCCGCCTGGGGGGCGGAGAGGAGGAACCCCCTTGCCAGATCCTGCGACCGAGGGCCTGTTCATCAAGCTGGCCCTGCTTATCGTGTTTTTCGCCGTGATGGTGGGCATCGGCCTCTACTGCCGCCGCCACGCCACCGATGTAAGCGGCTTCGTTCTGGGCGGGCGGAGCGTGGGCCCCTGGCTCACCGCCTTCGCCTACGGCACCAGCTACTTCTCCGCCGTGGTCTTTGTGGGCTACGCCGGGCAGTTCGGCTGGCGCTTCGGCATCGCCGCCACCTGGGCGGGGCTGGGCAACGCCTTCCTGGGCTCCCTGCTGGCCTGGGTGGTGCTGGGCCGGCGCACCCGCATCATGACCCAGCACCTGGACAGCGCCACCATGCCGGAGTTCTTCGGCAGGCGCTTTGACAGCCGGCGGCTCAAGCTGGCCGCATCCGCCATCACCTTTTTATTCCTCATCCCCTATACCGCCAGCCTGTATAACGGCCTGTCCCGCCTGTTCGGCATGGCCTTTGACATCGATTACAGCGTTTGCGTCATCGTCATGGCGGTGCTCACCGGGGTGTACGTCATCGCCGGGGGCTATATGGCCACCGCCATCAACGACTTCATCCAGGGGATCATCATGATCTTCGGCATCATCGCCGTGGTGGCCGCGGTGCTGAACAGCCAGGGCGGCTTCCAGGCCGCGCTGGACGCCATGGGCCGGGTGACTGATCCCGCCGTGTCAGACACGCCCGGCGTGTTCGCCTCCTTCTTCGGGCCCGACCTGACGGGCCTGGCCGGGGTGGTGGTGCTCACCAGTCTGGGCACCTGGGGCCTGCCCCAGATGGTACAGAAGTTCTACGCCATCAAAAGCGAGGACGCCATCACCCAGGGTACCGTCATCTCCACCATCTTCGCCCTGATCGTGGCGGGGGGGTGCTACTTCCTGGGCGGCTTCGGCCGGCTCTTCGGTGACCGGGTGGACGTGGCCGCCGAGGGGTACGACGCCATCATCCCCGCCATGCTCTCCGGCCTGCCCGCCATCCTGATCGCCATTGTGGTCATCCTGGTGCTCTCGGCCTCCATGTCCACCCTGTCCTCCCTGGTGCTGGCCTCCAGCTCCACCCTGGTGCTGGACTTTTTGAAGGACGGCGTCATCAAAAACATGGACGAGAAGCGGCAGCTGCGGTGGATGCGGGCCCTGGTGGTGGTGTTCATCGCCATCAGCGTGGTGCTGGCCATCGTGCAGTACCGGGTGGGCCTGTCCTTCATCGCCCAGCTCATGGGCGTGTCCTGGGGGGCCCTGGCGGGCTCCTTCCTGGCCCCCTTTCTCTATGGCCTGTACTGGAAGCGCACCACCAAGGCCGCCTGCGGGGCGTGCTTCGCCTTCTCCACCGTGGTGATGCTGGCCAACATCTTTGTGGGGGAGCATTTCCCCGCCCTGATCCAGTCCCCCATCAACTGCGGCGCCTTCTGCATGCTGGCGGGGCTGGTCATCGTGCCGGTGGTGAGCCTGATCACCCCCGGGCAGGACCGGCGCCGGGTGGCGGAGATCTTCTCCTGCTATGCCCGCACCGTCACTGTCTCGGTCACCGACTCCATCGGCCCCAGGCATGCCCTGGAGGAGGCGGCGGGACGGGAAAAACCCGTTGACTTTACCGACAAAACGTGATAAAGTAAATCTGTTCAAAGTTTGTGAGCGCGGCACCAGGTAGAGGCCGTTTCGCCAGAGCCTTTTCGTCCTCTGCAGGGAATGCAGAGGACGTTTTTTATCCTCCCGCCCTCATAACAAGGAGTGATATGTGATGAAAACCCTGATGCTCGGCAACGAGGCGGTAGCCCGGGGTCTCTACGAGGCGGGCTGCGCCGTGGTGTCCAGCTATCCCGGCACCCCCAGCACCGAGATCACCGAGGCCGCGGCCAAATACCCCGAGATCTACGCCGAGTGGGCCCCCAACGAGAAGGTGGGCATGGAGACCGCCTTCGGCGCCTCCCTGGCGGGGCGGCGGTCCTTCTGCGGCATGAAGCATGTGGGCCTCAACGTGGCCGCCGACCCTCTGTTTACCATCGCCTACACCGGCGTCAACGCCGGCATGGTCATCGGCGTGGCCGACGACGCGGGGATGCACTCCTCCCAGAACGAGCAGGACTCCCGCCACTACGCCAAGGCCGCCAAGCTGCCCATGCTGGAGCCGGCGGACTCCGCCGAGGCCCTGGCCTTCACCAAGGCGGCCTACGAGCTCTCCGAGCGGTTCGACACCCCGGTGCTGCTGAAGATGTGCACCCGGGTCTCCCACTCCCAGAGCGTGGTGGAGACCGGGAAGCGGGTGGAGCCCGCCCCGGTGCCCTACGAGAAGAAGGCCGCCAAGTACATCATGATGCCCGGCAACGCCATCCGCCGCCACCCGGTGGTGGAGGAGCGCCTGAAGCAGCTGGCGGAGTACGCCGAGACCTGCCCCTTCAACCGCGTGGAGGAGGGGAGCGACCACAAGGTGGGCATCATCACCTCCTCCACCTCCTACCAGTACGTGAAGGAGGTGTGCGGGGACCGCTTCCCCGTGCTCAAGCTGGGCATGGCCTGGCCCATGCCGGAGAAGCTGATCCGGGACTTTGCCGCATCGGTCTCCCTGCTGACGGTGGTGGAGGAGCTGGACGGCTTCATTGAGGACCACTGCCGCGCCTTGGGCCTGTCCCTGGCGGGCAAGGACGTGTTCACCCCCCTGGGTGAGTTCTCCCAGAACCTGGTGGCGGAGAAGCTGGGCCTGCCCGTCCCCAGGGGCACGGCGCTGGAGGAGACCATCCCCGCCCGGCCGCCGGTCATGTGCGCCGGCTGCCCCCACCGGGGATTGTTCTACACCCTGAACAAGCTCAAGCTCACCGTGCTGGGTGACATCGGCTGCTACACCCTGGGGGCGGTGCCCCCCCTGGCGGCCATCGACTCCACCATCTGCATGGGGGCCTCGGTCTCCGGCATCCACGGCTTTTTGAAGGCCGCCGGCGGGGAGATGGACGGCAGGACCGTGGCGGTCATCGGCGACTCCACCTTCATGCACTCGGGCATCACGGGCCTTGTGAACATCGCCTACAACGAGTCCAACGCCACCGTCATCATCCTGGACAACTCCATCACCGGCATGACCGGCCACCAGCAGAACCCCACCACCGGCTTCAACCTGAAGGGGGACCCCTGCACCAAGATCGATCTGGAGACTTTGTGCAAGGCGGTGGGCATACGCCGTGTGCGGGTGGTGGACCCTTACGACCTGGCCCAGTGCGAGGCCGCTATCAAGGAGGAGCTGGCCGCGCCGGAGGCGTCGGTCATCATCTCCCGCCGGCCCTGCGTGCTGCTCAAGTACGTCAAGACCGCCCCGCCCCTGACGGTGGACAAGGACAAGTGCGTGGGCTGCAAGGCCTGCATGAAGATCGGCTGCCCGGCCATCTCGGTGCGGGACGGCAAGGCCGGGGTGGACGAGACCCTGTGCGTGGGCTGCAACGTGTGCCAGCAGCTGTGCAAGTTCGACGCCCTCCGGGCGCCGGGGGAGGTGTGAGCCATGGAGACGAAAAACATGATGATCGTGGGCGTGGGCGGCCAGGGCACCCTGCTGGCCAGCAAGCTCTTCGGCCGGCTGCTGCTGGACCAGGGCTATGACGTGAAGGTCTCCGAGGTCCACGGCATGAGCCAGCGGGGGGGCAGCGTGGTCACCTACGTCCGCTGGGGCGACAGGGTCTATTCCCCTGTCATCGACAAGGGGGAGGCCGACTTTATCCTCTCCTTCGAGCTGCTGGAGGCCGCCCGGTGGATGGAATTCCTCCGCCCCGGCGGGCGCATCATCACCAACACCCAGCAGATCAACCCCATGCCGGTGATCACCGGCGCGGCGGAGTACCCCCAGGCGCTGGAAAAGCGCATGGCGGAGGCCGGGGTGGCCCTGGACGCCATGGACGCCCTCTCCCTGGCGGAGGAGGCGGGCAGCAGCAAGGCGGTGAACCTGGTGCTGCTGGGCCGGCTGTCCCGCTATTTCGACTGGCCGGAGGAGACCTGGCAGCAGGCCATCACCGCCAGCGTGCCTGAAAAGTTCCTGGAGCTCAACCGCAAAGCCTTCCATCTGGGCCGCAATTCCTGAGAGAGTAGGAGAGGAAAGCATGGAGCGTTATTATCAGCCAGAGATTGAGACCGCCTCGCGGGAGCAGATCACCGCCTGGCAGAACGAGCGCCTGGTCAGGCAGGTGCAGAATGTGTGGGACAACGTGCCCTACTATCGGAAGAAGATGGAGGCCAAGGGCCTCACTCCGGCGGACATCAAGGGCCTGGAGGACCTGCACAAGCTGCCCTTCGTCACCAAGGCCGACCTGCGGGAGGCCTACCCCTACGGCCTGCTGGCCCGGCCCCTGAAGGACTGCGTGCGCATCCAGTCCACCTCGGGCACCACCGGCAAGCGGGTGGTGGCCTTCTACACCCAGCACGACATCGACCTGTGGGAGGACTGCTGCGCCCGGGCCATCGTGGCCGCCGGCGGCACCAACGAGGACGTGTGCCAGGTGTCCTACGGCTACGGCCTGTTCACCGGCGGCCCCGGCCTCAACGGCGGCAGCCACAAGGTGGGCTGCCTCACCATCCCCACCTCCTCGGGCAACACCGAGCGGCAGATCATGTTCATCCGGGACCTGACCGCCACCATCCTGTGCTGCACCCCCTCCTACGCCGCCTACATCGGCGAGACCATGAAGGAGATGGGCCTCACTCCCGACCAGATCCCCCTGAAGGCGGGCATATTCGGGGCCGAGGCCTGGAGCGAGGAGATGCGCCGGGACATTGAAAAGACCCTGGGCATCAAGGCCTACGACATCTACGGCCTCACCGAGCTGTCCGGCCCCGGCGTGTCCTTCGAGTGCTCCGCCCAGACGGGCATGCACATCAACGAGGACCACTTCATCGCCGAGATCATCGACCCGGAGACCGGCGAGGTCCTCCCCGACGGCCAGAAGGGCGAGCTGGTGTTCACCTCCATCACCAAGGAGGCCTTCCCCCTGCTGCGCTACCGCACCCGGGACATCTGCGTGCTCAGCCACGAGCCCTGCCCCTGCGGCCGCACCCACGTGAAGATGAGCAAGCCCATGGGCCGCAGCGACGACATGCTCATCATCCGGGGCGTCAACGTGTTCCCCTCCCAGATCGAGACGGTGCTCCTCAACCACGGCTATCCCGCCAACTACCAGATCATCGTGGACCGGGTGCGCTCCACCGACACCCTGGACGTGCAGGTGGAGATGACCCCCGAGATGTTCACCGACAACCTGGGCGAGATCGAGCGCCGGCAGAAGGAGCTGGTGGACGGCCTGCGCTCCATGCTGGGCCTGGCCGCCAAGGTCACCCTGGTGGCCCCCAAGTCCATCGTCCGCAGCGAGGGCAAGGCCGTGCGCGTCATCGACAAGCGCAAGATTTGAAAGGAGGCGCGGCAATGAGCGTCAAGCAGATCTCCGTGTTTCTGGAAAACAAGCCGGGCAAACTGTGCGCCATGACCGAGGTGCTGGCCCGGGAGCAGATCGACATGCGGGCCCTCTCCCTGGCGGAGACCAAGGATTTCGGCATCGTCCGCATCATCGTGGACGACGTGTACAAGGCCACCACCGTCCTCAAGGATGAGGGGTACGTCCACTCCGTCACCTCCGTGCTGGGGGTGGCCATCCCCGACGTGCCCGGCGGCCTGAGCCAGGTGCTCCAGGTCCTGGGGGAGGCGGACATCAACGTGGAGTATATGTACGCCTTCCTGGGCGGAAAGGACGTGGACCACGCCTATATGATCTTCCGGGTGCAGGACCACAGGGCGGCGGCCGCCGCCCTGTGCGCCAAGGGCATCCGCTGCGTGGAGCAGGAGGAGATCTCCCAGCTGTAAACGGATTTTGGCGCGCCGGACCGGCTTTTCGGTCCGGCGCGCCCCATAAGGAGGATTTTCATGGTTTCTCAGCGTATGCTCGGCCTGGGCACCGCCCGTTCGGTGATCCGGGAGCTCTTTGAGTACGGCAGGCAGCGGGCGGCCGTGGTGGGCCCGGAGAACGTATTCGACTTCTCCCTGGGCAACCCCAGCGTGCCCGCCCCCGCCGCCGTCAACGAAAACGCCATCCGCATCCTGAAAGAGGACCCGGAGGCCATCCACGCCTACACCAGCGCCCAGGGGGACGCCGCCGCCCGCCGGCGGTTCGCCGACTCCCTCAACCGCCGGTACGGCACGGCCTACACGGAAAACGACTTCTACATCACCGTGGGGGCCGCCGCCGCCCTGTGCTGCGTGTTCGGCGCCCTCACCTGCCCGGGGGACGAGTTTGTCGCCTTCGCCCCCTACTTCCCGGAGTATAAGGTGTTCGTGGAGGGGGCGGGGGCCGCCCTGAAGGTGGTGCCGCCGGAGATCGAGCACTTCCAGATCGACTTTGACGCATTTGAGGGCCTCATCACCGAGCACACCAAGGGTGTTATCGTCAACAGCCCCAACAACCCCTCCGGCGTGGTGTACTCCCGGGCCACCCTGGAGAAGCTGGCGTCCGTCCTGGCGGCGAAGAGCGCGCAGTACGGCCACCCCATCTACCTGATCTCCGACGAGCCCTATCGGGAGATCGTCTATCCCGGCTTCGAGGCGCCCTGGGTGCCCGGCCTGTACCGGGACACCATTGTGTGCTACTCCTTCTCCAAGTCCCTGTCCCTGCCCGGCGAGCGGCTGGGCTATGTGCTGGTGCCCCCCCAGGCCGCCGACGCCGGCGACGTGTACGCCGCAGTGGCCGGGGCTGGGCGGAGCCTGGGCTACGTCAACGCCCCCAGCCTGTTCCAGCAGGTCACCTCCCTGTGCTGCGACATGACCTCCGACCTCTCCGTGTATCAGCGCAACAGCAAGCTGCTGGTGAACGCCTTGCGGGAGATGGGCTACCATGTGGCGGAGCCCGGCGGAGCCTTCTACCTGTTCCCCCGCAGCCTGGAGCCCGACGACCTGGCCTTCAGCGAGCGGGCCAAGCAGTTCGACCTGCTGCTGGTGCCCGGCTCCGGCTTCGGCGCCCCCGGCCACGTGCGCATCGCCTACTGCGTCCAGACCGATATGATCGAGCGGGCCCTGCCCAAATTCAAGGCCCTGGCGGACTCGTACCGCTGACGCCCGTCCCGATCCCCCGTAGGGGCGGATATCATCCGCCCGCCCTGGCGCGCCCACCTTTTTATCGAAAAAATTCCCGGAGCCCCATGGGCTCCGGGAATTTTCCTATGTTCCTATCCGCTTACTCCGCCGGCACGAAGCCCTCCACGAACCGCATGAGGATGGTGGCGATCTCCGCCCGGGTGGCGGAGCCCTGGGGGTTCAGGGTGTTGTTGCCCACGCCGGAGATGAGCCCGGCGTCCACCGCCCAGGCCACGGCGTACTGAGCCCAGGAGGAGACGCTGTCCGCGTCGGCATAGCCGCTCAGGTCGGCGCTGCCCGTCACGTCATAGTCCTTGTACTGGGCGTAGCGGTAGAGCATCACCGCCATCTGCTCCCGGGTGATGTCCCCGTCGGGGTCAAATATCTCGCCGGTGACGCCGGTGACCACGCCGTGGAGCCGGGCCCAGTACACCCCGTCGCCGTACCAGCTGTCCGCCTCCACGTCGGCGTAGGGGTAGCCCAGGTTCTCGCCGGACAGGTCGGGCGCGCCCTCCAGCCGGTAGAGCAGGGTGGCCAGCATGGCCCGGCTGGTGGTCACGCCGGGGGCGAAGGTGGTAGAGGAGGTGCCGGTCATCAGGTCGTTCTCCCAGGCGTAGGCCACCGCGTCGTAGTACCAGTCGCCCTCGGCCACGTCGGTGAAGGGGAAGTCGGAGGGCTGGGGCTCCTCCTCCACGGCCTTGAAGCTGGCCGAGATCTCCACCGCGCCCCGGGGCATGGTGAAGGTATACTTGCCGTCGCCCTTGTCGGTGAGGGTGAGGGTGTTGCCGTCAGAATCGGTGACGGTGAGGGCGTCCAGCTCATACCCCTCGTCGGGAGTGACCGTGACGGTCACAGTGCTGCCCCGGCTGGCCCGGCTGGAGGATACGGCGACCTTGCCGCCCTCCACGGCAGAGGGCGCGGAGACCGTGTACCGGGTGGAGCTGCCGCCGGAAGAGGTGGCGGGGGGATTTACAACCGCATCGACAGCGGCGGTATGGGGATATGCTTGTCCCTTATATATGCCCTGGGTCGTATCAATACTGCCTGTAATTTGATTTTCGGTGACGGTCAGATTAAGCCCGTTTGGATGCTCGCAATCTGTATTTGCTTCGTTTGCAGCATCATCATATATCAGATACCCATTCCCGGTTATAGTGTTCCCGGTAATATTGATTTCCGAGCCGTCTGCCAGAATTTCATGCAGCGTAAACGCATTGCCGCCTGCAAGCTGTAACGTATTATTGGAGACGGTCACTTTGGCCAGCCGAGACAGCTGGATGATGGAGCGGTTACTGTCCGTATTGCTGATGGTGTTTCGGCTGATCACCGCTACGGCAGTGGCCTGGTCGATGTTGATCCCCCGGCCGTACCCGGAGATCGTGTTGTTGCTGATGCTGATGTTCAAAGGCTCCGTTTCGCTGCCCTGGAGATGGATCGCATAATTTCTGCTGAGCGCGTCGCTGCCCTCAAAAGTGTTGTTTGTAATGGTGATCGTGCCATCAACATTGCCATATGAGTATATTCTGATACCCTCCAGCTTGCAGTTGTTCACCGTGAACGCAAGTCCCTCATAGGACTGTTTATCGGGATAGACAAAGAGTCCGTTTGGGGCGGATCCAGTGATCGTCAGGTTGTCAAAGCTGATTACGGTGGTTTTATCCTCGCTCCACCACTCGTAGGGCAGCGTAATGGTGGAGTTTACCACAAGCGTGTCCGTATCTCTCCCGGTCGCCCCCCGGAAGAAAAAGCGGATAAGGTGCCTGCTGATGCCATTCTCGTCGGTTACGGAATAGTGGGACGACCGCCGCCCCATGGAGAGCAGGTTCGGGTAATTCGTCTCGTCATAGGTTACGGTGCCATGGATGGTATAGGTAATGGCCGCGTCGCCGTTGGCGTCCCGATCGGTGAAAAGCGCATCAAAAGCCTCAACAGATTCGGCCGGCTCCTGTTCCAACCCGCCGGTTTCTCCGGTGGCAATATTGGCAATCGCTTCACTGATTGCATCGTAGGCGGCCCCAAAGGTGGGGAATTTTCGATCTTTAAATCCGGCGATCCCGCTGACGGTGAGGTAGTTGGTAAGCGTATTTTCGATTGCCTTTGCGGTTTCTTCTTTCACCGCTTGAAGCCCGGAGTCAGTTCCGTTCGAGTTGTTCAGCCGGCCCTGGGTGACGTCCGTGGTGGGGGTAATGGTGTTGCTGCTCCAGGTCTGATCAGATGTAAGCCCGCTGTCGCAGATCAGGTATTTTGCATCAATCGTATTTCCCGAGATCGTGAGCTTCGGCGTGCCGCAGATAGATTTATCGCTCTTAAATGCGTTGTGGATCCATATCGCGTTGCCGGCACTGACGATGGTATTTTCCTCCGAGACCTCGAGACTCTGCCCGTTGGAGAACTGCACCGCCGCGCCGCGGGTGTCCTCCGTTTTGGTAATGGTATTTCCCCGCACAACAAAGTTCGCTTTGGGTACGTTGCAGTCCAAAACCCAGGTTTTTGCCGTGATCGTGTTGCCTATAATCTCCACTTTGGAGGGGCCAATATCGAGGTGGTTATTCTCCTCCAGACTCTGTATGAACAGCGCGCGACCCTCGTCCGCACAATTAAATGTGTTTCCTTCGATCCGATAGGTCATTTTGTCCCTATTCAGGAAGTGGTCGTAGACATACAAGTAATCATTGAAAATACAGTCTTTAATGACCATGGAAGCGGAGGTGACTTCTTTTCCCGTCCCAACGTCAGGGGCAGCCGACGCGCCGGCGGTGATGTATTCGGCGTCTGTGTCAAATTCGATGTTTTTAATGGTCAGCGTGCCGCTCTCTGTAAAACTGGAATCATAGCCGCCCGCGACATAGGCCTGAAGATCGCCGCTGGTGATCTTCGCCTTGCTCCCGTCCGTGTTATTTGCGCCCTGGACCGTATAGCTGGTGCGGAAGATCTGGTGGTTGCCGCCGATGGTGCAGTCCATGTTGTTCCCATCAGACTGAAGGGATGTAAAGCCGGACACCGTGCCATAGACGGTAAAGATAACTTCGGTCACAGAGCCGGATTTCTCCCTGAATTCATATAGAGGTGCCTTATCATTCGTTACATTCAGACGGTAGCCGGGCTTGCCATTTTCCGTCGATGCATTAGCATACTCTTCCCAGCCCACTCCGAACAGGGCCATATAGGCCTCGTTGGCCGCGGCGCCGGAGGGGTACTTTTTCCCCTCATACATTTCCTTTGCGGCACTTTGAATACCTGAATCAACAGCGCTTCCGAATTCAAGATCTAGCGTAACATAATTTGTTTCCCCCGTCTCCGTGGGCGGATCGCCTGCTGCCAGTGCGCTTACCGGCAGCAGCGACAGCGCCAGGACCAGCGCCATTAGGATGGATAGGAAACGTTTTTTCATAGGTGATCCTCTCCTTTTAAAAATATATAAAGAGCATTGCTAACGACATTATAGTGGATATATCCAGTATAGTCAATACGTTCAGTATGATAGGCTTGTTCAGGGTGAAAAAATTGATCAGCTATCGTCCGTTTTATCAGACCCTCCTGCGGAAAGGGATCACGGAATACAACCTGATCTATAAGCAGGGGATCGATGCCAATTTGATCCACCGCATGAAGCACGGCAAGCCTATGACGACCACCACGCTGAACACGCTGTGTGAGATTTTGGACTGCCGGGTGGAGGATATCCTGGAATACATTCCTGACGAGACGTAAAAAGAGCGCTTTCATAGCATGATCATGCACCGATCCAGTAAAAACGGACAGTGACAAAAGGCCCCCTGATGTAGGAAAA
>DHCMC07803__coassemble_1004_pt1 | contig 19519 bp, 20 predicted proteins | sample DHCMC07803__metabat2_high_PE_053 | metagenome-assembled genome bin DHCMC07803 | reverse complement strand
AAATTACTTCCTTATGGCCCCCGCGCCATGCCGGGGGGCCTTAATTAAAACTCGATCTCTTTTCGGGCCATGACGCCCTTGTCATAGGGGTGCTTCTCCTTCTGGACGTGGGTGATGTAGTCCGCCCGGTCGGCCAGCTCCTGGGGGATGCTGTGGCCGGTGATGACCACCTCCAGCCAGTCGGGCTTGTCCTTGTCCAGCCAGTCGCACAGCGCCTGCATGGGGAGGAAGCCGTACGTGGCGTCGATGGCTTCGTCCAGCACCAGCAGGCGGGCCTGCTGCTCCACCGCCAGGGCGGTGGCCTGCCGGAAGAGCTCCTGACAGTGGACGGCGGTGGCGGCCTTCTCCTCGTCGTTCATCTGGAAGGTGAATTTGTGCAGCTCCTTGGTGCGCAGCACCGTAAGCTCCGAAAAGCGCTCGGCCGCCTTCACTTCACCGCTGGCCCCGCTTTTGAGGAACTGGGCGATGACCACCTTTTTCCCCCAGCCCGCACAGCGGAAGGCCAGGCCGAAGGCCGCCGTGGTCTTGCCCTTTCCGTCGCCATAGTAGATCTGGATCAGTCCCTGCTGCTCTGCCATAGTGTCACCTCGTTTGTGTTTTGTGTCGTCCCCAGTATACCAGAGTTCGGGCAGGGCTGCAACCCCGGCCCGGGGGATTCATGATTTGTTTACACGGGCTTCAAACTCTGTCCACCTCCGGGCGGACGGGGCGTGGTATCATAATGGCACAGCCAGGGACCAGAAGATAAAGGTGGTCGCCGGGAGCGCGAGGGGGAAGATGCCGCCCGGTACGCGTTCAGAACACCGGCCAGCCTTTGTGACTGCCCTCCGGGCTGGAGGGTGTGCGCGGCACACCGCGGGGGGCAGACAAAAAGCAGCACGCACCCGCGTGTTTCGATCATAGAAAGCCGCCCCGGCGCATCTGCGCCGGGGCGGCTGATTTTCTGCCGGGAGGACGGGGACCTTACTTCTTCACGATGGCGGCGGTGTCCTGGGCGATCATAAGCTCCTCGTCGGTGGGGATGAGCAGCACCTTCACCCTGGAGTCGGGGGCGGAGATCACGGTCTCCTTGCCCCGGACATTGTTGGCCTGGGCGTCCATCTTCACGCCCATGAACTCCAGGCCGGAGGCCACGGCCATGCGGGTATTGGCGTCGTTCTCGCCCACGCCGGCGGTGAACACGATGACGTCCACCCCGCCCATGGCGGCGGCATAAGCGCCCACCAGCTTCTTCACGCCGTACTGGAAGGCCTCCAGCGCCAGCTTGGCCCGCTGGTTGCCGTCGTTGGCGGCGTTCTCCAGGTCGCGGAAGTCGGAGGAGACGCCGGAAATGCCCAGCACGCCGGACTTCTTGTTGAGGATGTTCATCATGGCGGCCATGTCGTACCCATGCTTGCCCATCAGGTACTCCAGAATGCCGGCGTCCAGGTCGCCGGAGCGGGTGCCCATGGGCAGGCCGGCCAGGGGGGTGAAGCCCATGGAGGTGTCCACGCTCTTGCCGTGGTCCACGGCGGCCACGGAGGAGCCGTTGCCCAGGTGGCAGGTGATGATCTTCAGCTCCTCGATGGGCCTGCCCAGCATGGCGGCGGCCCGGGCGGAGACGTAGCGGTGAGAGGTGCCGTGGAAGCCGTAGCGGCGGACCTTGTCGTTCTCATAGTACTCGTAGGGCAGGGCGTAGATATAGCTGTGGGGAGGCATGGTCTGGTGGAAGGCGGTGTCGAACACGGCCACCATGGGCACGCCGGGCATGACCTTCTCGCAGGCGCGGATGCCGGTGATGTTGGCGGGGTTGTGCAAAGGGGCCAGGGGGATGCACTCCTCGATGGCGGCCATGACCTGGTCATCAATGAGCACGGAGGAGGCAAACTTCTCGCCGCCGTGGACCACGCGATGGCCCACCGCGTCGATCTCAGAGGCGCTCTTGATGACCCCGTGCTCGCTGCTCAGCAGGGCGTCCAGCACAGACTGGATGGCCTCGGCATGGGTGGGCATGGGGATCTCGAACTCATACTTGGCGTCCTTGGAGGGGATCTTGTGGGTCAGACGGCCGTCGATGCCGATGCGCTCGCACAGACCCTTGGCCAGCACCTCCCGGCTGTCCGGGTCCATGAGCTGATACTTGAGGGAAGAGCTGCCAGCGTTGATGACCAGAATTTTCATTGGAACCATCTCTCCTTGCCTTGATTGATAACTGCGGCTTGCCGCGGGGGAAAATCCGTAGTAAACTGATGATACCACTATTCTAGCCCTTTTTCTCCCAAAGAACAACCCGTAATTTCCCATAAACGTGAAAAAATTTTGCTGAGGAGTTTGGAGGTTCAGTCCATGCAGACCGCGGGCATCATAGCGGAATACAATCCCTTCCACCTGGGCCACGCCTGGCATATGGCCGAGACGCGGCGGCTCCTGGGCGGGCGGGCGGCGGTGGTGTGCGTGATGAGCGGCCACTGGGTCCAGCGGGGAGAATGCGCCCTTGCCGACAAATGGAGCCGGGCCTCCGCCGCCCTGATGGGGGGCGCCGACCTGGTGCTGGAGCTGCCCACGCCCTGGGCCATGGCCTCGGCGGAGCATTTTGCCCGGGGGGCGGCGGCCCTGCTGACGGCCACCGGCGTGGTGGACGTGCTCTCCTTCGGCAGCGAGGCGGGACGCCTGCCCCCTCTTCAGGCTGTGGCGGAGACGCTGGATTCAGAGCCGTACCGGGCGGGGCTGCGGCGGGGCCTGGATGCGGGGATGACCTTCGCCGCCGCCCGGCAGGCAGCGGTCCGGGACCTCCTGGGGGAGGAGGGCGCCGCCCCGCTGGACAGCCCAAACAACAACCTGGGGGTGGAGTATCTCCGGGCGCTCCGCGCCCTGCAAAGCCCCCTCCGCCCCCTGACCGTCCCCCGCCGGGGGGCGGCCCACGACGGCCCCGCCGCGGAGGGCTTTGCCTCCGCGTCCGCCCTTCGGCGGATGATCCGGGCGGGAGAAGCGGAGCGGGCGGAGCCCTATCTGACGGCCCCCTGGGCGGGGGAGGCGGCGGATATGCGCCTCATTGACCGGGCGGTGCTTGCCCGCCTGAGGACCATGGAAGAAGCGCAGTGGGCGGCCCTGCCGGACGGCGGGGGCGCGGAGGGGCTGCCCGCCCGGCTGGCGGAGGCCGCCCGGCAGGCGGACAGCCTGGAGGGGTTTTACGCCCTGGCCAAGACCCGCCGCTATCCCCACGCCCGGCTGCGGCGGCTGGCCCTGGCGGCCTTCCTGGGGCTGCGGGCGGCGGAGCGGCCCGCCCGGCCGCCCTATCTGCGGGTGCTGGGCCTGAGCGAGATGGGGCGGGAGCTGCTGCGGCGGATGAAGGGCGCCTGCCCCCTGCCCGTCATCACCAAGCCTGCCCAGGCCCGGGAACTGGACGGCCCGGCCCGGGCCCTCTTTGAGGCGGAGGCCCGCTATACCGACCTGTACGGCCTGTGCTTCCCCACGCCCCGCCCCTGCGGGGCGGAGTGGACCCACAGCCCGGTGGTTTTGTGACCCCCGGCGAAGCAAGAGCGCAGACGCCCAGCGGCGGATGTCCGGCCGGACATCCGCCGCTGGGCGTTGGTCTGGTGAGCGCGGCGGCCTGCTGGCCCGGTTTCCGGGCACGTTGGCGCCGCGGGCGTTTCACTCCTCCTTGTCCGAGGGGAACGGATGCCATGCCGGAGGCTTTCTGCGGCGGGAGAAGCGGCTTTTGATCCATCGGAGGATCGCTTCGACGAAGTGGAACCACAGGTTGCCGAAAAGAAACACTGCCACGAGGACCAGCAGGAATGCTCCGATCTCTTTCACGGGCATGGCCACCTCACTTCGTGGCGAACTTGTTCATAAAGAAGTCGGTAAAAGCCGCCAGCTCCTGCTCCTGCGACACATAGACGTACAGGCGCTCATCCTCCAGCCAGTCGTAGGCATTGATGGCGATGTATCCTTTCTTGTCCGGGTAAATGACGAACGCATCGGTGGGATATTTGTTGCGGTAGGCCTTCAGGATCTCGGTGCGTCGGTACCAGGTCGGCTCGCCGCAGCCGGAGAGGTCGGGCACCGTGGGCACGACCACGATCGTCTGGCTGGCCTCGTTCCAGCCGACGATCAGGTTCCCGATCTTCGTCTTGCTGCCGTGGACGAACCCGTAGTTGAAGCGGCTCACGTCCTCGGTATATCCGAAGATCAGCCTGTAATCGGCTCCGTCTTTCACCACATGGTCAAAAAGAACCCGCATTTTTTCCGCGTTTGCACGGCTCTTTTCCATGTCGATCTCCGGCCCCTTGAAAAGCTTTCCGAAAAGTCCCATGATTTTTCCCTCCTGAATGATGATTTGAACGCAGCTGGTGTGCTGTGATCATCCTGTTGCGATACCGGGCCCTGCCGCATCCGCCCCGACCTGGAAGGCGGCGGGCCTCCGCAGGCCGCTGCCTGCGCGGTTTTGTGCCTGCAAAATAAAAATAAAAAGTAAAAAATGTTTTTATTTTGGGTGAAAAAAGATCCGCCTGCATATAACGCCGCAACGCCATATCCAGGCGGACCGGCCGATCCCGTCATGCGGGACCTTAGGTATCTGCGCGCCACTGTTCCAGGGCGTCCACGATCGATTCGAGCTGAAAATCGACCGTTTCGTCGGCGGCTTCAGGGACAAGCAGGGGGAGCGTATGGGGGATGGCCCTGCGTATGACCATCACGGTCAAACTCAGATTCGTAAATAAAGCGATCCTTGCCGCGTCCGCCCGGATCCCGAAGTTCTCCAGGATCGCCCCGAAGAGGCGCAGCTGCTTTTGGCGGAAGGTCTGGTAGCTCTCCGGCGACAGACGATGGAACAGCAGCTGCTGGTCTTCGACCGTCAGCACGGCGATCCCGTTTTTCTCTCCGTAACAGCAGGCGTGGAGGAACCGCTTTACGGCCTCCCGCCAGCTCAGAGCGGGATCGGCCATTAGCGCCTGTACATATTGGATGATCCGGGGCTGCTGCAGATAAAGGCCCTCTACGATCAGATCCTCTTTTGTGGGGAAAAAGGAGTAGAAGAAAGTCCGCGAAATGCCGACTTTTTTATATACCTGCTCGACGGTCGTGTGCTGTATGCCCTGCCTGGCCATCAGCTCAAGCGCGGCTGCAACGAGCTCCGCCCTGACGCGCGCCCGGTCTTCCTCGGAATAGGCGACCCTTGGCATTGCCTCACCTCACGCAAAATAAAAACAAATCGTTAAATGTATCTTTATCTTAACATATCCCATGAAAGAACACAAGAGCAAAGTGCCGCGAAGGCGATTTTTCAGATACGGCCGGACTCGCCCGGCGGGGCGGAAAACAGCAAGCAGGGCGGGCGTGGAAACGCCCGTCCTGCTTGTCGGTCTGTTCATCATGCCCCCCTGTGCGGGCGGGGCTTGCGGGAGCCGCCTATTGCAGGGGCAGGTGGGCGCGGTCCAGAGCCCGGCGGATGGCGAGGCACAGGGGCGGCGCGGCGGCGATGGCGATGATGCCGTTGAAGAGGGAGGCGGGGACCTTCGCCGCCAGGGTGAGCAGGGCCATCTCCGGCTGCAGCCCTTCCACCAGCAGGCCGTTATAGAAGTAGCTCTTGGTAAAATAGAGCGCGTAGTAGACCGCGCAGCCCAGGATGGCCCCCAGCAGGCAGCGGAGGTAGCCCGCCTGGCTGCGCTTCTGGACGGAGCACATCACAAGTCCCGCGCCCAGGCCCATGGCGCCTTTGGTGAGGAAGGTGATCCAGCACTCGGAGACGAAACGTGGGTCGGTCAGATCGAAGAGCATGGAGCCCAGGCCGGAGGCCAGAGCGCCGACGGGGCCCAGCAGCAGGCCGGACAGGCAGCACATGATGCTGGCCAGGGTGAAGGAGGTATTGCCCCCGATGTTGATGGGGATGGTGATCCGAAGGTAGTTGCTGACGAAGACCAGGGCTGCCATCATGGCCAGTACGGCCAGCCGGACTGTGGTGATCTTTTTCATATGCTCCACTTCCATTTCCTCTAAGGCTGAGGTCATTATAGTGCAAGGCTGACCTTATTGATAGAGCCAGATATGGAAAAAATGATAATATCAGATAGAAGGAGAAAAACGCCGCCCGACGGGGCGGCGTTTTTAAATGGCTGCATGGGGTGCCGCCGGCTGAAGAAGACGGGGCGGCGGAAAAACAGGCGGACGGAGGCTCAGTACCGCCCAAAGTCCCCGGAGCGGCCCTCGGTGACGTCGGAGCCGAACTCGTAGTCCTTGCCCGGCAGCACGGCGTTGAGGGCGATGCCGGCAATGGCGGCCACCGCCAGATTGGTGAGGGTCACGTGGACCTCCCCCACCGAGAAGGTGATGCCCCCGGAGAAGCCCAGACCGCACACCAGGATGATGGCGGCGATGATCAGGTTGCGGGAGTTGGTGAAGTCCACCCGGTTCTCCACCACGTTGCGCACGCCGATGGCGGAGATCATGCCGTAGAGGATGAAGGACACCCCGCCGATGATGGCGGTGGGGATGGAGTTGACCACCGCGGCGAAGAAGGGGGAGAAGGACAGGATCAGGGCGTACACGGCGGCCAGGCGGACCACCTTGGGGTCGTACACCCGGGTGAGGACCAGAACGCCGGTGTTCTCCCCGTAGGTGGTGTTGGCGGGGCCGCCGAACAGGCCGGCCAGGGAGGTGGCGATGCCGTCGCCGATGAGAGTGCGGTGCAGGCCCGGGTCCTGGATGAAGTTGCGGCCCACAGTGGCGGAGATGGCGGACATGTCGCCGATGTGCTCCATCATGGAGGCGATGGCGATGGGGGCCATGACCAGGATAGAGGTCAGGTCAAACTTGGCCACCGAGCCGGAGAAATCGGTGAAGAAGGGCTGCAGGCCCACGATGCCCTCCCCGGCCAGCACGGAGAAGTCGATCAGGGGCACCACGTTGCCGGCGGAGTCCAGGGCGGTGGCCCCCAGGGCGTTGGCGATGACGGCCACCACGTAGCCCCCCACCACCCCCAGCAGGATGGGGATGATCTTGACCATGCCCTTGCCCCAGATATTGGCCACCACGATGATGGCCATGGACACGATGGCCAGCCACCAGCAGGTCTGGGCGTTGGACACGGCGGAGGGGGCCAGGTTCAGGCCGATGAGGATGATGATGGGCCCGGTGACCACCGGGGGCAGGAAGCGCATGACCTTGTTGACACCCACCGCCTTGATGATGGCGGCCAGCACCACGTACAGAAGGCCGGCCACCACGATGCCGCCGCAGGCGTACTGCAGCTTTTCCGCCGCGGCCATGTCGGCATACTTGCCGGCGGACAGGTTGGCCACCGCCTCAAAGCCGCCCAGGAAGGCGAAGGAGGAGCCCAGGAAGGCGGGCACCTTCATCTTGGCGCACACGTGGAAGAACAGGGTGCCGAAGCCGGCGAAGAACAGGGTGGTCTGGATGTTCAGGGGCAGGCCGTAGGCGTTGACCAGGATGGGCACCAGCACCGTGGCCCCGAACATGGCGAACATGTGCTGGAGGCCCAGGATCAGCACCTTGGGCAGGCCCAGCACCCGGGCGTCCCGGATGGGCTCGCCGGCGGCAGGGGCGGCGGGTTTGGTTTCCTTCTCGCTCATTTTACATTCCTCTCTTTCCCGGCGGACAGAAAAAAAGCAATTGCCTTTTCCGAAGAAAAAACAACTGCTCCGTGAAAAAAAGAGGCCCGGGCCCGGCGTTCGTTTTTTTGGAACCCATGGCGATGACCTCCTGTCCGCGCTTAAATTCAAAGCATTATATCAGACTGTGACAAATTATGCAAGTAAAAAATATCGGCTGCCTATGGGCGGCGGGACATATTGACAAACGCCGGCGGTGCCCGTATCATAAAACGACAAAGAAACAGAAAAGAAGGCGAGCACATGAAACGACCCTTTGTGACGGCGGAGCAGCTGGAGGACATAACCCGGACCTATCCCACGCCCTTCCACCTGTACGACGAAAAGGGCATACGGGAAACGGTCCGGGCCCTGCGGGCCGCCTTTGCCTGGAACCCGGGCTTCCGGGAGTATTTCGCCGTGAAGGCCACCCCCAACCCCGCCATTCTGAAGATCCTGCGGGAGGAGGGCTGCGGCCTGGACTGCGCCACCCTCACCGAACTGCTGCTGGCGGAGAAGTGCGGCTTCTCCGGGGCGGAGATCATGTTCTCCTCCAACGATACCCCGGCGGAGGACTTCCGGCTGGCGGACCGGCTGGGGGCCGTCATCAATCTGGACGACTTCAGCCACATCGACTTTCTGCGGGAGACCACCGGCCGCATCCCGGAGACCGTGTGCTGCCGCTTCAACCCGGGCGGCACCTTCACGGTAGGGGACTCCGCCGAGGGCTTCCAGGTCATGGACACCCCCGGCGACGCCAAGTACGGCTTCACCCGGGCGCAGCTCTTCGAGGGCTTCCGCAAGCTGAAGGCCATGGGGGCCAAGCGCTTCGGCCTGCACGCCTTCCTGGCCTCCAACACCCTGTCCAACGCCTATTACCCCGCCCTGGCGGGCATCCTGTTCCAACTGGCAGTGGAGCTGGAGCGGGAGACCGGGTGCGACGTGTGCTTCATCGATCTGTCCGGCGGGGTGGGCATCCCCTACCGGCCCGACCAGCCCGCCAACGACATCGCCGCCATCGGGGCCGGGGTGCGGGAGCAGTTTGAAAAGATCCTGGTGCCGGCGGGCATGGGGGACGTGGCCCTGTGCACCGAGCTGGGCCGCTTCGTCCTGGGGCCCAACGGCTGCCTGGTGACCCGCGTCCTCCACCTGAAGCACACCTACAAGGACTATGTAGGGGTGGACGCCTGCGCCGCCAACCTGATGCGGCCGGCCATGTACGGGGCCTACCACCACATCACCGTCATGGGGAAGGAGAGCGCCCCCTGCGATAACAAATACGACGTCACCGGCGGCCTGTGCGAGAACAACGACAAGTTCGCCGTGGACCGCATGCTGCCGGAGGTGTCCATCGGAGACCTGCTGGTGATCCACGACACCGGGGCCCACGGCTTCTCCATGGGCTACAACTACAATGGCAAGCTCCGCTCCGCCGAGCTGCTCCTGCGGGAGGACGGTGCCGTAAAACTCATCCGCCGCGCCGAAACGCCGGAGGATTATTTCTCCACCATGGTCTTTGATTGAACCGATGGCCTTCCGGGAAACGGCGGGGGCAAGCCCCCGCCCTACTTGGTCTCGGAGAAGTCCCAGGCCTCCCGCAGCCAGGCCAGGAGGGGTTCGTCCAGCTCCTCCGGGCGGGAGAGGACCACGTGGTGGGTCCAGCGGCCGGGATAGGGCTCGGCGGCCACGGCGATGCGGGGATCCGTCACCTGCCGGCCCAGGCCGAAGGAGATCAGCAGACAGTGCTCCGGCCAGCCCTTCTTCCGCCGGACGGGGATGGAGACCATGGCGAAGAGGTGCTTTCCGTAAAAGCTGATCTGGCTCTTCTGCACCTTCACCCGGGCCTCCGGGAAGGCGGCCTCCAGGGCAGGGAAGAGGGCGGCATAGAGGTCCAGCTCCTCCCCATGGCCGGAGAAGTAGACCTGGAGATCGGCGAGATAATTGGGGGAGAGATCCATGTGAGTTCCTCCTTATCACGGGCAAAAGCCCGCCGCGGATGCGGCGGGCTTTTGTATTTGCATCAGTTGCTGGCCAGCATAAGGCGGGTCCACTCGGAGTCGTACAGGGCGAGGATGTCCTCGGGCAGGTTCTTGAAGCTCTCGCACTGGGCCAGGATGGACTCGTCGGGATAGGCGTAGGGATCGGCGGCCACCTCGGGGTCCAGCTCCTCCCGGACGGAGAGCAGGGGGGTGGAGTACCAGATCTCCTCGCAGTTCTTCAGCCCGGCGGAGGTGGAGCACATATAGTTGATAAAGGCCTCGGCGTTTTCCTTGTTCTCGGCGTTCTTGGGGATGCACATGGCGTCCACGTAGAGGTTGGTGCCCTCCTCAGGCAGGCAGAAGGCCAGGTCGGGGTTGACCTCCTGCATGGTGAGGAAGTCGCCGTAATAGTAGGCGCCGATGGCCACCGCGCCGCTCTGCATCTTCTCAAAGATGTCGTCCATGCCGTAGCTGTTCACCAGGGGCTTCTGCTGGATGAGCAGATCCACCGCCTCGGTGATCTGGGCGGGATCGGTGGTGTTGTAGGAGTAGCCCAGGTACTTCAGGGCGATGCCGATGGCGTCCCGGGAGTTGTTGAACATGAAGATGTTGTCGGCATAGCGCTCGTCGAACATGGTCTCCCAGCTGGTGGGGGTCTCCTCCACCATGGTGGTGTTATAGATGATGCCCAGCAGGCCCCACATATAGGGTACGGAGTACAGGTTCTCCGGATCATAGTCCGGGTTCTTCAGCTCCGGGTCCACGTCGGCGAAGTTGGGCACGTTGTCAAAGTTAATGGGCTGGAGCATGTCCTCCTCGATCATGCGGGAGACCATGTAGTCGGAGGGAATGATCACGTCGTAGCTGGCGCCGTCGTTTTTCAGCACGCCGTACATGGCCTCGTTGCTCTCATAGGTGTCGTACACCACTTCGATGCCGGTCTCGGCGGTGAAGTCCTCCAGCACGGACTCGTCGATATACACGCCCCAGTTGTAGACGTTGACCACGCCCTTGTCGCCGGAGCCGGGTTCCTCAGAGTTGCCGGAAGTGCCGCCGCCGCAGCCGGACAGGACCAGGCTGAGGGTGAGGACGGAGGCGGTCAGGAGTGCGAGCTTTTTTTTCAATTTCTTTCGTTATCCCCTTTCGGAATGGTGTTCTATGACGGGCCCGGGCAGAGCCGGGCGGGTCAACGGATGGAAGGGCCGGCGCCTACCGGCCGGGATTGAGCTTGGCCCTGCGCCGGAGCGCGGCGGTCTCCTGCCGGGCCTGGCGGATGTTGACGGTGAGCAGCAGGGCCAGCACCACCAGGAACATCAGGGTGGACAGGGCGTTGATCTCCGGGGTCACCGGCCGCTTCACCATGGTGTAGATCTCCACCGCCAGGGTGGTCACCCCGGCGCCCTTGGTGAAGTAGCTGATCACGAAGTCGTCAATGCTCATGGTGAAGGCGATGATGAGCCCGTTGAGCACGCCGGGCATGATCTCGGGCAGGATCACCTTGCGGAAGGCCAGCAGGCCGTTGGCCCCCAGGTCCTGGGCCGCCTCATAGATATTGGGGTCCAGCTGCCGCAGCTTGGGCATCACCGACAAGATCACATAGGGGGCGTTGAAGGTGATGTGGGCGATCAGCAGGGTCCCGAAGCCGGTCTTCCACCGAATGCCCAGCAGATCGCTGAGGAAGCTGCCGTTGAAGGCCCCGATGGCGAACACGAACAAAAGCATCATGGACACGCCGGTGATGATGTCCGCATTGGTCAGGGGGATGTTGTTCACCGCCAGGCAGACCCCCCGGGCCCGGCGGCGCATGCTGTAAAAGCCGATGGCGGCGGCGGTGCCCAGGATGGTGGCGATGACGGCAGCCAGCACCGAGAGGATAAGGGTGGTGCGCAGGGCCCCCAGCAGGCGGGCGTTCTGGAACAGCTCCTCATACCACTGGAGGGAGAAGCCCCCCCACACCCGGTTGCTCCGCTCGGCGTTGAAGGAAAAGACGATGAGCAGCACGATGGGGGCGTAGAGGAACACATACACCAGAATGGTGAACAGGCGGGACGGGATGCGTCGGTTTCTCACAGCACGGCCACCCCTTCCTCACCCTCGCCGAAGCGGTTCATAATGGCCATCATGACCAGGACGATGACCATCATCACCAGGGCGATGGCCGAGCCGAGATGCGGGTTGTAGGCGTTGCCCAAAAACTGCATCTCGATGAGGTCCCCCAGCAGCAGGGTCTTGCCGCCCCCCAGCAGCCGGGACAGGGCGAAGGTGGACACCGAGGGGATGAACACCATGGTCACCCCGGACAGGACGCCGGGCAGGGACAGGGGGAAGATCACCTTGCGGAACACCATGGCTCCGTTGGCCCCCAGGTCCTGGGCCGCCTCGACCACCCGGGGGTCGATCTTGTCGATGACCGAGAAGATGGGCAGCACCATGAAGGGCAGGAAGTTGTACACCATGCCCAGCACGATGGCCCCCTGGGTGTTGATCATCTGGAAGGACTGGATGTTCGTACCGAAAATGGCGTTGAACAAATCGAAGAAGCCGATGGCGGACAGGACCTGGTTGATAAGGCCGTTATCCTCCAGAATGGACATCCAGGCGTAGGTCCGCAGCAGGAAGTTCATCCACATGGGCAACATGATGAGCATCATGGCCACCTTGCGCACCATCAGGCGCTCCCGGGACAGGAAGTAGGCCAGGGGGTAGCCGATGAGGATGCAGATGGCGGTGGCGGCGAAGGCCAGCACAAAGGAGTGCTCAAAGGCGGGCAGGTAGGTGCCCATGTTGCTGAAGTTGCCCAGGGTGGGGCTGCCGTCCTGGCCGGTGAAGGCAAAGACCACCACCAGCACCAGGGGGGCCACCACAAATATGGCCATCCACACCACGTAGGGGGCGGCCAGCCACTTATTCCTCATCCCCGTCGTCCTCCTCCAGCCGGTCCTCGTTGAGCTCGTCGTACTCGGAGGAATAGGAGCTGTAATCGCCGAACATGCCGGAGTAGGCGCTCTTTTTCATGATGTGGAAGCCGTCGGGGTCGATTTTCACCCCGATCTCCGCCCCCACGGGGGAGAAGTCTGTGGTCTGTATGAGCCACTTAAAGCCCCGGAAATCCACGATGATGTCGTAGTGCATCCCCTTGAAGGTCACCTCAGTGACCGTGCCGGTGAGCTGGCCCTGCTCCTTGGGGACGATGTCGATGTCCTCCGGGCGGATGACCACGTCCACCGGCTCGTTGGGGGCGAAGCCGCCGTCCAGGCAGGGGAACTTCTTGCCGTACATGCCCACCACCCTGTCCTGGAGCATCACCCCGTCGATGATGTTGCTCTCGCCGATGAAGTCGGCCACAAAGGCGTTCTTGGGCTCGTTGTAGATATCCTGGGGCGTGCCGATCTGCTGTATGCTGCCCTCGTTCATCACCACGATGGTGTCCGACATGGTGAGGGCCTCTTCCTGGTCGTGGGTGACGTAGATGAAGGTGATGCCCACCTGCTGCTGGATCTTCTTCAGCTCGATCTGCATGTCCTTGCGCAGCTTGAGATCCAGGGCGCCCAGGGGCTCGTCCAGCAGGAGGACCTGGGGGCGGTTGACGATGGCCCGGGCGATGGCCACCCGCTGCTGCTGCCCGCCGGAGAGGGAGTTGACCGAGCGCCTGCCGTAGCCGGCCAGGTTCACCAGGGCAAGGGCCTCCTCCACGCGCTGCTTGATCTCGGCCTCGGGAACCTTGATCATCCGCTTGGGATCCTTGGGATCGGGCACCTTGTTCACCCGCAGGCCGAAGGCCACGTTCTCGAAAATGTTCATGTGGGTGAACAGGGCGTACTTCTGAAAGACGGTGTTGACCTTCCGCTTGTGGGGGGGAACGTCGTTGATCCGCACGCCGTCAAAGAACACGTCGCCGGAGGTGGGCTTCTGGAACCCGCCGATGATGCGCAGCGTCGTGGTCTTGCCGCAGCCCGAAGGGCCCAGCAGCGTGAGGAATTCCCGGTCGTTGATATACAGGTTGATATGGTCCAGGATGACATCGTCGTCAAATTTCATGAAGCAATCCGACAGGCGGATCAGTTCCTTGGGCATGTATCCTCCCCCATTTCCAGCGTTATCGTAAATTAGGCAGTAAAGGGCGTACCCAAACCGGCGGTTGGGTACGCCCTAATGACGAGACAACTATATATGTTCGTGCGAAAAAAGTCAATAAAAAACCGCGAATTTTTCCGGGAATTTACGCAGGGGCGGTCAGGGGCCGGGAAAGTACTCCTCCACGAAGTCCACCCGGTCCACGGTGAACACCTTTCCCCGCAGATATTCCAGCACGCCGGCGTCGGTGGGGAAGGGGAATGCCAGCTTGTAGGACCACAGGGCCTGATAGCTCCGGCCGAACCGCCGGTTATCCCGCTCCCGGCCGTACTTGCCGTCCCCCAGCAGGGGGTGGCCGGCGGCGGCGAACTGGGCGCGGATCTGGTGGGTGCGGCCGGTGAGCAGCTCACACTCCACCAGGGACAGCCCCCCGGCGGTGCGCAGGGTCTTATATAAGGTAGCGGCGCTCTTGCCGCCGGGCACGGGGCGGGAGTATACCTTCACCTGGGCCTTGTCCTCGTCCTTGAGCAGGAAGCCCTCCAGCTTCCCCTGGGGCGGGCTCATGCGGCCGTGGATGACGGCCAGGTAGTATTTGGCGATCTCCCGGTCGCGGATCTTCTGGTTGAGCACCCGCAGGGTCTCGGCGTTCTTGGCGGCCATGACGATGCCGCCGGTGTTGCGGTCGATGCGGTTGCACAGGGCGGGGGTGAAGGAGTTCTCCGCCCTGGGGTCCCACTCCTTCTTCTGGTAGAGATAGGCCTGGATGTGGGTGATGAGGGTGTTGACCTTCTCGCGCTCGTCGGCATGGCACAAAAGCCCCGGCCGCTTGTTGAGCAGCATCAGGTTCTCATCCTCGTACACGATGTCCAGCTGGGGCCGGAACACCGCCAGGAAGGCGTTGTCCTCCCGGGGCTGGTCGAAGAACTCGTCGTTGATATAGAGCTGGAGCAGGTCCCCGACCTGGAGACGGGCGTCCCGCTTGGAGCCCTTCCCGTTAACCTTTACCCGCTTGAGGCGGATGTACTTCTGTGCCAGGGGAGCGGGGAGCAGGGGGACGGCCTTGGCCAGCCAGCGGTCCAGCCGCTGCCCGGCGTCATTTTTCCCAATGGTGAATTCCTTCATATCCGCCCTCCGAATGCCGGCTGTGCCGGTTTGGTGCCATCAGTATAACACAGATCGGGGAAAAAGTGAAAAAGTATTTGACATTGGGCGGGGTTTTGAGTATAATGTCTGCTGTCCCATTATGTGAGGTGTGCCATGCGACTTGATCTCCGACCCATCCTCCGCACCCCCGGCGCGTCCCTGCCCTTCCAGTTCCAGCTGGATCTCTCGGGGATGGATTTTTACGGGGCGCGGCCCTTCGCCCACCCGGTCCACGTCAGCGGCGCGGTGCGCAATATGGCCGGGGCGCTGTCCCTGGAGGGTACGGCGGAGACCACGCTGGAACTGGTCTGCGACCGCTGTCTCAAGCCCTTTTCCCAGGACCTTGCCCTGCCGGTGAGCACCCTGCTGGCCGAGGAGCTGGAGGACGAGGAGAACGACGAGATCGTGCTCCTGCAGGACGGCGCGGCCGATCTGGACGAAATATTCACCACCGCCCTGGTGCTGAGTATGGACGCCAAGCACCTGTGTTCGGAGGACTGCAAGGGCCTGTGCCCCACCTGCGGCGCCGACCTGAACCTGGGACCCTGCCAGTGCAGGAAAGAGCCCGATCCACGTTTTGCTGCCCTTGCGCAGCTGTTGGATAAAGAGAATGAGTAAGTTTTGCCCGGCCAGGGCATGAACCTAAGGAGGTGTCATAGATGGCAGTCCCTAAGAGTAAAGTGTCCAAGCAGCGCCGGAATAAACGCCGCAGCTCCGTCTGGAAGCTGGATACCCCCAGCGTCACCACCTGCCCCAAGTGCGGTGCGTTCCGTCTGCCCCATCGGATGTGCACGAACTGCATGAGCTACAACGGCCATGAGTTCGGCAAGGCGGAGGCTACCGCCGAGGCGAAGTAAATAGTCCGAAAAGAACGAGGGGAGACAAGCCCCTCTTTCTTTTTGCCCGGAATTCGGGTACAATAGGGGCAGAACGTCCGCGGGGCGCCGCCCTGCGCCATGCCCCTGAAAGGAGCGCGCCCATGAGCCTGACAAAGATCGCATCGGTGGACCCCCACAGCCCGGCCCGGCGGGCGGGGGTGCGCCCGGGAGAGACCCTGACCCACATCAACGGCCACCCCATCGCCGATGTGCTGGACTATAAGTTTTACGCCTACGACCCCCGGCTGGAGCTGACATTGACGGCGGACGGCGGCCGCAGCCGCACGGTGCGCCTGCGCAAGGGGGAGGGGGAGGACCTGGGGCTCAATTTTGAGACCTATCTCATGGACCGGGCCCGCTCCTGCGCCAACCGATGCATCTTCTGCTTCGTGGATCAGATGCCGCCGGGGATGCGCAAGAGCCTCTATTTTAAGGATGACGACGCCCGCCTGTCCTTCCTGATGGGCAACTACATCACCCTGACCAATCTGTCCGCCCGGGAGATCGACCGCATCTGCCAGCTGCGCATCAGCCCTGTCAACATCTCCGTCCACGCCACCGACCCGGCCCTGCGGCAGGCCATGCTCAAGCACCCGCGGGCGGGGGAGTGCCTGGAGATCATGGGCCGCTTTGCCGCCGCGGGCATCGAGATGAACTGCCAGGTCGTGGCCTGCCCCGGCGTCAATGACGGTCCCGCCCTGGACCGCACCCTGGCCGAGCTGGGGGAGCTGCATCCGGCGGTGACCAGCGTGGCGGTGGTGCCGGTGGGGGTCACGAAATTCCGGGAGGGTCTGTGCCCCATTGAGCCATACACAAAGGCGCAGGCGGCCGCCCTCATCGACCAGGTGGAGGCCTTTGCCGCCCGCTTCCTGGCGGGGCACGGCACCAGCCTGGCTTGGTGCTCCGACGAGTTCTATCTGATCGCCGGCCGGGCGCTGCCAGAGAAGAGCTATTACGAAGACATGGACCAGCTGGAAAACGGCGTGGGCATGCTGCGGCTGCTCCTCCGCCAGGCGGAGCTGGCCCTGGAGGACGAGCAGGCGGAACAAGTTCCGCCCTTTGCCGTCGCCACCGGGGTGTCCGCCGCGCCCTTTGTGCGGAAAATCGTTGACATGACCCGGGAAAAATGTGGTAATATAGATGGAAGGGTCTACCCTGTCGTCAACCATTTTTTCGGGGAGACCATCACCGTCTCCGGCCTCATCACCGGCGCCGACCTGCTGGAGCAGCTGAAGGGGCGGGAGCTGGGGGCGCGGCTGCTGATCCCGGACAACATGCTCCGGGCGGGAGAGCGGGTGTTCCTGGACGATGTGACCGTGGAGGAGCTGGAGAAGGCCCTGGGGGTGCCTGTGGTCCCCGTGCCGGCGGACAGCGGCTTCGACCTGGTGGACGCCATCCTGGGCCGGGAGGTGGGGCAGCCATGCCCCGTTCTGCCGCCGGAGGCGGAGTATTACCGATATAATCCGTGAGGAAGTGATACCATGAAACCCCTTGTGGCCATCGTGGGCCGGCCCAACGTGGGCAAGTCCATGCTGTTCAATAAGCTGGTGGGCCAGCGGCTGTCTATCGTGGAGGATACCCCCGGCGTCACCCGGGACCGGCTGTATGCCGAGGCGGAGTGGCGCAACCGAAAGTTCGACCTGGTGGACACCGGCGGTATCGAGCCGGGCACCGACAGCGAGATCCTCTCCTTCATGCGGGAGCAGGCGGAGATCGCCATCCAGAACGCCACCGTCATCGTCTTTGTGTGCGACGTGAAGACCGGCATGACCGCCGCCGACCAGGAGGTGGCCAACATGCTCCTGCGCTCGGGCAAGCCGGTGGTGCTGGCGGTGAACAAGATGGACCAGGTGGGCGCCACCAACCCGGACATCTATGAGTTCTACAACCTGGGCCTGGGGGATCCTGTCCCGGTCTCCGCCGTCCACGGTCACGGCACAGGGGACCTGCTGGACGAGTGCTTTCAGTACTTCCCGCCGGAGGAGGAGGGGGAGGAGGAAGAGGACGTCGTCAAGGTGGCGGTCATCGGCAAGCCCAACGTGGGCAAGTCCTCTCTGGTCAACCGCATCCTGGGGGAGCAGCGGGTCATCGTCTCCGACATGGCGGGCACCACCCGGGACGCGGTGGACAGCTACTTTGAAAACGCCAAGGGCAAGTATCTCTTCATCGACACCGCCGGCATGCGCAAAAAGTCCAAGGTGGACGATCGCATCGAGAAGTTCTCCGTCCTCCGGGCCACCATGGCCATCGAGCGGTGCGACGTGTGCCTGATCATGATCGACGCGGGCGAGGGGGTCACCGAGCAGGACACCAAGGTGGCCGGCCTGGCCCACGAGGCGGGCAAGGCCTGCATCATCGTGGTCAACAAGTGGGATTCCATCGAGAAGGACGACAAGACCATGGACCGCATGCGCGCCGACGTGCGCCGGGACCTGTCCTACATGACCTACGCCCCCATCGTCTTCATCTCCGCCCTGACGGGCCAGCGGGTGGACCGGCTCTTTGACCTCATCAACTATGTCTCCGACCAGGCGGCCATGCGCATCACCACCGGCATGCTCAACTCCGTCCTGGCCGACGCCACCCAGCGGGTGCAGCCCCCCACCGACAAGGGCCGGCGGCTCAAGCTCTACTATATGACCCAGGTGGGGGTCAAGCCCCCCCACTTCGTCATCTTCTGCAACGACGCGCAGCTGTTCCACTTCTCTTACCAGCGGTATCTGGAAAACCAGATCCGCGCCACCTTCGGCCTGGAGGGCACGCCCATCAAGCTGACCATCCGGCAGAAGAGCGACAAGGAGGGATAGACATGCCTGGCATGACATGGACGGATATCGGGCCGTGGGCACTGTCCGACCTGCTCCTGCCCCTGGTGATCGTGGCGGCGGCGGCCTACCTCTGCGGCTGCTTCAACGGGGCGGTGATCGTGTCCAAGTATATCCTGCGGGACGACGTGCGCCGGCACGGCAGCGGCAACGCCGGCCTGACCAACTTCTACCGCACCTTCGGCGGCCCGCTGACCCTGGTGGTCATCCTGCTGGACGTGGTGAAGGCGGTGGTGGCGGTCTGGGTGGGCATCCTGGTGGTGCGGTACTGGGACGGCGGCTTCTGGAGCCAGGAGGCCATCGCAGTGGTGTACGGCAAGTACTGGGCGGGCATGTGGTGCCTGCTGGGCCATATGTTCCCCTGTATGTTCCACTTCAAGGGGGGCAAGGGCATCCTCTCCGGCGGCACCATCGCCATTATGATGGACTGGCGCATCGCGCTGGTGGTGTGGGGGGGTTTCCTCATCCTGGCCGTCCTCACCCGCTGGGTGTCCCTGGGCTCCATCTGGGCCGGGGCCTCCTTCCCCTTTGCCACCTGGTTTGTATATCATGACCTGATTCTGCTGCTGCTGGGCATCTTCATCGGCGGCCTGGTGGTGTGGAAGCACCGGGGGAACCTGAAGCGGATCCTCAGCGGCACCGAGTCCAGGTTCAGCCTGCACCATAAAAAAGACGGGGAGGGCCCGAACACATGAAAATTGCGGTACTGGGCAGCGGCGGCTGGGGCACGGCCCTGGCCCTGGTGCTGCTGGAGAACGGGCACGACGTGACCCTGTGGTCCTACACCCAGGCGGAGTGCGACGTACTGGTGCAGAAGGGGGAGAACCCCATGCTCAAGGGGGTGCCCCTGCCGGAGGAGCTCAGGCGCACCGCAGACCTGTCCTGCGTGAAGGGCTGCGGCGCGGTGGTGCTGGCCACCCCCTCTTTCGCCGTACGCGCCACCGCCCGGGCGGCCGCCCCCCTGCTCTCTCCGGGAGCGGTGCTGGTATCGGTGTCCAAGGGCATTGAGAAGGATACCTCCCTCACCCTCA
>DHCMC07803__coassemble_982_pt1 | contig 20213 bp, 21 predicted proteins | sample DHCMC07803__metabat2_high_PE_053 | metagenome-assembled genome bin DHCMC07803 | reverse complement strand
CTGGCGGTGCTGTGCGCCGAGCGGGACTGGCTGCTGCTGGTGGACGAGGTGCAGACCGGCATCGGCCGCACCGGCACCCTCTTCGCCTTCCAGCAGTACGGCATCATCCCCGACGGGGTTTCCTTCGCCAAGGGGATCGCCGGCGGCCTGCCCATGGGCGGCTTCCTGGTGAACGAGCGGTGCCGGAACGTGCTGGGCCCCGGCACCCACGCCTCCACCTTCGGGGGCAACCCGGTCTGCGCCGCCGCCGCCCAGGTGGTGCTGGACATCCTGGACGAGGACGCCCTGGCCGCCGTCCGTGAGAAGGGCCGCTACCTGCGGGCCTCCATCGAGGCCATGGGCCTGCCCCCCCTGGGGGCCACCCGGGGCCTGGGCCTGATGGTGGGCGTGGAGGTGAAGGAGGGCTGGGACAACAGGGACCTGGCCGCCCGGCTCATCCAAAACGGCCTGCTGGTGCTCACCGCCGGCCCCGCCCTGCGTCTTCTGCCCCCCCTGACCATCACCCGGGCGGAGCTGGACAAGGGGCTGGAAATTCTGAAATCCACTTTGCTGTCACTGTGAGGAATGAGGTGCAATGATGAAAAAGGACCTGCTCAAGCTGCTGGACCTGTCCAAGGCGGACATCGTCAAGATCCTGGATACCGCCGACCAGATGAAGTACAACCAGAAGCACAGCCTGACCCACAGCTATCTGGCGGGCAAGACCCTGGCCATGATCTTCGAGAAGAACTCCACCCGCACCCGGGTCTCCTTTGAGACCGGCATGTTCCAGCTGGGGGGCCACGCCCTCTTCCTCTCCGGCAAGGAGAGCCAGATCGGCCGGGGGGAGCCCATTGAGGACACCGCCCGGGTGCTCAGCCGCTACTGCGACGGCATCATGATCCGCACGTTCAGCCAGGAGGAGGTGGAGAAGCTGGCCCAGTATGCCTCCATCCCCGTCATCAACGGCCTGACCGACTTCTGCCACCCCTGCCAGGTGCTGGCCGATCTCATGACCATCCGGGAGCACAAGTCCCGGCTGGAGGGCCTGAAGATGTGCTACGTTGGCGACGGCAACAACATGGCCAACTCCCTGATCGTGGGCGGCCTGAAGGTGGGCATGGAGGTCTCCGTGGCCTGCCCCGAGGGGTACGACCCCGACCCCCGCGTGCTGGACTTTGCCCGGGAGAGCGGCGGCAAATTCACCCTCTGCCGGGACCCCAGGGAGGCGGCGGTGGACGCCGACGCCCTGTTCACCGACGTGTGGGCCTCCATGGGCCAGGAGGGGGAGGCCCAGGCCCGCCGGGCGGTCTTTGAGGGGGTCTACCAGATCAACGCCGAGCTGATGGCCCTGGCCCACCCCGGCTGCATGGTGCAGCACTGCCTGCCCGCCCACCGGGGGGAGGAGATCACCGCCGAGGTGTTCGAGGCCCACGCCAATGAGATCTTCGACGAGGCGGAAAACCGCCTCCACGCCCAGAAGGCGGTCATGTACCTGCTCATGGGGGAGCAGTAACCGGACAGACAAAGCGGGACGCGGCAGACGCCGCGTCCCGCTTTGCGCCCGTCCCGCTTCTGGCGGGCAAACGGGAAAAAGCACTTGCGAATGGGCCTGCAATTTGCTACAATTTTCTCACAGACGGCACAAAAAGCGCCGCGTTTCGACGGCATGGGGGGCGATGGCTTTCTTCTTCTTTTTCTTTTTCGGCGACGGGGGCCTGCATGATATTCCCGAGGTACAGCAGGCCTTCCGGCAGATCTGCATGGAAAAAATGCGCTCCGACGGCTATTTTGACATGAGCGTGTACATCTCCGGCCAGCCCAGGAAGGAGGAGATGCACGCAAGCCTCAAGGCTCAGGGATCCCGCTATGCCGCGCTTTTCCGGGGAAAGTACCCAAACCAGGAGAACGCGGCGGTCCTGTGGCGCGAGAAGCTGGGGGAGTCGAACCGAGAGGCGCCCGCCCTCACGGATGATGAGGCCGGCGCCATCATAAGCTGGGTCTATCAGGCCATGAAGACCGTGGAGGAGCGGACAGAATTTACTCAGGAGCTCTTTCGCTCGGTCAAGGAACTGGCTGGTATTCAGAACAAGGTCCGCTTTGCCGGCGGCGTGGTGTATAACGAGGCCAAGGTGGAGCTGCATGTATTCTCCTCCATCTCCAGGGTCAGCGATTTTGTCTCCTCTCTGGAGCGGGATGGAATAACTCTGTTTTATCGCGGACATGCGGACCCAAATTACACCCTGTGTCCCTCCATTCTGCGCTTACCGCGCCTGCGGGAGAACGAGAGCCGGCTGTACCACGAGCTGCTGATCGAGTGCCCGGAGGAGTTTGAAAAGTGCCCCAGCCACCTGGAGAAGCTGGTAAAAATGCAGCACTACGGCCTGCCCACCCGCCTGCTGGATATCACAGGAAATCTGCTGGTGGCTCTGTATTTTGCCTGTGAGACCAGACAGACAGGGTATGGGGAACTGGTTCTGATCTCCGTGGACCAGGCGGACATCAAATATCCCCAGAGCGATACGGCCTCCATCCTGGCCAGTCTGCCAGTGCTCTCCCGGCAGCAGCAGCGGGAGCTGCGGGCCCTGGCGGAGGATCCGGGGGTCTCTCTGGCGGACTTTAACCGCAGGGCGGCCCTGCTTCTCCACGAGATTCGGCTGGAGAAGCCCGCTTTCCTGCCGGAGATGCGGAAGGAGGATGTCATGTTCAGCCGGATGGTCTACGCCCTGAAAAACAACGCCCGGATCGTGAAGCAAGACGGTGCGTTCATCCTCTGCGGCCTGGATGACAGCCCCGGTTTTCTAGAGCGGTTCCGCTATCGGAGAAAGGGGAAAAAGGTGGTGGTGCTCCTGACGAAAAAGCGCCAAATGCTCCAACAGCTGGAGAACGTTTCCATCACAAGGCCCGCCCTGTTCCCTGAGATCGACAGCGTGGCAGGATACCTGAAAAACAAATATAGCTGATCAAAGCAGAGGCCTGCTGCAACTCTCAAGGTTTGCGGCAGGTTTTTTTGCCTTGACAGGAGAGGTTTGTTCTGATAAACTAGCCTCACAGGAGAGGTTTCTTCAAACAAACCATGCGAAAGGCGGGCTGTTTATGGACGATCACAGGCTCTTTGACGCGGAGTACCGGCTGATGGATCTGGTTTGGGAGCGCCAGCCCATCAACTCCACCGCTCTGTCCAAGCTGTGCCAGGAGAGGCTGGGGTGGAAGAAGTCCACCACCTTCAACCTGATCCGCAAGCTGGGGGAGCGGGGGGTGCTGAAAAATGAGAACGCCACCGTCACCGCCCTGGTGGGGCGGGAGGAGGTGCTGCGCCGGGAGAGCGAGGCGGCGGTGGAGAAGTCCTTCGGCGGCTCCCTGCCCGGCTTCGTGGCCGCCTTCCTGAACGGCAAGACCCTCTCCCACCGGGAGGCGGAGGAGCTGCGCCGCCTCATCGACGAGAGCGAGGCCCGCCATGGGTGAGATTTTGCTGACCGTGGGGCGCATGAGTATCACCGCCGCCCTCACCGTCCTGGCGGTGCTGGTCCTGCGGTGGGCGCTGATCCGGCTGAAGGCCCCGGCCTTTGTGCGGCTGCTGCTGTGGGCGGTGGTGCTGTTCCGCATGGTGTGCCCCGTCAGCTTTACCAGCCCCTGGGGGGCGGCGGCCCTGCTGGAGCAGGCCGTGCCCGCCCCTCAGACCCAGGCGGAGGCGCCCGCTCCGGCGGAAACGGCGGCCCCGCCCGGCGGCATGGCCGGAGTGCCCGCCGTCTCCCCGGAGGAGCCCGTGCCGGAGGATGTGACGGTGAACGTCACGCCCATGGAACCCATCTCCGAGCCGGAGACTGCCCTCTCGCCCCTGATCCCCCTGTCCGTGCTGTGGCTGGCGGGGGCGGCCGCCCTGTGGGGCTGGTGGGCCATCACCTACCGCCACCTTAAGCGCCGCATGGCCGGGGCGGAGGAGGCCGAGCCGGGGGTGTGGGAGAGCGAGCTGTCCGGCCCGCCCTTCGTGCTGGGCTTTTTCCCGCCGAAAATCTACCTGCCCCGGGGCCTGGGGGAGCCGGAGCGGGGCTACGTGCTGGCCCATGAGCGGCTCCACCTGCGCCGGGGGGACTTCCTGTGGAAGCCCCTGTTCTTCCTGGCGGTTTCCGTCCACTGGTTCAACCCGGTGCTGTGGCTGGCCTGGCGGCTCTTTTGCCGGGATCTGGAGGAGGCCTGCGACCAGGGGGTGCTCCGGGCCCTGCCGCCGGAGGCGCGCACCGGCTACGCCCGGGCCCTGCTGGCCCTGGCCGCCCCGGAGACCAGCCGCCTGCCCGCCGCCTTTGGGGAGCACGACGTGTCCCGCCGGGTGAAGGGGGCCCTGGCCTACAAGAAGCCCGCCGTCCTGGCCGCTGTAGTTCTGGCCGCTGTGGCTGTGGCGGTGGGGCTGTGGCTGGCCGCCGACGCCAGCGGCGGGGCGGGTCTGCCTGGCCAGCCCCCGGCCGTTTCCCTGTCCCTGGACGTTCAGACGGGGGAGCTCTCCGCCGCCGGCTGGGACGGGGAGGAGGGGCCCGACCCGGCGGCGCTGCTGGCGGACGCCCCCCTGTTTACCGACGACAACGCCTGGCACCACAGCTTCAGCCTGTTCTTCCCGGATGGTATTCCCTATCCCGACGACGGGAGCTATACCGACTACCTGCTGAAGGACGGGGCATGGGTGGCGGGGGAGACCAGGCCCCTGTCCCTCACCGGCGGCCTGGAGCCCCGGGATGATTCCCAGGGGGACGGCCGCCTGGAGGAGCGAGGGGTGCTGATCACGTACACCTGGCGGGAGGGCTTCGAGGGCCGCTCCGCCACCTACGCCTTCCGGCTGGCGGCGCCGTCGGTGCGGGAGGGCCAGTACTGGCTGGAACCCTTGATTTACGCCAACGGCAACCGGCTGGATGTGTACAGCGACGGTTCCTTCCCAGTTCTTGTCTCCGCCATCGAGGAGAACAGCAACTTCGACAGCATCCCCATGGGCGGCGTCATCACCGTCAACGATCCCTCTGTGCCCCACCTGTCCAGCGAGATCTACGTCTGTCTGTTGGACGGGGACGGGACGGTGGAGGACCGAAAGTTTGTCATGGGCAGCAGCGGGGATGGAGGCCAGGGAAGCGAGCTGGCCCGGGTGCAGTCCTCCTCCGGCTTTGCCCTGAATTTGGAGGAATGGGGCTGGTGGACCGGCCAAGTCTGCCTCCTGGGCCTGGAAGTGGTGTACACCTGGGACGACGGCGGCGAGGCCGCCTTCCGCTCCGTGTTCCAGGCCGTGCCGGTGGGGGGCGACATCCTGAACACCCTGCCGGCGAACCTGACGGGGGGCGGGGAGGTCACCCTGCTGTGGCAGGCGGGGGAGGCGGCCATCGCCGCGGAGGCCGGGTCGGAGGCGGCCTATGTGTACTTCACCGAGGACGGGGGCCTGACCTGGTGGGAGGAGGGCAGTTTCCTGCCCCAGCCCCCCGACCGGGACACGGTGTGGGACACCCTCTCCGTCCGGGAGGAGGGGGACTGGCTGGCCATGGATCGGCGGGCCCGGGACACGGGGGAGACCGTGACCCTCTGGTGCCCCCGTCAGAGCGTGGCCTACTGGAGCTGGACCGCCCGGGTGGAGCTGGAGGACCTGTCCGCCCTGACCCCGGCGGACCTGCCGGCGTATCCGGCCTTTCGGTATTCGGAAAGCTGGGACATTGACCCGGTGGTGCGCCTGTGGCCTGACGGGGTGAATGAGGACAGCTCCGGCGTGGCTGTCTTTGTATGCAATGAGGCGGTCGCCGGCCGCCGGGACATGGCGGTGGAGGTGGACGGGGTGCTCTCCTGGTTCGACACCGGGGCAGGGGAATGGACCCTGTACGGCCAGCAGGTCTGGGCCCGGCCCGACTGGGCCGACCTGGACGGGGACGGCGCGGAGGAGCTGACCGTTACCTGCTCCGCCGGCCACGGCACGGGAGTGAGCCTGACGGCCCTCCACGTGCTGGAGCCGTCGGGGGAGGGCAGATATGAGCTGTCTGCCTCCTTCTCCCTGGGGGACACGGAAAGGGCCCAGGCCAACGCCATGCTGGCCGGCCTGGGCCTGGAGGGCCTATCCTGCGGGGACCTCTGCGATTTTCCAGACCCCTTCACTGTGGAACTGGGCGTGTGCGATGCGGCGGCGGGCCCCCGGAACTACGTGGGTACCCTCACTTGTACCCTGTCCTACGACGGGGAGAACCTTACGATGACGGACCCGGCTTACGCCCCGTCGGCCTGACCTCCTCCGGCGGCCCTGGCGGGATGGGCCGGCGGTCCTCCCGGTGGATGTGGGAGGCGGGGGAGATGGCCTCCCGGCCGAACCTGCCCCGGATGCCGTCCATGGCCTTTTCCAGCTTCTCCAGCTTGTCCCGCCGGGGGGCGGCGTTGGCGGCGAACAGGTCCAGCTGCTCCCCCGCGTCCCCCTCCTCCACCAGGTTCTGGGCGGTGACGGTGAGGGCGCGCACCGGGGCTTTTTCCCGCCAGGACGCCCGCACCAGCTCCATGGCCGCCTCCGCCAGGTCTCTGGACACATAGGTGGGGGCGGCCAGCTTTTTCTGCCGGCAGATGTCCTTAAAGTCTGGGTCCCGGATGGTGACCTGTACGGCGGTGCACTTCAGGGCGTGCCTGCGCAGCCGGGCGGCCACCTCGTCGGCCAGCTCGGTGAGGGCGGAGCGCAGCTCCGCCCAGCCCTGGAGATTCCGGGGGTAGGTGAGGCCGCTGCCCACCGACTTGGGCCCCGGCAGGTCCCGGGCGGGCACCACCGGGGCGTGCTCCGTCCCGGCGGCGTAGTCGTGGAGGGTATAGCCCCCCTTGCCCAGGATGCTTCCCAGGGCCTCCCTATCGAACCGGGCCAGATCCCCCACGGTGCGGATCCCGTACTCCGCCAGCACCCGGGCCGCCGCCTTCCCCACAAAGAGCAGGTCGGTCACCGGCAGGGGCCACAGCAGGTCCTGAAAGCTTTCCCGGGTGATGACGGTGGTGGCGTCCGGCTTTTTGTAGTCGCTGCCCATCTTGGCGAACACCTTGTTGAAGGACACCCCCACCGAAACCGTGAGCCCCAGCTCCTCCCGCACCTCCCGGCGGATACGGTCGGCCAGGGCCCTTCCGTCGCCGCCGAAGAGGTGGAGGGTGCCCGTCACGTCCAGCCAGCTCTCGTCGATGGAGAAGGGCTCCACCAGGTCGGTGTACCGCTCGTAAATGGCGTTGACCTTTTGGGAGTATGCCCGGTACTTGCCGTGGTGGGCGGGCAGGAGCACCAGGTCCGGGCACTTGCGCCTGGCCTGCCAGATGGTCTCGGCAGTCTTGACCTGGAAGGCCTTGGCCGGCTCGTTCTTGGCCAGAATGATGCCGTGGCGGCTCTCCGGGTCGCCGCACACCGCCACAGGCCTGTCCCGCAGCTCCGGGTGGTCCAGCAGCTCCACCGAGGCGTAAAAGCTGTTCAGATCACAGTGGAGAATGGTGCGGTCCACGCCCTCACCCCCTTTTCTCTCATTATACCGCCCCGCCCGGCGGAAGTCAAACGTTTGTTCGATTTTTGCGGGGGAAAAAAAGGGCGCGGCCGGCCGGCCGCGCCCTTCGTTTTGCAGGAAAATGGTCTGCGCCTGAAAGCGCCTCAGCTTTTCCGCCCCAGGAGCAGCTGCTCCAGTTCCTGCATGGTATCCGCGATGATCCGGGCCCCGTTGGCTTCCAGGAAGGCGCGGCTGCGGAAGCCCCAGCTCACCGCGATACAGGGCAGGCCGGCGTTTTTCGCCGTCAGGATGTCCACATCGGAGTCGCCGACATATACCGCGCCCTCCGGGACCTGTCCCAGTTCCGCCAGGGCCCGGAACACGGTGTCCGGGGCGGGCTTGCGGGCCACGCCCTGGGATTCGCCGATGGCCGCCTCCACCCGCTGGCCGAAGTAGTTCTGGCAAAGGCCCTTGACCGCCCCGTCGAATTTGTTGGACACCACCGCCGTGCGCAGGCCTGCCGCCCGCAGGGCATCCAGCAGGTCCAGCACGCCGGGATAGGGGGCCGTGCGGTTTTCCATATTCAGCAGGTAGTGGGCCCGGAAATCCCGCAGGACCTGACCCTCCAGTTCCTCTGCCGTCCCCTCCGGCACGGCCCGGTGGATGAGCAGGCCCACCCCGTTGCCCACGAACTGCCGGACCTCCTCCACCGTGCGGGGGGGCAGATGGTGGAGAGAAAGGGCGTAGTTCGTGCTGTCGGCCAGGTCCTGCAGGGTGTCCAGAAGCGTGCCGTCCAGGTCGAAAATGGCGGTATGGTACAACATGTCGCTCGCCTCCCGTGGTAATTTTCCGCAAGGCAGTATAGCACATCACGGGAAAAAGAGGAAGAGCTTTGTCAGAAAAAAACCCAGCAGGCCGCAGCCGGGAAAGGTACACAGCCAGGTCAGGGCGATGCCGCCGGCCACCCGCCCGTCGGCCTGGCGGCCGGCGCCCAGAAGGGCGGCGGTCTTGGCGTGGGTGGTGCTGACAGGCAGGCCCAGCAGCGTACACAGCAGCAGGCAGGCTCCGCCGCCCAGATCGGCGGCCAGGCCGCCGGCGGCGTCCAATCGAACCATGTCCCGACCCACGGTGTCAATGATGCGCCGCCCGCCCAGGGCGGTACCCGCCGCCATGGCCAGGGCGCAGGCCAGGGCCAGCGCGCCCCGGGGAAACGCGCCGCCGGCGGGGGAGAGGGAGAGGCCCAGCAGCAGGATGCCCAGGAACTTCTGCCCGTCCTGGGCGCCGTGGAGCAGGGCCATGGCCGCCGCGGCCAACACCTGTCCCCGGCGGCAGAGGGCGGCGGAGGGGCGCAGGGCCTCCAGGGCGGCGCGCCCCAGCCTGCCGCCCAGCCAGCCCAGCCCCACCGACAGCCCAAGTCCCAGCAGGATACTTAGCCAGGGGCCCGGGCGTACGCAGCCGCCGGGAAGGGCCATGGCCGCTCCGGCCACCGCGGCGGCCAGGCCGTGGCTTTCACTGGTGGGGATGCCGAACCGCCAGGCCGCCGTGGCCCATACCGCCACGGCGCACAGCCCCGCGCACAGGGCCGCCCGGGCCGCCCGGGGCTCCCCGCCGAAGGAGGCGATGGAGAACAGAACTTTCGTCACCGCGGGGGAGATGGCCAGAGCCAGGAACAGACCGGCCAGGTCGCACAGTGCGGCCAGCGCGGCCGCCCGGCGGAAGGGCAGCGCCCCGGTGGCCACCGCGCCGGCGATGGCGTTGGGCGCGTCGGTCCAGCCGTTCACCGCGGCCACTGCCAGCACCAGGGCGCAGGTCAGCCCCGTCACCGGGTCGGCAGAGAGCGCCTCCCACATCAAATCACCCCCCGTCCCCATTTTACGGGGGCGGGGGGCGGCATTATGCACGGGAAGCGGGCCGGCGGGAAGACCGGGCCCTTAGTACAGGCCGATGGCGCCCAGAATGCGCATGACCTGTTCAGCGCGCAGGGGCCAGGCGGCGGCGGCGCCGTGCTCCCGCCGGCGCTGGCGGGCCCAATCCCCGGTCTCAGCCAGGGCCTGGCGGCACAGACGGGCGAATTCCTCCGGGGTGTGGGCGCCGTAGATCACATCGGGGAAGGGCTCCACCTGCTCCGGGTAGTACAGGGCCACGATGGGTTTGCCGGAGGAGAGGTACTCGTATATCCTGCTGGGGATCACGTCTCCGAACCGCTCTGAGCGCCGGGGCAGGTCAAAGCACACGTCGAACCGGGCCAGGTAGTCGGGGATCTCCATCAGAGGCCGCCGTCCGGGCAGGCGCACATTGGGCAGCTTTGCCAGCCGACGCAGCTGCCTGCTGTCCTCCGCCTGGCCCAGCAGGACGAAGGTACACTCCGGCATGGCCTGGGCGGCGTACAGCACCGGCTCCAGCTCCAGGTCCTCCCAGATGACGCCGTGAAAGCCCAGCACCGGCCCCCTGAGGCCGGCCAGCTCCGGGGGGCACTCGGTATCCGTCCGGGAAAACATGGGGTAGTTGACCCCGTTGGGCAGCAGGGCGATATTGTCGTTGCAGGGGGCCAGGTGGTGGATGAGTCCCGGAGAGGCGGCGAACACTACGTCGGCGGCCAGGGCCAGGTCGCTCTCCCACTCCGGGGGCGGGTCGGGCCAGTCCCGGCCGCAGTCGTATACCACGCCCTGGTGGGGAAGGTCGTCCAGCAGGTGGACCTGTTCCGGGGCAGTGCACCACAGCAGGGGATCCCGGAAGCGGTGGCGGGCCATCTGCTTGAGGATGAAGGAGGCCATCCGGCGGTACCGGCGGCGGAAGAGGAGGCGGCGGTTCTCCTCCACCTCCAGGGAGGGGGGAAGGGTATACACCGTCAGCCCCGGGCGCATTTCCCGCCCCGGCTGCCGCCAGGTCCGGGCCGGAGGCTCGAAATAGAGCACCTGGGCGTTTTTCAGGCGCACCATGAGCTGCTGGGTCCGGGCGTCGGCGCTGTGCCAGGGCTGGTCTGCCAGACAGAGGATCTGTACCATGCCGCTCACCTCTCCAGAAGCCGGCGGGCGGTCTCGCTGTTGCGCTCCTCCACCTGGCGCAGCCGGTCCACGCCGCCCGAGAGGAATTCCTGGTCCCCGATGCGCCCGCAGGCGGCGTCGATATAGCGGCAGAGCGTTTCTTCCGTCACGTCCTCCAGATCGGTGTACAGGTCCTGGCCGATGTAGGACAGGAAGGAGCTGATCTTCTGGTCGTACACCACGCCCACCAGAGGGACGCCCTGGCTGGCGGAAAACACCAGGGCGTGCAGGCGCATGGAAACCACCGCCTGCATCCGGGCGAACAGGCCGATGGTATGGCTGGAACTGCCCGTATCCTCCAGGATATAGTGGGGGGCCTTCATATGGGCTGCGGCCAGCCGGGCGGCGGCCACGTCCAGGCGCTTTTCAATGGGCAGGAACATGGGGATGAGCCCGTACTTTTCATATGCATAGTCCGCAGCCGCGCCGAACAGGGCGGCTTTTCCCTCAAAGCCGGGCCAGGGCCGCAGGGAGAAGCCGATATACTTCCCCCTGGGGTCGATGCCCTGGCTCTCCAGAATGCCGTCCACCACGGTCTCCGGGGCGGGGGGGAGGATGACGGTGGGGTCGGCGGAGAGAATGATCTCCGGGGCGGACACGCCCATGTCCTTGAGCTCGTCGGCGGAGTGGGTGTCCCGCAGGGTGATGGCGTCCACGCTCCGCTGGAGCACCTTCGCCGCCCGGCGGCGGTTGGCCTGGGAGTGGATGGGGCCGATGCCGCAGCCGTACATCATCACCCGGTTGCCCAGACGCTTGGCCGCCGAGATGGTGAAGAGGTAGAACCACAGGGAGCGGTGGCTGGTCACGTCCTGCATAAGAGAGCCGCCGCCGTTGATGTAGAGCCGGGTCTTTCTCATGCGGGCCAGGAACCGGGGAAAGGCGAAGGTGTAGATGGAGTTCACCCGGTAGGTCAGCCGGGTATCCTTCGGATTGCGGGAGAGGACCCACACGGGCAGGTCTGGGTCCACCTGCCGCAGCTCGGTGACGATGGCCTCCAGGATGGCGTCGTCCCCGGCGTTGCCCCGGCCGTAGGCCCCGCACACCAGCGCCCCGTCCCGACGGCTGTTCAGGGCCTTCTTCCGCGCCTGCCGGCGGAGGATGGCCTCATAGATGTCCAGCTGACGGCGCAGGGTGCTCTCCAGGGAATAGTCCTTCCTGGCCCGCTGATAGAGCCTGTGGCCCATGTGGCGGCGCAGCTCTGGGTCCTGCGCCAGGGTAACCAGGTGCCGGGCCAGGGCCTCCGCGTCCCCCGCCTCGAACAAAAGGCCGTGGATCCCGTGCTCGATGAGGTAAGGCACGCCGCCCACGCGGCTGGCTACCGTGGGCAGGGCGGCCCGGGCCCCCTCGGTGAGGGAATAGGGGAAGGTCTCGGACAGGGAGGTGAGGGTATTGATATCGATGGCGTTATAGAAACTGTCGGTGTCGGACACCCAGCCGGCAAAGCAGACCTGCCGCTCCACCCCCAGCTCCCGGGCGAGATTTTTGAGCATCTCCATCTGTTCGCCGTCCCCGGCGATGAGCAGGCGGAGCGCCGGGCACTGCGCATGGGCCCTGGCAAACCCCCGCACAAGGGTGGCGATGTCCTTCACCGGGTTGAGCCGGGCGGCGATGCCCACAACCACGGAGCCTGCGTCGGCCTCCAGCCCCACGCTCTTCCAGTATGCCTGCCGGTCCATGGCGGGGGTGCGGGGGGTGAAGTCGATGCCGTTGTAAATAGTGAAGAGCTTGTCCGGGTCAAAGCCCCGGGAGATGAGCAGGTCCGTCATGGCGTCCGACACGCCGATCCGATAGTCCAGCCGCCGCACCACCATGGTGTTGATGGTGCCGTAAGTCAGGCGGGAGAAGGGCCGGCCCAGATAGTCCAGCCGGTAGTCGGAGTGGACGGTGGTGACCACCGGCAGGCCGGTGCTGCGGCGGAGCAGGGCCCCCATCAGGTTGCCCCGGGCCCCGTGACAGTGGATGATCTGGTATCCCTCTTCCACCACCAGGCGCCGGAGGGTGCGGTATACCCGCAGCAGGTCGCGGCCGGGGAGGACCACGGTGCGGATGCCAAGCTCCCGGGCCTCCTGGGCAAAGGGGCCCTCCATAAAGCAGACCATGGTCACGTCGATGGTGCGGGAGAGATTTTGCAGCAGGGAATGGACGTGGGTCTTGGCCCCGCCGCTGTCCCCGCCGGAAATGAGATGGATGACCTTCATAAATCGGAGACCTCCGAAGAAAAGACTTGTCGGGCTGTGTCTGGATATGGTACAATGCATATAATGACCGCGGAGCGGCTTTCCTTCATTGTACCAATGATAGGGTGAATTTACAACCTCGGAGGCTATAAAAGATGATAGACGAAAAGGGCAGATTGTTTGGAAAGATCAACATCGTTGACCTGCTGGTGATCCTGGTGATCCTCATCGGCATCGTGGTGGTGGCAGTCAAGTTCCTCGCCCCCGGCTCCACCGCGGCGGTAAATCCCCCCAAGACCCATGTGACCTACCAGGTGCTGGTGGAGAGCGTCCAGCCCGAGGTCTATGATAACATTAAGCCCCTGGTGGACGCGGGGGACGCCACGCTCATGGCCTCCGGCGAGTATCTGGACGGAAAGGTCACCGCCGTCACCGCCGAGTCCCATGCCAGCCAGGCTTCCGTCAGCACCAGCGGGGAGATGCTCCTGGTGCCTGTGGGCAGCGACCTGCTGGATCTGACCTTTACCATCGAGTGCAACGTGGTCAACCCCATCACCACCGAGATCGGGCCCCAGGAGGTCCGCATCGGCAAGACCCATATCGTCAAAACCGATAAGTTCGAGCTGACCAACGGCGTCATCATCGATTGCGTGTGGGGCGACGGGGAAGAGGACGGCTGAGAAAGCGGTGCGGCGCGGGCGGCGGGACCTCCGCCGCCCGCGCCTGTTTTGGAAAGGAGCGCTGACATGCCCGAGTGGCTTCTGGCCCTGGACGGCGGGCTTCTGCTGTGGCTTCAGGAATGGGTGCGCAGCGGGTTTCTGACGCCGCTGCTCACCTTCTATACCCACCTGGGCGACCACGGCCTGGTCTGGATCGTGCTGTGCGCCGTCCTTTTGTGCTTTAAAAGGACCCGAAAGGCGGGGCTGGCCGGCCTGCTGGCTCTGCTGCTGAGCCTGATCTTCACCAACCTGACCCTCAAGCATCTGGTGAGCCGGCCGCGCCCCTGGCTGACGGTGGAGGGGCTGGTCCCTCTGGTGGCGGAGCCGGACCCCAATTCCTTCCCCTCGGGGCACACCAGCGCCGCCTTCGCTGCCGCCACTGCCTGGGCCCTCACATTTCCGAAGCGGTGGATGGGCCGGACCGGCCTGGCCTGCGCGGCGGTGATGGCCTTTTCCCGCCTGTATGTCGGCGTGCACTTTCCCACCGATGTGGCCGCGGGGGTGCTGGTGGGCCTGCTGTGCGGGGCGCTGGCCTGCTTTATCTGGCGGCAGGCGCCCGCCTGGCGGCGGATGGAGCCTTGCCAAAGGGACTGAATTGTGGTAAACTTGTGCAAACTCCCATATTAAGAGAGGGCAGGGACCATGAATATTTACGAATCCGCCGAGAACTACCTGGAGGCCATCCTCAGCCTTCATGAGACCCACGGCCTGGTGCGCTCCATCGACATCGCCAACCATCTGCATTTTTCCAAGCCCAGCGTCAGCGTGGCCATGAAGAAGCTGCGGGAGAGCGGCTATATCGAGATGGACAAAGAGGGCTTTATCTCCCTGCTGCCCGCCGGGGAAGCGATCGCCCGGCGGATCTACGAGCGCCACAAGCTCCTCACCGAGTTTTTCATCCGCCTGGGGGTGGACCCGGAAGTGGCCGCCGCCGACGCCTGCAAGGTGGAGCACGACCTGAGCGACGAGACCTTCCAGAAGATCAAGGAGCACGCCATGCAGGGCGGCCCTGCGCGGGCGGAGGAGCGGTGACCGCCGCCGGGGCGGAACTGGTCCGCCTGGATGCGCGGGCGGAGCTGACGGAGCAGGCGGCGGCTTGGTTCCATGAGAATTGGGGCCTGCCCGAGGAGGAATACCGGCAGAGCATGGCCCGGAGCCGGGCCGCCGGGACCGCCGTCCCCAGATGGTACGCCGCCCTGGCGGACGGCGCGCTGGTCGGGGGCGTGGGCGTGATCGAGAATGACGGACACGAGCGGACCGACCTGACGCCGAACCTCTGCGCCCTTTATGTAGAGCCGGCCTTTCGCGGCCGAGGCCTGGCCGGCGCGCTGATGGACCTGGCCTGCGCCGACCTGGCGGCGGCAGGGGGAAGGGAACTGTATCTGGTGACCGAGCACACCGGCTTTTATGAGCGGTACGGCTGGACCTTTTTGTGCCACGTGCGGGAGACCGGCGCCCCGGGCACCCTGCGGCTTTATGCCCGGGCGGTCTGACCACAGGCCGCCCCTGGGCTGGCGTTTCATATGCAGATCGGGAGGACTGCCCATAGGGCAGTCCTCCCGATTTTGAAGCGGTGTGTTTGCCGTTTACTTCGCCAGCGCCCTGCCCAGGCTGCGGCAGGCGTCTGCTGCGTCTCCCTCGGGGGCGCCGCAGCAGATCACAGGCTCCTCAGCCAGGCTGCACCCGGCCTCTTCGCAGTCGGCCTGCCAGGTGCGCATCCACTCGCCATCCCCCCAGCCGTAGGAGCCGAATAGGCCGATGGTCTTGCCCGACAGATTGGGCTTTACGGCGGAAAACATGGGCTCGAACTCTGCCTCCTCCAGCTGCTCGGCCCCCATGGAGGGGCAGCCGAAGGCAAAGGCGGTGTAATTGCCCACCATGGAGGGGTCGAATAATTCCGGGGTGAGCAGGTCGGCCTGGCCGCCGGCGGCGTTCACCCCCTCCTCCACCAGCCTGGCCATGGCCTCGGTGTTCCCGGTGCCGCTCCAGTAAACGATCGCGATCTTGCTCATGTGCTTCTTCCTTTCTAAGTACGTGGATGTGTGATACACGGGTGGATTCAGGCGGCCACGGTAAGCTGGTCCAGCGTGGCCCCCCGGGCAAAGCGCAGGCGGTAGAGGTCGGTGCACCGGCGGTAGCGCTCAAACCGGCGGCGGGCCGTCTCCGGGTCGCCATAGCACTTCCAGCAGCCGCAGAAGGTATAGTTTTTGCCTTCGTTGGCGATGAAGCCCTTTACGTCCTCCAGAGGATAGCCCAGAAAGACCCCTACCTCATGGGGAAAGGCCTGGCTCAGGCAAAGCCGGGCCGCCAGCTGACGCAGGCAGTCCCGCGCGTCCGCCCAGGGGTCGTAGCCGATCTCATCCAAAAGGAACCGCCGGTGCTCCTCACAGGCGAGCACCGCTTCCAGGTCCCGGCCGCGATAGAGGCAGAGCAGGTACTCTCCCGTCCGTCGGCAGCCCTTCAGAATGGTCAGCGTCAGCCCGTTTCGGACCAGCAGGGCGCGGCAGGACAGGAACTGGCGGATAAAGCCCAGGCCGTCCCGCGGCAGGAATCGAAAAAGGCTGGCGGGCTTCAGCCCGGCCAGGGTAAGGGCACCGTGCTCCACCAGGGCCTGCTCAAGGTGCATGCGGATCCTCCTCTGCAGTTAGCTAATGCTAACCTTTGCGGAAAAGTTAGAAGTTAGCAAAGACTAACCTCGTAAAAATAGTACCATACCTATCCGCCCCTGTCAAGAAGAAGTTTCCCGCCTGGCCATACTTGACAGGGAAGAGGGGGATGGGCTACAATTTTCAGCAGGACTGAGAGAGGATGAGGCGGACGGATGGAGACGGAGCACGCGCCCCTGGAGGGGGTCACCACCCTGTGGTACCGGCGGGCCCATCGGAAGTGGTTTGGGGGCGTAACGCGGTATTACACACCTTTTATTTCCCCCACGAAGGAGCATGTGTTCACAAAGCGGGAGCTGCGGGAGATCGCCCCGGCGGCCAACGCCGGCCTCCCCCTGGTGCCCCAGCTGCTCACCCGGAACGCGGAGGACTTCCTGTGGGCGGCCTCCGCCCTGGCGGACATGGGGTATGGGGAGGTCAACCTGAACCTGGGCTGCCCCTCGGGTACCGTGTGCGCCAAGGGGAAGGGAGCGGGCTTCCTGGCCGCGCCGGAGGAGTTGGACCGCTTTCTGGAGGCGGTGTTTTCCCGCTGCCCCGTTGCCGTGTCAATCAAGACCCGGCTGGGGACGGAGGACCCGGCGGAGTTCGGCCGCCTGCTGGAGATCTACGATCAGTACCCCGTCTGCCGGCTCATCATCCACCCCCGGGTGCGGAGGGACCAGTACCGGGGCCGGCCCCGGCTGGCGGCCTTCCGGGATGCCGCCGGGCGCAGCCGGGCGCCGGTGAGCTACAACGGGGACGTCTGCACCCCGGCGGACGCCGAAGCCGTCCAGGCCCGCTTTCCCGGGGTGGGCGCGGTGATGCTGGGCCGGGGGCTGGTGGGGGACCCCGCCCTGGCCCGGAAGCTGGCGGGGGACCCGCCGGCCTCCCGGGCGGAACTGGAGAGCTTCACGGCGGAGCTCTACGAGGCCTATTCCTCCGGCTACGGCAGCCGCCACAGCGCCGTGCCCCGGATGAAGGAGCTGTGGAGCTTTTTGATCTGCCTGTTCCGGGACGGCGGAAAGCACGCCAAGGCCATCCGCAAGGCAAAGAGCCCGGCGGAGTATGAGGACCGGGCGGCGGCGGTGTTCCGGGAACTGGAGCTGGCGGCCGATCTGCGGCCGGACTGGACTGATATGGACTGGAAAGGATGGTCAGAATGAAAAAAGCGGCCTTTATCGGCAGCGGGAACATGGGGGGCGCTCTGATCCGGGCGGCCTGCCGGGCGGTGGGACCGGAGCAGGTGATCATTGCCGACGCCCGGCGGGACATGGCGGAGGCCCTGGCGGCCGAGCTGGGCTGCTCCGCCGCGGACAACGGCGGCGCGGTGGCCGGGGCGGAGTATATTTTCCTGTGCGTCAAGCCCCAGGTGCTCCCCGCCGTGGCGGCGGAGCTGGTGCCCGCCCTCAACGCCTGCCGGGCGCGGGGGGAGGACAAGGTGCTGGTGTCCATCGCCGCCGGGGTGACCATCTCCTCCCTCCGGGGCTGGCTGGCGGGCCTGGTGTGGGACGTGCCCATCCTCCGGGTAATGCCCAACACCTGCGCCGCCATCGGCAAGGGGATGCTGGCCCTCACCGACGGGGGCGCGGGGGCGGAGGAGGCCCTGGCGGGAGCGGAGGCCATCCTGGCCGGCGCCGGCCGGGTGGAGCGCATGGCGGAGGGGCTGATGGACCAGTTCACCGCCGTGGCTGGCTGCGGCCCGGCCTATGTCTACCTGCTCATCGAGGCCCTGGCCGACGGGGGCGTGATGGCCGGCCTGCCCCGGGCCCAGGCCCAGACCTACGCCGCCCAGACCGTGCTGGGGGCGGCGGCCATGGTGCTGGAGACCGGCAAGCACCCCGGCCAGCTGAAGGACGAGGTGTGCTCCCCCGGCGGATCCACCATCGTGGGGGTGGCCGCCCTGGAGGCCGGCGGCTTCCGTACCGCCGCCATCCGGGCGGTGCAGGCCGCCTTTGAAAAGAATCAGGAGCTGGGCAAGTGAACCCAGTGCGCGGGGCCCGCCGGGCCCCGCGCATTTTTGTGGAAGTCCATTGCAGGGGCGGCCTTTATGGCCGCCCGTCCCTCCGTGGGGCGCGACGATCCCGGCGCGCCCACCTTAAAAATTTTTTCAATTTTTGTGAACCTTTTGCCCCGCAGGAGGGTATATGTCAGTGAAAGGGGGCGGGAGAGCTTGCTGGATCCATACATCGGGCAGTACGGACGGCGCCTGTACGGCCTGTGCCGCACCCTCTGCCGCGACCCCTTCGACGCCGACGACCTCTACCAGGAGACCTGGCTGAGGGCCCTGCGGCACTGGGACCGATACGACCCGGGGCGGGACTTTGAGCCCTGGATCACCCGCATCTGCGTCAACACCTATCGCAGCGCCCTGCGGCGGCTGGCCCGCGCCCCTGTCTTTGACGGCTTTTCCTCCCCGGAGGAGAAGCAGGCCCGGCTGGACGCGGTCCCGGCGCCGGAGGGGGAGGACTTCTCCGCCCTCCACGCCGCCGTGGACGCCCTGCCGGAGAAGCTGCGGCTGGCGGTGATCCTCTTTTATTTCCGGGACATGGACCTGGCGTCGGCAGCCGCCGCCCTGAACATCCCGCCGGGCACCATGAAGTCCCGGCTGAACCACGCCCGCAAAAAGCTGAAGGAGGCCCTGGAACATGAGACAGATCTATCGTTTTGACGGGGCGCGGCCCCCCCTCCTCCGGGAGAGCGCCCTCCGGGCGGAGCTGGAGCGGCGGCGGCTCCGCCGCCAGACAACCCTGCTGGCTCTGGGGGGCGTGCTGAGCCTGATCTGCCTGCTGCTGGCGGCGGCGCTGCTCTACCCGGCGGCGCCCGCGGTGTCCATCGCCTGCGGGGCCTACCTCTGCGTAGCCTCCGCCGGGGCGGGTGTCATCGCCATCGTGTTCGCCCATCACAGAAGGAGGGTATACTCATGAACTTTGCAGCGACCATAGCACTCCTGGCGGCGCTGGCCGCGCTTGTCTGCGTCCTGACGGTCCTCGGCGTCTGCCTCCGGCGAAGCGCCGGCCGCCGGGAGAGAGACCGGGACGGCCGCCCCTAACAGAAGGAGAGTGTTCTCATGAATTTTGCCATGACCATCTGGCTGCTTGTGGTGCTGGCCATTTTTGTGGCCATTCCCGTGCTGGTGGGGGTCTACGTCTGGCGGGACGCCAGCCGCCGGGGGATGAACGCCCCCCTGTGGACCCTGGTGGCCGCCCTGGCCCCCGCCTTCATCGGCCTGATCATCTACCTGCTGGTGCGGGGGAGCTGGCCCGATCTGCGCTGCCCCGCCTGCGGCGAAGCGGTGAATGAGAGCTTTGCCCGCTGCCCCCGGTGCGGGGCCAGGCTGAAGGCGGCCTGCCCCGGCTGCGCCGCCCCGGTGGAGGCCGGCTGGAAGGTGTGCCCCCACTGCGGCACCCCCCTGGAGGGGGCGCAGGCGGATGTGACCCCCCCGGTGCGGGAGAAGGACAGGGGCCTGGGGAAGATCCTGCTGGCGGTGATCCTGATCCCCGTTTTGCTCATCGCGGTGATGGTCCTGTCCTTCGGGGCCTTCTCCGGCGCGGGCGGCGGCGCGGGGGTGACGAGCCTGCCGGTGGGGGAGTACCTGGCCGAGATGGACAATTCGGAGATCGAGGCCTGGTTTGCCGACGCCTTTGAGGGGGAGTACGACACCGCCTACGTCCTCCGCCACACCACAGAGGGGGAGGAGCGTACCCAGACGGAGTTTCTCATCTACTTCCCCCGGCTGGTGGATCAGCCCTCCATCTCCGTGGGGACAGGCTCCGGCCTGCTGGGGCGCCAGAGGCTGGAGCTGGGCGTTGAAAACGAAAACGGTTCCACCGGCAACACGGTGGTTCTGGCCACCTGTGAGGGTGACGGCGGGGCGAAGCTGATCCTCACCTACGACGGGGAAAAGGTGCCATGCCAGATCACCGACGTGGACTACGACCTGGGCTGGATCACCCCTGGAAACGGCGTGCCTGCCGCAGAGGAGGAGCCTTCAGTCCCCGCCCAGGAGGGATAGCCGCGCAAAAACGGGACCGGCAGCTGCCGGTCCCGCTTTTCAATGCGCTCCCAATGTGGTAAACTGTAGGGGAAAGGGGAGTGGGCGTATGGGCGTGATCCGGGGGCGGTTCGCCCCCAGCCCCAGCGGGCGGATGCACCTGGGCAACCTGTTTTCCGCCCTGCTGGCCTGGCTGTCGGTGCG
>DHCMC07803__coassemble_943_pt1 | contig 21365 bp, 20 predicted proteins | sample DHCMC07803__metabat2_high_PE_053 | metagenome-assembled genome bin DHCMC07803 | reverse complement strand
CGGTGCGGGAGTAGTAGATGCCGGGGGAGCGGACGATCTGGGAGACGATGACCCGCTCGGCGCCGTTGATGACAAAGGTGCCGGCCTTGGTCATCAGGGGGAAGTCGCCCATGAAGATCTCCTGCTCCTTGATCTCCTCGGTCTCCTTGTTGCGCAGGCGCACCCGCACCTTGATGGGGGCGGCGTACGTGGCGTCCCGGGCTTTGCACTCCTCCACGGTGTACTTGGGCGGCTCGTCCATGGAGTAGTCGATGAAGGACAGCTCCAGGTTGCCCGCATAGTCGGTGATGCAGGCCACGTCCTTGAAGACCTCCCGCAGTCCCTTGTCCAGGAACCACTGGTAGGAGTTCTTCTGCACCTCCAGGAGGTTGGGCATGTCCAGGATCTCCTCGTGGCGGGCGAAGCTCTTGCGCAGGGTCTTGCCAAAGTAGACGTCCTTGACCATCTTGGAAAAAACACCTCGTTTTCTTTGTGGGGGGAGGGGCGGGCCTCCCCGGTCCAGGCGGGTGCAGCCGGAGATACGCCCGGCTGCGTGGATAAAATATGAAAGGTTCCGCTTGCGCTCCGCTCCGCTGTGTGCTATCATGGCGTTACCGTGGGAGTGGAGCGGGGAAAGCGCCTTTGGACATAAGAGCATTTCAGTATACCACGCCTGCTCAAGGGTTGTCAATCCATTTTTGAGGAAACCTGCCTGTGCAGGTTTATTTTTTTGCTCCCGGGGCGCAGCTGAACGGGATGCGGGCCCCGCTCCGGCGGAGAATAAAGAAGAAAACGGCCGGCGGGCCCTGTTTTCAGGGCCCGCCGGATTTTTGCACGGTTCAGCGGCTTGGAGAGATCGCCTTACGGCTCCGAGGGGCCGTCCTCCTCCCGGGCGGCCTCTTTGGCCTCCCGCTCCAGCTCGTCCAGCTCTGCCAGGCGGCGGCGCAGGGCCTCCCGCTGGGCGGCGTCCAGCCGGCAGACCTGGTCGTCAAAGCGCTCCTCCCGGCGGCGCTGGGCGTCCTGCCGGTACTGCTCCTGGAGCTTTTCGCCCTGCTTCCGGCCCTCTTCCAGCACCACGGCGCCCTTTTCCGCCAGGATCTTGCCCGCCTTGCCCGCCTGCTCCGCCGCCATGGCGGCCAGGCCCACGCTGGCCAGGCCGATGTTGGTCAATGACTTGCTCACGTTTTCCAGCATCATAGTAGATGTGCCTCCTTGTTCTGTGGGCGCTGGCGCGCCCGGTATGGTTCTGCTCGTGCCCTCAGTATACCCGAAACGGGGCGAAAAGTCTTTGCGATAGGATGAATGGAAGATTAAAAATGAATGAAAACAGGGGCGGATTGCCTCTTGTGGCAAGGCGGCGTGCGTAGTATAATGGAGCGCGTGAACGGTTTTGAAAGGAAAGGAGGCGGCGCCGATGGACCAGACCCGGGAGCGCACCTGGGCGGAGGTGGACCTGAACGCCCTGGCGCACAACTACCGCGCCCTGACGGCCATGCTCTCTCCCGGCTGCCGCTTTTTGGGCGTGGTGAAGGCCGACGCCTACGGCCACGGCGCCGTGCCGGTGGCCCGCAGGCTGGAGGAGCTGGGGTGCGGCTACCTGGCGGTGGCCTGCCTGGGGGAGGCCGCCGAGCTGCGGCAGGCGGGCATATCCGCCCCCATCCTGATCCTGGGCCGCACCCCGGCGGAGGAGACTGAGCGCCTGCTGGCCCTGGACCTGACCCAGACGGTGGTGGATGCCGAGAGCGCCGGGGCCTTCTCCGCCGCCGCCCGGCGGGCCGGGGGGCGGCTGAAGGTCCACCTGAAGGCGGACACCGGCATGACCCGCCTGGGATGGCTGTGCGCCGGCCCCCTGCTGGAGGAGGCGGCGGAGGAGATGGCGGCGGCCTGCGCCCTGCCGGGGCTGGAGGCGGAGGGGATCTTCACCCACTTTGCCAACGCCGATGGGGACGAGGCGTACACCATGCTCCAGTTCACCCGCTTCCTGGACCTGCTGGAGGCGCTGGAGCAGCGGGGGGTGCGCTTCCCCCTCCGCCACTGCGCCGCCAGCGCCGCCGCCCTGAAATACCCCTGTACCCACCTGGACATGGTGCGCCCCGGCATCGCCCTGTACGGCCACTACCCGGACCCCTCCTGTGTGGGGCTGGACGGCCCCGGCCTGGCGCCGGTGATGAGCCTGAAGACCCGGGTGATGTCCGTCAAGACCGTGCCGGCGGGCACGCCGGTGAGCTACGGCTGCACCCGCGTGCTGGAGCGGGAGAGCGACCTGGCGGTGCTGGCCGTGGGCTATGCCGACGGCCTGCCCCGGCTGGCCTCCGACCGCTGGCAGGCGGCCCTGGCCGGGGGCCGGGCCCCCATCCTGGGCCGGGTGTGCATGGACATGTGCATGGCCGACGTCACCGGCCTGGACGTCCGCCCGGGGGACGAGGCGGAGGTGTTCGGCCGGACCCTGCCGGCGGAGGAGCTGGCCGCCCTGTCGGGCACCATCTCCTATGAGATCCTCTGCGGCGTGTCCCGCCGGGTGCCCCGGGTGTATCTGGCCCAGGCGTGAAAGAGACACTGTCCGACGCCCTCCGGCATAGAATGGGCCGGGGAGGATAGGCCGGCCGGCGGCGGAGCGCGGCGGCTGAGGGAGATTTTTCCCCCGCCGTGTATACTTCCCGCCGCCCCGTGGGAAAATCATAGTGACCGCGTTACATAGGCTGCGGCCCTGTGACGCTGGTGACTATTTTTCCGGCGGAGTGTGAGCTTTTGTGGACAACAGCGTAAAACGCGGAGACATCTTCTATGCCGACCTGAGCCCCGTGGTGGGCAGCGAGCAGGGGGGCGTGCGCCCGGTGCTCATCGTGCAGAACGACACCGGCAACCGCCACAGCCCTACGGTCATCGCCGCCGCCATCACCTCTCAGACCGGCAAGGCCAAACTGCCCACCCACATTGAGCTCTCGGCACACACCTGCGGCCTGCCCAAGGAGTCGGTGGTGCTGCTGGAACAGATCCGAACGCTGGACAAACGGCGGCTGAGAGAGCACATGGGCCGGCTGGACGAGGCGCAGATGCAGCGGGTGGACAACGCCATCGCGGTGAGCTTCGGCCTGCGGGCGGACACCTTGGTATGAACGGGCGGGGCCGCCCGCCTCAGGGCGGCCCCGCGAATGCCTGAGCGCGGCGCGGCCGCGGCGGAAAGGAATGGTACATATATGAAGCAGAAGAAGTGGCCCCTGCGGCTGCTGTCCGGCGGGCTGGTGACGGCGGCCCTGGTGGGCGTGGCGGTGGCCGCCGGGCAGCAGGGCAGCCAGTCCGACCCCCTGGTCACCCTCAGCTACCTCCAGCAGCAGGCTCTGCCCCAGGTGCTGGAGGACGTGGACGAGAAGGTGGCCGCCCGGCAGAGCGAGCTGGAGGACAAGCTCTCCGCCGTGGCCGACGGCTACGCGGCGGAGGTGGAGGCCGCCCTGTCCGGCTCCGCCGGCACGGGAAGCGGCAGCCAGACCGGCGGCGCGGTCTACCAGGTGGTGGAGCTCTCCGCCGGGCAGACCCTCACCGGCTCGGCGGCCTGCGAGCTGCTGCTGCGCAGCGGCACGGCCACCTGTGTGTCCGATTCCTCCCCCGGCCTGGTGGACATGACCGACGGCGCCACCCTGGCCAACGGCGGGGCCCTGAAGGCCAACCACCTCTATCTCGCCACCATCGAGGGCCGTGGCGTGCGTGCCTCCACCGCCGTCACCATCATGGTGCGGGGGGAGTACACCGTTTCCTGATCCGCGCCGGCCCTGTGCACAGGCGCGGCGTGGCCTGGAACGGCGGAGCCGTCCGCAGAGGAGCTGGGAAAATGACGATCCATCCCATCACGAAGAACGGCGTGACGTGCGCGGTCATTGAAAGTGACGCCCCGGTGATCACCGATGTGGGCTCCGCGCTCGATGTGCTGATGTCGGCGAAATACGAGGCCGGCACCGAAAACATTGTCATCGCCAAGGAGCAGGTCACAGAGGATTTCTTCATCCTCAGCCGCGGCCTTGCCGGGGAGATCCTGCAGAAATACGTCAATTACGGCGGGCGCATCGCGATCTACGGCGATTACTCGCACTACACGAGCAAGCCCCTCAGGGATTTTATCCGTGAGAGCAACAGGGGCAGAGACGTCTTCTTTGCCGCCGCGAAAGAGGAAGCCATCGACATGCTGACAAGGCGGGCCGGCGCCGGCCGGTGACCGCCGCGCCGCAGAGAGAAAAACGGGGCTGTTGCAAAACGCCCAAAGTGCACAAACCCCGTCATTCCGAGAAAAACGGCCGCCCATCGGGCGGCCGTTTTTCGTGGGAATCCGACTCTTTTTGCCGTGAAAACGGATTGCAAGCCAGTGCGCGCACTGGCTTGCAATGACAGACTTGTGCAATACGTCAACTTTGCAACAGGCCCGTTTTGCCTATTCCCCCCGCTCCAGCTCCACCACCTTGTCCGCCAGGGCGTCCAGAAAAGCCCGGTCGTGCTCCACCAGGAGCATGGCGGGGCGGTATTCCTCCAGCAGCTGCTGCAGCTGCATCCGGGACCAGAGGTCCACGTAGTTCAGCGGCTCGTCCCACACGTAGAGGTGGGCGCTCTGGCACAGGCTGCGGGCCAGGAGCACCTTTTTCTTCTGCCCGGCGCTGTATGCGCCCATGTCCTTCTCAAACTGGGCGCGGGAGAAGTCCAGCTTGCGCAGGATGGCCTTGAAGAGGGCCTCGTCCGCGCCGCTGTCCCGGATGAAGGCCCGCAGGTCCCCCCGGAGGAAGGAGACGTCCTGGGGCACGTGGGAGACCACCAGGCCTGACGCCAATTGGAACAGCCCTTGGTGGGGGACCGGCTCCCCCAGGGCCAGGTGCAGCAGGCTGGATTTGCCGCTGCCGTTGCGCCCCGTCAGGGCCACGATCTCCCCGGCCTCCACCGTGAAGGTGACGGGGGCGCACACCGCCCCGCCGCCGTAGTCCGGGGCCGCCTGCCTGGCCTCCACCAGCCGCCCCCTGGGGCAGGGGAGGGGATGGAGCTTCAGCGGCTGGGCCTGCTCGATGTTTTTCAGAAGTCCGGCCTTGGCCTCCGCCGCCGCCTCCCGCCGGGCCTGGGTGGACTTGGAGCGGGCCATGAGCTTGGCGGCCTTGTGGCCCACATAGCCCCGGTCGGGCCGCAGGCCGGAGGCGCGGACGCCCTTTTTGGAGGCCTCCGTCTTATCTGACCAGGCGGCGGTGCGCCGGGCGGCCTCCTCCAGGCGGGCGATATCCTTCGCCAGCCGGGCGTTTTCCGCCCGCTCCCAGTCGTCCCGGGCCTGCTTGTCCTGCCACCAGGCGGAAAAGCTGCCCTGCCGCACCTCCACGTCCTGCTTGTTCAGGGCCGCGATGTGGTCCACGCAGCCGTCCAGAAAGGCCCGGTCGTGGGAGACCAGCAAAAAGCCCGGCTTTCGGGCCAGGTAGCGGCTCACCACCCGCCGGCCCTCCAGGTCCAGGTGGTTGGTGGGCTCGTCGATGAGGGGGAAGTCCCCGTCCCGCAGGAAGAGGGCGGCCAGCAGGAGCTTGGCCCGCTCTCCGCCGGAGAGGGTGTCGAAGGGCCGGTAGAGCGCCCCCTCGTCCACCTCCAGCTGGGCCAGCTCCCGGCGCAGCCGCCATAATTCCAGCCCGGGGACCTGCCCCTCCACCACGGACAGGGCGTCCAGGGACGGGTCGGCCACCGGGGCGGGGAAGTAGTCCGCGCCGGCGGGCATGGAGAGGGCGCCGCCGTGGGGCAGCTGCCCCAGCAGCAGCCGCAGCAGGGTGGTCTTGCCCCGGCCGTTGCGGCCCACCAGCCCCGTGCGCCAGCCGGTGTCCAGGCGGAGGGAGAGATTCTCAAAGACGGGCTCGAAGCCGCCGGGGTAGGTAAAGGTCAGGTTTTGGATCTCAATGAGAGCCATGGTGCATCACCTCAAAACGCAAAAATGGGCGGGAAAGGCCCGGCCTTTCCCGCCCGTTGTCACGCAAAGGGGCAAAAAAGGGAAGCCTGCGCAGACCCTCCCGCCGGAACAGCAAGACAGGACGGCCCCAGGCCGCCCCAGCTGCCGACAGAGAAAGTCATTTGCGCATCTTCCCAGCTCCCATCCTTATGATTCGCCCCCAGTATAGCAGGGGCCCCGACGCCTGTCAAGTCCGCACGGCGGGAACTTTCCCCCGCCGTGCGCGTCTAAGAAAGCAAGGAGGCGACGGACATGAAAAGAAAGACGGCCGCCCTGCTGGCGGTCCTGTGGGCGCTGGCCCTGGCGGGCTGCCGGGCCGCGCCGGCGCGGCCCGCGGCCCTCTCCCTGGGCGACGGTGCGGCGAACGTGGAGGCCCTTTACGACGGGGCGGGGCACAGCGCCGGCCGGATCGTGGAGGGGGAGGAGCTGGAGGCCCTGCGGGCCTGGGCCGGCGGGCTGGAATGTGCGCCGGCGTCCTTTGCCGAGGGCGAGACCCCCGGGGACGCCGAGGGCGGGGAGGTATACACCTTCGCCCCGGCAGACGGCCCCGGCTTTTCCTACGTCCTCACCGGCCCGGAGGAGGCCTGGCTGCTGGCGGAGGGGGCGTGGTACGCCGTTCGGAATCCCTCCGTCCCGCCGGTGGAACTGCCCGGCGGATAGGGGACGGGGCATTTCTCCCGCCGCGCCGCATAGGGATAGGGGAGAGGGGGCGCTGCCATGGAGTGGAGCTTTTCCCTGCTGGACGGGCGGGGGCGGCTGACGGTGCGGGAGCAAAACGGACAGGCGGACTGCCGGGCCGTTCTGCCCGACGACGGGAGGGGGCTGTACCGCTGCTGGCTGCTGGGGCCGGCGGGCCGGTTCCCCCTGGGCCCCTTCCTGCCCGAGGGGGGCGAGCTGCGCCTGTCCCGCGCCCCGGAGATCGCGGCCCTGACCCGGCAGGGGGCGTGGCCCCCCGCCGGCGGGGAGGCCCGTCTGACCTGCGCCGCGGGGCCGCCCCGCCGCCGGCCCTCCGGCCCGCCGCCGGGGTGGGTCTGGGAGCCGGACCCCGCCCGCCTGCTGGGGGAGCCCCTGCTGCGGGAGGCTGCGGCGGGGCGGGGGGCCCTGCTGCGGCGGGAGGAGGGCGGCTTTTCCCTGGCCTACCCCTTCCGGCCGGAGGAACCCTTCCCCCTGGTCCCCCTGTTCTGCTTTGCCCGGGTGGAGGAGCTGGCGGGGGAGCCCTGCCTGATCTTCCCCTTCCGCCCCGGCGGCTGCCCCCGGGCGGAGTGACGGTTGTTTTTTTGCCCCCGTTGCGGTATACTGTCCCACAGTGAGTGGGCCGGCCTGCCCGGCCCCTGCCAGACTGACCGAAGATCGGGGGATAAGCATGACCGACTATTTCCACCTCCACGCCGGCCCGGACGCCATCCGGGCCATCAGCAGCCTGGGGCTGGCCCACCTGGGGGACGGCGTGTTCGAGCTGATGGTGCGCTCCTGGCTGTGCCTGCACGGCAAGGAGACCGCCAAGGGCCTGCACAGGGCCGCCGTGCGCTATGTGGCCGCCCCCGCCCAGGCCAGGGCCGTACCGCGTATCCTCCCCCTGCTGGACGAGGCGGAGGGGGACGTGTTCCGCCGGGGGCGCAACGTGAGCCCCCACGCCGTGCCCCCCAACGCCACCCGGGCCGACTACCAGGCCGCCACCGGCCTGGAGGCCCTGTTCGGCTGGCTGTGGCTCCAGGGCCGCACCGACCGGCTCAACGAGCTGTTTTCCGTGATAATGGAGGAAGAGACATGCCGCTAGACGCCCTGTGCCTCACCGCCCTGGCGGAGGAGCTGCGCCCCGTTCTGGAGGGGGCGCGCATCGACAAGATCTATCAGCCCACCCGGGACGAGGCGGTGCTCCACCTGCGCAGCCAGGCGGGCAACGTCCGCCTGCTCCTCTCCGCCCGGCCGGGCAGCCCCCGGGCCCACCTGACCACCCTGCCCTGGGAAAACCCGGACAAGCCCCCCATGTTCTGCATGCTCCTGCGCAAGCACATCCAGGGGGCCCGCATCCTCTCCCTGGAGCAGCCGCCCCTGGAGCGCATCCTGACCCTCCGCATGGAGGCCCTGGACGAGCTGGGGGACCGGGTGGAGCGCCGGCTGGTGCTGGAGTGCATGGGCCGCAGCGCCAACCTGATCCTGCTGGACGGGGAGGGCCGCATCCTGGACTGCATCCGCCGGGTGGAGGGGGACCTGGCCCGGGGCCAGCGGCAGCTGCTGCCCGGCCTGTTCTACCGCCAGCCCCCGGAATCTGACAAGCTAAATCCCTTCACATTGAGCGAGGACGAGCTGTCCGCCGCCCTCCAGAACCCCACGGGCAGGGAGCCGGAAAAGCTCCTGATGGACGCCTTTACCGGCCTCTCCCCCCTGATTGCCCGGGAAATCGCCTTCCGGGCCGGGGGGCCGGCGGGGCTGGCGCGGGAGCTGGAAAAGCTGGGCAGAATTGTAAAGGAAAAAGACTATACACCGATTCTTCTGGTCCGGGAGGGCAAGCCGGCGGACTTCACCTTCCTGCCCATCCTCCAGTACGGCCCCGCCACCGAGAGCCTTCCCCAGGAGAGCTTTTCCGCCCTTCTGGACGGCTTCTACCAGCGGCGGGAGACGGCGGACCGGGTGCGCCAGCGGGGCCAGGACCTGGTGAAGGCGGTGACCAGCGCCCGGGACCGCACCGCCCGCAAGCTGGGCAACCAGCGCCGGGAGCTGGAGGCCACGCGGGATCGGGACCGCCTGCGCCAGCTGGGGGACATCCTCACCTCCAACCTCCACCGGATGGAGAAGGGCATGGTGACCCTGACCGCCCAGGACTTCTACGATCCGGAGGGGGGACAGGTGGAGATCAAGCTGGACCCCCTGCTCACCCCCCAGCAGAACGCCGCCAAATATTATAAGGAGTACAACAAGGCCAAGACCGCCGAGGAGATGCTCACCATCCAGATCGAAAAGGGGGAGCGGGAGCTGGAGTACCTCAGCAGCGTCCTGGAGAACCTGTCTCTTGCGGAGGGGGAGCGGGACCTGCAGGAGATCCGCCAGGAGCTGGCCGACACCGGCTACCTCCGCCGGGGCAGGACCGCCGCCAGGCGGGAGAAGCGGGTGGCGGGGAAGCCCATGGAGTTCCGCTCCACCGCCGGGCTGCGCATCAGCGTGGGCAAGAACAACAGCCAGAACGATCTGCTCACCGCCAAGCTGGCCCGCAGGAGCGATATCTGGCTCCACACCCAGAAGATCCACGGCTCCCACGTGATCCTCTGGCTGGACGGGGGACAGGCCGACGCCCAGAGCCTCACCGAGGCGGCGGTGCTGGCCGCCACCTTCTCCCAGGCCCGGGACGGGAAGAAGGTGCCCGTGGACTATACCCCGGTGAAGTACGTGAAAAAGCCGGCGGGGGCCCGGCCGGGGATGGTGGTGTACACCACCTATCAGACCGCCCTGGTGGACCCGGACCCGGAGCTTGCAAAGAGACTGAGGGTGAAATAAATGGATATCTGCAACATTCTGGTGGTGGAGGACGACCCGGACATCAACAAGCTCCTCTGCCGCATCCTGGAGGGGGCGGGCTACGCCTGCCGCCCCGCCTATTCCGGCACCGAGGCCGCCCTGTGGGCCGGCCAATACGACTACGACCTGGTGCTGCTGGACCTGATGCTCCCCGGTCTCACCGGGGAGGAGCTCATCGCCCAGCTGCGCCAGCGCAAGACCATGCCCATCATCGTCCTCTCCGCCAAGACCGGCCTGGAGGACCGGGTGAACGTGCTCCGGCTGGGGGCGGACGACTTCATCCCCAAGCCCTTTGACAACGCCGAGGTGCTGGCCCGGGTGGAGGCCCAGCTGCGCCGGTACAAGCAGTTCTCCGGCGGCCCCGGCGGGAAGGTGCTCACCCACGGGGACCTGGTGCTGGACAAGGAGAGCGTCACCGTCACCGCCGCGGGCAAACCCGTGCCCCTCACCGCCCGGGAGTTCCATATCCTCACCCTGCTCATGGAGCACCCCAAGAAGGTGTTCACCCGGGAGCAGCTCTACCAGCAGGTGTGGGAGGGGGCCTATATGGGGGACGACAACACGGTGAACGTCCACATATCCAACCTGCGCTCCAAGCTGGCCAAGGTCAGCCCCACCGAGTACATCAAGACCGTCTGGGGCATCGGCTTCAAGATGAACGATTTGTAGGGGCGGCCTTTATGGCCGCCCGCGGGCGACCACAAGGGTCGCCCCTACATCCCCCTTCCCGCGTCCCCACCCCCATACCTCCCCCCTAGCGGGGGAGGTGCCTCCGAAGGGGGCGGAGGGGGGTGTGCACCGTCCGCGCCGGTTGAAATCCACCCGTTGTACATCCGCCCCCCCTCAGTCAGCCTTCGGCTGACAGCTCCCCCGCCAGGGGGGAGCTATGGGGTCCGGCACTCTCTGTAGGGGCCGATGCCCACATCGGCCCGCCGCGCCCCAAACCCTCCCCCTGCCGGACCTCGCCCCTTTAAGAAATTCTTCACCTTTGCTTTATGGCCGGTTATTGACTTTCCGTTATACTGGCGTCACAGTCAATGAGAAAGGCGGATGCCAATATGACAGAACAAGTATTGACCACCCAGGCGCTCACCAAGCGCTACGGGGCCCACACGGCGGTGGACCGGGTGGACCTGGCGGTGAACAGGGGCGAGATCTACGGCCTGGTGGGCCGCAACGGCGCCGGCAAGACCACCCTGATCCGCATGGTCACCGGCCAGACCCTCCCCACCGGCGGGACGCTGACCCTCTTCGGGGCCTCCGGGGGGAAGGAGCTCTCCGCCGCCCGGGCCCGCACCGGCGTCATGGTGGAGACCCCCAGCTTCTACCCCTACCTCACCGCCCGCCAGAACCTGGAGTACTACCGCATCCAGCGGGGCATCCCCGGGAAAAACGTGGTGGACCAGGTGCTCTCCGAGGTGGACCTGGCGGACACGGGGAAAAAGACCTTCAAGAACTTCTCCCTGGGCATGAAGCAGCGGCTGGGCCTGGCCCTGGCCCTCATGGCCCGGCCCGACTTCCTCCTGCTGGACGAGCCCATCAACGGCCTGGACCCGGAGGGCATCGTGGAGTTCCGCAACCTGCTGCTCCGGCTCAACCAGGAGCGGCAGACCACCATCCTCATCTCCAGCCACATCCTCTCCGAGCTGGCCAACCTGGCCACCTGCTACGGCTTCATCGACAACGGCGTCATGCTGGAGCAGATCTCCGCCCGGGCCCTGGAGGAGAAGTGCCGGGCCTGCATCGAGGCCCGGGTGGACGACGCCTCCCGGGCGGCCCTGGTGCTGGAAAAGGCCCTGGGTATCCGGGACTACGAGGTGCTCCCCGGCAACGTGCTGCGCATCTACGCCTGCCTGGACGCCCCCCAGCGGGTGACCCAGGCCCTGGTGGAGGGGGGCGTGGCCATCCAGGGCATCGAGAGCCGTGGGGCCAATCTGGAGGACTACTTCCTGTCCATGATCGGGGGTGTCCGCCATGCGTAACTATCTGACTGCCGAGTGCTACAAGGTGTTCCACCGCAAGTATTTCTATCTGACCCTGCTGGCGGTGCTGGTGCTGGAGGGCCTGCTGCTGGGCGCCTACTGGCTGACCCTGAACTGGGGCAACCCCAATGTGGACTTCGCCTTCGCGGCCAATACCCTGGGCTACATGCTGGCCGTGGGGCTGTACGCCCCGCTGCTCACCGTCGACATGGTGTTCTCCGAGCAGTACAAGAACGGCACCCTGAAAAATGAGGTGGCCTACGGCGCGCCCCGTGTGCGCATCTACCTGGGCAAGCTGGCGGTGTCCACCCTGGTGTCCCTGCTGGCGGCGGCGGTGATGGTGGGCTTCTACATGGGCGGCTGCTGGCTGCTCTTCCCCCACAACGGGGGTGACGCCCAGGCCTGGGCCCTGGTGGGCTATCTGCTGGCGGGGGCCCTCCCCCTGTGGCTGGCGGGCCAGGGGGTGGTCATGGTGTGCTACTTCCTGGTGCGCAGCACCACCGTGGCCGCCTTCGTTTCCGCGGGTATCCTGGGCCTGATCCCCCCCGTGCTCCAGGCCTTCGGCCTGCTGGTCACCCCGGCCTTCGAGATGGTCCGGCAGTTCATGCCCTCCGTGATGCTGGAAAACCTGGTTTCCGCGGCGGCGGGCTTCCAGTGGAACTATGTGGGCCTGTGCTGGGCTGTGGGGCTGGCGTGGCTGGCGGGGGCCGTGGCCGTGGGCCTGCTGGCCTTCCGCAAAAAGGAAATCAAGTAGGGGGCGGCGGCATGAGGCGCTATCTGGCCGCCGAGTGGGGCCGCACCGCGGCCCGGCCCCAGTTTCGGATCGCCCTGGCCATCCTGACGGCGCTGGCCGCCCTCCTGGCCCTGGCCTTCTGCTGGACGGGGCGGGAGGGGGTGTTCCAGGGATCCTTCGGGGACTGCATGGCCCTGCTGGTCCCCTTCTTCACCGCGGGGCTCTACCTGGCCGTGGTGGCGGCCGACACGGTCTTTTCCGAGCAGTACAAGCACCACACCCTGAAAAACGAGGTGGCCTGCGGCATCCCCCGCGTGCGCATCTACCTGGGCAAGCTGGTCACCGCCGCCGGGGCGGGGCTGCTGGCGGCCTTTCTCGCCCTGCTGACCTATACCGCGTTGTGCAGGCTGCTCATCCCCATGGAGGCGGGGGACTGGCCGGCCATTCAGACCTTCCTGTTCCGGCTGCTGGGGGCCCTCCCCCTGTGGCTGGGGGCCCTGGCCCTCACCATGGCGGCCATGTTTACCTTTGCCCACACCCTCCCCATGCTGGCGGTGGTGTTCGGGTGCCTGATGGCCCTGGGCCCCACCCTCCGGGGGATGGCCCGGCTGGGGGCCGGCCCCCTGGCGGCGGGGGCGGACCTGCTCTGGCGCCTCACCCTCTCCGCCCCCATGGACGCCGGGGCCGCGGCCCTGTGGGACCCGGCCTGGCTGGGCTGGTGCTGGGGGGTGGGCCTGCTGTGGGCGGCGGGCAGCACCCTGACCGGCCTGCTCCTGTTCGCCCGGAGGGACATTTCGTAAGAGAGAAGGGGAGACCGTGCTCAACTATATCAAGGCGGAGCTGTGGAAGGTCTCCCGGCGGCGGGGGCTCTATGTCCTGCTGGCCCTTCTGGCGGCCTGCGCCGCCCTGTTCACCGCGCTGTACAGCCAGCAGGACTTCGCCTACCTGGCCCAGGCGGTGTCCACCACCATGGTGGTGGGCTTCCTGGCCGCCCCTTTGCTGGTGCAGCTGGTGGACGGCGGCGGGGCGGACACCCTGAAAAACGAGCTCTCCTTCGGCCTGAGCCGGGGGCGGGTCTACTGGGGCAAGCTGTGGGCCGCCCTGCTGCTGGGGGCGGGCTTCTGCCTGGTGCTGGTGGGCGGGAGCCTGCTGGCGGGCTGGCTCTTCATGCCCCATGGCGGGGCGGGGGAGGCGGGGGCCGGCCTGGAGCTGGTGGGCTTCTGCCTGGCCGGGGCCCTGCCCGTGTGGTGCGGCCTGTTCACCGCGTGCCACACCCTGGCCCTGCTGGTGCGCAGCACCGCCACCTGGGTGGCGGGCTATTACCTGACCTTCTTCATCGGCCAGCCCCTTCTGGTGTTCCTGGCCATGCTGCTCTTCGGCATGTACGAGGCCACGGCGGGCTTCAGCCTGTTCACCGCCGCCCTCATGCCCTACTCCCTGCTGATGCCCGCCGTACTGACCGACTGGCAGACCGGCCAGTACCAGCTGTGGTGCTGGGGGGTGGGCCTGGGCTGGGTGGCCCTGGGGGCGGGCGCCGGCCTGATCCTGTTCCGGCGGAAGGACGTGCGGTAGGCGGCCCCGCTCATACAAAACAAATGGTTGGAGGTGTCCCCATGCTTGTCCTCCTCATCGCCCTTCTGGCCCTGGCCGTATTCGGCCTGGGCTTTTGGGCGTGGGCCCAGAACCGCTCCCTGCGCTCGGCAGCCAGGCAGCTGCGGGACCAGGAGACCTCCGGCAGCACGGCCCGCCTGCGCCTGGCGATGCCCAACCGGGCGGCGGAGGACCTGCTGGAGGAGGTGGACCGCCTGCGGCAGGCCCGCCAGGCCGACCAGACCCGCTGGCGGGAGCAGGAGCAGTCCATCCGCCGGCAGATCGCCAACATCTCCCACGACCTGCGCACCCCCCTGACCTCCATCCTGGGCTACCTCCAGCTGCTGGAGGACCCGGACCTGCCGGAGGCGGAGCGCCGGGAGTACCTGGCGGTGGTGGAGAGCCGGGCCAGGGCCCTTCAGAGCCTCATCACCAGCTTCTACGACCTGTCCCGGCTGGAGGGGGGCGAATACCCCCTGAAGCGGGAGCCGGTGGACCTCCACGCCGCCCTGTCCGGCCTTCTGGCCTCCTTTTACAATGACTTCACCGACGGCGGCTTTGACGTGGACGTGGACCTGGCCGACGGCCTGCCGCCGGTGTGGGCGGACCAGGGGGCGGTGCTGCGCATTTTCACCAACCTGCTGCGCAACGCTCTGGACCACGGCGGGGAGAAACTGGAGGTCCGGCTCTTCCGGGAGGGGGAGCGGGTGGTGAGCCTGTTCGCCAACCAGACCGATCAGCTGACGGACGAGGACCTGCCCCATGTATTCGACCGCTTTTTCACCTCCGACAAGATGCGCACCGGCCACAACACCGGCCTGGGGCTGGCCATCGTCAAGGCCCTGGCCGAGCGCATGGGCTGCCGCCTCCAGGCGGGTCTGGCCGGCGGATGGTTCACCCTGCGGGTGGAGTGGGAGGCCGCTCGGAGATAAGTAAACTCTATCGTATCATCAAGTGAACTTATGAGTAGAGCAGCCTTGACAAATCTCAGAAAAACTGCTATCGTTTTTTGCGAAGCGGCCTGTTCTCATTGGGAGAGCGGCCCAAAAATGCGTCGGGAAACAGCGCGGACGCAGATGCGAAGAGGGGGAGGACATGGTTAAGATCGTACGGAAGCGGGAGCTGAATGCGACGGTGACGCTGCTGGAAGTGGAGGCGCCGCTGATCGCGCGGAAGGCGAAGGCGGGGCAGTTCATCATCCTGCGGGTGGACGAGTATGGGGAGCGGATGCCGCTGACCATCGCGGATACGGACCCGGTCAGGGGGACGGTGACCATCATCTTCCAGAAGGTGGGCCTGACCACCGAGCTGCTGGGAGATCTGAAAGAAGGGGAGAGCATCCGGGACTTCGTGGGTCCCCTGGGCCTTCCCACCGAGCTGCCCGAAGGGACCAAGCGGGTGTGCGTGGTGGGGGGCGGCGTGGGCTGCGCCATCGCCTATCCCCAGGCCAAGAGCTGCCACGCGGCGGGGCTGTCGGTGGACGTGATCGCCGGGTTCCGCTCCAAGGACATCGTGATCCTGGAGGAGGAGTTCAAGGCCTGCTGCGATAACCTGTACATCACTACCGACGACGGCAGCTACATGGAAAAGGGCTTCGTCACCGACAAGCTCAAGGCCCTCATCGAGGCGGGCAACCAGTACGACGTGGTGATCGCCATCGGGCCGGTGCCCATGATGAAGTTCGTGTGCAAGACCACGGAACCCTACGGCATCAAGACCATCGTGAGCCTGAACCCCATCATGATCGACGGCACGGGCATGTGCGGCGGCTGCCGGGTAACGGTGGGGGGCAAGATGAAGTTCGCCTGCGTGGACGGGCCGGACTTTGACGGCCATCAGGTGGACTTTGACGAGCTGATGAGCCGCAACGCGGTATACAAAAGCGAGGAAGCGGAAGAAGAGAAGCGCCACGCCTGCCGGATGGAGCAGCTGGCGGAAGAGCTGATCCACTGAGGGGGTGCTGGAAGATGGCGAATATGAGTATGACCAAGGTGCCGGTGCCCGAGCAGGACCCCCAGGTCCGCAACCACAACTTTGAGGAGGTATGTCTGGGCTACACGGCGGAGCAGGCCGTGGAGGAGGCCGGCCGGTGCCTGCACTGCAAGAACAAGCCCTGCGTGGCGGGCTGCCCGGTGAACATCCGCATCCCGGAGTTCATCGAGAAGGTGGCGGCGGGGGATTTTGCCGCGGCCTATGAGGTGATTTCGGACACCAACGCCCTGCCCGGCGTCAGCGGCCGGGTGTGCCCCCAGGAGACCCAGTGCGAGATGCACTGCGTCCGGGGCATCAAGGGGGAGCCGGTGGCCATCGGGCGGCTGGAGCGGTTCGTGGCCGACTGGTACCGGGAGCACGTCAACGAGATGCCCGCCAAGCCGGCGAGCAACGGCATCAAGGTTGCGGTGGTGGGCTCCGGCCCCGCGGGGCTGACCTGCGCCAGCGACCTGGCCAAAAAGGGCTATCAGGTGACTATCTTCGAGGCCTTCCATACCGCCGGCGGCGTGCTGGTATACGGCATCCCGGAGTTCCGCCTGCCCAAGGCCATCGTGGCCAACGAGGTGGGCAAGCTCACCGCCATGGGGGTGGACCTGGAGACCGACATGGTGGTGGGCAAGACCTACACCATCGACGAGATGTTCGCCGACGGGTACGAGGCGGTGTTCGTGGGCTCCGGCGCGGGCCTGCCCATGTTCATGGGCATCCCGGGGGAGACCCTGGCGGGGGTGTACTCAGCCAACGAGTACCTGACCCGTATCAATCTGATGAAGGCCTACCTGAACAGCTACGACACCCCCATCAAGAAGATCAAGCGGGCCGCCATCGTGGGCGGCGGCAACGTGGCCATGGACGCGGCCCGGTGCGCCAAGCGCATGGGGGCCGAGCATGTGTACGTGGTGTACCGCCGCAGCGAGGCGGAGATGCCCGCCCGGCGGGAGGAGATCCACCACGCCAAGGAGGAGGGCATCGAGTTCCTCTTCCTCAACAACCCGACGAAGATCCTGGGGGACGAGAAGGGCCGCGTGCGGGGCATGGAGTGCATCAAAATGGAGCTGGGCGAGCCGGACGACAGCGGCCGCCGCCGTCCCGTGGAGGTGCCCGGCAGCGAGTTTGAGCTGGATGTGGACGCGGTGATCATGTCCCTGGGCACCAGCCCCAACCCGCTGATCCGCTCCACCACCCCCGGCCTGGACGCCAACCGCAAGGGGTGCCTGGTGGCCGACGAGGAGACCATGGCCACCACCCGGGAGGGCGTATACGCCGGCGGCGACGCCGTCACCGGCGCCGCCACCGTCATCCTGGCCATGGGCGCCGGCAAGAAGGCCGCCGAGGCTATGGACAAGTACCTGCAGGAAAAGCACAAATAAGGCATGCAGCCAAAAACTTTGCGCTGCCCGCATACCGGGCAGCGCAAAGCCGTATCGCGCCTTCTGCCGCAAACACGATTTCTCAGATCCCGGGCGACTAAAACCAGTCGCCCGGGATCTTTTTTGGCCGGATCATGTTCGGCTGCCGCCTGCAAAAAGCGCCGGACTCAGGCTGTGCCAGGGGCTGGAAATGGGTGAAAACCGCACCTGTAGGCGGGGATTTTATGGCGTGTGAGAAAGGGGACGGGCGGGCAGAGGACAGTTTTGTCAAAAACGCCCATTGACAACTGTTAGCAAGGAAACTAAAATAGGTCGTACGCAAAAGGGGGTGAAAAGCCATGCGGCGGGAACGCCATATCGGCTATGAGATCAAGGCCCTGTCCAACCTGATGCGCCGGAAGGTGTGGGAGCAGAGCGGCATGCCGGAGTGCGACGAGTTCACCGAGATGCAGGGGATGCTGCTGGGCTTTCTGTGCCGCAACCGGGATCAGGAGATCTTCCAGAAGACCCTGGAGGAGGTGTTCTCCATCCGGCGCTCCACCGCGTCCCGTCTACTCAAGCAGATGGAGGCGGAGGGGCTCATCCTGCGCCTGCCGGTGAGCCGGGACGCCCGGCTCAAACGGGTGACGGTCACCCCCAAGGCGGAGGCGCTCAACCAGCAGGCGGCGGCGCGCATTCAGGGGATGGAGGCCATGCTGACCCAGGGCGTGAGCCAGGAGGAGCTGGACCAGTTCCTGGCTACTCTGGAGAAGCTCAAGGCGAACCTTTCACCGGCCCGGGCCCCCTGCGAGGGGCACAGCGCCCGTGGAAGCACAGAGGTTGTGCGGCGCTAACAGTTAGAAAGCGAACTTATCCCAGTATACCCAAGGAGGGGACCCTATGAAGAAAAAGCGCAGCATAGCAGGCTGCATCAAGGAGTTCTGGCCGGCCACCATCCTGACGCCCGTTTTCGTCATCGGCGAGGTGGTCTTCGACGTGCTGATCCCCACCATGACCGGCAAGCTGCTGGACGAGGGCGTGGAGGCGGGCAGCATGCACCATATCGCCCTCTACGGCCTGACGGTGGTCGCCATGGCCCTGGTGGCGCTGCTGCTGGGCGCCCTGTCCGGCCGCTTCACGGCCAAGGCGTCCACTGGCCTGTCCCGCAACCTGCGCCGGGAGATGTACCGCAATGTGCAGAACTTTTCCTTTTCCAATATTGACAAGTATTCCACCGGCGGTATCATCACCCGCCTGACCACCGACGTGACCAACGTGCAGATGGCCTTTATGATGATCATCCGCATTGCGGTGCGCTGCCCCATCATGCTCATCTGCGCCTGGGTGATGACCTTTCGCATCAATCCCCAGCTGGCCCTCGTGTTCCTGATCGTGATCCCTGTGCTGGCGGTGGGGCTGCTGTTCATCATGACCCGGGCCCACCCCATTTTTGAAAAGGTGTTCAAGAAGTACGACTGGATGAACAACGTGGTCCAGGAGAACCTGCTGGGCATCCGGGTGGTGAAGTCCTTCGTTCGGGAGGAGCACGAGAAAGAAAAATTCGGCAAGGTCTCCAAGGAGATCTATCTGGACTTCTCCAAGGCGGAGAAGCTGCTGGCCTTCAACGCGCCCCTGATGCAGCTGTGCGTGGCGGCCTGCATCCTCACGGTGTCCTGGCTGGGCGCCCACCTGATCGTGGGCGGCTCCATGACCACCGGGCAGCTCACCAGCATGTTCAGCTATATCATGATGATCCTGATGAACCTGATGATGCTGTCCATGGTGGTGGTCATGATCGTCATTGCCCGCGCCTCTGCCGAGCGGATCACTGAGCTGCTCAATGAGGAGAGCGACCTGCGCAACGGCCCTGACCCCATCGAGGAGGTCAAGGACGGCTCTGTGGTCTTTGAGAACGTCAGCTTCAGCTACGCCAAGGACCCGGCCAAGGAGTGCCTGAAGGACGTGGACCTGACCATCAAATCCGGCGAGACCGTGGGCATCCTGGGCGGCACCGGCACCTCCAAGACCACCCTGGTCCAGCTCATCCCCCGGCTGTACGACGCCACCGAGGGCCGCGTGCTGGTGGGCGGCGTGGACGTGCGGGACTACGACATGGAGGCCCTGCGGGAGCAGGTGGCCATGGTGCTCCAGAAAAACGTGCTCTTCTCCGGCACCATCAAGGAGAACCTGCGCTGGGGCAACAAGGAAGCCACCGACGAGGAGATGATCCACGCCTGCCAGCTGGCCCAGGCCGACTCCTTCATCCAGGAGTTCCCCGACAAGTACGACACCTATATCGAGCAGGGCGGCACCAACGTCTCCGGCGGGCAGAAGCAGCGGCTGTGTATCGCCCGGGCCCTGCTGAAAAAGCCCAAGATCCTCATCCTGGACGACTCCACCTCCGCCGTGGACACCAAGACCGACGCCCTCATCCGCAAGGCCTTCCGGGAGGAGATCCCCGACACCACCAAGTTCATCATCGCCCAGCGCATCTCCTCCATCGAGGACGCCGACAAGATCCTGGTGATGGACGGCGGCAGGATCGCGGCCATGGGCACCCATGCGGAGCTGCTCCAGACCTGCGATATCTACAAGGAGATCTACGAGTCCCAGACGAAAGGAGGCGGCGGCGATGAATAAAAGACCTCCCGTGAACCGCAAGCGGGTGGTGGGCCGCCTGCTGAGCTACGTGGGCCGGGGCTACCTGGCGCTCTTTGTGGTGGTCATCCTGTGCATCCTGGTCAGCGCGGTGGCCTCCGTGTCCGGCTCCCTGTTCCTGGGCAACCTGATCGACAACTACATCGCGCCCCTGCTGACCATGGAGGACCCCGACTTCAGCGGCCTGGCCCGGGTCATCCTCATGATGGCCTGCCTGTACCTTGTGGGCGCCCTGTGCGCCTTTGCCTACAACCGCCTCATGGTCACCATCTCCCAGGGCGTGCAGAAGCGCATCCGGGACGACCTGTTCGGCCACATGCAGACCCTGCCCATCAAGTATTTCGACACCCACGCCCACGGCGACGTGATGAGCGTCTACTCCAACGACGTGGACACCCTGCGCCAGATGCTCTCCCAGAGCATCCCCCAGGTCATCAACTCCGCCATGATGATCCTGGTGACCTTTGTGAGTATGCTGGCCACCAACCTGCTCCTCACCGGGGTAGTCATCGTGTGTATCTTCTTCATGCTGCTGGTGACCCGCTTCCTGGCCGGGCGCAGCGGCCGCTACTTCGTCCAGCAGCAGGTGAAGCTGGGCGACCTGAACGGCTATATCGAGGAGATGATCAACGGCCAGAAGGTGGTCAAGGTCTTCTGCCACGAGGAGGAGGCCCAGGCGGGCTTTGACAGGGTGAACGACGCCCTGTGCCAGAGCGCCGACAAGGCCAACAAGTACGCCAACATCCTCATGCCCATCCTCATGAACATCGGCAACGTCCAGTACGTGATCGTGGCCATGGCCGGCGGAGCCCTGGCCCTGGGCGGCATCGACGCGGGCATCACCCTTGGCACCATCGCCACCTTCCTCCAGCTCTCCAAGAGCTTTTCCAACCCCATCAGCCAGATCTCCCAGCAGTTCAACTCTGTGGTCATGGCCCTGGCCGGCGCCCAGCGGATCTTTGATCTGATGGATGAGCCCGCCGAGGAGGACCACGGCGTGGTCACCCTGGTGAACGTGTCCTACGACAGGGAGGGCCGCCAGCTGGAGGAGAGCGACAAGCGCACCAACCTCTGGGCCTGGAAGGTCCCCCACAGCCCCGAGGCCGTGATGGTCCCCGTGGAGACGGGGGAGGACGGCGCCGTCACCGAGCTGAAGGCCCCCGGGGAGGACACCGCCTGGGCCTGGAAGTACCCGGAGACAAAAGAGGGCGTTACCTACCGCCTGATCCAGGGCCCCGTACGCAATGTGGAGGGGGAGGACTACTACCTGGTGAAGCTCTCCGGCGACGTGCGCTTTGACCACGTGGACTTTGCCTACGAGGAGGGCAAGACCATCCTCCACGACATCACCCTCTTCGCCAAGCCCGGCCAGAAGCTGGCCTTCGTGGGGGCCACCGGCGCGGGCAAGACCACCATCACCAACCTCATCAACCGCTTCTACGACATTGCCGACGGCAAGATCCGCTACGACGGCATCTCCATCAACAACATCAAAAAGCCCGACCTGCGGCGGAGCCTGGGCATCGTCCTCCAGGACACCAACCTCTTCACCGGCACCGTCCGAGAGAACATCCGCTACGGCAACCTGGACGCCACCGACGAGGAGGTGGAGGCCGCCG
>DHCMC07803__coassemble_909_pt1 | contig 22351 bp, 21 predicted proteins | sample DHCMC07803__metabat2_high_PE_053 | metagenome-assembled genome bin DHCMC07803 | reverse complement strand
CCATGAAACTGACCTTTTTCGGCGCGGCCCATGCCGTCACCGGCAGCTGCCACTGCGTGGAGTGCGGGGGCAAAAAGGTGCTGGTGGACTGCGGGCTCCAGCAGGGGCGGGACGAGCGGGACGGGCAGGCCCTGGACTTCTTCCCCGGCGATATGGAGGCGGTGGTGGTGACCCACGCCCACATCGACCACTCCGGCCGCATCCCCCTGCTGGTGAAGCAGGGCTTCGCCGGCAACATCTACTGCACCCGCCTGACGGGCCAGCTGCTGAGCATCATGCTGCGGGACTCCGCCCACATCCAGGAGAGCGACGCTCAGTGGCAGAACCAGAAAGGCAGGCGGGCCGGCGACGACCCGGTGGAACCCCTCTACACCGTGGCGGACGCGGAGGAGGCCGTCAGGCACATCGTCACCTGCGAGTACGGCACCACCCTGCAGATCGCCGACGGGGTCAAGATCCGCTTCGTGGACGCGGGGCATCTGCTGGGCTCGGCCAGCGTGGAGATGTGGCTCGCCGAGGGGGGCGAAGCGCGGAAGATCGTCTTCTCCGGGGACATCGGCAACCGGGACCAGCCCATCATCCGGGACCCCCAGTACATCAAGGAGGCCGACTACGTCCTCACCGAGAGCACCTATGGCGACCGGCTCCACGACATGGACGAGCAGCCGGACTACGCCGCCGACCTGGCCGCCATCATTGACGAGACCCTGGGCAAGGGGGGCAACGTGATCATCCCCTCCTTCGCCGTGGGCCGCACCCAGGAGCTTTTGTACTTCATCCGCGAGATCAAGGAGCAGGGCCTGGTGAAGAGCGTGCCCGGCTTTACCGTGGTAGTGGACTCCCCCCTGGCCGGGGAGGCCACCCGGATCTTCTCCGGGGATCTGCACGGCTACCTGGACGAGGAGGCCATCGCCGCCCTCAAGGGGGGCGCCCTGTTCCAGTTCCCCGGCCTGACCATCACCGAGAGCAGCGAGGAATCCAAGGCCCTCAACGCCGACAAGACCCCCAAGGTCATTATCTCCGCCTCCGGCATGTGCGACGCCGGGCGTATCCGCCACCACCTCAAGCACAACCTGTGGCGGCCGGAATGCGCCGTGGTGTTCGTGGGCTTCCAGGCGGAGGGATCCCTGGGCCGCCGGCTTCTGAACGGGGTGTCCGCCGTAAAGCTGTTCGGGGAGGAGATCGCCGTCCGGGCCAAGATCGTCAACTTCCACGGCCTGAGCTCCCACGCCGACCGGGACGGGCTGCTGCGGTGGATCGACGCCTACGACCCCAAGCCCAGGCAGGTCTTTGTGGTCCACGGGGACGCGGAGGTCACGGAGGTCTACGCCAATACCCTCCAGGAGCGGGGCCTGCCCGCCCACGCCCCCAACTATGAGGAGGTCTACGACCTGCTGGCCAATCGGATGCTCTCCCCCGGCCTGCCGCCGGAGGAGCGGAAGGCCGCTTCCCCCGCCGCCGGCTCCCCGGCCTACCAGCGGCTGGAGGAGGTGGGCAAAAAGCTCATGGAGGTCATCGCCCACAACAAGGGCGGCACCAACAAGGACCTGGGCAAATTTGCCGACCAGCTGCGGGCCCTTATCGAAAAGTGGGACAGATAACGGAAAAACATACGCCAGCGCCCCGGAGCCTCCGGCTCCGGGGCGCTGCTTTCCCTCCGGCCTGGACCCGTGGCCCGGCGCGCCTCCTTGCGCCCGCATTTGTTAAAAAATCCACAATATTCTTCGGTTTTCTCCACATAGTTTGTCAAAAAAATATCATATGGATTTCCAAGGGTTTCCCCATTGACATTTTCAGATCCCGTGCTATACTAATACTGAACCGACCAGTATATTTATACTTACTGGTTTAAACAGCTTGGATGCTGACAAATCTGAAAGGGAGTGTCTTCATGGAAAAGCTTTTACAGGAACAGTACGGTCTGTACATCAACGGCAAGTGGGTCCCTGCCAGTGACGGCGCCACCTTTACCGCCCGCTGCCCCGCCACGGGGGCTGACCTGGCAGTCTGCGCCCAGGCCACCAAAGCTGATGTGGATACGGCGGTGGACGCCGCATGGGCCGCCTTCAAGACCTGGAAAAACACCACCATCAATGAGCGGGCCGCCATTCTGAACAAGGTAGCCGACATCATTGAGCAGAATGCCGAGCATCTGGCCACGGTGGAGTCCATGGACAACGGCAAGCCCATCCGGGAGACCATGGCCATTGACATTCCTTACTCTGTGCGCCACTTCCGTTATTTCGCCGGCTGCATCATGGCGGAGGAAGGCTCCGCCTCCATGCTGGACAACAATACCCTGAGCCTCATCCTCCGGGAGCCCATCGGCGTGGTGGGCCAGATCGTGCCCTGGAACTTCCCCTTCCTCATGGCCGCCTGGAAGCTGGCCCCCGTGCTGGCCGCCGGCTGCTGCACCGTGTTCAAGCCCTCCAGCGACACCTCCCTGTCCGTGCTGGAGCTGGCCCGCCTGACCCAGGACGTGATCCCCGCCGGCGTGTTCAACGTCATCACCGGCTCCGGCTCCAAGGCCGGCCAGTACATGCTGGACCACCCCGGCTTCCGCAAGCTGGCCTTCACCGGCTCCACCGAGGTGGGCCTGAACGTGGCCCGGGCCGCCGCCGACAAGCTGATCCCCTCCACCCTGGAGCTGGGCGGCAAGAGCGCCAACATCTTCTTCGACGACTGCAAGTGGGACATGGCCATGGACGGCGTCCAGCTGGGCATCCTGTTCAACCAGGGCCAGGTGTGCTGCGCCGGCTCCCGCGTGTTCGTGCAGGACACCATTTATGACAAGTTCATCGAAGAGGCCGCCAAGCGCTTCAACGCCGTGAAGGTGGGCCTGCCCCTGGACCCGGAGACCCAGATGGGCTCCCAGATCAACGAGCACCAGGTGAAGAAGATCCTGGAGTACATCGAGATCGGCAAACAGGAGGGCGCCAGGGTGGCCTGCGGCGGCGAGCGCGCCACCGAGGGCGAACTGGCAAAGGGCTGCTTCATGAAGCCCACCCTGCTGGTGGACGTGAACAACAAGATGCGGGTGGCTCAGGAGGAGATCTTCGGGCCGGTGGCCTGCGTCATCAAGTTCCACGACGAGGAAGAGGTCATCGACATGGCCAACGACAGCGTCTACGGCCTGGGCGGCGCCGTGTGGACCCGGGACATCAACCGGGCCATCCGGGTGTCCCGCGGCATCGAGACCGGCCGCATGTGGGTGAACACCTACAATGCCATCCCCGAGGGCGCCCCCTTCGGCGGCTACAAGGAGAGCGGCATCGGCCGGGAGACCCACAAGGTCATCCTGGAGCACTACACCCAGATGAAGAACATCATGATCAACCTGTCCGAGGCCCCCTCCGGGTTCTACCCCGAGAAGTAAGCCGGGCAGCGCGCAGGGCCCTGGCAACGGCCGGGTCCGCACAGGCAGACAAAAAAGGGCTTGCAGGCCGCAAAATTGCGGGCTGCAAGCCCTTTTGTTATTTATGGTACGATGAAAACCGGCCCCGCGCGGCTATTTGGGGGGCGGGGCAGGCCGTCACGCCAGCTGCTTCCACAGGCAGTAGACCACGTCGGCCCGGGGGCAGCTGCCCTTGGCGGAGAAGGTCAGGCCGTCCGTCAGGCCGTTCTCCGCCGCCCAGTCCACCGCCGCCGCGGACCAGTCCCCGCCAGACGCGGAGCCCCCGGCGGCCCGGCAGAGCATGGCCAGGATCTGGTCATAGGTCAGGGTCCCGTACAGGCTGAACTGACGGTTCCCGACGCCGCCGACGATGCCCTGTTCATACGCCCACAGCACCGCGTCGTAGTAGTACGCGCCGGAATCCGTCACATCGGCAAAGGGGGAGGCTGCAGACGCCGGCCGGGGCGAACCGGCGGCGCGCCACAGAAAGGTCACCGCCTCCGCCCGCGTTACGGTCCTGTCCGGGGAGAAGGTGTCGGCGGAGGTGCCGCCGGTGACACCGCGCTCCTTGGCCCAGACCACCGCGTCGGCGTAGTAGTCGCCCTCATAAACATCACGGAATCCGGCAACGGTAGAAACCGAAGGCATCACAGCATTAGCAGGCAAGGCTACTTGGTCCAAAGGGCCGCGCAACGGGACAGTCTGAATGGCCCGGCCACCATCTGTCTCGTTTCCAATCCACCCGTTACCCAGGTTGTCACCACCATTTGTGCCCCACATCCACAGCGATCCGTCCGTCTTAATGGCAGCGGTAGTATACAGCCCACATGCTACCACAGCTACATCGTCCATCACCTTCACCGGGGCGGAAACGGCAGTCATAGTGCCGTTTCCCAGCTGGCCGAAATTGTTGTTTCCCCACATCCACAGCGATCCATCCGCCTTAATGGCGGCAGTATAGTCATAGCCGCAGCTGACCGCCGCAACGCCATCCATTACCTTACCAGGAGTATGGCGCGCCGACAACTGCACCGGGCCCTGCCCCAGTTGTCCAAATTCGTTGTTGCCCCATGTCCACAGGGAGCCATCCGTCTTGATAACCGCCATATGGTACTGGCCCGCTGCGACCGAGGCCACATTTTCCATCAGGTCCTTCGGCCCCAGCGCATATCCATGTACCACTCGTCGGTCATATGGGCACTCGCGCTTCCCCATACCCAGAGCGTACCACTCGGGTCAATCGCGGCGGTTGCCCCAAGGTCGGCAAAAAATGTGGTATTGGACCCCACCGTTCCCACATCATAGGCCGCCGCTGGCAGAGCCAGCCCTAGGCAGAGCGCCAGCGCCAGGGCCAGAGACCGAAGCTTTTACATCGTACTCCCCTCCTGCAAATTTTGATCGGATCCGAAACGATTCGTCCCGCAAGCTGATTTTAGCACGCAGATCCCGTGTACGCAAGCATAATTTGTGAGGTAATGCCCAACATACTTTTGGCGCGTGTTCCGCTAGTATTTTGTTCGGTGATAACTCACATGAAAAAGCAGCTGCAGCCCCTCAGTTTTGACGGGAACATTTATGACACCATCCGCCGCAACATCAGAAAATACCGAAAGGAAAAGGGCCTGACCGCAGCGGAGCTGGCGGAGCTGATCGACCGCTCCCACGACTTCGTCCGGCAGATCGAGAGCGAAAAGGTGGGGTACAATTTTTCCGTGGAGACCTTTTACCGCATCTCGGCGGCGCTGGGCGTCAGCATGGATACGCTGGCGGGGAAACCGAAACAGGGCGACCCAAAAAGGACCGGCTGACAAGCGCATGCTTGCCAGCCGGTCCTTTGCCGCAATATTCAAACGGTCCGCCTGTCACAGGCCGCGCAGGGCCTCCTCCGCGGCCGCCAGGGTGGCGTCCAGCTCCGCCCGGGTGTGGGCCCCGGAGACGAACATGGCCTCGAACTGGGCGGGGGCCAGGGACACGCCGCCCTCCAGCATCCCCCGGAAGTAGCGGGCGTAGCGCTCCACGTCGCTGCCCTTGGCGTCCACAAAGCGGGTGACCGCCGTGGGGGTGAAGAAGGGGGCCAGCAGGCTCCCCACCTGGTTCACCGCCACGGGCACCCCGGCCTTTTCCGCCGCCGCCCGCAGGCCGGAGGCCAGATACTCACCCTTGGCGGCGATATCGGTATACACCTCCGGGTGCTCCTTCAGGTAAGTAAGCTGGGCCAGGCCGGCGGCCATGGCCACCGGGTTGCCGGAGAGGGTGCCCGCCTGGTACACCGGGCCGCGGGGGGCCACCTGCTCCATCAGCGCCCGGCTGCCGCAGTAGGCCCCCACGGGCATGCCGCCGCCGATGATCTTGCCGAAGGTGACCAGGTCGGCCCTCACGCCGTAATAGGCCTGGGCGCCCCCCAGGGCAAGGCGGAAGCCGGTGATGACCTCGTCGAAGATGAGCAGGGCGCCGTATTTATCGCACAGGGCCCGCAGACCCTCCAGGAAGCCGGGGGCAGGGCCCACCACCCCCATGTTGGCGGCCACCGGCTCCACGATGATGCAGGCCACCTGGCCGGGCCAGGCGTTGAGTAACTCCTCCACGGAGGCGAGATCGTTGAACTGGGCGGTGAGGGTGTGCTTGACGATGTCCTCCGGCACGCCGGCGGAACTGGGGTGCCCCCCCGCCAGGGCGGAAGAGCCGGCGTTCACCAGCAGGCAGTCGGAGTGGCCGTGGTAGCAGCCCTCAAATTTGATGATCTTGTCCCGGCCGGTGGCGCCCCGGGCCAGCCGCACGGCGGACATGACGGCCTCGGTGCCCGAGTTGACCATGCGCACCATCTCGATATTGGGCACCAGCTCCACCATCAGCTGGGCGATCTCCACCTCCCGGCGGGTGGGGGCGCCGAAGGACAGGCCGTCTTTCACGGCCTTCTCCACCGCCTCCCGGATGACGGGGTGGTTGTGGCCCAGGATCATGGGGCCCCAGGAACAGACGTAGTCGATGTAGCGTTTCCCGTCCTCGTCCCAGATGAAGGGGCCGTCGGCTTTTGTGATGAAGCGGGGGGCCATGCCCACCGCCCGGTAGGCCCGCACCGGGGAGTTGACCCCGCCGGGCAGGACCTTCACCGCCTGCTCAAAGAGTTCTTCCGAGCGTCCCATCAGCCGATATCCCCCTTCTGAATAGCCTGCGCCAGTTCCTTGGCGTAATAGGTGATGAGCATGTTGGCCCCCGCCCGGAACACACTGAGGGCCGCCTCGCACATGACGCGGTACTCGTCGATGAGCCCCGCGGCGGCGGCCGCCTTGATCATGGCGTACTCCCCGGACACCGAGTAGGCGCACAGCGGCAGGTCGAAGGTATCGGCGCACTCCCGGATCACGTCCAGGTAGGAGAGGGCGGGCTTGACCATGAGGATGTCGGCCCCCTCCTCCACGTCCAGGGCGCACTCCTTCAGGGCCTCCTTGCGGTTGTGGGGGTCCATCTGGTAACCCCGCCGGTCCCCGAAGGAGGGGGCGGATCCGGCGGCGGCACGGAAGGGACCGTAGAAGGCGGAGGCGTACTTGGCCGAGTAGGCCATGATGGGGGTGGTCTCATAGCCGTGCCTGTCCAGTTCGGCCCGGATGGCGGCCACCCGGCCGTCCATCATGTCGGAGGGGGCCGCCATGTCCGCCCCGGCCTGAACATGGCTGAGGGCGGTCTTGGCCAGCACCTCCAGGGTCTGGTCGTTGTCCACCTCGTGGCCGTTGAGGATGCCGCAGTGGCCGTGGTCGGTGTACTCGCACATGCACACGTCGGTGATGACGTAAAAGTCGGGATATTTGGCCTTAATGGCCCGGATGGCCTGCTGCACCACGCCCGTCTCCGCCCAGGCGGAGGAGCCTACGGCGTCCTTCTCCTTCGGCAGGCCGAAGAGGATACAGTGGTTCACCCGGTTGGCCAGGCACTCCTCCACCGCCTGACACACCGCGTCCACGCCATAGTGGTTCTGCCCTGGCAGGGACTCGATGGGCCGGACGCCGGAGAGGGTCTCGTCCACGAAAATGGGGTAGATCAGGCTGTCGGGGGACATGCGGGTCTCCCGGCACAGGCGGCGCACCGCGTCGCTCCCCCGCAGCCGGCGGGGACGGTGAGTCAAATCCATAGAAACGCTTCCTTTCTTCTGAGACGCGGCGGGGGCAAGCCCCCGCCCTACATTCTAATGGAGGTTCCTCGGCCCCACGTCTCGGACTGTCTGTCCATGAAAACCGGGAGTAGGGCAGGGGCTTGCCCCCGCCGTTTTCGGATTCACAGGGCCGCAATCAATTCCACCAGCGCGTCCATGGTGGCCTCGCGGGCCACCCGCACCGGGATGCCGTGTTTTTCGGCCTCTGCCGCCGTCTGCGCCCCGATGCAGGCCCCCACGACCCGGGAGAAGTCCGCGTCCTCCCCCACGGAGGAGACAAAGCCCTTCACGGTGGAGGCAGAGGTGAAGGTGACCAGGGTCACGCCCTCCCCCTCCACCAGCTCCCGCAGCTCCCGGGAGCGGGGGTTTTCATACACCGTGCGGTAGGTGGCCACGTCGTCAAAGCCAATGTTACGCTTTGCCAGCGCTTCTGTCAAGGCGGGGGAGCCCTCCTGGGCCCGGAGGATGAGCACCCGGCCCGCGGCGGGCAGGTCCGCCCCCAGGTGGTATGCGTCGTACACCGCCGGCACGTAGTCGGCCCGCAGGCCGTGGGCGGCCAGGGCCCTGGCCGTGCCGGGGCCGATGGCGGCCAGCTTGAGGCCCCCCAGGGCCCGGGCGTCTTTCCCCTTTGCCTCCAGCCAGCGCCACAGGGCGTCCACCCCGGCGGGGCTGGTGAGGGCCAGCCATTCATAGTCCCCCAGCCGCTCCATGGCATCGTCCAGGCCGGGGCAGGGGTCCAGGGGCCGGGTGGCGATGCAGGGGTACTCCCACACATCCGCCCCCAGTTCCCGCAGCCGGGCGGCCAGGGTACCGATGCGCTCCTTGGGACGGGTGACCACCACATGCCTGCCCTTCAGGGGCAGCTTGTCGAACCAGTCGAACTGCTCCGCCAGGGCACACACGCCCCCCACCACGATGACGGCGGGGCTTTCCACCTTTGCCGCTTCCGCCGCCTCCGGCAGGGCCGCCAGGGCGGCGGAAATGCGCCGCTGGGCGGGAGTGGTGCCCCGCTCCACCACGGCGGCGGGGGTGGCCGGGTCCATGCCCGCCCCCAGCAGGCCGCCGACGATGGCCCTCAGGGCTGACACCCCCATGAGAAACACCAGGGTGCCCTTCGTGTGCACCAGGGCCTCAAAGTCGATATCCAGGGCCTTCCCCGCCCGCTGATGGCCGGTGATGATGTGCAGGGAGGAGCAGCAGTCCCGGTGGGTCACCGGGATGCCCCCATAAGCGGGGGCTGCAATGGAGGAGGAGATACCGGGTACCTCCTCAAAGGCCACGCCGTGCTCCGCCAGCAGCTCCAGCTCCTCGCCGCCCCGGCCGAACAGGAAGGGGTCGCCCCCCTTGAGGCGCACCACGTTCTTCCCCGCCAGGGCCTTGTCCAGCAGGATCCGGTTGATCTGCTCCTGGGGCACCGGGTGGCGGGCGGCCTGCTTGCCCACGTTGATCTGCTCGGCAGTCTCGGGCATCATGGCCAGGATGGCGGGGCTGACCAGCCGGTCATACACCACCACCTCCGCCTTTTGGAGGGCCTCCAGCCCCTTGCAGGTCAGCAGGCCGGGATCTCCCGGCCCCGCTCCCACCAATGTCACTTTTCCGGGCATGGGCAAGCCTCCTTTATCTCGTCGGCCAGAGTCTCGGCCAGGTTCTCCCCCTGATCCCGGGGGCCGGCAGCGGTGCGGCGAACGGCCGCCCCGTCTTCGTTCACATACAGGCCGGTCATGGTGATCTCCCCGCCGGAGAGGACGGCATGGGCGGCGATGGGAGAGGAGCAGCCCCCGTCCAGGGCCCGGACAAAGGCCCGCTCGGCCCGGGCGCACAGAGCGCCCTCCTCATCCAGCACCCCGGCCAGGAAGCTCAGGTCCTCCCCCGCCCGGGTCTGAAGGGCCAGGATGCCCTGCCCCGCGGCGGGGATCATCTCCTCCACGGTAAAATACCGGGTGATGCGCCCCTCCAGGCCCAGCCGCTTCAGACCGGCGGCGGCCAGCACCAGGGCGGAGAACTGCCCCTCGTCCAGCTTGCGCAGGCGGGTGAGCACATTGCCCCGCACCGGGGCGGTCTCCATATCTGGGAACAGCTCCTTCAGCTGCACCGCCCGCCGGGCGGAGGCGCAGCCGATAGGCTTTGTCTTGTCCAGCTTGGTGACGCCCTCGGGCAGCACCAGCACGTCCCGGGGGTCCTCCCGCTTGGAGAAGCCCGCCAGGGGAATGGCGGGGTTTTCCTCCATGGGCAGGTCCTTACAGCTGTGGACCGTCAGGTCCGCCCGCCCGTCCAGCAGGGCGGCGTCCAGCTCCTTGACGAAGAGGCCCTTGCCCCCCACCTTGTCCAGGGTGCGGTCCAGGATCTTGTCGCCGGTGGTCTTCATGGTCACCAGCTCCAGCCTGATCTCCGGGTGGGCGGCGCGGATGGTCTCCATCACCAGCTCCGCCTGGATCACCGCCAGCCTGCTCTCCCGGCTGCCGATACGGATCGTTCTCATTCCAGTCCCTCCAGTGCGGCCCGGATGGCCTTGGCGGCCCGGGCGGTGCGGGCGTGGTCGTCCCCGCGGCCCACCACGCCGGCCGACAGGCCGTCCCCGGTGCACACCGCGGGGAAGAAGAAGGTACACTCCTCCGGCGCGTCCGCCACGCTGACGGGCACGCCCAGGGCCCGGGCCTCCTCCCCCGCCGCCCGGTTGACGGAGCGGTCGTCAGTGGCGGCCACGGCGATGGCCGCCCCGGCCAGATCCCCCGGGGCGTAGGGCCGGGCCCGCCACGTAACGCCGGGGATCTCCCGCTTTCGCCGGGGGGCGATCATGGTGACCTGCGCGCCATAGCGGGAGAGCACCTCCGCCCGGCGGCAGGCCACCGCCCCGCCGCCGACGATAACCGCCCGCTTCCCCGTCAGGTCCAGAAACAGGGGAAAGCGCAGGGCGCCCGGCGCCTGGCGGCTCCACCGGGGCTTGGCGGCGGTGTGCAGCTCGATCTTCCGGGCGCATTTTTCCAGCTCCTCGGGGGTCAGGCCCTCCTTCAGGCCGCCGGAGAGCAGGTCCACCGCCCGGCTCACCGCCAGCTCCACCAGGTCCCGGGCCTCCGGGCCGTCCAGATCGGTGGAGAGCACCCGGGCCACCACCGCCTGCTTCACCCGCTCCAGGCCGGGCAGGCAGGAGCGGTAATTCTCCCACTGCTCCAGCCGCTCCAGGTACTTCTCCAGGATGGCCTCCCCCTCCGGCGGCAGCTCCCGGGCCGCCGCCACGCCCAGGTCGTCCACGTTCCAGAGGGTGACGCCGGGCAGATCCCCCGCCGCCGGGTCGACGTCCCGGGGGATGGCCAGGTCGGCCAGCAGACGGGGGGGATTGCGCACCGCCCCCAGGGCGGCGGCGGACACGGTGTAGTGGGGGCTGGTGGTGGCGGAGATCAGCAGGTCCGCCTCCTCCATGGCCCGGTACCGCTCGTCATAGGGCACCACGGCGCAGCCGGGGGGCACCACGGTCTGCCCGTGGTGATAGCTGCGCAGGGTAACGGTGACGGCGCACCCCGCCCCCGTCAGCAGGGAGGCGGCCAGCCGGCCCATCTCTCCGTTGCCGATGACCAGGGCCCGCTTCCCCGCCAGTCCGCCGGCGGCGGCCGCCAGCCGTTCCACCGCGCTCTGGGCGGCGGAGCGGGGCACCCCGGCCAGGCGCACTTTCGTCTTGAGCTCCTTGCCGGCGGAGGCGGCGGTGCGGAAGAGGGTCTCCAGCACCCCGTCCGCCGTCCCCGCCTCCCGGGCGGCGGTGAGGGCCCCCTTCACCTGGGTGAGGATCTGGTCCTCCCCCCAGATCTGGGACTGCAGGCCCCCCGCCACCTCCATGAGCCGCCGGGCGGCGGCCCGGCCCCGGGCGGAGGTAAAGGCCCCGGCGAAGGAGGATGCCTCCACGCCGGCGGCGGCGCACAGCAGGCCGACGGGGTCGGGGGCGGTCTCCGGCGCGCAGGAGAGGTAGAGCTCCGTGCGGTTACAGGTGGACAGCAGGACGCACCCCTCCACCGCCGGGTGGGCCCAGATGCGCCGGTCCAGCTCCAGCACCTGGCCGCGGGTGAAGGAGAGGCCCTCCCGCACCTGGATGGGGGCCCGCTGCCAGTCCAGTCCGGCCATCAGGATGTTCACGGCCGCGCCCCCTTCTTCACCAGCACCACGGAGAAGTAGCCCGCCTCCGTGTCCGCGTCGGCAAACCGGGGGCAGACCAGCTCCCCCTCCATGCCGCAGTTTGCCACCATAGAGGCACGGTCCAGCAGGCCCTTCTCCGCCAGCTTCTCCTTCAGGGCCCCCAGCTCCCGCCCCGCCTTCATGAACACCAGGTTGGCGTCCAGGTCCAGACAGTCCTCCATGTCCCCGTGGGAGGCCGGGACGATGAGCAGCCGCTCCGACTTCTCGCACAGGGCGGCGCCCAGCCGGGCGGCCACGGCGCAGAAGGAGGGCACGCCGGGGACGATCTCCGCGTCATACCCCCGGGCGGCCACTTTTTTGTGGAGGTAGATGTAGGTGGCGTACACCGTGGGATCCCCCAGGGTGAGGAAGGCCACGTCCTTCCCCTCGTCCAGGGCGGCGCACACCTGGTCGGCGTTGGCCTCGTAGGCCGCGTCCAGGGCGGTCTCGTCCCGCACCATGGGGGCGGCGCAGGACAGGATCTGCTTGCCCTGCGCCAGTTCCCCGGCGATGGCCAGGGCAGTGCGCTCCCCCGCCCCCTTGTCGGGTACCGCCAGCACCGGCGCGGCGGCGATGATCCGCCGGGCCTTCAGGGTGATAAGCTCCGGGTCGCCGGGGCCCACCCCAACGCCGTACAGTGTTCCTCGTTTCATTTTGTCTCCTCCTTGAGCAGGCGCAGGATCTCCCGCCGGGCCGCGCCGATGGTGGCGGCGGCAGGGTCGGCGTCCACGCCGTCCCTGTCCCGCAGTATGTCCATGAGGTGGGCGATGCGGGGCAGCCGCAGATGATTTTCCCGCAGCAGCTCCGGGTCCCGGAACAGCTCCTCCGGCGTGCCGGCGGCCAGCACCCGGCCCTCCCCCAGCAGATAGGCATCGTCACAGCACAGGGGCACCAGGTCCATGTCGTGGGTGGCGATGAGCACCGCCATGCCCGCGTCCCGCAGCCGGCCGATGAGCTCCAGCAGGCCGCTGACCCCGCTGGGGTCCAGCCCGGCGGTGGGCTCGTCCAGAATGAGCACCTCCGGCTCCATCACCAGCACCCCGGCGATGGCCGCCCGCTTCTTCTGGCCGAAGGAGAGGGCGTGGGTGGGCTTGTCTCTCAGGTGGGAAATGCCGGTGCGCGCCAGGGCGTCCTCCACCCGGCGGCGGACCTCCCCCTCGTCCAGGCCCAGGTTCACCGCCCCGAAGGATACGTCCCGGTATACGTCGGCGGAAAAGAGCTGGTCGTCCGGGTCCTGGAACACGATGCCCACCCGGCGGCGCAGTTCGGTCAGGCCCTTTCTGTCCCGGCGCACCGGCGCGCCGTCCAGAAGCACCTCCCCCGCCGTGGGGGTGAGTACGCCGTTGAGGTTGAGGAACAGGGTGGACTTGCCCGCCCCGTTTGCCCCCAGTATGCCGGTGATGCGGCCCCGCCGGGCCCCCAGCGTCACATGGTCCAGGGCCGTGGTGCCGTCCTCATAGGTATAACACAGGTCTCTCGCTTCAATGGCCGGTCCCATCATAAAAGCCTTCTTTCCGCCCAAAATACCGCCAGCTGCACCCCCGCCGCCGCCAGGGCCAGCAGATAGAGGCCCCGCCCCGGCCGGTAGTCCCCCGGCAGGGTGGCCAGGCTGCCGGTGTAGCCCCGGGACTCCAGGGCGGCATACACCCGGTCGGCCTTCCGCCAGGCCCGGAGGAACACGGTGGAGGCCAGCAGCCCCAGAGAGTGCAGGCTCCGCCCCGCGCTCTGGTAGCCCAGGCGGGAGGCCTGGGCGGTACGGATATGCCCCGCCGTCTCGGTGAGCACGAAGATGAAGCGGTAGATGAGCTCCATCAGCTCCACCATGAGCCGGGGCACGTGCAGCCGGCCCAGGCAGAGGGTCAAATCGGTGATGGGGGTGCTGAGGGCCAGGAAGTACATGGCCCCCACGCAGCCCAGGGCGGTGCAGAACACCCGCCCCGCCGCCGCCAGGGCCGCCCCGTCAAAGCCCCACAGCCGCCCCCCCAGAGGGAGGGCGGCCAGGACCTGGGCGTCCGGGGGATAGGACCGCACCAGCATGGTGGCGCAGCCGATGACCAGAAAGGCCAGGGGGATGGAGAGAAAGCGCAGGTACACCCGCAGGGGCACTCCCCCCAGGCCCGCAACGAGCCCCCCCATGCCGATGAGGGTGGCCAGCCCCACCCCCACGCTGCCGCAGCACAGGCACACCACCAGGGCAGCCATGGACAGCGCCAGCTTGGGCAGGGGATCCACCCGCCGCAGGCGGGACTGGTAGGCCCAGCGGTCGGTGCCCATCAGTTCTTCTCCCCGCCGTCGGGGCGGCGGGTCACCCGGCCCAGGACAAAGCCCACGATCCCCGCGCCGATGGCGGCCTGGAGGGCGAAGAGGAGGGACTCCACCTCGCCGCTGGCCGGCTCCAGAATGGGCTGGAACCAGGGTTCGTAGTCCGGGTCGTTCTCCAGGATGACCTCCTCGGCCTGGCCGTCCGCCCCGCCGAACTCGGCGTTGGGCAGCAGCCACAGGGGCAGGGCGGCCAAAAGCACTACCAATACAATCAGAATCAGGTTTTTCTGCCAGACTTTCATATTCCGCCCCTCCCTTACAGCACGCACAGCTGCTGCAGCTCGGTCTTGCTGTACTTCTCCAGCACGTTGAACACCACCACCGTGAGCAGCCCCTCGGCGACAGCCAGGGGGATCTGGGTGACGGCGAACACCACCAGGTACTGGGCCAGGCTGCCGGTGACGATACCCAGCTGGAAGGAGGTCACCACATAGGTGAACAGGTCCCCCAGGGCGGCGGCGGCGAACACCGCCACGGCGGCGGGGGCCTTGGCGCGCCGCAGAAGCTTATAGACCAGCCAGGACACGATGGGCCCGGCCACGGCCATGGAGAACACGTTGGCCCCCAGGGTGGTGATCCCGCCGTGGGCCAGCAGCAGGGCCTGGAAGAGCAGCACAATGAGCCCCAGCACCGCCATAGTCATGGGCCCGAAGAGGATGGCCCCCAGGCCCACGCCGGTAGGGTGGGAGCAGGAGCCGGTGAAGGAGGGCAGCTTCAGGGCGGAGAGCACGAAGGCGAAGGCCCCGCACATGGCCAGCAGCAGCTTGGCCCTGGGGGCGGCCTCCACCTTTTTCTTGATGGAGAAGAAGCCCGCCGCCACGAAGGGGATACACACCGCCCCCCACAGCACGCACCAGGCGGGGGGCAGGTAGCCCTCGGCGATGTGCATGGCGGAGGCCCCCAGGGTGAGCACGCCCACCAGCCCCACCAGGGCGGCGGCGGTGCGGACCAGACGGGCCGCGTTGAAATGTCTGTTCATGTCGTTCATCCTTTCCTATACCTCGTAGGCTGAATGGAACTTCCCGCCGGCAAGGTTTTCCGGCTTGGGCCTCACCGCCTGCCGCGCGCCTTCCCGGGTCTCCCCAGTGGCCTTGTGCGCGGCGGCTCCGCCCTCACGGCAGCGGGACTGCGCGGGATTTGCACCCGGCTTCCCTTTTCCGGCGGATGCCCTGTCTATCTGTATGAACAGGGCGGACCTGAAATTTGCTCAAACCGGCCGGTCCTGCGCGTCCGCCTCCTGGGCGTGGGAGACGAACAGGGCCCGGACGGCGGGATACTCCCCCAGCCCCCGGAGGGTGCAGGTCACTGTATACCCCTCCGCGGCCAGGCGGTTCTTCCAGGAGCCGGGTTCCTCCCCCGCCAGGTCGTTTTTGGCGTGGTCGCCTGCCACCGTCATCAGGGGCCGCAGCTCCACCCGGGATACCTCCGGCCGCTCCTTAAGCCGCCGCAGAACCTGCCCGAAGCCAGGGTAGCCCTCCACCGTACCCACCACCACGTCCCGCCGGCCCAGATCGTGCAGGGCATACTCCATCAGGGCGTAGGCCGAGTTGACCTGGTGTTCCGAGCCATGGCCCATATAGACCACGGCGGCCTCCTCCCGGGCCGGCGGCAGGGTGTCCAGCAGGGCCCGGCCCAGGTCCAGGTAGTCCTCCGCCGCCGTCAGCAGCGGCCGGCCGAAGGCCATGTGCGCAAAGCGCGGCCGGTAGGGGGCGGCCTGGTCCATGAGCTTGTGATACTCCTCCCCGTTCATCACGTGGGTGGGCTGGATCAGGACGTCGGCATAACCCTCCCCCGCCAGCCGCTCCAGGGCGGCGGGCACATCGTCGATCTCCACACCCCGCTCCCGTTTCCAGCGGCGCAGGATCATGCCGCTGGTAAAGGCCCGGCGAAGGGTGCGCTTCGGAAAGGCGGCGGCCAGATCCCGTTCGATAGCCGCGATATTTTTTTCCAGCGTATCTTCATGGCTGGTGCCGAAGGACACCGCCAGCAGGGCTTTTCCTTCCATGGTGCTTCCTCCTGTGTTCATTCACGCTGGTCGTTGCTGGCCTGATAGAGCAGGGCGTTGCAGATGGCGGCGGCCACGTTGCTGCCCCCCTTGCGGCCCCGGGCCGCGATATAGGGCACGGGCATGGTGAGCAGCAGCTGCTTGCTCTCCACCACGTTGACAAAGCCCACGGGCACGCCGATGACCAGGGCGGGGGACAGCTTTCCCTCGTCCATAAGCTGGCAGGCCCGCACCAGGGCGGTGGGGGCGTTGCCCACGGCCAGGATCACGGGCCCCTCCAGCTCCGCCGCCCGCTCCATGGACACGGTGGCCCTGGTCTCCCCCCGCTCCCTGGCCTCGGCGGCCACGTCGGGGTCGGACATGAAGCACACCGCCCTGCCGCCGAACTTCTCCAGCACCTTTTTGTTCACCCCGGAATAGGCCATCTGTGTGTCGGTGACGATGGTGCAGCCGGACTTGATGGCGGCGATCCCCTTCTCCACCGCGCCGGGGGAGAACACCAGGTTGTCGGCGTAGTCGAAGTCGGCGCTGGTGTGGATCACCCGCTTGATCACGGGCAGCTGGTCGGCGGGGAACTGCCGCTCCCCCAGTTCCCGGGCGATGATCTCCATGCTCCGGGCCTCGATCTCCGCGGGGGCCACCCGCTGCAAATGAATTTCCTTCATGGTCCTATCTCTCCTTTTTCGGGCGGATAATATCCGCCCCTACATCGTCAGCACACGCTTCGGAGCGCTCGCTTCCGCGCCGGCGCGAAAGCTCGTTCCCTCCGCTGTGCTTCCTCTCCCCACGCTGACCGCTGCGCTGGGTCATCGTGGGGGCCCCGGAAAGACTCGGCGCGCCCACCTCTGCATCCTCCTACTCCGCCCTGTCCAGAATGCGGTAAATATGCGCCATGTCCAGGCTCTCCCGCAGGCCGTCCGCCAGCTTGTCATATTGCTGCTGGGCGTAGGCCTGCCAGTCCACGCTGGCCGCCGCCCGGTCCAGGCCCTTGGCCTTCAGCAGGGCGTTCACCAGGGCCTGGGCCGCCTCCGCCTTGTCGAACAGGCCGTGGACGTAGCAGCCCCAGACGTTCCCGGCGCTGAGGCCGTCGGCCCGGCGCTCCCCGGTCTGGGTGGAAAACTCCGCCAGGGGGGCGGCGGCGCTCTCGGTGCGGCCCATGTGGATCTCGTACCCCTCGAAGGGCACGCCGGCCAGCTCCGCAAAGATCCCCTCCGGGGCCAGGAAGCGGCCGGTCACCCGGGTGCGGGTCTTTTCCCCCTGGAACACGGTCTCGGCGGGGAGCAGGCCCAGGCCCCGGAGCGTCCCGCCCCCCTCCACCCCGTCCGGGTCGGAGACGTTCTGCCCCAGCATCTGGTAGCCGCCGCAGATGCCGGCCACCGCGCCGCCGGCGCTGGCGTGCTTGAGAATGGCGGCCTCCAGGCCGCTCTGCCGCAGCCAGCGCAGGTCGTCCATGGTGTTCTTGGTGCCGGGGAGGATCACCAGGTCGGGCCGCCCCAGCTCCTTCACGCTCCCCACATAGCGCAGGGAGACCTCCTCCATCCGCTCCAGGGGGTTGAAGTCGGTGAAGTTGGACAGCCGGGGCAGGCGCACCACCGCGATGTCCACCAGGCCCGCCTTCTCCCGCCGCCCCAGCCGGGCGGACAGGGAGTCCTCGTCGTCCACGTCCACGTCCAGCATGGGCACCACCCCCAGCACCGGCTTGCCGGTGAGCGCCTCCAGCTGCCCCAGGCCGGGGCGCAGGATCTCCACGTCCCCCCGGAACTTGTTGATGATAAGGCCCCGGATCAGGGCCTGCTCCTCGGGCTCCAGCAGCTTTACCGTGCCGTAGAGGGAAGCGAACACGCCCCCCCGGTCGATGTCCCCGCACAGGAGCACCGGGGCCTTTGCCCGTTTTGCCATGCCCATGTTCACAATGTCGTCCTGCCGCAGGTTGATCTCCGCCGGGCTGCCCGCCCCTTCGATGACGATGACGTCGTACTCGGCGGACAGGGACTGGTAGGCCGCCATCACCTTGGGGATCAGGGCCTTGCGGTAGCGGAAGTACTCCCCCGCCGGCATGGTGCCCCGGGGCACGCCGTTTACAATCACCTGGGAGCCCACGGAGCTGGTGGGCTTGAGCAGGATGGGGTTCATCCGCGCGTCGGGGGCCACCCCCGCCGCCTCGGCCTGGACCACCTGGGCCCGGCCCATCTCCAGCCCGTCGGGGGTGATGGCGGAGTTGAGGGCCATGTTCTGGGACTTGAAGGGGGCCACCCTGTAGCCGTCCTGTTTGAAGATGCGGCACAGCCCCGCCGCCAGCAGGGACTTGCCCGCGTTGGAGGCCGTCCCCTGGATCATGATCGCTTTTGCCATCACAGCGCCTCCTTCAGCGCGGCCAACAGCCGCCGGTTCTGTTCCCGCCCGCCCACGCACACCCGGTACCAGTCAGAGCCCAGGCCGTGGTAATTGCCGCAGGCGCGGAGGAGCACGCCCCGCGCCAGGGCCCGCTCCTTCAGGTCCTCCGCCCCCGCCGCCCGGAAGAGCAGGTAGTTGGCCTGGCTGGGGACCACCTCCAGCCCCAGCTCCGCCAGGCCGGCCGAAAGCCGGGGCCGCTCCACGGCCAGCAGGGTCCGGGCCTCCTCCGGCCAGTTGGGGCACCGCTTCAGGGCCGCCAGCCCCGCCGCCTGGGCGGGGGCGGACACGCTCCAGGGCGGCCCGGCGGCGGCCAGCTTCTCCAGCAGGGCGGGGTCGGCACACAGGGCGTAGCCCAGCCGCAGCCCAGCCATAGCCCAGCTCTTGGTAAAGGCCCGCAGGAGCACCAGGTTGGGATACGTCTCCAGCCAGGGGGCCAGCCCCGGCCCCGCCCCGTCGGACAGGGGGAGGAAGCACTCGTCCACCGCCAGCACCGCTCCCATATCCCGGCACTTCTCCGCCGCCGCCAGCAGCAGTTCTTGGTCAATGAGCCGCCCGGTGGGGTTGTTGGGGGTGCACAGGAACACCAGGTCCGTGTCCGGCCCGATGGCCTCCAGAATCCCCTCGTCCACGTCAAAGTTCCGCTCCCGCCGCAGGAGGTGGCGGGCCACGGCACACCCTGCGGCGGCCAGGGCCGCCTCGTACTCGGAGAAGGCGGGGGCGGTGACCAGGGCCCGCCGGGGCCCCAGGGCATAGACCAGCCGGAAGATCAGGTCGGCGGCCCCGCCGCCGCAGAGCACCTGCCCAGGCTCCACCCCGTCGTATTCGGCGATGGCCGCCCGCAGGGCCCGGCACAGGGGGTCGGGGTAGGGCGCGGCCCCCCGGGCCGCCTCCGCCGCCGCCGCCCCCACCGCCGGGGGCATGCCCAGGGGGTTCAGGTTGGCCGAGCAGTCCAGCACCGGCCCGCCATAGCGGGCCTGGGCGGTGAGCACGTCCCCGCCGTGGGTATATTCCAACATAGCCGGACCTCCTCTCGGATTTTGGGCGGGCGGCCTCAGGCCGCCCCTGCAACCACCCGTAGGGCGGGGGCTTGCCCCCGCCGCGCCGCCGCTTGCCCGTAGGGCGCGGCATCCCTGACGCGCCGTCCCTTTCACGGAAACAGCAGAACCAGCAGCGGCGCCCCGCAGAAAATCAGCAGGGCGAAAAAGGCGGTGGCGTAGAGGATCCGTCCCGCCCGCAGGATGTCCAGGGCCTCGATGGGCCGCTGGTCGTCGCCGATGCAGGGCTTCTCCACCAGCCTGCCGAAGTAGTAGTTCGGCCCCGCCAGCCGGAGCTGGAGGGCCCCGGCGCAGGCCGCCTCGGTGTGGGCGGAATTGGGGGACTTGTGCTTCTTCCGATCCCGTTTGAACACCCGCCAGGCGTTTTTCCCGTCATACCCTGCGGCAGTACTCCCCAGGCACATGAGGACCCCGGCGATGCGGGCGGGGAAGAAGTTGAGCGCGTCGTCCAGCCGGGCCGCCGGCCGGCCGAAATACAGGTACTTGTCGTTTTTATAGCCCACCATGGAGTCCATGGTGTTCACCGCCTTGTAGGCCATGCCCAGGGGGGCGCCGCCCACGGCCAGGAAAAGGAGGGGGGCGATCACCCCGTCGGAGGCGTTTTCCGCCACCGTCTCCACCGCCGCCCTTGCCACCCCGGCCTCGTCCAGCTGCTGCGTGTCCCGGCCCACGATCATGGACACCGCCTGGCGGGCCCCGGCCAGGTCCCCGGCCTTCAGCGCCTGGTACACCTTCCGGCTCTCAACAGCCAGGGATCTCGTGGCCAGCAGCTGGTAGCACAGCACGCTCTCCACCGCCAGGACCAGCCAGGGGCTCGCCAGGCTGCAGGCCCACAGCAGCAGGACCGTCAGGGCCGTGGGGATGGACACGGTGAGGATCACCAGGACCGCGCCGGCGGCCAGCTCTCCCCCCGGCCGTTTGGGAAACACCCGCCGCAGGAGCTTCTCCAGCCCGGCGATCAGGGCCCCGATGGCCCGCACCGGGTGGGGGGCCCAGTGGGGGTCCCCCAGCAGCAGATCCAGGCAGAAGCCGGCCAGCAGGGCCAGCAGGTGGGATATCCCCCAGCTCACAGCCCCTTCTCCCCCTTAAACTCCTCCAGCACCGTCAGCGCCAGGGTGTCCGGGTCCAGGGCCATGCGGAAGCCGCCGCAGTTGGGGCACATCCAGCCGTAGTAGTCCCGCTCCGGCCGGCCGTATTTGGTGAGCAGGGCCATGATGGCCCCGCCGTGGGACACCACGCCCACCCGCCGGTAGCCGCGGGCGGCGGCGTCGGCGGCCAGCTTCCCGAGACCCACGGACACCCGGGCCGTCACCTGCTCCGCGCTCTCCCCCACGGGCATGTCGGCAAAGTCGGGGCGGCCCGGGGCCCGGCCGATCCAGGCCTGATAGAGGGGGTCGTCCTTGAGCTCCTCGTGGTTTTTCCCCTCAAAGGGGCCGAAGTCGCTCTCCCGCAGCTCGTCCACCACGGTCTCCTCCACCCCGGGCCACAGCAGCTCCGCCGTCTGGCGGCAGCGCATCAGGGGGCTGCGGTAGATATGCTCCACCGCCGGCAGGGTGGGCCCCACCCGCCGGGCCAGCTCCTCCCCCTGGGGAGCCAGAGGCACGTCCAGGGTGCCGATAAAGCGCTTTTCCAGGTTGCCCCGGGTGGTGCCGTGGCGTATGATGACTAATTCCATGGGCCCTCTCCTTTCAATACCATGGGCAGGCCGCAGAAGATGCGCTCCACCCGCGCCGCCCGCGCCGCCAGGCGGCAGCACAGCCGGCCCACCGCCTCCCGCCGGGCCCGCTGGGCCGGGTCGGCCGGCACCACGCCGCAGCCTACCTCGTCGCAGATCAGGATGATCCCCGGGTTGGCGGAGAGCAGTTTGTTTTCGTCCAGCTCCGGCCAGTTTTCCAGGCCGGCAAAGACGGGCCGGGTCTCGGCCTCCTCCGGCGTGCGGGCCACCTGGTCCGGGCCGTATCCCGTCTTGCCCAGCACGTAGTCCAGCTTGCCCTGGCCCGCGCCGCCGATGATGAGTGTCATACCAGCACCTCCATCCGCTGGGCCACGGCCGCCCCCAGCACCATCCCCAGCTCGCACAGCTGGAGGAAGAATCCCGCCAGGTCGCCGGTGACCCCGCCGAACTGCCGCCTGGCCATGGTCACATAGTACAGGCAGGCCAGGGCCGCCCCGATCAGCGCCCCCGTCCCCGTCCAGAGGGACAGGGCAACCATGGCGGCAGCGGCGGCAGCCGCCCACACCGCCAGCACCGCCCGGGCCCTGGCCGTGTCCATGGGGCCGGTGAAGGTGGCCAGCAGGCCGCTGCCCCGGGCGTTGGGCAGGGTGACGGCAAAGAGGCCGGACAGGCTCCGGGACAGGGCCGGCCCCAGGCAGAGGGCCAGGGCGGCCCGCCCCGCCGTCGCCGCCTGGCACCAGGCGGCGAAAAAGACGATGAGGTACAGCCCGCAGCAGAGGATGGCGAAGGCCCCGGTGTGGGAGTCCTTCAAAATTTCCAGCTTCCGCTCCCGGCTCTGGTGGGAGGACAGGGCGTCGCAGGTGTCGCAGAAGCCGTCCAGGTGGATGCCCCCGCTGAGGGCAATGGGGATCAGCAGGGCGAAGGCGGCGGTGAAGGCCGCGCCGAAGCCCAGGAAACCGGCCAGGGCCAGCCACCCCCACAGCGCCGCCCCGATGACCGCCCCCACCAGCGGGAACCAGCACAGGGCCCAGGACAGGGCCTTTTGCTCCCACTCCACCCGGGGCATGGGCAGCTTGGAGTACATGGCAAAGGCAATGATGAGGCTTTTCACGCAAAAACTCCCTTCCAGGCCACCGGGATGCCGCAGACCACCTCGTACACCCGGCCGGCCCGCCGGGCCAGGGCCCGGTTGAGCCGG
>DHCMC07803__coassemble_907_pt1 | contig 22493 bp, 23 predicted proteins | sample DHCMC07803__metabat2_high_PE_053 | metagenome-assembled genome bin DHCMC07803 | reverse complement strand
GAGAAGGGAGCTGTTTCTGTTTAGGAGCCGGGGAGGATCACCTGGTCCTCGGGAGACAGGCCGGAGAGGATCTCCGTGACCCCGCCGCCGGTGAGGCCGGTCTCCACCGTTCGGTCCGCCGGGCTGCCGTTTTCCAGCACCTGGACGGTGCTTCCGCTTACCGCCGAGGCGGGCACCGTCATGCAGCCCTCCCTCCGGGCGGTGATGATCTCCACCGTTACGTTCATGCCGTAGCGCAGATCCCCTGCGTTGTCCAGGGTGATCTCCACCGTGTAGTTGGTAACGCCGCCGGAGGTGACGCCTGCGTCGTCCACCCGGGTCACCGTGCCCTCATAGCTCAGCACATCCCCCTGGTCGCCGGTGAAGGTGATGCGGGCCGTCTGTCCCACTCCGACCTCATTGATGTACAGCTCGTCGATGTCCGCGTGGACGCACAGATCCTCCGGCCGGGCCAGCGTGGCCAGGGGAGTGCCTGCAGCGGCGAAGTCCCCGGTCTTGAAGGAACGGGAGAGCACCACCCCGTCAGTGGGGGCGGTGACGGTGTAGTCGGCCAGCCGGTCCTCCAGCTGCTCCAGGCTCACCTGGGCGGAGCGCAGGGAGAGGGCGGCGTTTTCGGCGGCGTTGGTGAGGCTGGCGTTGTCAATGACGGCCACCACCTGTCCGCTGGTGACGGCGGAGCCGGTCTGGATATCCAGGGTGAGGATCTGGCCGGACTGGGCGGCATAGATGGACTGGGCGGCGGAGGCCTCCACCGTGCCGCTCTCCAGGCAGGCGGCGCTCCCCACGCTGGCAGAGGCGCTCTCCCCGGCGAGCACCGCACCGGGATTCTGGAAGGAGAGCTCCACATATACCCCCTCCCGCCCGCCGGGCAGGGCGGTGGGGGTGTCATACACCCGGGAGACCGTGCCCGTCACGGTCTCTCCCCGGGCGGGGAAGGAGATGACGGCGCTCTGGCCGGGGGAGAGGCCGGCGGCGTCTTCCGTCCAGAAGGGGACGGTGAGGGTAAGGGTACGGTTGTCCTCCACCTGGGCCACCGGGGTGCCGGAGGAGACGAAGTCCCCCACGTGGACGCTCACCGAGGTGACGGTGCCCGACACGTAGGAGGTGACGTTTAGATCGGCGCAGGCGTCCTGTGCCTGGGCCAGGGAGGCCTGTGCGCTGTCCAGGGAGATGCGCGCCTGGTCGATCTGATCCTCCAATTCGCCGGAGTCAATGGTGTAAAGGGCCTGACCTTCCGTGACAGGATCTCCCTCCTCCACCGCGCAGGAGAGGATCTTCCCGCTGACGGCGGGGGTGACGGAGTACTCCTCCGCGTAGCCCACGGTGCCCGTGTCCTCCACCGTCCGCTCCACCGTATCGTCCACAGTGGGCGTGACCACAGCGTAGTCCCCGTCCCCACTGCTGCACCCCGCCAGCAGGAGCAGCCAGCCCGCCAGGGCCGCTGCCGCGCCGCGCACATATCGTCTCATATGCTCCACCTCGCTCGTTGCAGATCGCTTGAATGGGAAATACGCCCTTCCGCCGGGGCGAAGGGCGGCTTATTCCACGCTTTTCAGGGCGCCCAGCATGTCGATCTCCCGCATTTTCCGGCCGATCACCACATTGACCGCCAGGGCGAAAACCAGGGTCAGCCCGCAGGACAGGACCAGGGATGCCGGCTGGGTGTTTTCCACCAGGGGCATGGTGGTGACCGCCCCCAGGATCAGGTGCAGGAAGGCCATGCCCATGGGTATGCCCAGCAGGATGCCGCACACGGCGAAAATGATGTTCTCACTGAGCTGGAGGGTCTTGATCTCCCTGTCGTAGAAGCCCAGCACCATCAGGGTGGCCAGGCTGCGGATCTGCTCGAAAAAGCTCATGATCCCCAGGTTGTAGATCACGATGCAGGCCAGCCCGCCGCCGAAGAGGATCAGGATGTACACCACCATGGACATGCTGTACAGCCGGTCCACCGCGGCGGCGGTGGCAGCCTCCCGGGTCTGCCAGCCGGTGACGAAGTCGTAGCTGTCCAGCCGGGCGGACAGGGCCGCCGGGTCGGCGGCGGTGAGGTAGGCGGCGGTGGGGGTGTAGGCCAGCCCCAGGCCCCGCCACAGGCTCCGGCTGAGGATGACGCCGCTGGCGCTTCGGTCGGTATCCGCCACCCGGACGGAGTAGTACCGGCTGTCCCCGGTGAAACGGAGGGAGACGGTGTCCCCCACGGCCACGCCCAGATCGTCCGCCAGCGCCTCCTCCAGCACCAGACCGTCCTCCGGCAGGGTGATGGGTCCGCCGGCGTAGGGGTCGTACCGCTTCAGATCCACCGTGTCCTCCGCCACGGTGATGGCGGCGGTGGCCCGCTGGTCCTGCGTGTACAGCCAGCCGGCGGTGGTCATCTCCAGCTCGGCCTCCTCCACCCCCGCGTCGCGGGTGAGCCGCTGGTACTGGGCCTGGGTCACCGAGGTGTCCAGGGCGGCCATCAGATCGTAGCGGTTCTGCTGCCGGGAGAGGGCGTCGGCGTAGCAGTCAATGGAGTCCCGCAGGGCGAAGGCCAGGAACACCAGCCCCATGCAGAAGGCGATGCCGAAGATGCAGGTGAACATGCGCACCTTGTTGCGGAAGGTGCCGCGGATGATGTACTTCTGGTTGAAGCCCAGCCGCCGCCACAGGGGGCCGATCCGCTCCAGAAGGACGGTCTTGGCGGCCTTTGGGGGCTTGGGGCGCATGCACTGGGCGGGGCTCTCCTTCAACAGGGAGCGGGCCACCAGGAAGGCGCTGCCGATGCAGCACAGGGCGGTGATGCCCAGGGCCTGGCCCCAGGCGGAAAAGTCGTGGACCACCGTATAGGGGGGCAGGTCGCACCCGGTGGCCACCGCGGCCACGATGATGGCGCAGACGTATTTCCCCGCCCACGCCCCGATGGGGAAGCCCACGATCACCACCAGCACCGCGTGGAGCAGGTAGTAGAACAGGATGGTGCCGTCGGCGTACCCCAGGGCCTTGAAGGTGCCGATGTCCATGCGGGCGCTCTCCACCAGGCGGTTCATGGTGCTCACCATCATCAGCACGGCGCACAGAAAAAAGAGCACCGGGAAAATGCGCAGGATGGGAGCCAGGTTGTCCCGCATCTCCATAAGGAAGGAGGCCTGGGTGTTGTCCGCCAGGGAGAGGATGTTGACCACCTTGTCCCCCAGGGCCTGGTCCGCCGCCTGCCGGAAGTCGGCGGGGGAGAGGGAGTCCTCCGTGGTGACGCAGATCTGGTTGTACCGATCCCCCAGCAGGCCTCGGAGCAGGTCCTCCACCCCGTAGGCGAAGGCGTACCGGGTCAGATCGGGGGCGGGGGTGGTGGCGTCCACCCAGTAGAGGCACTCGGCCGACTTCACCAGGCCGCACACCTGCAGCCGCAGGTTCTGCCCCGTGCCGGTGAGGGTGAGCTCGTACCAGTCCCCCACGCCCAGCCCCCGGGCCTGGGCCAGCACGTCGCTGACGGCGATCTCCCGGCTGCTCTGGGGCAGGCGGCCGGCGGTCAGGTAGGGAGTGTTGACGGCGAAATCCTCCGGCACGGCGAAGAGCTGGAGGGTCACCGAGCTGTCAAAGCGCTCCTCCGCGTCCATCACCACCCGGGGCTGCACCCCGGTGACCCCGGGCAGGGCGGCCAGGGTCCGGCAGTCCCCGGCGTCCAGGTTTACCCCGGTGAGCCAGTAGTCCGCCGTGTTCTGCCCCTCCAGGTAGCCGCCGGAGATGCGGTCCAGGTTGTAGAGGATGCCGCTGAGGGCGGTGTACACCATGACGGAGATGAGGGTGATGATGCTCACCGACACCAGGCGGGAGGCGGTGTGCCGCAGATCCCGGAAAAAATTCCTCCAGATCATGCTACCACTCCAGCTCCTGCACCGGCACGGGGTTGGGATTCTCTGTAAAGGACTCGATCTTTCCGTTCTTCATGCGGATGAGGATGTCCGCCGTGGGGGCCAGGGCCCCGTTGTGGGTGACCACCACCACGGTCTTGCGGCTTTTTTTGCACAAATCGTACAGCAGGGCCAGGATGGCCTTGCCGGTCTGGTAGTCCAGGGCGCCGGTGGGCTCGTCGCACAGGAGCACGTCGGGGTTCTTGGCCAGGGCCCGGGCGATGGCCCCCCGCTGCTGCTCGCCGCCGGAGCACTGGGCAGGGAAGTTGTTCATGCGGTCCCCCAGCCCAACCATGCCGAGGACCTCTTTGGCGTCCAGGGGGTCTTTACAGATCTGGCTGGCCAGCTCCACGTTCTCCAGCACCGTCAGGTTGGGCATGAGGTTATAGAACTGGAACACGAAGCCGATGCTCTCCCGCCGGTACTGGGTGAGCTGCTTCTTGTTGAACCTGGAGATCTCCCTGCCGTTCACCGTCACCAGGCCGGAGGTGGGGGAGTCCATACCGCCCAGAATGTTGAGCACGGTGGACTTGCCCGCGCCGCTGGCCCCCAGGATGATGGTGTATCTGCCCTCGGGGATGTCGAAGCTGATGTCGTCCACCGCCCGGATGGTGGCCTTGCCCATGCCGTATGCCCGGACCACGTGCTCCAGATGGACACCCGACATACCTGTGACCCCCTTCGACAGACGAAATGGTTCGGTTTTTGCCGCATAAGCGGCCTTTTTCTATAGTATAGTCTCTCCCACCGCCCTGCGTCAAGGCGGGGTAAAATTTTAGCGAGGCTTTACCAGAACTTGATGGAAAGCGCCCTTTGATGGTGTTATGCTGGCCTTGGTCGGTAAAACGTCAGGTCGAAAGGGGTTTTTTCTGTGCTTCCGTGTGGAAAAAGTTGTTCCGCCTATTGCGAAGGCTGCCACAAGAGCTGCGCCAGGTGGGAGGATTACCAGGCCCGCCTCCGGGCCGAACGCCAGGCCAAAAAAGACTACCTGAAGTACTACAACGAGCTGTGCGGCGCGGTGACCCGTCAGTTCCGCACATTGGGCGCCTGCTGCGGCATTCGCTAGGCCGCGGCGGGAAAGGCCGGGCCGCCAGTACTGGCGGCCCGGCCTTTTTATGTATGCGCGCCTCAAAAGCCCCAGGCGGCCTTCAGCCGGGCCAGGGCGGGGGCCATATCCTCTGCGGGCAGCCGGGAGTAACCCAGGATCAGGGCGGGCGGCCTGCCCGGCGGCGGCGGGGTCAGGTCGCAGGCGGACAGCGGGGTCACCCCCACCCCGGCCGCCGCCGCCCGGGCGGTGAGCTCTGCCTCCGTCCACCGCCGGTCCATCCACAGCAGCAGATGCAGCCCCCCGTCGCCGCCGGAAAAGGAGCCCGCCTCCGTCAGGCCCGTCTCCCTGGCGGCGGCCAGCAGGGCCTCCCGCCGGGCGCGGTAGCGGGTGCGGGCCCGGTTCAGGTGCCGCTCAAAATGGCCCCCCTCCATGAACCTGGCCAGGGCCTCCTGCTCAAAGGTGGGCACGGTGGAGGCGTAAAACCAGAACTCCCGCCGCCAGCGCTCCAGCAGGGGCATGGGCAGGACCATATAGCTCACCCGCAGGGAGGGGGCCAGGGTCTTGGCAAAGGTATTGAGGTAGATCACCCGCCCGGCCCCGTCCAGGCTCTGGAGGGCGGGGATGGGCCGGCCGGAGAAGCGGAACTCGCTGTCGTAGTCGTCCTCGATGATATAGCGCTCCGGCCCCTCCGAGGCCCAGCGCAGCAGGGCCTGCCGCCGGGGGGCGGGCATGACGATGCCCAGGGGGTAGTGGTGGGAGGGGGTCACGTGGACCACCCGCACCGGCCGGCGGGCCAGCACGTCCACCCGCAGGCCCTGGTCGTCCAGGGGGATGGGCTCCACCTGCGCTCCGCAGCTGGAGAGGATGCGGTGGGTCTTGGCATAGCCCGGGTCCTCCGCGCCGTATCCACCCTCCCGGCCCAGCAGCTGGACCAGGAAGGCGATAAGGGTCTCCGACCCGGCTCCCACCACGATCTGCTCCGGCCTGGCGCGCACCCCCCGAAAGCGGTAGAGGTGCCGGGCGATGGCCTGCCGCAGCTCCGGCACCCCCTGGGGCGGGGGAGAGGAGAGGAGCCGGTCCTCCTGGCCGGAGAGCACCTCCCGCATGAGCCGGGCCCAGGTGGCAAAGGGGAAGAGCGCGGTGTCCACCCCGCTGGTGGAGAAGTCATAGCGGTATGCCGGGCGGACGGGCTCCGCCGCCGGGGCGGGCCGTTCTTCTGCCGGCAGGCGCCGGGACCCCTCCGCCGGCTGGACGAAATAGCCCCGCTTGGGCTCCGAGCGGAGATAGCCCTCCGCCAAAAGCTGGCCGTAGGCCCCCTCCACCGTCACCACGCTGACCCGCAGATGGGCGGCCAGGGACCGCTTGGAGGGCAGCTTTTCCCCCGCTGCCAGGCGGCCGGACTCGATCTCCCCGCGGAGCTGCCGGTAAAGCTGCTCGTACAGCGGGCTCTCCCCGCCGCTGTCCAGAATGGGCGTGAGCATGTCCTTCCCTCCGATCTGACCTGGTCATATGCTGGCAAAATGATAGCACGGACAAGGTCAAAATGCAACCGGGCGGGAAATCCATCGAATTCGGTCTGACGATAAAAAATATACCCCGGCCCTGCGCCGTATGAACGGGCCCGCCGCGGAAATACTGAACCCAGATTCCGATGGCAGGGGGGCAGAGCCGTGCAGGGGAAAGTGGAGATCTGCGGCGTCAATACGTCCAAGCTCAAGGTGCTGAAGAATGAGGAGACCATGGAGCTGCTCCGCCGCACCAAGCAGGGGGACATGCAGGCCCGGGAAGAGCTCATCTCCGGCAATCTGCGCCTGGTGCTGTCGGTGATCCAGAAGTTTTCCGGCCGGGGAGAGAACGCCGACGATCTGTTCCAGGTGGGATGCATCGGTCTCATCAAGGCCATCGACAATTTCAACACCGACCTGGACGTGCGCTTTTCCACCTACGGCGTGCCCATGATCGTGGGGGAGATCCGCCGCTACCTCCGGGACAACTCCGCGCTGCGGGTGTCCCGCTCCATGCGGGACACGGCCTATAAGGTCCTTCAGGCCAAGGAGAAGTTCCTGGCCCAGCACCAGCGGGAGCCCACCATGGACGAGATCGCCCAGGCCCTGGATCTGAAGCGGGAGGACGTGGTCATGGCCCTGGACGCGGTGCTGGACCCGGTGTCCCTCAACGAGCCGGTGTATGACAACAGCGGGGACGCCATCTGCGTCATGGATCAGGTGAAGGACGCCAAAAACACCGACGAGAGCTGGCTGGAGCGGATCGCGCTCAAGGAGGCCATGGACAGGCTTACTGACAGGGAACGGAGGATCCTTGCCCTGCGCTTTTTCCAGGGCAAGACCCAGATGGAGGTCTCCGCCGAGGTGGGCATCTCCCAGGCCCAGGTCTCCCGGCTGGAGAAAAACGCCATCAACCAGATCAAAAAGGATCTGTGAGACAGTGAGCGGGCGCACGGTGTGCGCCCTTACATAATGCAGGCGCGGCCGGCGGGCCGCTTTTGTTTTGCCCGGACCGGCGCGGATGGGGTTGGCAGGCGGGCGCTTTCATGATACAATATCCGCCGAGCGCGGGGCGTGCGGGCGGGATGCGCCGGGCCCTGCGGGAGGAGGATCGATATGCGAATGAGGAAAAAACCGAACCTGATCCCCAGGATGGAGCGGTGCGCCCGGGTGCTGGTGAGGGACCCGGAGCAGCGGCCCGGGCACTGGCGTGAACTGATGCCGGGGGCGGCGGAGCTCCACCTGGAGCTGGGGTGCGGCAAGGGCCGCTTCACCGCCGGCACGGCGGCGGCGGCGCCGGATACACTGCTGATCGCGGTGGAGCGGGTGCCCGACGCTATGGTGATCGCCATGGAGCGGGTGTGCGCCCAGGAGCTGGCCAACGTATTTTTTGTGGACGCAGACGCAGCCAGGCTGCCCGACTATTTCGCTCCCGGCGAGGTGGACCGCATCTACATCAATTTCTGTGACCCCTGGCCGGGCAACCGCCACGCCAAGCGGCGGCTGACCCATCCCAATTTCCTGGCCCTCTACCGCCAGGTGCTGGCCCCCGGCGGGGCCATCCACTTCAAAACGGACAACCGGGACCTGTTTGAGTGGTCCCTGCCCCAGTTTGAGGCGTGCGGCTTTGCCCTGACGGAGGTCACCCGGGACCTGCACGCCGGCGGCGTGCAGGGGATCATGACCGACTATGAGGAGAAGTTCCACAGCCTGGGCACCCCCATCAACCGCTGCGTGGCGGTGATGGAGGCGCAGGGGACATGATGCGCGGGAAAAAAGCGCGCCGCTGACTGCGGCGCGCTTTTGCGCGGGCGGGTCACAGGAATGCGACCACCCGGTACATGAGCATGAAGTGGAACAGGGAGCCCAGCAGGATGAACAGATGGAAGATCTCATGGCAGCCGAAGCGGGGGTTGTGCCGGCCGGGCCACTTGACGGCGTAGAGCACGCCGCCGATGGTGTAGAGCACGCCGCCGCCCAGCACCCAGAAGAAGCCCTCGGCGGGCAGGCACTGGGTGAGGGGGAGCACCGCCGACAGGGCCAGCCAGCCCATGGCGATATAGATGCCGGCGGTGAGCCAGCGGGGGGCGGAGATCCACAGCAGGGTGAGCACCGTACCCGCCAGCGCCAGGCCCCAGATCACCCCGAACAGCCCCCAGCCCCAGGCCCCCATCTCCCGCAGGGCCACCAGACACACAGGGGTGTAGGTGCCGGCGATGAGGAAATAGATGGAAGTGTGGTCATACTTGCGCAGGGCGATGCGCCCCTTTACGCTGACATTGAGGCAGTGATAAAGGGTGCTGGCCGTGTACAGCCCCACCATGGACAGCCCGTAGATCAGAAAAGAGACCGTGTGCCACGGGCTGAGCCCCATGGTGATGCAGCGGAGCAGCAGCAGGGCGGTGCCCAGCGCCGCCAGCAGGGCGCCGGCGCCGTGGGTAATGGCCGACCAGGGGCGCAGGCCGTCGTAGGGGTCCCGGTCCTTCTCCCGCACCCTGCCCCGCGGCACGGCCCGGACGGCGGGGGAGAGGGGGAGGGCGGGAATATAAATACGCTGAGCGTCCATATGAGATCACCTTTCCTTTCTTACAGTATACCACACACCCCAAGAAAAAATCAACAAGATATTTAAATATAATTTTAAAAATTATATCCAAATCTTTTCGATCCGGCCGGGGCGATACGGACAGTTTGCCCAGGAAGGCGGGAAACCGCGCGGCCGCGGCGGACCTCCCCGCGGGAAAAGGCGGCGGGCCGCATGGCCGTCCGCAGAGAAAAAACGGGTCGACGAAGAAAAAACGCTTGACAGGGCGGGCGCACTCTGCTATACTATCAGCGCACAATAAAGCAGGAACGGTACCCCCGTCCTCACCTCAAGCCGCAGGCGAAGAGGTCGATATCCTTTTTTTCGCGCGCCGGACCGGGCGCGCGTGTATGGGTCTGGAATGCGGGTACCGAACTGGTAGCCGCTTTTTCTGCGTCTATTTGTGAATTGGAGGTGCTTTCGTATCAGCAAGCAGGGCCATCAGATCAACGAGGAGATCCGCGATAAGGAGATCCGGCTGGTCTCGGAAACGGGGGAGCAGCTGGGGATCATGTCCGCCCAGGAGGCGCTGGAGCGCGCTGTGGAGGCGAACCTGGACCTGGTGAAGATCTCTCCCACCGCCAATCCTCCCGTATGCAAGCTCATGGACTACGGCAAGTATAAGTTCGAGCAGACCAAACGGGAGAAAGAGGCGCGGAAAAATCAACATGTGGTGGAGATCAAGGAAGTCCGCATGTCCCCCAGCATCGACGTCAACGACTTCAATGTGAAGCTGCGCAACGCTCAGAAGTTCCTGGCCGAGGGCAACCGGGTGAAGGTCACCGTCCGCTTCCGCGGCCGGGAGATGGCCCACACCGACATCGGCCGGGATCTGCTGCTGAAGTTTGCCCAGCAGTGCAGCGAGGTGGCCACGCTGGACAAGGATCCCAAGCTGGACGGGCGGCACATGTCCATTTTCCTCTCCTCCAAGGCTGCCAAGGAAGGCAAAAAATCCTGAATCGGTCCCGCGGGGACCTCAAACGACGAGTAAAGGAGTAAACCACCATGCCTAAACTGAAGACTCATTCCGGCGCGAAGAAGAGATTCAGCCTGACCAAGTCCGGCAAGGTCAAGCGCGCCCACGCGTTCAAATCTCACCTGCTCAACGGCCACGGCAAGGACACCAAGCGCAAGAGAGGCCTCCGCGCCGGCGCTTACGCGGACAAGACCAACGAGTCCGCCATCAAGCGCATGATCCCCTACAAATAAGATAAGAACGATTTTACCTTGATATAGGAGGCTTTATACAATGGCTAGAGTCAAAGGCGCGATGATGACGCGCAAGAGAAGAAATAAGATCCTCAAGCTGGCCAAGGGCTACTGGGGCGCCAAGAGCAAGCACTTCAAGATGGCCAACGAGCAGGTCATGAAGTCCCTGACCTACGCTTATACCGGCCGCCGTCTGAAGAAGCGCGACTTCCGCTCCCTGTGGATCACCCGTATCTCCGCCGCCTGCAAGATGAACGGCATGAACTACTCCACCTTCATGAACGGCCTGAAAAAGGCCGGCGTGGAGATCAACCGCAAGATGCTGGCCGAGCTGGCGGTCAACGACAAGGCCGCCTTCACCGCCCTGACCGAGATGGCCAAGGCCCAGCTGGCCTGAACAAGACACAGAAAACAGCGCGCCTGTCTCTGAAGACAGGCGCGCTGTTTTTGTATCCGTCAGGAAGAGCGGAACAGGTCACTTTTCCTCCAGCAGCTTGTTCAGCTCCGCCATGAAGGTGCTGATATCCTTGAACTGGCGGTACACCGAGGCAAAGCGGACGTAGGCCACCTCGTCCACCTGCTTGAGCCGGTCCATGACCAGCTCGCCGATGCGGGCGGAAGGGATCTCACGGTCCATCTCGTTCTGGAGCGTCTGCTCGATCTCGTTGGCGATCCCCTCCAGGGTGCTGAAGGAGACGGGGCGCTTTTCGCAGGCGCGGATCATGCCGTTGAGCAGCTTGCTCTTGTCGAAGCTCTGCCGGCTGCCGTCCTTCTTGATGACCATGAGGGGCAGGCTCTCCATGGTCTCGTAGGTGGTGAAGCGCTTGTGACAGGCCAGGCACTCCCGCCGGCGGCGGATGCTGGCCCCCTCGTCGGAGGGCCGGGAGTCGACGACCTTGCTCTCCAGGTGGGCGCAGTATGGACATTTCATGGCAGATTGCCTCCCCTTTGTATGGAATTTGCACGGCGCTGCATATACCGGCGGCGCCGGATCAGCTGATTTTATGGCTGCTTGGGCTATTATACCACAGGATATTGGGATGTGGTATCCCCGAAACGGAAAATTTTCCGTATAATTCCCGGCGCACGGGGAAAACTGGGAACAGTGAAAGGCAGGTGAGCGCCATGCAGGACCAGGGTCACGGACAGAAGTCCAGAAACCAGGCCCCTGACCCCCGTACCGAGCCCCAGGCCGGCCGGATGCAGAATAAGAAAAAGGATCAGCCTCAGGACAAGGAAGGCAAGACCCAGCGGTACTGAGCACAGCAGAGGGCCGAAGCGCAGCTTCGGCCCTCTGCCTTTCAGGCCCATTTTATGACGCACAGGGCGTTGACAAGGGCGGGCGGATATAGTAAAATAATACCCGCGTCCGACGCTAGTGTGGCTCAGAGGTAGAGCAGCTCACTCGTAATGAGCAGGCCGTGGGTTCGATTCCCACCACTAGCTCCAAAAACGGCCACGCTCGGTTTGAGCGTGGCCGTTTTTGCAAATGACGGAGACGGAACGGACAGGAGGGATAGGGATGCAGCGGGAAGAGAACTGGCTGCGGTGGGCCGTGGAGCTGCAGAGCCTGGCCCAGGCGGGGCTGGCCTACGGAAAGGACGTCTATGATCTGGAGCGGTATACCCGCATCCGCGAGATCGCCGCGGAGATGCTGGTGGAGCCCTCCGGCCTGCCGCTGGAGCGGGTGAAGGACCTTTTCTGCCGCGAGACCGGCTATCAGACCCCAAAGCTGGACTCCCGGGCGGCGATCTTCCAGGACGGGAAGGTGCTGCTGGTGCAGGAGAACGACGGCCGGTGGTCCCTGCCCGGCGGCTGGGTGGAGGTAGATCTGTCGGTGGGGGAGAATACCGTCAAGGAGGCCAAGGAGGAGGCCGGGGTGGACGTGGTCCCGGAGCGGCTCATCGCCGTGCAGGACCGGGCCAGGCACAATCAGCCTCTGTACGCCTACGGCGTGTGCAAGATCTTTGTTCTGTGCACGCTCCTGGGCGGGCGGTTTGAAAAAAATTCCGAGACCCTCCAGTCCCGCTGGTTCGGCGAGGATGAGCTGCCCGCGCTGGCGGAGGAGAAAAACACCGCCCAGCAGATCCGAATGTGCTTCCAGGCGTCCCGGGATCCGAACTGGAAGGTGCAGTTTGAATGACCGGGCCGTCCCCCGGAGGTATGGCGGCCTTCAGAACGGCAGAGGCGGACGCGCATACGCGCGTCCGCCTCTGCCGTTCTGTCATTGTGGAGCGGGGATCTAGCCGACTTTGTCGTACACGCCGGCACGGTACAGAGCCTGACACAACTGAGCACGGGTCAAGTTGCTGTACGGGCTGAAGGTGCCCTGACTGTCAACGCCTGCGAAGAAGTCGTAGTTGTAGGCATTGACGATATCTTCCTGCAATTTGCTGGACATATGGGATACGCTGTACATCTGGTCAGGATGGTCGTTGAGATAGTCAGTAGCATATTCAATAGACCATGTGCGAATGGTTTCACCATCGGGAAAATCATTGAGTGATTCGACGGCTGTTTCATTGATGATGTGGTTGGCTCTGTTTTTCATGACGATGTCGTAGTAAGTGTGACCTTTGTTGAGACGAGCAGACCATCTGCCGCCCGCCATTGTATAAGCCGCCGCACCACGAGATACTGTTTCTTTCGCCCAAATATCGTTCCCGTTCATAGTCCAGAGGTCGCCTTCGTAGTTGCAAATCCGGTCAAGGATTGTCCACAACTGCTGATAGGTCAAGGGGTCGTCGGGGCCAAACTTGCCGTTGCCGTAGCCGCCGAGGATGCCATTGTCGGCCATGGTCATGACGGCATCGTAGTACCATGCACCGGGCTGGACATCAGAGAAGTAACTGTTGTAACTACCAGTGCTGGTGCCGGAATTGCCGGTGTTTTCATTCTCGGTATTACCGGGAGTTTCAGTATTACCGGGGGTGCTGGTCTCGGGTTCGCTGACTTCCGTACCATCTGTGGTGTCGTAGTGAGCCCAGCAGGTGTAGGACCTGTCCATAGCAGTACCGAAGTCGTACACATCAACGATTTTACCCTCGGGCACATCAATATAGGTGAGAACTTCTTCGTCACTGCTGTGGCCGACAGAAATCAGGATGGTCGTGCCCTCGGGCCAGGTGAAGTCATCACGCACTTCGTAGTAGAAGCCATTGTGGGTTCCGAACTCGTAGACGATATCGGAGATGTCGATGGTTGCGTCGTACTTGGTGTAGTCGAAGTTGTCGTTCTGACCAGTCTGACCATTCAGGCCGCTGGGGTCGGTGGCCAGGGCGGCCAGCCCGGGGGCAGACGGGCCGTCTTTGTCGGCCGCAGATGCGGCGGGGAGGATGCCGACCACCAGCACAGCGGCCAGCAGAGCGCCCCAAAAACGCCGGTATCTTTTCATGGGTAATCTCTCCTTCTATATCAATTTGTGTGCCAATGCTCCCCGGCAGAGCGGCCCGTGGGGGCGGGACTTCCCGGCCCCCGTGGGCACTTCCTGCGGGGCGAACAAAAGGGCCGTGCAGGTATGTATGTCCCTGCACAGCCCGAAAGCACACAAGCCCATGGAGATTACCCTTGTAAAACAACGGAATAATCGGTATAATGAGCGTGGCGCAAGTTATCTTGCTGTGTGGGAGGTCGTGTCTCCTGCATAGGGACATGGGGCGTTGGCGCGCCTCATGTCCTGCCCTTATTATTCGCCTTATCTGTATTGTACTGCATATTTTGGAAGAGCGCAAGCGATTTTTTCGCGGTCCGGCAAAGGCCGGGCCGCTTTTTCGCCGCCTGTCTGCCGTGCGGTCAGAGGGCGGTCCCTTTACAGGGCCGGGTGAAGGCGGACAGGTCCACCCCCTCCAGGGTCAGCAGGGCGATCTTGCGGTCCAGGCCCCCGGCGTAGCCGGTCAGGCTGCCGCCGCTGCCCACCACCCGGTGGCAGGGGACCAGGATGGAGATGGGATTGCGGCCCACCGCGCCGCCCACCGCCTGGGCGGACATGTGGGCCAGGCCCATCCGCCGGGCCAGCTGTTCCGCCAGCGCCCCGTAGGTGGTGGTCAGGCCCCGGGGGACGGCCCGGAGAAGGGTCCAGATCTCCTTTTGAAATTCCGTTCCGATCAGGTGCAGGGGCGGGACGGGGCCGGGATCCCGGCCGGAAAAATAGCGGTCCAGCCACTCCCTGGCGGCGGAAAAAACGGGAAGGTCCCCCGCCTTTCCGGCCCGGTCAAGGCCCCGGGCGAAGTACTTCTGCCCCTCGAACCAAGCCCCCGTCAGGCCGGCGTCGTCCGCCGCCAGAAGCATGGCGCCCAGAGGAGAGCGGTATCGGCTGACGTATTGCATCTCACACCTCCCTTCTTTAAATGCTCTGCCTGTCCTATGTACCGGCGGCCCCGCCTACTCCAGGTAAAGGGACATGGCCCGATAGCAGTTGGCGGTCTCACTGTCGGCCTCGTTGAAGGCCTGGGAGAAGGTCTGCAGGCTGCCGGAGGGGTCCACCACCATGCCTGTCAGGTCCAGATAGGCGTCGTACAGCTCGGAAACGGCTTCGTAGGCCGCCTGGTGTTCCTCCGGCGGGGAGGTCAGCGCCCGCATGGCCTCCTGCACCGAGGCGCGGTTGGCGCGGATGTCTGTGAGCTGGGCGGAAAAGCCGCTGTCAGAAAAGAGGTTGGCCAGCGCGTCGTTGAAGTCGTCCACAAAATAGCCGTTGGGCCGGGTGTAGGGGTCGGTGGCGTCGTCCCGCTCCTCGTAGATGGCGTTGGCCCACACCTGCTTGATGAGGTTGCCGCAGCGCTCTGCATCCTGCGCGCCCAGGAGCATCAGCGCGGAGGCGGAGTTCAGGGCGTCGCCGTAATCCGCCGCGGCGCTTTTTTTCTGGGAGTTCCCCAGGCCGATGGCCGCCGCCACCACCACCACGGCCAGGACCGCCGCGCCCGCCAGCAGCTTTTTGTTCTTCGGGCGCAGCTTTACGCCGGTGACCTCCACAGGCTGGGGCGCCTCGTGGCCCGGGAGGGGGCACCCGCACTGGGGGCACGCCGCCGCCCCGTCGGGCACCTGGGAGCCGCACTCCGGGCAGAGCCGCTCCGCCGGCCCGGCCAGCCGGCAGCCGCAGTGGGGGCAGCTCAGGGCTTTATCAGAGACAGACTGGCCGCACTGGGGGCATGGTATCAGCGCCATGGTCATCCCTCCAAACGTTGTGTTCACCCGCAGTATATCATAAAAAAGCGCGGAGGAAAAGCGAGAAAGACGCTTTTCCTCCGCATTTTTACGAAAATAACGCAGATATAGGGCGCTGACGGTGCGGTCACTTGGTGCCGAAGATGCGGTCGCCGGCGTCGCCCAGGCCGGGGACGATGTAGCCGTGGTCGTTGAGCTTTTCGTCCAGAGCGGCGCAGTAGAGCTCCACGTCGGGGTGGTCGTGCTGCACCCGGCGGATGCCCTCGGGGGCGGCAATGATGTTCATGAGCTTGATGTGCTTGACGCCGTAGTTCTTGATGAACTGGATGGCGGCGGAGGCGGAGCCGCCGGTGGCCAGCATGGGGTCCAGGACGATCACATCCCGCTCGGCGATGTCGTTGGGCATCTTGCAGTAGTACTCCACCGGCTCCAGAGTCTCCGGGTCCCGGTACAGGCCGATGTGGCCCACCTTGGCGGAGGGGATGAGGGTGAGGATGCCGTCCACCATGCCCAGGCCCGCCCGCAGCACGGGGACGATGGCCAGCTTCTTGCCGGCGATGGTCTTGAAGGTGGCGGTGGTGATGGGGGTCTTGATCTCCACGTCCTCCAGGGGCAGGTCCCGGGTGGCCTCATAGCACATGAGGGTGGCGATCTCGGAGACCACCTCCCGGAAGTCCTTGACGCCGGTGCGCTCGTCCCGGAGGATGCTCAGCTTGTGCTGGAGCAGCGGATGGTCCAGAATGTGTACTTTTTCCATGTCCATGGCTCATTCCCCTTTATTATTTTGTTCTTTTTCCAGCCGCTCCCGCTCAGCCTGGGAGAGGCGGTGGTAGCTGGGCGTCAGGCCGGCGGCGTCGGTGAGCTCTCCCCGCCGGGCCAGCTCCAGGGCACAGCGGGCCACGCCCCAGGCGCTCTGCTGCCGCAAGTGGGGGGGAGCCAGGCGGACGTCCAGCCCCAGATCCCTGAGTGCAGTATAGCATAAAACCGCACCGTCTCCAACCAGAATTTGCGGTTTTCCGCTCTTTTTTAATTCCGCCGCCAGTTCCTCCAGGGCGATGGCCCGGTCGGGGGCCAGCCGCACCAGGCCCTCCCCGGTGCCCAGGAAACGTGCGTTGTATACCTGCTTGCGCCGGGCGTCCATGACGGGGCAGATCTCCATGTCCGTGTGGGCCAGGCCCCAGGCCATGGACTCCAGGGTAGAGCAGGCCGCGCAGGGCTTGTTCCCCGGCCAGGCCAGCCCCTTGGCGGCGGATACGCCGATGCGCAGCCCGGTAAAGGACCCCGGCCCGGCGGCCGCGGCGATGAGGTCCACCTGCTCCAGGCCGACCCCGCAGCGCCGGAGCAGGTCGTCCGCCATGGGCAGCAGGGTCACGGAATGGGTCAGACCGCTGTTCTGGAAGAATTGGGCGATCAGTGTCTCGTCCTCGCACAGGGCCGCCGAACAGGCCGCGGCGGAGGAGTCCAGAGCCAGTATCTTCATGAAACGTTTCCTCCCGTGATGGTGATGACCCGGTCGTCCTCCTCCGGGCCCCGGCGGATGTCCACCCGGATGGCGCCGGGCTCCAGGGCGTCGGAGACGTTCTCGCTCCACTCCACGGCGCACACGCCCCCACGGGCCAGGTAGTCCTCCCAGCCGATGTCATAAAGCTCGTCTGCCGAGCCCAGGCGGTACATATCAAAGTGGAACAGGGGCAGCCGGCCCCCCAGGTACTCGTTGACGATGGTGAAGGTGGGGCTGGTCACCCGCTCCTGGACGCCCAGGCCCCGGGCCAGGCCCCGGGTGAAGGCGGTCTTGCCGGCCCCCAGGTCGCCGGTGAAGGCCACCACCGCCCCGGGCCCCAGGGCTTCCGCCAGCCGGGCACCGGCGGCCTCGGTCTCGTCAGGTGAATGGGATAGCAGTTGCATGAGCCACCTCGGATCAGATGAAATGTGAAGATTCTGACAAGATTATACCACACCTGTTTACCAAACGCAAAAAAGATGGTAAACTATGTTCTCAAGCGGTCCGCGCAAGCCGCCCATGGGGCGGCAGAGCAGGAAGGGAGGTGGCGCTGTGTCCTGGATCCGCGATTCCATCCGGGCGTTCCTGGAGCAGGGGGACCGGCTGCTGCTGGCCCTGTGTCTGGCCGCCAGCGGCTTCGGCCTGGTGCTCATATTCAGCGCCACCCGGTATATGGAGAACTCCGCCGGGATCCGCTGCATGCTGGTGCAGACGGCGGCCATCCTGTTGGGCGTGTTTGTCTATATCCTCATGTCCTCGCTGGATATTGAGCTCATCACGGAAAAGTCGTGGAAGCTGTTGCTGGCCTTCGGCGTGGGCATCAACCTGCTGCTTTTCACCCCCCTGGGCTTCGGCGCGGAGGAGACGGGCAACAATAACTGGCTGCGCATCCCCGGCTTCCCGGTGAACCTCCAGCCGGCTGAGATCGCCAAGCTTACCTTCGTCATGCTGCTGGCCTGGCAGATCAGCCGGCAGCGGGAGCGGGGGGTGAGCCGGCCGGCCTCCGTGTTCCAGCTGGCGGGGCACACCCTGTTTATGATCGGCCTTATCGTGGTCACCTCCGGCGACTTCGGCATGGCCCTGACTTACGGCATTATTTTTGTCGTCATGACCTGGGCCGGCGGCGTAAAAAAGCGCTGGTTCCTGCTGGCGGCGGTGGTGTGCGCGGCGGCCGTGGTGGTGATCTGGCCCCATGTCAGCGATAAATACTATATGAAGCGGTTCGTGGTGGTCATCGACCGCCTTCTGGGCAATACGGCCACGCTCCTTGAACAGACCCAGGGGGTGGGATGGCAGCAGAACCGCAGCGTGCTGGCCATCGGCAGCGGCGGCCTGTTCGGCATGGGCTACCTGAACGGCACCCAGACCCAGAGCCTCTCGGAGGAGTCCCTGCCCGCCCGGCATACCGACGAGATCTTCGCCGTCTGCGGGGAGGAGTTCGGCCTGGTGGGCTGTGTGCTCCTGCTGGCCCTGCTGGGGGGCATCATCCTGCGGTGCGTTTGGGTGGCCAGGCGGGCCTGCTCCCCACAGAGCGCCCTCATCGCCATGGGATATGCCGGCATGCTCATTGCCCAGGTGGGGGTCAACGTGGGCATGTGCCTGTACGTGTTCCCGGTGGTGGGCATCACCCTGCCCTTCATCAGCTACGGCGGCTCCTCCATCCTCACCATGTTCGCGGCCATGGGCATCGTCTCCAGCATCAAGATGCGCGCTTTGCCCGACTGGCTGCGGGACCGAAATCAACTATGATCAAGGCAGCTGCGCGCAGGGCAGGCTTCGATTCCTGCCCGCGGCGGAACTCGGTGAGACCTTTGCCTGTTGGAATCCTGAGAAGTTGTCTGATACCTGCATAGCTGTCTCCCCCGGTGGCAAGCTATGGATGAAGAAAGGACGGAACCTGTATATGGATGTCACTCGGCTCTCTCTGCGCCCCGGCGTCCGCCTGACGGCGGTGCGCACCGAAAAATTCAAGTCCAGTGTGTTGGCGGTCCACCTGCTGGCCCCGCTGTCGGCGAAGACCGCCTCTCTGGGCGCCCTGGTGCCGGCGGTGCTCCGCCGGGGCACGGAGCGGCACCCGGACATGGAGTCCCTCTCCGCCGCCCTGGACGAGCTGTACGGCGGCTCCCTGGAGCCCTCGGTCCGCAAGCTGGGGGAGACCCAGTGCGTGGGCTTTACCGCCAGCTTTCTGGACGACGCCTACGCCCTGGAGGGGGAGCGGATCCTGGAGCCGGCGGCGGCCCTGCTGGCGGAGGTCCTGCTGCGGCCCTATACCCAGGACGGGGCCTTCTGCCCGGACTACACCCGGCAGGAGCGGGACAACCTGGTGGACCGCATCCGGGCCCAGATCAACGACAAGCGGCAGTACGCCCAGCTGCGGGTGGTGGCCGAGATGTGCCGGGAGGAGCCCTTCGGGGTGGACAAGCTGGGGGACGAGGCCTCCGCCGCTGCCATCGGGCCGGAGGATCTGTGGGCCTGGTACCAGAAGCTCCTCTCTGAGGCCCAGGTGGAGCTCTACTACTGCGGCTCGGCAGACCCCCAGCGGGTAAAGGCCGCCTTCGCGCCCCTGGCGGAGGGGCTGCCGGCGGGCGGGGCGCGCCTGATCCCGCCGCCGCCGGTGCGGCGGCCGGCCCCCGCCGTCCCCCGGCGGGTGGAGGAGGCCCTGGACGTGACCCAGGGCAAGCTGGCCATGGGCTTCCGTACCGGCGTCGACGTGCGGGACGCGGCCTACCCGGCCCTGACGCTGGTCAACGCCGTCTACGGCGGCACCACCACCTCCAAGCTGTTCATGAACGTGCGGGAGCGGCTCTCCCTGTGCTACTACGCCAGCTCCGGCCTGATGAACTACAAGGACGTGATGCTGGTGTCCTCCGGCGTGGAGTTTGACAAGGTGGGCCAGGCGGAAGCGGAGATTTTGGCCCAGCTGGAAAACTGTAAGGAGGGCAGGTTCTCTGACGACGAGCTGGAGTGGGCCCGCCGGTCGGTGGTGAGCACGCTGCGCACCGCCCTGGACAGCCAGAGCCGGCTGGAGCAGTACTGGCTGGGCCAGGCGGCCTCCGGCCTGGAGGAGGGCCTGGAGGCGCTGGCGCAGCGGGTGGAGGCCGTCACCCGGGAGCAGGTGGTGGACGCCGCCCGGGGCCTGAAGCTGGACACCGTCTATTTCCTGAAAGGCAGGGATTGAGCCATGGAGCACAAGCAGTACGCCCGCCTGGGCGAGCAGGTCTATCACACGGTGCTGGAAAACGGCCTGCACATCTACGTGGACAAAAAGCCGGAATTTCAGAAGAGCTACGCCTTCTTTGCCACCAATTACGGCGGCATGGATATGAAGTTTCACCTGGACGGCCAGTGGAAGGACACCCCGGCGGGGGTGGCCCATTTCCTGGAGCACAAGATGTTCGACACTGAGGACGGCAACGCCCTCCAGGACCTGGCGGCCAACGGGGCCTCTCCCAACGCCTTCACCAGCTCGGCCATCACCGGGTACTACTTCGAGAGCACCGAGAAGTTCTATGACAATCTGAAGATCCTCCTGTCCTTCGTCTCCGTGCCGTATTTTACCCGGGAGAGCGTGGACAAGGAGCAGGGCATCATCGGCCAGGAGATCCGCATGGTGGAGGACGACCCGGACAACCAGGTGTTTTACGCCCTGATGGAGTGCCTCTACGACCACCACCCCATCCAGGTGCCCATCGCGGGCAGCCAGGCCTCCATCGCCCGCATCAGCGCGGACACGCTCTATGCCTGCCACAAGGCCTTCTACTGCCCCGGCAATATGGTGCTCACCGCCGCGGGGGACGTGGACCCGGAGGAGATCGTGCGCATCGCCCGGGAGATCCTGCCCCGGGACCCCGGCGGCCGCATTGAGCGGGACTACGGCGGGGAGGAGGACGGCAGGGCCGCCTGCCCGGAGAAGGAGCTGACCATGGCGGTGTCCACCCCCATCTTCCAGCTGGGCTTCAAGGCCGACCCGGCAGAGCCGGGAGCGGAGTGGCTGCGCCGGAGCATCCTGGGGGCGCTTTTGTGCGAGGTCCTGCTGGGCAATTCCAGCCCCCTGTATGCCCGGCTCTATGCCCAGGGGCTCATCAACAAGAACTTTGCCTACGGCTTTGAGCTCTACCCCGGCTGCGCCATCCTGGCTGCCGGCGGGGAGAGCCGGGACCCCCGGGCGGTACGGGAGGCGGTGCTGGCCGAGGCCGCCCGCCTGGCCCGGGAAGGGGTGGACCCCGACCTGTTCCGCCGGGTGAAGAAGGGGGCCTACGGCGCCAAGGTCCGGGGCCTCAATTCCCTGGAGTACACCTGTATCGAGCTGGCCCAGGACCACTTTGCCGGGGCGGACTTCTTCTCCTTCCCGGAGGTGTTTGACAGCATCGCCCAAAGCGACGTGGAGGAGTGCCTGCGGACCTGGATCCTGCCGGAGCGCTGCGGCCTGGCTGTGGTGAAGCCGGGGGAGGGGGAGGCATGAATACCGTCGCCTTCCCCGGCCTGGGGCTGGAGTTTCATGTGAGCTCCATTGCCTTCCGCCTGTTCGGCTGGCCCATCCACTGGTACGGCGTCATTATTGCTGCGGGCTTTATCCTGGCGGTGGTCTACTGCTCCCGCCGGGCTCCCAAATTCGGCATCCGGCAGGACGATATCCTGGACATGCTGCTGGCGGCCGTGCCCCTGTGCATCATCGGGGCCCGGCTGTACTACATCATCTTCTATCTGGATCTCTACCGCCGGCCCGACGGGTCCCTGGATTTCGGGGCCATGGTGCGCATCTGGGACGGGGGCCTGGCCATCTACGGCGGGGTCATCATGGCGGTGATCGTCCTGCTGGTGTTCTGTAAGCTGCGGCACATCAAGTTCCTGGCCTTCGGGGACCTGGGGGCCTACGGCATGCTCATCGGCCAGATGGTGGGCCGCTGGGGCAACTTCGTCAATGTGGAGGCCTACGGCGGGCCCACGGATCTGCCCTGGCGCATGGGTATCTATGATTATGTGGACGGGACGCTCCAGTATATGGAGGTCCACCCCACCTTCCTCTATGAGTCCCTGTGGAACCTGCTGGGCTTTCTGCTGCTGGCGTGGGTGGCGAAGCGGGGGCGGAAGTTCGACGGGCAGATCTTCCTGGGCTACTTCGCCTGGTACGGCGTGGGCCGGGGGATCATCGAGGGCCTGCGCACCGACAGCCTGTACTTTTTCAACACCCCCATCCGGGTGTCCCAGGTGTTCGGCTTTGTCACCGCCGCCGTGGCCATCGTGCTGCTGATCTATCTGCTGGCCTTCAAGAAGCACGACCCGGCCCGCCTGTGGGTGAACCAGATGAAGGCCCGCCCGCGGCTGGTGGCCCTGGTCTACCCCGAGGGGGAGGGGAGCGTCTGGCTGGAAAAGCAGAAAAAGCGCCTGGAGCGGGATTTTGCCCGCACGGAGGAGTATGCGCTTCCCAAAGACGCCGACCCGGGGGAGCGTCAGGAGCTCATCGCCGCCCTGCGGGGGCGTGAGGACCTGGCCGAGGTGCTCGTAAAGGAAGAAAAAACAAAATAGGACCCCAGCGCACTGCACGGAGTGCACTGCCCCATTATGTGCGGACAGCACAAAAAAGAGCCCTGGTAGGAAATAT
>DHCMC07803__coassemble_865_pt1 | contig 24336 bp, 24 predicted proteins | sample DHCMC07803__metabat2_high_PE_053 | metagenome-assembled genome bin DHCMC07803 | reverse complement strand
TCTCCGGGTCGTTGGGGATGGCGTTCTTGTTGACGGTGATGTTCACCTCGTCCAGGCGCTTCTCCATCTCCTTGCCGGTGAGGTGGGCCGGGCGCAGGTCCACCAGCATCAGGTGGTTGTCCGTGCCGCCGCTGACCAGGTCGAAGCCCTCCTTCATCAGGGCCTTGGCCAGGGCGGAGGCGTTTTTGAGGATCTGCTGCTGATAGGCCTTGAACTCCGGGCGCATGGCCTCCCCCAGGGCCACCGCCTTGGCGGCGATGATGTGCTCCAGGGGACCGCCCTGGCTGCCGGGGAAGATGGCGGAGTCGATCTTTTTGGCCAGCTCCTCCTTGCAGAGGATCATGCCGCCCCGGGGGCCGCGAAGGGTCTTGTGGGTGGTGGTGGACACCACGTCGGCATAGGGCACCGGGGAGGGATGCAGCCCTGCGGCCACCAGGCCGGCGATGTGGGCCATGTCCACGAACAGGTAGGCCCCCACCTCGTGGGCGATGTCGGCAAAGGTCTTGAAGTCGATGGTGCGGGGATAGGCGGAGGCGCCGGCCAGGATCATGCGGGGCTTGTGCTGCCTGGCCAGGTCCCGGACCTGGTCATAGTCGATGTAGCCCTGGTCGTTGACGCCGTAGGCCACGATATTGTAGTTCTTGCCGGAAAAATTCACCGGGGAGCCGTGGGTCAGGTGGCCGCCGTTGGCCAGGTCCATGCCCAGCACCGTGTCCCCGTGCTGGCAGAGGGCGGCATAGACGGCGTAGTTGGCGTTGGCGCCGCTGTGGGGCTGCACATTGGCATGCTCCGCACCGAAGAGCTGGCAGGCGCGCTGCCGGGCCAGGTCCTCCACCACGTCCACGCACTGGCACCCGCCGTAATACCGCTTGCCCGGATAGCCCTCGGCATATTTGTTGGTGAGCACCGTGGCCGCCGCAGCCAGCACCGCCTGGCTGACAAAGTTCTCCGAAGCGATCAGCTCGATGTTGCGCCGCTGCCGGTCGTACTCGGCCTTTACCGCCGCGCCCACCTCCGGGTCCTGCCCGGCGAGAAACTCCATGATCTCCTTGACCAAATCTTCCTCCACCTTTCTCTGCCCGGCGTTGGCCGCCGGCCGATTTCTTTTATTATACAAAATCCGCCGCTGGATTACAATCGTCCGCGGAGAAAAAAGCCCCTCGTTTTTTGCCGGAAAGTGTGCTATATTGTCCAAGAGAGGTGATCGCATGAAAACCCATGAGGAAGTCCTGTCCATCGTGGAGGAGCTGAAGCGGCTCTACCCCGACAGTCTGTGTTCCCTGCCCTATCCCAAGCCTTATGAGCTGCTCTTCGCCGTCCGCCTGGCCGCCCAGTGTACCGACGAGCGGGTCAACCAGGTCACCCCCGCCCTCTACGCCCGCTTCCCCACCCTGGAGGACCTGGCTGGGGCCGACGTGGCGGAGGTGGAGACGTACATCCACTCCACCGGCTTTTTCCGTGCCAAGGCCCGGGATATCGTATCCTGCGCCAGGATCCTGGTGGAGGAATACGGCGGGCGGGTGCCCGACACCATGGAGGAGCTGCTCAAGCTGCCCGGCGTGGGGCGCAAGACCGCCAATCTGATCCTGGGGGACGTATACCATACCCCCGGCGTGGTGGTGGCCGACACCCACTGCATCCGCATCACCGGCCGGCTGGGCCTCACTGACGGCAGCAAGGACCCGGTCAAGGTGGAGCAGCAGCTGCGGCCCGTCCTGCCGCCGGAGGAGTCCAACGACTTCTGCCACCGCATGGTACTCCACGGCCGGGCGGTGTGCATGGCCCGCAAGCCCGACTGCCAGAGCTGCACCCTGCGTCCCTGGTGCGACTATTTTACAAAATCCTGAAAAGCCGGAAAGCAAACGCCGCCGCGCGCCTGGTCTCAGGCGCGCGGCGGCGCGTTTGCTATCTGCCCGGCGAGACAACTCCCCGCCCCTTCCAGCGCCCGCGCAGATACACGGCGGCGCTGATGACCAGGCCCACGGACCAGCCGATGGGATAGGCCCAGTAAAGCGATTCCGGCCCGAAGCTGGAGGCCAGCAGCCAGGCCACCGGCACCCGTACCAGCCACAGGGACAGGATGGAGGAGACCATGGGCACCGTTGTGGCCCCCGCCCCCCGCAGAACGGCGTTGACGATGAACATCATGGCCAGGATGAACATGGTGGACAGCACCCGGGTCAGATAGGCCTCCCCCGCCTCCACCACGTCCGGCTCGGTATTGAAGAGCATGAGCAGCGGCCGGCGCAGCGGTACCACCACCGCAGAGATGGCCGCGCAGACCAGGGTACCCAGCACCAGGGCCCGGCGGGCCCCCTTCCGCACCCGCTCCAGCTCCCCGGCGCCGATATTCTGCCCCACATAGGTCGTGGTTGCGGTGGAGAAGGACTGGATGGGCATGAAGGCGAAGGTGTCGATCTTGTTGGCCGCGCCAAAGCCGGCGGCAAAGGAATTGCCGAAGCCGTTGATCAGGGCCTGCATGATAAGGATGCCAAGGGAGAACTGGCACTCCTGGATGGCGGAGGGGATCCCCAGCCGGAGCACCTGTCCCAGGAGAGGACGGTCCAGCTTCATCTGAAAAAATCGGATATGGACGAAGGGATACTTCCAGTTGATGAAGAAGATCCCGAATACCCAGGAGCTGAACTGGGCGATGATGGTGGCCAGCGCCACGCCGAACACGTCCCAGTGGAAGGCGATGACGAACAGCAGATCCAGCACCACGTTGATACCGCAGGCCACCGCCAGGAAGATCAGCGGGGTTTTGCTGTCGCCCAGGCCCTGGAGTATCCCTGCGTTCAGGTTATAGCCCAGCGAGCCGATGATACCCGCCAGCACCACCATGCAGTACACACGGGCCTGGTCATAGGCCTCCGCCGGCACACGGATCAGGGTGAGCAGCGGAGCGCACACCACGACGCCCAGGATGGTCAGCGGCAGGATGGCCAGGAGCAGGGCGCTGTATATGGTGTCCACCGTGCGGCTCACCGCCGCGCGGTCTCCGGCCCCGATGTACTGGGCGATCATGATGGTGGCGCCCACGGAAAAGCCGATGAACAGCGAGGAGAGCAAATAAATGATGGGAAAGCCGGTACTTACGGCCGTGAGAGCGGAGGAGCCTACAAAGCGGCCTACCACCACCGAGTCCACCATATTATAAAGCTGCTGGAATATATTCCCCACCAGCAGGGGCAGGGAAAAACGCAGGATCAGCCGGGTGGGGGAGCCGCGGGTCATGTCTATGGCGCCCCGCACCCCCTGTTTGACCTCTTCCATAGGGGCCTCCTTGCTTGTTTCGTTATCCGCCCTTCCGGCGCTCATAGAGGATTCGCAGGCCGTCCAGCACCAGCTGGGGGTCCACCACATCGATCAGGTCGGTGTTTTCCGCCACCATCCGGGCCAGGCCGCCGGTGGCGATGACCTTGATGTCCCCGCCGCCCATCTCCGCCTTGGCCTGGCGGATGAGGTGCTCCATAGCGCCGATATAGCCCACCACCGCTCCGGCCTGGATCTGGCCCACAGCGGTGGTGCTCAGCACCGTGTCCGGCTTCACCAGCTCCACCCGGGGCAGCAGCGCGGTCCGCTGGAACAGGCCGTCGATGGACACCCTGACCCCGGCGGTGATGCACCCGCCCAGATATATTCCGTCGGCGCTCACCGCGTCCAGGGTGGTGGCGGTACCGAAGTCCAGGACGATGAGGGGCGCGCCGTACTTGGCCATGGCGGCGATGTCCGCCACCGCCCGGTCGGGGCCCAGGCGCTCGTCGCTTTCGCTCTCCACGTAGGGCAACTCCGGGTCCAGGTCCTCATCCACCACCAGGGGCACCTTGCCCAGGTAATTCTTCACCGCGTTGGTGAGGGTGTGCATCACCTGGGGCACCACCGAACCGATGACCACATCCTCCACTTCCTCCAGGGCCACGCCGAACCGATGGAAATACTGGCAGATGAGCAGGCCCACCTCGTCGGAGGTGCGGTTGGCGTCGGTCATCAGGCGGAACGAGCCCTTCAGCTTTTCTCCCTCGTACACGCCCAGCACCATATTGGTATTGCCCACGTCAATGGCAAGCAGCATGATTTTCTCCTCCCTTGTTCAGATCCTGCTGATATAACACACCGCGCCGCCCTCCTCCAGGACGGACACAGCGTAAGTGGGCGCCGCCAGGCTGCCGGCGGCCCCAGGGTTTACCATCCACATCCCATTTTGAAATTCACACAGCGCCTCATGCGTGTGGCCGAAGCACAAAAGCCGCGCCCCGGCCTCCCGGGCGGCCCGGATGGCGGCCCAGGCGCCCTCTTTCACATGGTAGGCGTGGCCGTGGGTCATAAAGATCTTCACGCCCTCCAGCGTGAAGGTCCGCTCTATCGGCAGATCGGGCCTGCGGCCGTCGCAGTTGCCCGGCACATAGGTCACGGGGAGCTGGGGGAACTTCTCCTGAAGGGACTGCGCATCCCGGGCCAGGTCCCCCAGGTGGAGCACCCGGTCCGGCCGCTCCAGGCGGACGGCGTCCTCCATGTTGGCCACGTTGCCGTGAGAGTCGGAAAAAATCAGCAGCTTCATGGGCACCTCCCGCCTTTGGTTCATATAATAGAGTGAGCGCCGCTATAAATAAGGAAATAGGAGTGATCGACGATATGAAGGAGAACCAGCCCGGGCTGGATGGGCTGACCCGTGACCCCAAGGCCGCCGGCCTGCTGAAAAACCGGGCGCTGCTCAACGAACTGGTCCGCTCGCCAGACGCCCGGAAGCTCATGGGCCTGCTGGATCGGGAGGCGGCAGGCGGCCTGCAGCATGCCGCCGACTCTGCGGCCAAAGGGGACCTGAGCGCCCTTACCCGTCTGATCAGGCAGGTGGCGGGCAGCAGCGAGGGGGCCCGTCTGGTCCAGCAGATCAACGAGAAGATCGACCAGGGGAAGTAGCCCGCCGCTTCCCCGCCAAGGGGGTGCCCTATGGCAGAACTGGAAGAAAAACTGAATGCTATTTTGAACGATCCCCAGGCCATGGGACAGATCCTCTCCGCAGCGCGGGCCCTCTCCGGCCAGGACGATGGGGAAAAAACCGCGGACCAGGCGCCGGGGGAGGGACCCTCCGCCGCCGCGGAGAACGGGCCGGCCGCCGGAGACGCAGGCCAGCTGTTTTCCGCGCTGGGAGACCTGGACCCCCGGTGGGTAAAACTGGGTGTGCGCCTTATGGGTGAGTACAGCCGGCAGGACGACAAGAAGGCCGCCCTGCTGGAGGCGCTGAAGCCATTCCTCAAGCCGGAACGGCGGGCCAAAGTGGACCAGGCCGCCCGGCTCGCCCGCCTATCCCGGGTGGCGAGGGCCGCCCTACGATTCTATCAGGAGGGCCGGGAGGAGGAGAAGGGCGATGTATAACCGCTACATCCCCAACGGGACCGCCTACACCCGGGTATCCGAGCCGGAGCCCTCCCCTCCCCCGCCGCATGGCCCCGGGGACGGCGGCGGCACGCCGTCAGGCATCGTGGAGCGCCTGCTGCGCGCGCTGAAGCTGGAGGACCTGGATGCAGGCGACCTGCTCCTGCTGCTGATCCTGCTACTGCTGTTTTTGGACGGGGACGACTGGGAACTGCCCATCGCCCTGGGCCTGGTCCTGCTGCTGGGGCTGGGCGGGGAATAGCGGCGCCTTCCGAACGGACTACGCCCCCACCCGGTGAAGAACCGTCCCGTCCGGCAGGGAAAACGACGCGTCGGAGGGCGCCGGCCGCTCCAGGCCGGAGGCAGTCATGCGGTAGACCACCTGGCCGTCGGTGAGCTGCTCCGCCCGCACCAGAAGCCCACTGTCCGTATCCACCCAGAAGCGGGCGCTGTGGCCGTCGCCGGTATCCGTTTCGACATATACGCAGCCCAGGCTGTCCAGCGCCTCGTATCCCGCCGCCGTGATAAAGGCCGGATCCAGTTCCAATACGGTCTCATAGGTGGGGATGCGCTGCCCCTCCAGGTCCGCGGAATACTCGTCCGCAGGGCCGGTGAGCACCCGATCCTCCCCGCCGTACCAGCTCCAGAACTGCCCGCCGCCTACAATGGAGGAGCGGCGGGTCCCGCCGGGCAGGACCGCATCGGTCCGGGTCCAGCCCGCGTCTACCCAGACCCGGGCGGTGGTGGTGCCGCTCTCCCCCTCGCCCCAGAGGTCCTGAATGGTCACAGTCCGGCCATAGCTCTCTGGCCGGTCCAGGGTGGCAATGACGCTCTGCACCGTCTCCGGCGTCACCTCCACTTTCACCGCGCCGCCGCTCTCTCCTCCTGGTGAGGCCGACGGGCCGGCTGTCGGGAGCACGATCTCCGCTGTATCGGGGGCGAAAAGACCCAGTCCAAAACTGGAGAGCACCGCCACGGCGATAATGGCCGCGATCAGGACCACCACGATGTTCCGCTTTCCGCGCTCCACAGCTCCACCTCCCGGAAAACATATGCACTTCCTCTGTCAGCCGGGCAGCTCCCCGGCATCAAGGTTTTGCACGGCAAAACCTTGGGTGCGGCGGCGTTCACGCCTGAAACTGCTCCGGCTTTTCCGCCCGCAGGCCAAACTTCCACGCGATAGCGTCCACGATCCGCCGGCAGGCGTGACCGTCATCCCCACAAAACGGCATAGCTGCCATTTCATGGGGGCCCTGTGACTGCATCTGCCGGGACAAATGAATTGCCCCGGCATCAAGGTTTTGCACTGCAAAACCTTGGGTACGGCGGCGTTCACGCCTGAAACTGCTCCGGCTTTTCCGCCCGCAGGCCAAACTTCCACGCGATAGCGTCCACGATCCGCCGGCAGGCGTGACCGTCGCCGTAGGGATTTACGGCATGGGCCATGGCCCGGTAGGCGCTCTCGTCCTTCAGCAGCTCCGAAGCCAGGCGGAATACCGTCTCCTCCTCCGTGCCCGCAAGCCGCACCGTCCCGGCGGCCACCGCCTCGGGCCGCTCGGTCTCCCGCCGAAGGACCAGCACCGGCTTGCCCAGGGCGGGCGCCTCCTCCTGGAGCCCGCCGGAATCCGTAAGCACGAGGTAGCACCGGGCCATGAGATTGTGCATCTCCTCCACGTCCAGCGGCTCGATGAGGTGGATGCGCGGATGACCGGAGAGGTACTTCCCCGCCGCTTCCCGCACTACCGGGGACAGGTGGACGGGATAGACCAGCTCCGCCTCCGGGAAGGCGTCCGCCACCCGGCGCAGGGCGGTCATGATATTTGCCATGGGCGCTCCGTAGTTCTCCCGGCGGTGGCAGGTCACCAGCAGGATGCGCCTGCCGGCATAGTCCAGGCTGTTGAGCAGTTCATTTGAAAAGCGATAATCCTTTACAACAGTGGTCTTAAGGGCATCGATCACCGTGTTGCCCGTAATGAACACCCCATCTGTGATACCCTCCCGGGCCAGGTTTTCCCGGTTGCTCACAGTGGGGCAAAAGTGCAGATCCGCAATGTCCCCCACCAGCTTGCGGTTCATCTCCTCTGGAAAGGGGGAATACTTGTCACCCGTCCGAAGCCCCGCCTCCACATGTCCCACGGGGATCTGGCGGTAAAATGCGGCCAGGGCCCCGGCAAACGTGGTGGACGTGTCCCCGTGGACCAGGACCAGGTCTGGTTTGGCCTCCTCCAGCACCCCCTCCATGCCCAGCAGGCACTTGGAGGTAATGGTGTACAAGCTCTGGCGGGGCTGCATGATGTTCAGGTCATAGTCGGGCTCCAGATGGAAGATATCCAGCACCGCGTCCAGCATCTGCCGGTGCTGGGCGGTGACGCAGCAGATGGACTGGATGCCCGGCCTGTCCTGGAGCTCCCTGACCAGGGGGGCCATTTTGATGGCCTCAGGCCGGGTACCGAAAATGGTCATGACGCGGATTGGGGTCACTGTTTTTCCTCCTCTCCCGGCTCCCGGGACTCCTTTTCCCGTTCCCTGCGGTTATTGCCCAGGAAAATGCGCCCGGCGATGGCGCCGGCAAAGCACAGGGCCATGAGAAGCAGCATGGCCTTCACCGGCCCGCTGGTGGTGAGCACCACGGCGGACAGGCCAAGGATAGCGGAGATGATATAGAGCACCGCCACCGCCTGCTTTTGGTTCAGGCCCATGTCGATGAGCCGGTGATGGACGTGGCTGCGGTCGGCGTGCATGGGGCTTTGCCCATGGGCGATGCGGCGGATAAAGGCAAAGCAGGTATCAAAAATAGGCAGGCCCAGCATGAGGAAGGGCACGGCGAAGGAGATGATGGTATAGAGCTTGAACAGCCCCTGGATGGACACCACCGCCAGGATAAAGCCCAGGAAGGTGGAGCCCGTGTCCCCCATAAAGATCTTTGCCGGGTTCATGTTATAGGGCAGAAAGCCCAGGCAGGCCCCGGTCAGGGCGGCCATGAGCACCGCCACCGGCCCGTCGCTGATGGCCAGGGAGATGACCAGGAGGGTCATGGAGCTGATGGCGGACACGCCGCAGGCCAGACCGTCCAGCCCGTCGATGAGATTGACCGCGTTGGTAATGGCCACGATCCACACCACCGTCACCGGAACGGCAAGCCAGCCCAGGTCCCAGTACAGGTCGCTGGAAAACACGTTGGGATTGGAGACGATCTCGATCACATTCCCGGACAGGGCCGCCACCAGCGCCGCGATGATCTGCACCACGAATTTGAACATGGCGCGCAGGGAGTAGATATCGTCAAAAATACCCAGCACCACGATGATGGCCGCCCCCAGCAGCATGCCCCGCATCTGCCCGTCCAGGTCCATGAACACCACTACGCTGAGCAGAAAGCCAAAGAAGATGGCCAGCCCGCCCATACGCGGGATGGGGTGATCGTGCATCCGGCGGCCGTCCCGGGGCACGTCCACCGCGCCCATGCGCACCGCCAGATTCTTCACCACCGGAGTGGTGATGAGGGCCACCACCAGGGCCACCACCAGGGCGGCGGCCACGATGCCGATCAGAGGGAGATTCAGCTCATTTGTCATAGGAAATATGCTCCTTCTCTGTCTTGCGGGAACAGCGGGCGCTCAGCGGGGCAGAAAGCCCACCTTTTTGTAGACCTTGCGCAGGGTGCGCTCCGCCACGCGGGAGGCGCGCTCCGCCCCGGCGCGATAGACGCCCTCCAAATAAGCCTTGTCCGCCAGCAGGCGCTCCGTCTCCTCCCGGATGGGGCGCAGCAGCTCCACCACTGCCTCTCCCACCGCGGGCTTGAAGGCGCCGTACCCCTTGCCTTCAAATTCCTCCTCGATGGCTTCAAAGCTCTTTCCCGTGACGGCAGAGTAGATCTGCATCAGGTTGGACACCCCGGGCTTGGCCTGGGGATCGTAGCGGACACAGCGCTCGGTGTCGCTGTCGGTGATGGCCCGCTTGAATTTGCGCAGGATGTCCTCCGGCTTCTCCATGAGGAACACGCAGCCCTCGGGGATGGACTTGCTCATCTTGGTGTCCGGCTGGTTCAGGCTCATCACCCGGGCGCCCTGCTTGGGGATATAGGGCTCGGGCATCTTGAACACGTCGCCGTAAACGTGGTTGAAACGGTTCGCGATGTCCCGGCAGATCTCCACATGCTGCTTCTGGTCCTCCCCCACCGGGACGAAATCGGGCTGGTAGAGCAGGATGTCGGCGGCCATGAGGCAGGGGTAGGTGAACAGGCCGGCGTTGATGTTGTCGGCATGCTTGGCGGACTTGTCCTTGAACTGGGTCATGCGGGAGAGCTCCCCGAACATGGTATAGCAGTCCAGCACCCAGCCCAGTTCGGCGTGGGCGGGCACGTGGGACTGGACGAAGATGGTGTTCTTCTCCGGGTCCAGGCCGCAGGCGATGTAAGTGGCGATCTGGGTCAGGGTGCGCCGGCGCAGCTGGGCCGGATCCTGGCGGACGGTGATGGTATGCAGATCCGCCATGAACCAGTAGCAGTCAAACTGGTCGGAGAGCTCCCGCCAGTTCTTGATGGCCCCAAGATAGTTGCCAAGATGCAGATCCCCGCTGGGCTGGATGCCGGAGAGGAGCACTTTCTTTTCATTTTCCATATTGAGATTACACCTCGATCACATGTCGGTAAGGCAGAAAGGGCGCAGGGCCCCATATTGTGTTATCATATCATATCCAAACTCCCTTGACAATCCTAAGCGGAAAAAATAGAATAAGGTGAGTGAATTTGAAAAAGGAGTTTTTTCCATGGATATGACCTGGTTCAACGAGATGGAGGCCCGCATCCCCAAAGGGGAGGTACGCACCCGCTTTGCCCCCTCCCCCACAGGCTATATGCACGTGGGCAATCTGCGCACCGCCCTGTATACCTGGCTCATCGCCCGGCACGCCGGCGGCAAGTTCCTCCTGCGCATCGAGGATACCGACCAGGGCCGGCTGGTGGAGGGCGCCACCGACGTGATCTATGCCACCATGCGCGGCTGCGGTCTGACCTGGGACGAGGGTCCCGACGTGGGCGGCCCCGTTGGCCCCTATGTGCAGACCCAGCGGCGGGATCTGTATGGAAAGTACGCCCACCTGCTGGTGGAGAAGGGCCACGCCTACTACTGCTTCTGCGGCAAGACGGAGAGCGAGGAGGACACCGGCGACTTTGACCGGCCGGCAGACCCCTGCCGGGACCTGGATCCGGCGGCGGCCTTGGCCCGGGTGGAGGCCGGGGAGCCCTATGTCATCCGCCAGCGCATCCCGTCCGGCTCCACCACCTTCCATGACGCGGTGTACGGCGACATCACCGTGGACAACGCGGATCTGGACGACCAGATCCTGCTGAAGTCCGACGGCCTGCCCACCTACAACTTTGCCAATGTCATCGACGACCATCTCATGGGGATCACCCATGTGGTGCGCGGCTCGGAGTACCTCTCCTCCGCCCCCAAGTACGACCTGCTCTACCGGGCCTTCGGCTGGGAGGTGCCCACCTATATCCACTGCGCCAGCGTCATGATCACCGACCCGGAGACCGGGGCGGTGCGCAAGATGTCCAAGCGCAAGGGGGACCCCTCCTACGAGGATCTGCTGGCCATGGGCTATTTGTCCCAGGCAGTGGTCAACTACGTCACTCTGCTGGGCTGGTCCCCCCGCGGCGAATATGCCGAGCGGGAGTTCTATACCCTTGCCGAGCTGGCCGGGATCTTTGACGTGGGCGGTATCTCCAAGTCCCCCGCCGCCTTCGACCTGGACAAGCTGACCTACTTCAACGCCCACTACCTGCGGGAAATGCCCCCGGAGGTCTTTCACGCCGCCGCCCTGCCCTATATCCGGCAGGCGGTGAAGGGCTCCGCCTTTTCCACCCAGGAGATCGCCGCCCTGCTCCAGGCCCGGTGCGAAAAGCTCACCGACATTCCCGGGAAGCTGGACTTTTTCGACGCGCTGCCGGACTACGACGCTGAGCTGTTCACCAACAAAAAGTCCAAGACAAACCCCGAGATCTCCCGGAAAATGCTGGAGGCCGCCATTCCCGCCCTGGAGAGCCTGGCGGACTGGACAGCCGACGCGATCCACGACTGTCTGGTGGATCTGGCGCTGCGCCTGGAGGTCAAAAACGCCACGCTCATGTGGCCGGTGCGCATCGCCGCCGCCGGCAAGGCCGTGACCCCCGGCGGGGCGGTGGAGATCTGCCACATCCTGGGCCGGGAGGAGACCCTGCGCCGGCTCCGCCTGGGCCTGGAGAAGCTGAAGGGGTAAAGCCCGCTGTATCAAACAGTCCCGCCCGCCGCGTATCCTGCGGCGGGCGGGATTTTCATGATAAGAAGCCCCAGTCTCCCCGGTCAAAGCAGAGGGGCCAGTACGCGGAGGATGGAGCGGAAGAGGCGGCGCAGCCAGGAGTGGTCCAGGCACTGCTCCAGGGTCACCGGCTGGCTCTTGACCTGGGTGGCCAGGAAGTCCTGCTTCACATCCAGCACCGTCGGGTCGTGGCACAGCCACACCGCATCCTCAAAGTGGAGGAACATGCTGCGGTAGTCCATATTGATGGAGCCCACCACAGCATATACGTCGTCAGACACCAGGTTCTTGGCGTGGACGAAGCCGGGGGTATACTCGAAGATCTGTACGCCCGCCTCCAGCAGTTCCTCATAGTGAGACCGCGTAAGCTCGAACACCAGGGGCTTGTCCGGGATGTGGGGCGTGATGATGCGCACGTCCACGCCGGCCTTGGCGGCGGCGCACAGGGCAGTATTGACGCAGTCGCTGACGATGAGGTAGGGGGTCATGATATAGACATATTTCCTGGCTTTGCTGATGAGGTTGAGATATACCGTCTCGCCCACCGGCTCATTGTCCAGGGGATTGTCCGTATAGGGCTGCACATAATGGCCCTTGCCAAGGACCGCCTCGGCGGGCAGGGCGGCCGGCCGGAAGGCCGCATAGTCCACCTTGGTGTCCCGCACATACTCCCACATGGTGAGGAACATCACCGTCATGCTCCAGGCCGCCTCCCCCTTCAGGAGGATGGCGCTGTCCTTCCAGTGGCCGAAGCGGAGCTTCTGGTTGATATACTCGTCGGCCAGGTTGATGCCGCCGGTGAAGGCGGTATGTCCGTCGATGATGCAGAACTTCCGATGATCGCGGTTGTTCATCCGAATGGAGATCAGCGGCAGGAAGCGGTTGAAAAAGCAGCAGGGTATGCCCGTCTCGGCCTCGAATTTCCTGGCGTAGTTCATGGGCAGGGTATTGAGAGAGCCCACATCGTCATAGATCACTCTCACATCCACGCCGGCGGCATGCTTTTCCTTGAGCACCTCCACGATGGAATCCCAGAATACGCCGGGGGCGATGATGAAGTACTCCAGAAAGATATACTTCTCCGCTTTTTTCAGCTCCTCCAGCATCACCGGGAACGCGTCGTCCCCCAGGGGGAAATAGCGGGTCCAGGTGTTGGTATAGACCGGGCAGCGGGCGTAGCGCTCCAGATAGCGGGCCTGGTTCACCGCGTCGTCGCCGTAGACCGACAGCGCCCCAGCCTTGTAGTCCCCCGACAGCTGCTCCAGCATGGTCCGATCCATGCCCTGCATCTTCCTGCGCAGGCGCGCAGAGAGCTTGTTCCCGCCGCACAGCAGGTAGACCAGCCATCCGAAGGCGGGAAAGAGCAGGATGGGGATGATCCAGGCGATCTTGTAGCCCGGATCCGTCTGCCTGCTGACGATGACCAGGACCGCCAGCACCGAAAGGCCCACATAGGTCCAGTACAGATAGATATAGACGCCGGAAAAAAGCGCCGTGGCCGCCAGGAGCGCCACCGATTCGATGAGGATCAGCAGCGCCACGATCACGCGGCGCTGGAAGAGGATCGACGTCAGTTTTTTGATGTTCATGGATCTCATAGGACAGACCTCGCTATTTCACAGCCACGTTCTCCGCCCCCAGCAGCTCCCGCAGCTCGTCCACCAGGGCGGGGTGGACCAGGCAGGGGGCGCCCAGCAGCTTGCCGGTGTCGGCGCAGCGCACCTTCATCTGCTGCGTGCCGGGGAACATGGTGAGGATGAGCCGGATCTTCTCCCAGCGGGGGTCGTCCAGGCTCGGGATGCGGATGTAAAGGCGCTTCCCCTGCGTGCTGTTTTCCGCAGCGGCGGAGCCGGAGACCACATCCGCCTGCGCCAGAGGAAGGACCCGGTCGCACATGAGCTGCGGGGCTTTTTCGTCCCGGACGGAAATGCGGCCTTCAGCCAGAATGGCCACGCCCTCTTTCAGATAGGGGCCGCACTCCCCCAGCACCCGGGAAAACACCAGCATTTCCATGGTCCCGGAGTCGTCCTCCACCGTTACATAGGCCATAAGGGAGTTGTTCCTGGTGGTCTTGGTCCGGGCGGCGGAGACCACTCCGGCGATCCGCACCCGCTGCCCGTCCTGATAGGCCCCCTCCCCCTCCTGGGAGAAGGAGGACAGGATCGGGCCGATGGCGGCCGCTCCGCAGCGCTTCACGACCTCCCGATACTCATCCATGGGGTGGCCGGAGAGGTAGAGGCCGGTGGTCTCCTTCTCCATGGCCATGAGTTCCGAGCGGGAATATTCGGGGATATTTTTCAGCCGAAGCTCCGGGGCGTCGCCCCCCTCCTCCCCACCGCCGAAGAGGTCGAACTGCCCCTCCAGGTTCTTGCGCTTGTTCTGGGCGATGGTATCCACCAGAGACTCGAAGGCGTCCAACAGCTGGGAGCGGCGGGCCCCCATGGAGTCAAAGGCGCCGCACTTGATGAGGCTCTCCAGCACCCGCTTGTTCAGGTCCGCGCCGAACATCCGCTGGCAGAAATCAGCAAAGTCTGTAAAGGCTCCTCCCTGTTCACGCTCTTGGAGCACATCGCTGACGAAGCCCCGGCCAACCCCCTTCACCGCCACCAGGCCGAAGCGGATGTTCTCCCCGGAGACGGTGAAGTCGGCCTCCGACTCGTTGATATCAGGGGGCAGCAGGGCGATGCCGCAGTCCCTGCACTCGGCGATATACTCGGCCACCTTTTCGCTGGAGTCCAGCACGGAGGTGAGCAGAGCGGCCATATACTCCCGGGTGTAATGGCATTTGAACCAGGCGGTGTGGTAGGCCACGATGGCGTAGCTCACCGCGTGGGCCTTGTTGAAGGCGTACTGGGCGAAGGCCTCGATCTCGTCATAGATGTCCTCGGCGGTCTGCTGGGGGATGCCGTTTGCCATGCAGCCGGCGATGTCCCGCTCCGGGTCCCCGTGGACGAAGGTGTGGCGCTCCTTCTCGATCTGGGCCTTTTTCTTCTTGGAGATGGCCCGGCGCACCATGTCCGCCTGGCCCATGGTGTACCCCGCCAGGCGGCGGAAGATCTCGATGACCTGCTCCTGGTAGACGATGCAGCCGTAAGTCACCGACAGGATGGGCTCCAGCAGGGGGTGCTTGTACTTCACCTGGTCCGGGTTGTGCTTGCAGGCGATGAACCGGGGGATGGAGTCCATGGGGCCGGGGCGGTAGAGGGCGATGATGGCGGTAATGTCCTCGATGTTCTGGGGCTTGAGGCCCACGCACACCCCTGTCATGCCCGCCGACTCCATCTGGAACACCCCGGAGGTGCGCCCGTCGGAGAGCATTTTGAACACCGCCAGGTCGTCCATGGGCACATCGGCCAGGGAAAAGCCCGGGCGGCCGCGCCTGACCAGCTTCACCGTGTCGTCCAGGATGGTCAGGTTGCGCAGGCCCAGAAAGTCCATTTTCAGCAGGCCCAGTTCTTCCAGTGTGGTCATGACGTACTGGGTGACCACCGACTCGTCGTTTTTAGCCAGGGGCACATAGTCCACTACCGGCCGGCGGGTGATCACCACGCCGGCGGCGTGGGTGGAGGCGTGGCGGGGCATGCCCTCGATGGCCTTGGCGGTGTCAATGAGGGTCCTGATGCGCTCGTCCCCCTCATACTGCTCCCGCAGGGGCTTGGAGAGCTTCAGGGCCTCGTCCAGGGTGATGTGCAGGGCGCCGGGGCCGCTGGGCACCTGCTTGGCCACCACGTCCACCTCGGCGTAGGGGATGTTCAGGGCCCGGCCCACGTCCCGGATGGCCCCCCGGGCGGCCATGGTGCCGAAGGTGACGATCTGGGCCACGTGGTCGGCGCCGTACTTGCGCTGGACGTAGTCGATGACCTCCTGCCGCCGGCGGATGCAGAAGTCGATGTCGATATCGGGCATGGTCACCCGCTCAGGATTCAAAAACCGCTCGAAATAGAGGGAGTATTTCATGGGGTCCACGTCGGTGATGTCCATGCAGTAGGCCACCATGCTGCCGGCGGCGGAGCCACGGCCGGGGCCCACGGGGATCCCCTGCCCCTTGGCGTAGCCGATGAAGTCGGAGACGATGAGGAAGTAGTCCACAAACCCCATCTGGCGGATGACCCCCATCTCGTAGTCCAGCCGCTCCCGGTAGCCCTCCGGCGCATCGGGGTAACGGCGGGCAAAGCCCTCCTCGCACAGCTTCTGAAAATAGGCGTCCCCGTCTGTGTAACCCTCAGGCAGCTTGAACTCGGGCAGGTGGTAGGTGCCGAACTGGAACTCCATGCTGCACAGCTCGGCAATTTTCGCCGTATTGGCCGCCGCCTCCGGGTGATCCGGGAACAGCGCCTCCATCTCCTCGCTGGACTTGAGGTAGAGCTCGCTGGTCTCCATCCTCAGGCGGTTGGGATCGTCCACCGTCTTGCCCATCTGGATACACATGAGGGTGTCCTGCATCTCGGCGTCCTCCCGGCGGAGGTAGTGGGCGTCGTTGGTGACCACCAGGGGGATGCCGGTCTCCTCATGGATGCGCAGAAGGCCCTGGTTGATGGCCGGATCCTGCGGCAGCTGGTGATCCTGCAGCTCCAGGTAGTAGCCGTCCTCCCCAAACAGCTCCCGCATCTCCAGGGCGGCGGCCTTGGCCCCCTCGTAGTCCCCGGCCAGAAGCTTCCGGGGTACCTCCCCGGACTGGCAGGCAGACAGGGCGATGAGGCCCCCGGCGTGCTGCCGCAGCAGATCCTTATCGATCCGGGGCTTGATGTAAAAGCCCTCGGTGAAGGCGCAGGAGTCCAGGTAGCACAGATTGCGGTAGCCCTCCTCGTCCCGGCAGAGCAGGATCAGGTGGTTCATGGCCGCGTCCAGTTCGTGGACCCGGTCGAACCGGCTCCGTGGGGCCACATAGACCTCACAGCCGATGATGGGTTTGATCCCCTCGGCCTTGCAGGCCTTGTAGAAGTCCACCACGCCGTACATGACCCCGTGGTCGGTGATGGCCACGGCGGTCTGGCCCAGCTCCTTCACCCGCTTCACCAGCAGGGGGATCCGGCAGGCCCCGTCCAGCAGGGAAAATTCCGTATGCACATGGAGGTGGACGAAGGACATGGCGGGTGCCTCCTTTTCTCTTATCGTTCTCTATCTTTGGCCTCCGTCTGGCCGCAGACCTGCTCTTTCAGAAATTCATAGATGATTTTGCGGTTGGCCTGTTCCCTGACGTTGATGTTACAGCTGAGAAGGGGCAGGAAGCAGACGACGTACAGGCTTCCACACAAGAGGGCGATGCTCACCTCGGTGCCTAGTATCGATTGAACCATGACCCAGAAAGCATATATGAAATTTCTCTTATACCCTCTGTGGCGGCGTCCGAGGGAAAGGAGGAAAAGGATCAGGAAAAGGATCGCCGCCATCGGGATCGCCAGCAGAGCATTGACCAGCGCAGACTGACCGCACCGTCCCCGGATCACACAGCCGCCCGTTTCCCCTGGCTCGATCCTGCCCTTAAAAAGCGTGATGTTTTCCTTCTTCTCTCCATCTGCGCAGAAATTGACGTAAAAGCGGTCCTCATTCTCTCTCTCGACCCAGAGTTGGCCGCCCTTCAGCGGGATCTTCCCAGAGAACTTCTCCAGCCGCGCCGCGATCTGCTCAGGGGTCAGCTCACTGGTGAATCGTGCCATGGCGCTCCCTCCCTATGGCTTCAAGTTGTCGTCGGTTAAAATGGCCCCGCAGCGGGGGCAGCGGTCAGGGCGGACCCGCACCCCGTTGAGCTGCATCCTGGGGATCAGGCCGCCGCAGTGGGGGCAGCGGGGCAGAAAGGCCAGGGCGGTGAGCAGGCCCAGCACCAGCAGGCAGAAAATTCCGCCCAGGGTGAGCGCGACGCCCGCCATCCGGGACAGGTCTTTGACCAGCAGCCCGGCCGCCACGGCGGCCAGACAAAGACCGGCCGCCAAAAGCAGCCGGCGGCGGAGCCGGCGGGGAGCTCCCTTCACTCCGGTCTCCTCCCCCGCGCGGACATTCCGGCGGTCCGTCACTGGAAGGTGACCGTCTTTCCGCACTTGGGACAGACGGCCTCCCCCGCCAGGCGGAGCTTCACAGCCTCCTGAAAGAGGATCTTGCCGCAGTGGGGGCAGCGCAGCCTGGCCGCCCCCAGCGCCGCCACGGCGCATCCGGCGGCCAGACCCAGGACAAAGAACAGGATGAACCGCAGCAGAAAGCCCAGGACCACCAGGACCGCCACCGCAGCCATGCAGCCCCAGAACAGTTTTTTCCATTTCGCACCAAGCGTTACCATACCGTTCTCCTCCCTCTTTCCCATGCCTGAATCACTCCAGCTCCAGGGGATGGCCGCACTTGGGACAGGTGAAGGGGATCCCCTCCTGGGCCCGCATGGCCTGGTGGTACACCGTCTTTTTGCAGAAGGGGCAGCTGAGCCCCCGCACCGCCAGCACCAGTCCCACCGCGAAGAGCGCGGCCGCCGCCGCGCCCAGGCCGATAAAGACCGGCATGGACAGCGTGACCACCAGCCCGGGCAGCAGCAGCAGGATCGCCCCGGCGCAGCAGCCCCAGAAGGCCTTTTTCCAAACGGACCTTACCTTTCCCTTTTTCATGTGCGCTCTCTTCCTTCTCCTGATTTTCGCCTCAATCGGGCCGGCTCTCCCGGGAAGGGCGGGTTCCGCCCTCCGCGCCCCGCCCAATCCGTTTCAGCTGTCCGCCAGGGCCATAAGCTTGCGCAGACGGTTGCTGAAGGCCGGCTTGGACACCGGCGGGTCACCCCCACAAAACGCGTGCGTTTTGTGGGGACCCCGAATTTTACATCCTCGGGCGGAGTGAATCCGCCCTGCGGAAATGCCTGCGGCATTTGACGCGCCAAAAGGCGCGGCTCGCTCCCGCTCGCGCTCTGCGCCCCGCAAACACGTTTCAGCTCTCCGCCAGGGCCATGAGCTTGCGCAGACGGTTGCTGAAGGCCGGCTTGGTGACCGGCGGGTCGCAGAGCTCGGCCAGCTGGGCCAGGGTGAGCTCCGGGTGGGCCACCCGCAGGTCCACCGCCTCCTTGAGCTTGTCGGGCAGCTCGGCCAGCATGCCCCGCTCCTCCAGGCGGCAGATGGCCTCGATCTGCTTCTGGGCGGCCTCCACCGCCTTGTCCAGGTTGGCCGCGTCGCAGTTCACCCGGCGGTTGACGCTGCCCCGCAGGTCCTTCTCCACCTTGGCGTTCATCAGCTCCATGGCGGCCACCGGCGCGCCCACGGCGGTGAGGAACTCCTCGATGGCCTCGCTCTGCTTGAAGTAGGTGATATAGTTGGCCTTGCGCCGGCTCTCCCTGGGGTCGAAACCCGCCTCCTGCATGAGGGCCCGCAGTTCCCGGCTGACGCTGCGGTGGGGGGTGGCCAGCTCCAGGTGGTAGCGCTTGGCCGGGTCGGTGACCGACCCCCCCGCCAAGAAGGCCCCCCGGAGGAAGGAAAAGCGGCAGTGGTCCTCCTCCAGCACGGCGAAGTTGATGTGGTGGGCCAGGGTCTCCGCCGGGTGGTAGCCGAAGCAGTCCCCCAGGGCGGAGAGCTTGTCCGCCGCCGTGATGGAAAAGACACGCTTGGCGCCCCCCTCCCCCGGCAGACGGTCGAACTCCATGCGGAAGGCCTTGCGGAAAAGGGCGGGCAGCCGGGCGGCGAAATCGGGGGATTCGGTGGTGATGCGCACCTGCCGGGCGTCGAACTGCCCGCAGTAGAGGAGCACGCCGTAGGCCTCCGCCTGGGCGCAGCAGCGCCGGGACAGGCCGGCCCGGCACAGCTCCGCCTTCACCTGGGACGAAAAGGACATGGGTCGCCTCCTCTCCGGGCGCGGGCCCGGTTGATCAGAAAATACGGGTGTCCGCCCGCTCCCGGTAGATATCCATCACCGCGGCGGACAGCCGGGCGAAGGAGTGGCGGGCGTAGTTGAGGGTCTCGGAGGCCAGGGGACGCTCCACCACCTCCACCCCCAGGGCCTCGATGGCTGCCCGGTCCACCGTGATGGGGACGGCGTCCTCCACCTTATACCGCTCCACCAGGCCGGGACGCACCGGGGCGGAATTGCACAGGCACAGGTCGATAAGGCCCGGCCCGGAGTGGTCCAGCAGGGCCTTTACGTGGTCCGATGCGGTCATGCCCTCGGTCTCCCCGTCCTGGGTCATGATGTTGCAGACATAGACCTTGACCGCCCTGGCGGCGCACACCGCCTCGGAGATGCCCTCCACCAGCAGATTGGGGATGACGCTGGTGTAGAGGCTGCCCGGCCCCAGGATGATAAGCTCCGCCTGCTCAATGGCCCTGACGGCCTCAGGCAGGGCGGCGGGGCGCTCGGGCAGCAGGCGTACGCTCCGAATGCGGCAGTCCTGGGCCTTTTTGAAGTCGCTGATCTTGGACTCCCCCAGCACCCGGGTACCGTTTTCAAAGGTGGCCTCCAGGGTCACATTGGCAGTGGTCACCGGCAGCACCCGGCCGGTGATGGCCAGCACCTGGCTCATTTTGGCCACAGCTTCGTCAAAAGAGCCCGAGATCCCGTTGAGCGCCGCCAGGATCAGGTTCCCGAAGGACTGGCCGGTCAGGTTGCCGGAGCCGGCGGGAAAGCGGTAGGTCAACAGCTGCTGCATCAGCGGCTCGGCGTTGGCCAGGGCCTCCATGCAGTGGCGGATATCCCCCGGCGGGGGCATGCCCAGATCCTGGCGCAGCATGCCGGACCCGCCCCCGTCGTCGGCCACCGTCACGATGGCGGTGAGGTTTTTTGTGTGGTTTTTCAGGCCCCGCAGCATGGTGGAAAGGCCGGTGCCTCCGCCGATGGCCACCACCCGCGGGCCCTGGTCCCGCCGGTCAAACAGGTCGTCTCTCACGGTATCCCTCCTCAGCGGGCCATGTCCCGGTGGTTCTCCGTGGCGGGATAGCCCCGCTTGCGGACAAACTCCGCCAAAGTCCTGGCCACCGCCACCGAGCGGTGGTGGCCGCCGGTGCAGCCGATGGCGATGACCAGCATGGTCTTGCCCTCCTCCACGTACTGGGGCAAGAGAAAGCCCACGAGCCGCTCCAGCAGGGCCATGAAATCCTTGGTCTGCTGATAGCCGAACACGAAGTTGTACACCCCGTCGTCCAGCCCGGTCTGGTCCCGCAGCTCGGCGATATAGTAGGGGTTGGGCAGAAAGCGCACGTCAAACACCAGGTCGGCCTCGATGGGGATGCCGTTTTTGAAGCCGAAGGACATGACGTTCACCGCCATGGGTGTGGTCTCACCCTCCCGGCCGAAAATGCGCAGCAGCTCCCCCCGCAGCCGGGCGGTGGAGAGGGCGGTGGTGTCCACGATGTACCTGGCCCGGCGGCGCACCGGCTCCAGCATGGTGCGCTCGGTGCGCACCGCCTCGTCCAGGGAGCGGGCCGAGCCGGAGAGGGGGTGGCTGCGCCGGGTCTCCTTGTAGCGCTTAATGATGCTCTCCACGCCCGCCTCCATGAAGAGGATCTTGTACTCGCAGCCCATGTCGTGCAGCTCGTTGAGCGCGTCGAACAGGCCGTCGAAGGTCTGGCCACCCCGGATGTCGGTGACCAGGGCCACCCGGTCGTACTTGCCCGGCAGGGCCATGCACAGCTCGGCAAACTTCGGCATGAGCTGGGCGGGCATGTTGTCCACCACGTAAAAGCCCATGTCCTCCAGGAAGGAGGCCGCCTTGCTCTTCCCCGCCCCGGACAGGCCGGAAATGATGATGAAGTCCAAAATAAAACCAACTCCTTTTTGCCCCCCTGGGGGAGCGGCGGGGCATGCCCCTGCCCTACAGGGAACGTATTCCGGCAGGTGCATCTCCTGTAGGGGTGAACTGTGTTCGCCCGCGGGCGGCTGATAGCCGCCCCTACGGCCAAAAAAGGGACCGCACCCGCCCGGTATCGCACCCCGTCAGAAGCCCAGGAACCGCACCTCCGGCTCCAGGGCCACCCCGGTCTGCCGGAGCACGGTCTCCCGCACCTGGTCCATCAGCCGGCGCACGTCGCCGGCGGTGGCGCCCCCGGCGTTGACCACAAAGCCCGCGTGCTTTTCCGACACTCGGGCGCCACCCACCGCCAGGCCCTTCAGACCGCACTGCTCGATGAGGGCGGCGGCAAAGTGCCCCTCCGGGCGCTTGAAGGTGCTGCCGGCGCTGGGCAGGTCCAGGGGCTGCTTTTCCCGCCGGCGGGCGGCCAGCTCCTCCATCCGGGCCCGGATGGCCCCGGCCTCCCCGGGCCGGAGCTCCAGCTCCGCCTCCAGGATGAGCCAGTCCGGCCGGCCGCCAAACAGGCTGTGCCGGTAGGAGAGCTCACATTCCGCCGCGGGCAGGGTGCGGGTCTCCCCCGCCCGGTCCAGGTATGTGACAGAGGTGAGCACCTGGACCATCTCCCCGCCGTAGGCCCCGGCGTTCATCACCACCGCGCCCCCCAGGGTGCCGGGGATGCCGTGGGCAAACTCCAGGCCGGCAAGGCCCCGGTCCAGGGCGGCGGCCGCCAGCCGGGCCAGGGGGATGCCGCTCTCCGCCCGCAGGCGGCAGCCGTCCCCGCGCACCTGGTCCATGCCGGAGGTCTTGAGGACAAAGCCGCCGTACCCCTCGTCGGCCACCAGCAGGTTGCTGCCGTTGCCCAGGAAGAAGGGGGAAACGCCCAGCTCCGCCGCCGCCCGCACCGCTCCCCTGGCCTCCCTGGCGCTCCGGGGCAGGGCCATGAGCCGGGCCGGACCGCCGATGCGGAAAGTGGTATGACGGCTCATGGGCTCGTACTCCCGCAGCTCCAGGCCGGGGAAACGCTCTGTCAGGATCTGGGTCAGTCTCTCCAATTGGTCCATTCCGACCTCCATGTGCTGAAATCAGCCTTACACTAATTTAGATATTATAACATATTCCAATGCCTTTGAGAATAGGCCGGCGGCATCTTCCTCTCACGGCGGCATCTTCCTCTCACCGGCACAAAGCAAGAAGCTGCTCCCGGCTGCCCCGAAAGATATTCAGATCGATATGCTCCTGGTCACCGAAGTAGCCCTCCAGCTCCCCGGTGTGGGAATACTGCCAGAACTGCCAGCCAGGCACCAGGGGAAAGATCGTAGGGCTGGAGCACCAGATGGGGTAATCCCCGTAACCGCCGGCCAGATAGCGGTAATAAGAGCGGTAGGTCACATAGAGGATGGGCTTGACGCCGTAATGCTCCTCCAGCCGCTCCAGCAGAGGGTCCAGGATGGCGCGCACCTGCTCCTTCTCCGGCGGATGCTCCAGATACTCCCCATAAAACTCGATATCGATCACCGGCGGCAGGGCCCCTTCGCTCACCGGCACGGCGGAGATGAAATTGTCCGCCTGGGTCTCCCCCGGGCTGTCATAGCTGAGGAAGTGATATGCCCCTGCCAGCACCCCGGCCTGCCGGGCCCCCGCCCAGTTATCGGCAAACTGCCTGTCCTGGAGCATGGAGCCCTCGGTGGCCTTCACAAAGGCGAAGTCCACCCCCTGTTCCGCCAGGGCGGACCAGTCCACCTCTCCCTGATAGGAAGATACGTCCACCCCGAAGATCTCCCACTGGTCCGGGTCTGTCTCATGGGGCAGGAGGATGAGGCCCCGCCAGCGCAGCAGGGCCAGAGCCGCCAGGGCGGCGGCGGCCAGGATCAGCAGCACCAGGAGCAGCCGCCCCAGCACCCGCAGAATTTTTTTCAAATCCATCACCGCCCTCCATGATACGGCACTTTGCGCCCAAAGGCAACCGAAAAATAGTCTGAGCCTTGCGGCAGAGCGCCAGCTGTGGTATGATATGGTCTAGTTTTTCCAGAGGAGGCATTCCTATGATCCGTCTTGCCCGGGCGGAAGACCTGCCCGCCCTGATCCCCATATACGCCGCCGCCCGCCGGTTCATGGCCGAGCACGGAAACCCCACCCAGTGGAGCGACCGCTACCCCCTGCCAGAGGACCTGGAGGCGGACCTGAACCGGGCGCAGCTCTACGTATGGGAGGCAAATGGGGCCATCCACGGTGTCTTCGTCCTCCAGCTGGGGGAGGAGCCTAATTACCGGGAGATCGACGGGGCATGGCTGTCTGACGCGCCCTACGGCACCATCCACCGCATCGCCTCCGACGGCGCGGCGCCCGGCCTGTTTGACGCATGCCTGGCCTTCTGCCGGGGTAAAATTGCCCATCTGCGCATCGACACCCATGAGAACAACGCCGTCATGCGCCATCTCATCACCAGCCGGGGATTTCTCCCCTGCGGCACCATAACGGTGGAGGACGGCACCCCGCGCCTGGCCTTCGAGCGGACAGGCTGAAACAAAGGCCCCGGGACTGTATCCCGGGGCCTTCGCTTTAATAATTGATGATGTATTTCTCCCGCTCCCAGGAACTGACGCGGGTGCGGTATTCCTCCCACTCCCGGCGCTTGCCGGCCAGGTAGTTGGCGGCCACATGCTCCCCCAGGGTGTCCAGGATGAGCTGGTCCCCCTCCAACTCCCAAATGGCCTCCTCCAGGGAGCCGGGCAGATTGTAGATGCCGTGGGCCTTCCGGGCGGCAGAGTCCATGGCGTAGATGTTCTCCACCACCTCCGGCGGCGGGGTCATGCCCTTCTCGATGCCGTCCAGCCCCGCGGCCAGGCACACGGCAAAGGCCAGATAGGGGTTGCAGGACGGGTCGGGAGAGCGCAGCTCCACCCGGGTGGACTGCCCCC
>DHCMC07803__coassemble_855_pt1 | contig 24732 bp, 24 predicted proteins | sample DHCMC07803__metabat2_high_PE_053 | metagenome-assembled genome bin DHCMC07803 | reverse complement strand
AGCGGTCTGCCATGCGGTACGACCGGGAGGGGGACGACCACTACGACATCGCCTCGGCCCTGATGAAGTCCCTGCGGGGCTCCGACCCGGACGCCGTCCTCCACTACCTGGCCCGCCTGCTGGAGGCTGGGGACCTGATCACCGCCATCCGGCGGCTTTTGTGCTCGGCCAGTGAGGACATCGGCATGGCCTATCCCCAGGCCGCCCAGATCGTGAAGGCCTGCTGCGACAGCGCCCTCCAGCTGGGCCTGCCGGAGGCCAAGCTCCCCCTGGCCCAGGCCGCCGTGCTCCTGGCCACCGCACCCAAGTCCAACTCCGTGGTGGCCGCCATCGACGCGGCCATGGCCGACGTGCGGGCGGGCAAGACGGGGGACTACCCCCGCCACCTGCAGAACGTCCACGCCGATTCGGCGGGGATGGAGCGGGACCAGGGCTACCTCTACCCCCACAACTTCCCCGGCCACTGGGTGAAACAGCAGTACCTGCCCGACCAGCTGGAGGGCACCCACTACTACCAGTACGGCGACAACAAGACCGAGCAGGCCGCCCGCAGATACTGGGAAGAGCTCAAAAAATAGAACCATTTCGTAGGGGCGGGTCTTAGACCCGCCCCTTTTCCCATCCCCATCCCACATTCATTTTCCCGCATACCTCCGGGCCCGTCCGCATATCCTTCTTCTGAAACGCCTTACAGAAGGGAAGGACACCGATATGGGGACGGCTGATCGGGTACGGGAGCAGGAGCGCAGGCAGCAGGGGCGGCGGACCGCCGGCCGGGGAGGACGCCGGCCGGGCAGGGCGGAGCTTGGCCCGGCGGAGAAGCGGAGACTGCTGCAGCTGGCCGTGTGCCTGGCGCTCTTCCTGGCGGTTTTCGTGGGCAGAGGCGTGTTCCCGCAGCGGATGGAGCAGCTGCGGGTGGAGATCCTGGCCGCCATCCACGGGGACACCGACTTTCGGGCTGCGTTCTCCGCCCTGGGACAGGCGGTGTCCGAAGGCAAGCCTTTCACTCAGGCCATGGCGGCCCTGTGGGGGGTGGAGGCTGGCCCGTCCGAGGGGGAGGGGGAGCCGCTTTACGCCCATCAGGCCGCCCTGCTCTCCGGCCTGATCCCAAAGCAGGAGGGCGGGGAAGCGCTCTGGACGGCGGCCTTGTCCCTGACGGCGGGCACGCCGCCGCCGGAACCTGACCCCGAGCCCACGCCGGCACAGCCTTCCCCTACGCCGGCCCCCACCCCCGCGCCGGAGCCGGTGGTGGAGCAAATGCCTTACGATGGCCCCGCCCTGCCCGACAACGCCACCATGGACAAGTACAATTTAAGCGCGCTGGGGGTCGGTGAGACCGTCACTCCCGCGCTGGGCTGGCTGTCCTCCGGCTTCGGGTGGCGGGAGCACCCGGTGGATGGGGAGGAGCGCTTCCACAACGGCGTCGACCTTGCGGTCAACACCGGCACGGAGATCAAAGCATTTGCCGCCGGTACGGTGGACTATATCGGGGAGAGCGACATTTACGGCCTCTATCTTCAAATCCGCCACGCCGGGGGCCTGACCTCCTTTTACTGCCACTGCAGCAAGCTCTGTGTCCAGCAGGGACAGGTGGTAGCGGCGGGGGAGAAGGTGGCGGAATCCGGGGCCACCGGCAACGTCACCGGCCCGCACCTTCATTTCGAGCTCAAGCTGGACGGGGTGCTCCTGGACCCCCTCTACTATATCGAGACCCAGTGACCGCGTTCAGGCGGAAACGGGTGGAGATAAGCGCCGGGGCGATTCTGCTGTGGGCCGTCCTCTTCTATTTGGACGAGGACGGCCTGGTCCCGCTGTGCCTTTTGTCCTGCGCCCTCCATGAGCTGGGCCACCTGCTGGCCATCTATGCCCTTGGGGGCCATGCGGTCTGCCTGCGCCTGTCCTGCGTGGGGGCGGAGCTGAGACTGTCTGCCCGGGACCGGCTGCGCCCGGGCGCGCAGATCCTCTCCGCCCTGGCCGGCCCGCTGGTCAATCTGGCGGCGGGCTTCGCGGCCCTGCGCCTGGCTGGGGAGGGGGGATGGTGCTTTGCGGGGATCAATTTCGCCCTGGCCGCCTTCAATCTGCTGCCCGCGGGGGAGCTGGACGGCGGGCGGGCGCTGAGCTGCCTGCTGGCGCCCCTGTTGGGGGCGGATCGGGCGCGGCAGGCCCTGGCGCTGCTGTCGGCGGCCCTGGCCGCGGGCCTGCTGGCGGGCGGGGCGGTGATGCTGGAACGGGGGTATCTGCCGCTCATGCCCTGGTGCCTTGGGGTCTGGCTGCTGACCGCGCAGAAAAAAAGAAAAAAGCACTTGCAATCCAGCCGGCGATATGATAAACTACCATGGACTCAATAAAGGGTGGTCCTCTGCGGCCGCCGTCCCAGAGAGCGGGCGGCAGGAACGGCCGGCATGAACGCCTATAAACAGGAGGAAATGTTATGGATCTCATGCAGGCGTTTTGCGCCAAGTATCAGAAGGCCGAGCCCCCCGTGGCCAACGTGGGCGACACCGTCCGCGTCCATGTCCACATCAAGGAGGGCAACCGCGAGCGTATCCAGGTCTTTGAGGGCACCGTGATCGCCAAGAAGCACGGCGGCATCGAGGAGTCTATCACCGTCCGCCGCGTGTCTTACGGCGTGGGCGTGGAGAAGGTGTTCCCCCTTCATGCGCCCGCCGTGGAGAAGATCGAGCTGGTCCGCAAGGGCAAGGTCCGCCGGGCCAAGCTGTACTATCTGCGCGACCGCGTTGGCAAGAGCGCCAAGGTCAAGGAGCGCATCTGAGCGCCCAGACATCCAGCCGCAGAAACCGGGCGGTACGGAGGAATGTCCTCCGTACCGCCCGGTTTTTGTGTTCGTTAAAACAGACAAAAATTTTCAGCTCTGTTTTAGGTTGATTGTGACTTATCGATTTATTTTGTCTGCAATTGAAAAAGTAACTGTCAAGTTTAACAGATATACCACATAAAATTATATTCAGGATGGCGTTTGGCTGCCAGCCGGACCGGCTCTGCAGGAGCTCTTGCAAATGTCTGAATATAGTGATAAATTGAAACCGAGCTATTCTGAAATGGAAGGAGGACCGCATTTTCAGCACACACGAACAGAAGAGACCCGTGAAGAAAGGCAAGAACAAGGAGGTAACTGTATGGCACGAAGAAAGCGTTTTCTCCGCGTACTGGGCGCAGTCCTGACCCTCACCATGCTCTTGAGCGTCTTCCCCGCCTCTGCGGCCGGCCCGGAAGCCGCCGACAGTGTGTACCACAACGGCAATATCTATACGGTGGACGAGGACTTTACCGTGGCCAGCGCCCTGGCCATCAAAGGCGACCGCCTGGTCTACGTGGGCGACGAGGCCGGCGTGGAGGCCTACATCGGCCCCAACACCAAGGTGGTGGATCTGGGGGGCAAGACCGTCATACCCGGGCTCATTGAAGGCCACATGCATATCAACGGCCTGGGTCAGAGCCTGCTGCAGATCGACGCCTTCTGGAAGCCCAAGGACGTGATCCTGGAGGCTGTGGCCGCCGAGGTGGCCAAGGCTGAGCCCGGCGAGTGGATTCGGGGCCGGGGCTGGCTGAACACCGTGTGGGAGGACACCGCCTATCCCACCAAGGAGGAACTGGACGCGGTGGCCCCCAACAACCCGGTGTATCTGACCCGGGCTGACGGCCACATGTGCTGGGTCAACTCCATGGCCTTTGAGCTGGCCGGTATCACCAAGGACACGCCCAACCCTCAGGGCGGTGAATACCTGAAGACCGAGGACGGGGAGCTGCTGGGCTGCGTCACCGACACGGCCATGGACCCCATCTCCGCCCTGCTGCCCTCCTACACCATCGAGCAGGAGAAGCAGGCCCTCCTGCTGGCCCAGGAGCAGCTCTTCTCCTACGGCCTGACCTCCGCCATGAACGCCGGCACATCTGTGCAAATGCTCAACGAGGTCTATAAGCCTCTGTACGAGTCCGGGGAGCTGAAGCTGCGCTCCTACATCCTCATGTCCCTGGAGAGCACGGAGGGCGAGCAGGCGGACTATCTGCGCAACACGCCCCCCCAGAGCGGGCTGTATGACAATCACATGGACGTGCGGGCCGTGAAGCTGTTCAGCGACGGCTCCCTGGGCGCCCGCTCCGCCGCCATGCTGGAGGATTACAGCGACCGGCCCGGCCACATCGGCAACTACCGCTCCACGGACGAGGAGATGTATCAGCTGGTGAAGCTGGCCTATGACAACGGCTATCAGACCGGCAGCCACGCCATCGGCGACGGCGCCAACCACCAGATTCTGGACGCCTACGAGCGGGTCATGGAGGAGAATCCCCGGGAGGACCCCCGTCTGCGGGTGGAGCACTTCCAGATCCTCACGCTGGATGACATCCAGCGGGCCATTGACATGGGTGTTCTGCCCTCCATGCAGACCACCCACGCCATCTCTGACATGCTGATGGCCGAGGACCGCATCGGCGCCGAGCGCCTGGAGGGCGCCTACGCCTGGCGCACCATCCTGGACAGCGGCAGCATCATCATCAACGGCTCCGACGCCCCGGTGGAGCTGGTGAACCCCTTCCACGGCCTGTATGCCGGCGTCACCCGGAAGGACCGGCTGGGCGAACCCCCCGAGGGCTGGCACGCGGAACAGTGCATGACCCGGGAGGAGGCCCTGCGTTCCTTCACCAACTGGCCGGCCTACGGCGAGTTCAACGAGGATATCAAGGGCTCCCTGGAGGTGGGCAAGCTGGCCGACTTCGCGGTCCTTGACCGGGATTACATGACCTGCCCCGAGGAGGACATCAAGGACATCCAGGTGCTGCTCACCGTCTCCGGCGGCGAGGAGGTCTATGTCCGGGACAACAGCGAGCCCACAATTATGTGGAACGCTCTGCCCCTGACCCTCAACAGCCCCTGTGTCATTGAAGCCCCCGGCACCATTTATGCTCCCCTGGCAGATATGGTCAACGGCATCAGTGCCGCCATGGCAAAAGACGGCGGTATGGTCACCATTACCCTGGATGGCAAGAGTGTGGAGCTTCCCGTCAAGGTCGTGAACGGCGTGGACTATGTGGGCGTGCGCGCCCTCTTTGAGGGCCTGGGCCGCAATGTCACCTGGTATCCCCTGAGCAGCACGGCCTCCATCGGCTGGCTCAAATAAGCGCCCTTCCTGCATCGTGTGGCCCCGGCTGAGTGCCGGGGCCACACTTTTTGTCCGCAGGGCCTTTTCAAGACACCATATCTTGTGTATAATGAAGACAGCACGCGCTGCGCGCAGAGAAGGGGAGGAGCCCATGGACATACAGTGGTATCCCGGACATATGACCAAGACCCGCCGCCAGATCCAGGCGGATCTGAAGCTGGTGGATCTGGTGGCCGAGGTCATCGACGCCCGGATCCCGCTCTCCAGCCGGAACCCGGACATTGATGAGCTGGCGGGGGAGAAGCCCCGCCTCATCATCCTCAACCGGGCGGATCAGGCCGACCCGGCCATGAACCGTGCGTGGGGGGACTGGTTCCGGGCCCGGGGCTGGTCGGTGCTGGAGACCAACGCCCGGGACGGGAAAGGTGTGGGCCAGTTCCCCGCCGTCATCCGCCAGGCCCTTCGGGAGAAGATCGAGCAGTGGAAGGCAAAGGGCCTGGTGGGCCGTCCGGTGCGCGTTATGGTGGTGGGCATCCCCAATGTGGGCAAGTCCACCTTCATCAACCAGGCGGCCCGGAAGAAGTCCGCCAAGGCCGGCAACAAGCCCGGCGTTACCCGGGGCAAGCAGTGGGTGAGCGTGGACGCCGGTCTGGAGCTGCTGGACACCCCGGGTATCCTCTGGCCCAAATTCGAGGATGAGACCACCGCCCTCCACCTGGCCTTTACCGGGGCGGTGAAGGATGAGATCATGGACAGGGAGACCCTGGCCTGCCGTCTGGTGGAGCTGCTGGCCGCCCGCTATCCCCAGGCCCTGGCGGAGCGGTACAGGGTGGAGCCTGCCCCGGATCAGCCGGGCTGGGAGCTGCTGGAGGCCTGCGGGCGGAAACGGGGGTTTCTCGTCTCCGGCGGCGAGGTGGACACCGAGCGCATGTCCCGTGTCCTGCTGGACGAGTATCGCTCTGGCAAGCTTGGGAACTTTACGCTGGAGACGCCCGAGGAGGCCGCCCATGACTGAGCGGCGGGACTTATGGGCAATGGAGCGGGCGCTCCGGGCGGAGGGCTTTCGCCTGATCTGCGGCTGCGACGAGGCGGGAGCGGGTCCCCTGGCCGGCGCGGTGTATGCCGCGGCGGTGATCCTGCCTTCGGAAGCAGACCTGCCCGGCCTGGACGATTCCAAGAAGCTGACGGAGAAAAAGCGGGAGGCCCTGTTCCCGCTGATCCAGGCCCAGGCCGTAGCCTGGGCGGTGGCCCGGGCCGAGCCGGAGGAGATCGACGCCACGGACATTCTGAGCGCCCGGATGCTGGCCATGCAGCGTGCCATTGACGCTCTTTCGGTGAAGCCCGATCTGGCCCTTGTGGACGGCAACAGGGATCACGGGAAGCATGCCGCCATCACCACCCCTCATAGATTGGTTGTAAAGGGAGATTCCCTGTCGGCGTCTATCGCCGCGGCCTCTATTCTGGCCAAGGTGAGCCGGGACAGGTACATGGCGGAGATGGCGGAGCGCTACCCCCAGTATGAATTTGAGCGGCACAAGGGCTACCCCACCCGCCGCCATTATGAGCTGCTGGCGCAGTATGGCCCCTGTCCCATCCACCGCCGCAGCTTCCTGCGCAAACTGTGAGCGGGGGAGAGGCCCGTCTGCTGGGCCGGTGGGGAGAGGCATATACCGCCGAACGGCTGCGGAAGATGGGGTACCGCGTGGTGGCCGCCGGCTACCGATGCCGGTTCGGCGAGATCGACCTGGTCGCAACGACTGACAAGTATTTATGCTTTATAGAAGTGAAGCTGCGGAAGGACGCCTCCTTCGCCCCCGGCCGGGCGGCGGTGGACCGGCGCAAGCAGGCGCGGCTGCGGGCCGCTGCCGCTTGCTATCTGGCTCAGCACCCGGAGAACGTCCTTCAGCCCCGCTTCGATGTGGCGGAGGTCTACGCCCCCCAGGGCGCGGCCACACGGGAGCCGGGGTTCCGCTACTGGGAAAATGCGTTTTGGGAGGCGGACAGGTGAGGGAGCTGGATATTTTTGACGGGCACTGTGATACGCTGACGGCCTGCCTGCTGAGCGGGGAGGGCCTTTTGAAAAACAAAGGCCATCTGGACCTGACCCGGGCGATGGGATACCGGCGGTACGCCCAGTTTTTCGCCCTGTTTGGACAGCCGGAGGATTTCCCGGGGCAGGAGATCTCCTATGGGGAGATCTTTGCCCGGGAGCACGCCCTGTTCCAGCGGGAACTGGCGGCCAGCGGCGGCGCCGCGGTCCTGTGCACCACGGCGGCGGAAGCCGAGGCGGCCTTTTCTGCGGGCAAGGTCGCGGCCTTTCTTTCCGTGGAGGGCGCGGAGCTGCTGGACTGCTCTCTGGAGCGCCTGGAACAGGCCTGTGATTTGGGCGTGCGGTCGGTGAACCCGACGTGGAACCACGCCAACGCCCTGTCCGGCACCAATGCCGAGGAGACAGGGCGGGGGCTCACGCCCCAGGGACGGGCCTTTGTGGAAAAGGCGGAGCGGCTGGGGGTGCTGGTGGACGTGTCCCATTTGTCCGACGCCGGCTTCTGGGACGTGGCGGAGACCCTGTCCGGCCCCTTCTGGGCCAGCCACTCCAACTCCCGCAAACTCTTTTCTCATCCCCGGAACTTGACCGATGAGCAATTTACTGCCATAATAGAACATAACGGTGTGGCGGGGCTGAATCTCTATGCCGATTTTCTGGGCGAGGCGCCCGGCGTGGATACCGTCGTCGCCCACCTGGACCACTGGATGGAACTGGGCGGCGCGCGGAATATCGCCCTGGGGGGCGATCTGGACGGGTGCGGACGCCTGCCGGCAGGATTCTCCGGGGTGGAGAGCTGGCCGCTGCTTTACGAGGCGCTATTGCGGCGCAACACGCCGGAGAACGTGGTTCGGGATCTGTTTTTCAACAATCTGATGAGGGTCGTGAGCGAAGTATGTATTATGTAAGCACCAGAGATAAAAGTTTGCGCTGCACCGCATCGGAAGCCATCCAGCAGGGGCTTGCCGCCGACGGCGGCCTGATGACGCCGGAGGTGCTTCCGAAGCTGTCCCACAACGCTTTGGATACCATGCGGGAGATGTCCTATCAGCAGCGGGCGGTCTATGTGATGGGCTCGTTCCTGGAGGAATTCACCGCTTCCGAGCTGTCGAGCTTTGCTTCTAAGGCATACGGCGGCGGTAAATTTGACGCCAGGGAGGTCGCCCCCGTCCGGCAGGTGGACGGGGAGACCTACTGCCTGGAGCTGTGGCACGGCCCCACCTGCGCCTTCAAGGATATGGCCCTGCAGATGCTGCCCCATCTGCTCACGGCCTCTCTGGTGAAGAACCAGGAGGACAAGACGGTCTGCATCCTGGTGGCTACCTCCGGGGATACGGGCAAGGCTGCCCTGGAGGGGTTCCGGGACGTGGACAAGACCCGCATCCTGGTCTTTTACCCCAAGGACGGGGTCTCCGCCATCCAGCAGCTGCAGATGTGCACCCAGGAGGGCGGCAACGTGGGGGTCTGCTCCGTGGTGGGCAATTTTGACGACGCCCAGACCGGGGTAAAGAGGATCTTTTCTGACGAGGCGCTGCGGGAACAGTTGGCAGGGAGGGGCTACTTCCTGTCCTCGGCAAACTCCATCAATTGGGGCCGGGTGCTGCCTCAGATCGTCTACTATGTCTCCGCTTACTGCGACCTGCTGCGGGACGGGCACATCCAGAAGGGGGACAAGATCAATGTCTGCGTCCCCACGGGCAATTTCGGCAACATCCTGGCGGCCTACTACGCCGGGGAGATGGGGGTCCCCATCGGGAAGCTCATCTGCGCGTCCAATTCCAACAATGTGCTCACCGACTTTTTAAAGACCGGCGTGTACGACCGCAACCGCACCTTCTACAACACCATGTCCCCCTCCATGGACATCCTCATCTCCTCCAATCTGGAGCGGCTGCTCTTCGCGCTGTCCGGCCATGACGACGCGCTGGTCCGCGGCTATATGGCCCAGCTGAACCAGACCGGCCGCTATGAAGTGGGGGCGCCGATCCGCAGGCTGCTGGAAAAGCGCTTCGCCGCCGGCTTCTGCGACGACGCCGAGACCCAGAAGGTCATCGGGAGGATGTGGCAAGAGCACCACTACCTGATCGACACCCACACCGCCGTGGCCTTTGACGTGCTGGAGCAGTACCGCCGGGAGACCGGCGATCGGACGCCCGCCGTGGTGGCCTCCACCGCCAGCCCCTTCAAGTTCTGCGACAATGTGCTGGGCGCCCTGGGCGTCACCCGGACGGCGGAGGGCACCGCCGTGCTGGACCAGCTCTCCGAGCTTACCGGCGTCCCGGTTCCCGCCCCGCTGGCCGGGCTGAAGGACAAGCCCGTCCGTTTCCGGCAGAGCGTGGAGCGGGAGCATATGGTGGACCAGGTGCTGGAGATGCTGCGCTGACATGGCCCTGTTTGCGATCGGGGACACCCACCTCTCCCTGGGCGCCTCCAAGCCCATGGATGTGTTCGGCGGCCGGTGGGAGGGGTACGTGGACAAGCTCAGGGCCGGCTTTGCCGAGACGGTGGGTTCGGAGGATACGGTGGTGCTCTGCGGCGATCTGTCCTGGGGCATGAGCCTGGAGGAGGCGGAGCCGGACTTTGCCTTTCTGGACGCCCTGCCGGGCGGGCGGAAGCTGCTGCTCAAGGGCAACCACGACTACTGGTGGACCACGGCGGCCAAAATGGAGCGGTTTTTTGCCGAGAAGGGGTTTTCCACCCTCCGCATCCTCCACAACAACTGCTATGAATACGGCCCCTACGCCCTGTGCGGCACCCGGGGATGGTTCTTTGAAGAGACCGGGGACCAGAAGGTGTTCCGCCGGGAGGTCATCCGGCTGGAGGCCTCACTGAAGGCGGCGGGGGAGCGGCACAAGCTGTGCTTTCTCCACTATCCGCCTTTGTACCAGGGCTACGCCTGCCCGGAGCTCATCGAAGTGATGGAGCGGTACGGGGTGGAACTGTGCTGCTACGGCCACCTTCACGGCGCCAGCCACCGGCTGGCGGCGGAGGGGAAGCGTGGGAGCGTGGAGTATCGCCTGGTCTCCGCCGACTATCTGGGCTTCCGCCCGCAAAAAATCTGCGAATAATTGAAAAAAAGTGTGGAAATTTTCCGCCGTATCTGATACTATATAGCGGATAACGCGAAAGATGGTCCAAACTGCCCCGCCGCGCGGCGGCAGAGGACAAGGAGGAAGTAAGCAACATGAATGTCAAGAGCGTCGAAAAGAAAGAAAAGAGCACCGTCGAACTGGTGATCGAGGTCGGTGCCGAGGAGTTCGAGGCCGCAGTTCAGAAGGTTTACCTGAAGCAGCGCGGCAAGATCGCCATCCCCGGCTTCCGCAAGGGCCACGCTCCCCGCAAGATCATCGAGGCCATGTATGGCACCGGCGTGTTCTATGAAGACGCCATCAATGACGTGTATCCCGGGGCCTACGCCCAGGCTGTGGAGCAGGAGAAGCTGGACGCCGTGGCCTGGCCCTCCGTGGAAGTGGTCAGCGTGGGCAAAGAGGGCCTGACCTTCAAGGCCGTCGTTACCGTGCGCCCCGAGGTGAAGCTGGGCCAGTACAAGGACCTCACCGCCGAGAAGCCCGCCGTCACTGTCACCGACGAGGATATCGAGGGTGAGCTCAAGCCCTACATCAATCGGGCCACCCGCATGGTCACGGTGGACCGCCCGGCCGAGAACGGCGACACCGTGGTCATCGACTTTGAGGGCTTCATGGACGGCAAGCCCTTTGACGGCGGCAAGGGCGAGGGCCACAGCCTGGAGCTGGGCTCCAACTCCTTCATCCCCGGCTTTGAGGATCAGCTGGTGGGCGCCAAGGCCGGCGACGAGAAGGACGTGAACGTCTCCTTCCCGGAGGATTATCACGCCCAGGAGCTGGCCGGCAAGCCGGCGCTCTTCAAGGTGAAGGTCCACGAGGTCAAGGAGAAGCAGCTGCCCACCCTGGACGACGAGTTTGCCAAGGACGTGTCTGAGTTCGATACGCTGGACGCCTTCAAGAAGGACCTGGCTGACAAGCTCACCAAGCGCCGCGAGGAGCAGGCCGAGCGCACCTTCCAGGCCGCCGTCATGGAGCAGGTCATGAACAACATGGAAGTGGACATCCCCGACGCCATGGTGGAGTTCGAGGCCGACAATATGGTCAACGATATGGCCCAGCGCATCCAGTCCCAGGGCATCCCCTTCGATCAGTACCTGTCCATGATGGGCATGAACATGAACATGATGCACGAGCAGGCCAAGGCCGCCGCCATGGAGCGGGTGCGCCGCGACCTGGCTCTGGGCGCTGTGGTGGACGCTGAGCAGATCGCCATCTCTGACGAAGAGGTGGAGGAGGAGTACAAGCGCCTGGCCGAAGAGTACCACATGGAGCTGGACAAGGTAAAGCAGGCCGTGGAGGCCGAGAACGTCCGCAAGGAGCTCTCCGTGAAGAAGGCCGAGCAGCTCATCTACGATTCCGCCAAGGCCGGAAAGGCCCCCGCCAAGAAGAAGGCGGCGGCGAAGAAGACCGAGGAGAAGGCCGAAGAGCCCGCCGAGGGCGAGGCCAAGCCCAAGCGTACCCGCAAGGCCCCCGCCAAGAAGGCCGAGGAGCCCGCCGGCGAGGCCGAGGCCAAGCCCAAGAAGCGGGCGCCCGCCAAGAAGAAGGAAGCGGAAAAGACTGAGGAATAAGACCCCGCAGGGCGGGCATACTGTTGTGTGTGACTGCCTGCCTGGGGCGCGTTGAAAGATGTGCCCTGCGGGAGGATGGCCGGATGGTACCCATCCCGACATCAAAACAAAGGAGATCCTGCATCATGAGCTTAGTTCCCTACGTAGTGGAGCAGACCAACCGGGGCGAGCGCTCCTACGACATTTTCTCCCGGCTGCTGAACGACCGTATCGTCTTCCTGGGGGAGGAGGTCAACGCCACCACCGCCAGCCTGGTGGTAGCCCAGCTGCTCTACCTGGAGGCCCAGGACCCGGACAAGGACATCCAGCTCTACATCAACAGCCCCGGCGGCTCTGTCACCGACGGCATGGCCATCTATGACACCATGCAGTATATCAAGTGTGACGTGTCCACCATCTGCGTGGGCATGGCCGCCAGCATGGGGGCCTTTCTGCTCTCCTCCGGGGCCAAGGGCAAGCGCCTGGCCCTGCCCAACGCCGAGATCATGATCCACCAGCCCTCCGCCGGCACCCAGGGCCAGATCACCGATATGGCCATCCATCTCAAGCGGCTGGAGATCATCAAGAAGCGGATGAACAAGATCCTCTCCGAAAATACCGGCAAGCCGTTGGACGTGGTCACTGCCGACTGCGAGCGTGACAACTTCATGTCCGCGGAGGAAGCGAAGGAGTACGGCCTGATCGACAAAGTGATCTATTCGCGGTAAACGCGCCGGGGGAGCGGGGTGCATCCTGCTCCCCCCTTTGCTATGGGACGCGTTCAGACCTGTCCGCTGTGCCGCGGCGGCCCGCGGGGCCGCCGCGGCGCGCGGGACCGAAATTACTGTAACGATAGTAGAGGTACGCAACATGCCGAAAAACGACGACCGCAAGAGCATCCGCTGTTCCTTCTGCGGTAAGCATCAGGACCAGGTGGCCCGCATCATCGCCGGGCCGGGGGCCTACATCTGCAACGAGTGCGTCCACCTGTGCATGAGCATCCTGGACGACAATTACGATCCCGAGGAGTCCGTTGGCCCGGACATCCCCGATGTGATCCCCACGCCCCGGGAGATCCGGGACGTGCTGGATCAGTATATTATCGGCCAGGAGGACGCCAAGGTGGCCCTCTCTGTGGCGGTGTATAACCACTACAAGCGCATTTACTTTGGCGGCGGGGACGATGTGGAGCTCCAGAAGAGCAATATCCTGCTCATGGGTCCCACCGGCTGCGGCAAGACCCTCTTCGCCCAGACCCTGGCCCGGATCCTGAAGGTGCCCTTCGCTATTGCCGACGCCACCACCCTTACCGAGGCCGGCTACGTGGGCGACGACGTGGAGAACATCCTCCTGCGCCTGGTCCAGGCCGCCGACTACGACATCGAATTGGCTGAGCGGGGCATCATCTACGTGGACGAGATCGATAAGATCGCCCGCAAGAGCGAGAACACCTCCATCACCCGGGACGTGTCCGGCGAGGGGGTGCAGCAGGCCCTGCTGAAGATCCTGGAGGGCACCGTGGCCAACGTGCCCCCCCAGGGCGGGCGCAAGCACCCCCACCAGGAGTTCATCCAGATCAATACCAAGAACATCCTCTTCATCTGCGGCGGCGCCTTCGACGGGATGGAGAAGATCATCGAGCAGCGCCTGGATAAAAAGACCATCGGCTTCGACGCCGAGATCCAGAGCAGGAAGAAAAAGAATACCGCCATTTTCAAAGAGGTCCAGCCCCACGACCTGCTCAAGTTCGGCATCATCCCCGAACTGGTGGGCCGTCTGCCGGTGATCACCACCCTCTCCGCCCTGGACAAGGATCAGCTGGTGCGCATCCTTACCGAGCCCAAAAACGCCCTGGTAAAGCAGTACCAGAAGCTCCTGGAATACGATATGGTGGAGCTCCAGTTCGAGCCGGGCGCCCTGGAGGCCGCCGCCGACAAGGCCATCGACCGCGGCATCGGCGCCCGCGGGCTGCGGGCCGTTCTGGAGGAGGTCATGACCCAGGTGATGTATGACGTGCCCTCCGACCCCACCATCGTCAAGGTCACTGTCACGGCGGCCTGCTTTACAGAGCACGCATCCCCGGTGCTTGAGTATGACCATAACCGCACCCAGCGCCCCCGGCTGGGCAGCGCCGCCCTTCGGGCGGAGCGGGGCGGGCCCGCCCCCAAGGGGAACGTATCATAAATCGCCTGAATGCGGAGCGCAGAAGTCAGGAATGCGGAGCGGCGGCCCCCAAGGGGCCGGCCGCGCTCTCCGCGCCTGGCTTTTGCCTTCCTTTGGGGAGGTGCCCAGATGTCTGAAAATACCACTGCGACCATGCCGGTGCTGGCCCTGCGGGGCCTGGCCGTGTTTCCCAATATGCTTCTTCACTTCGATGTGGGCCGCAAGAGCTCCATCAAGGCCCTGGACGAGGCCATGTCCACCGGCCAGAATGTCTTTCTGGTGGCTCAGCGGGACCTGGCGGTGGAGGAGCCCAGGGCGGAGGACCTTTATACCGTAGGCACAGTCAGCAGCGTGCGTCAGCTTCTCCGCCTGCCCGGCGACAATGTCCGGGTGATGGTGGAGGGAGTGGCCCGGGGCCGTCTGCTCCAGATGACAGAGCAGGAGCCCCGCCTGCTGGCTCAGGTGGAGCTCATCCCGGCTGAGATGGCTCCCAGGCAGCCCTCCGCACGCACGGAAGCCCTGATGCGGCAGACCTATGACCTTTTCGAGCACTATGTGGAGCTGGCCCCCAGGATGACCCCCGACATCCTCCTGTCGGTGCTCTCCAGCGAGGACCCGGGCTATATCGCCGACTATATCGCCCAGAACCTGCCCATGCGCCTGGGCGACAAGCAGGCCATCCTGGAGGAGCTGCGGCCGGTCCGGCGGCTGAACAGGCTCTATCACATCCTCCGCCGGGAAACAGAGATCCTGGAGCTGGAGCAGGAGATGCAGGACAAGGTGCGGGACCAGCTCACCCGCAGCCAGCGGGATTACGTGCTCCGGGAGCAGCTGAAGGTGCTCCAGCAGGAGCTGGGCGAGGAGTCGTCCGGCGGCGACCAGGAGCTGGAGGAGTACCGCCGGAAGATCCGGCGCGCGCCGCTGTCCGCCGAGGTGCGCGAGAAGCTGGAGAAGGAAGTCCGCCGGCTGGAGAAGCAGCCCTTCGGCTCTGCCGAGGGCTCCGTGATCCGCGGCTACCTGGATACGGTGCTGGAGCTGCCCTGGGGCAAGCGGACGAAGGAGCGGCTAGACGTGAGCGCCGCCCGCCGGGTCCTGGACGCAGACCACTACGGCCTGGACAAGGTGAAAGAACGCATTTTGGAGTTCCTGGCGGTTAAGCAGCTCTCCCCGCAGCTGAAAGGGCAGATCCTCTGCCTGGTGGGGCCGCCGGGCGTGGGCAAGACCTCCATCGCCGCCAGCGTGGCCCGGGCGCTCCATCGGAACATGGCCCGCATCTCCCTGGGCGGCGTCCATGATGAGGCGGAGATCCGCGGCCACCGCAAGACCTATGTGGGCGCCATGCCCGGACGCATCATCGCCGCGGTGCGCCAGGCGGGCAGCTGCAACCCCCTGCTTTTGCTGGACGAGGTGGATAAGCTGGGCAGCGACCAGCGGGGAGACCCCTCGTCGGCCCTGCTGGAGGTGCTGGACGCCGAGCAGAACAGTACCTTCCGGGACCATTATCTGGAGGTGCCCTTCGATTTGTCCGACGTGCTGTTCATCACCACCGCCAACACTCTGGATACCGTGCCCCGGCCCCTGCTGGACCGCATGGAGATCATTGAGCTGACCAGCTATACCGACGAGGAGAAGGTGGAGATCGCCAAACGGCATCTGCTGCCCCGGCAGCTCAAGCGCCACGGGCTGAGGAAAAGCCAGCTCCGGGTGAGCGACGGCGCCCTGCGCGCCCTGATCCGGGGCTATACCCGGGAGGCCGGCGTCCGGGTGCTGGAGCGGGAGCTGGCCGCCCTGTGCCGGAAAACCGCCATGGCCCTGGTGTCCGGCAATGGAAAGCCGGTACATATGGCCCCCGAGGACCTGGAGGCCTATCTGGGCGCGCCCCGCTACCACCCGGACCAGCTGGTCCGCGCCCCCCAGGTGGGAGTGGTCAACGGCCTGGCCTGGACCCAGGCGGGGGGCGAGCTTCTGGAGGTGGAGGTGGCGGTGGTGCCCGGCTCCGGCAAGCTGGAGCTCACCGGCAACCTGGGAGATGTGATGAAGGAGAGCGCCCACGCCGCCCTGACCTATATCCGGGGTAAGGCCCGTCCTCTGGGCCTGCCGGAGGAGTTCTACAAGGACCGGGACATCCATATCCACTTCCCGGAGGGCGCGGTGCCTAAGGACGGGCCCTCCGCCGGCATCGCCATCACCACCGCCATGGTGTCCGCCCTGACGGGCGTCCCTGTGCGGGGCGATATCGCGATGACTGGCGAGATCACGCTGCGCGGCCGCGTGCTGCCCATCGGCGGGCTGAAGGAAAAGACTATGGCCGCCTACCGCTGCGGCATCCGCACGGTCATCCTCCCCGGGGAAAACGAAAAGGACCTGGAGGAGATCGACCAGACCGTGCGCGCCGGCGTGCGCTTCGTGCCGGTGGAGCAGGTGGATGCGGTGCTGGCCGAGGCGCTGGTGCCGGCGCCCGCTCCCGCGGCCGGCGGCCCGGAGCTGCCGCTGCAGGAGGCGGCCGGCGGTCAGGCCCGGCTCCGCCTGGAGCAGTGAGGCCGGCTGGATAGGAGGACGTATGCCCATCAATCTGCAAAAGGCGGAATTTGTGCGCTCCGCCGCCAAAAGCGGGGACTTTCCCCGGGACCGACTGCCCCAGGTGGCCTTTGCAGGCCGCTCCAACGTAGGCAAAAGCTCGGTCATCAACCGCCTGCTCAATCGGAAAAACTTTGCCCGGGTGGGAGCCGCGCCCGGAAAAACGACCCATATCAACTACTTTCTCATCGACGGAGCCTTCTACCTGGTGGACCTGCCCGGCTACGGCTACGCTAAGGTCTCCCAGGCGGAGAAGGCCCGCTGGGGCCGGCTGATGGAGGCGTGGTTCGCCGACAGCAGCCTGATGACCCTTGGGCTGCAGATCGTGGACGCCCGGCACAAGCCTACGGCGGACGACCGCACCATGGCGGAGTTTTTCAAGGGCAGCGGCCGGCCCTTCGCCGTAGTGGCCAACAAGCTGGACAAGCTGCGCAGGAGCGACATCGCGCCCAATCTGGCGCTCATCCGCGAGACTCTGGAGCTGGACGAAACTGTAAAGCTCATCCCCTTTTCAGCGGAAAAGGGGGACGGCAGGCAGGAACTGCTGGAACTGATCCTCTCCCATGCCGAGGGCGGACAGCTTTGAGGGCCTGTCCCGCACGTCCCCGGCGGGCCCGGGGCTGCCTTGTTTTTTCTGACGGGAGTTGCTATAATTTAGGCGATGCAGGGGAGGGCCGCGCGGCCGGCCGCCGGGCAAAACGCTGGAGGGACTGACATTTGGTTTCTGTTACGGACTTTTTGGAAAGGATGGACTGGTGGGGGCTGGTCACGCTGCTCATCGTGGCCGCGGCGTCCCTGCTGTGCATCTCCCTTCATGAGCTCTCCCATGGCCTGATCGCCTGGCGGCTGGGGGACCCAACCGCAAAAAACGCCGGCCGGCTCACCCTCAACCCCATCAGGCATCTGGACCCCTTCGGCCTTTTGATGATGCTGGTGGCCAAGGTGGGCTGGGCCAAGCCGGTGCCGGTGGATATGCGCTATTTCAAGCACCCCAAGCAGGGGATGGCCCTCACCGCCCTGGCGGGGCCGGCGGCCAATTTCCTAACCGCCCTGCTGGCCACGGCCCTGGCCTCTCTGGTCTGGCATTTCGCGCCCCTGGGCCGGGCCTCCCTGCTGGCGCTGTGCTTTTTGTCCAACATGGCCCTGCTGGGGATCGGCATGGGCCTGTTCAATCTGATCCCCATTTCGCCCCTGGACGGGTCCAAGATCCTCTTTGCCCTCCTGCCGGACCGGGCATATTACAAGATCCTGCGCTATGAGCGCTTTGTGGGCGTCGCTCTGATCGTCCTGGTGTTGCTTGGGGCGTTCAGCCGTCCGCTGAGTTTTCTCATGTCCCGGACGCTGGGCCTGCTGTGCGCCCTGACAGGGATGCCGGAAGGGGCCCTGTGGCTGTGTCAGGATGTGTCCGCCATTTTGAACCTGTTTTGAGGTGAGCAACATCGAGACGCCGATCTTTCACCTGGAAAAGGTGGTCAAGGCCAGAGATGAGGGCCTGGAGGACTTCAACGGGCCTCTGGATCTGATCCTCCACCTGCTGAGCAAGAATAAAATGGAGATCAAAGACATCCAGATCTCCCTGATCCTGGACCAGTATCTGGCCTGGATGGACCGGCGCAAGGAACTGGACCTGGAAGTGGCCAGCGACTTTGTGGCCATGGCCGCCCAGCTGGTGTTCATCAAGACCCGGATGCTCCTCTCTATCCACGACGAGGAGGCTCTGAGCGAGATGGAGCAGCTCATCGCCTCCCTGGAGGAACACCAGCGGCACGAGAGCTTTGCCCGCATCAAGGCGGTCATCCCCGCGCTCTCCGACCGATACGCCGTCGGCCGGGACTACCTGACCAAAACGCCGGAGGTGCTGCCGGCCAGCCGCACCTACCGCTATGTCCACCAGCCGTCTGACCTGCTGCGGGCCATGCAGTCGGTGCTGGAGCGGGCCGACCACCGGCTGCCTCCGCCCATGGCGGCCTTTGAGGGCATCGTGGGCAAGGAGCCATACCCGGTGGAGGACAAGGCCGGCGAGATCCTGGAGCGGCTGGCCCGGTTCGGGGTCACCCGGTTCCGGGCCCTGTTCCGGGGCAACCGCAGCCGGTCGGAGATCGTGGCCACCTTTATCGCGGTGCTGGAGCTGTGCAAGGCCCGCAGGCTGCGCCTGGCGGGAACGGAGACCGACTGCACCGTCACGGCCACCGGCCCGGAGGAGGCCGGGCCGGCGCCGGTGAGCACAACAGAAGGGGAGGGCGGTGAGACAGAATGGAACTGAAAGAGATCGTGTCCGCCATCGAGGGCATCCTCTTTGCTGCTGGGGAGCCGGTGGGGGTGGAGCGGCTGTGCCTGGCCCTGGACATCGACCGGGACACGGCGGACGCGGTGTGCCGCCGCCTGGCGGACCAGTACAGCTATGAGCGGCGCGGCATCCGCCTGCTGCGGCTGGACAACAGCTATCAGCTCTGTTCGGCCCCGGAATATGCCGAGCCCATCCGACGCGCCTTCGAGAGCCGCCGGCCTGCCAGACTGAGCCAGCCGGCCCTGGAGGTCCTGGCCATCATTGCCTACTACCAGCCCGCCACCCGGGCATATGTGGACCAGATCCGGGGGGTGGACAGCTCCTATACCGTGGGTCTGCTGCTGGAGCGGGAGCTCATTGAGGAGTGCGGCCGCCTGGCGGTGCCCGGCCGGCCCATCCAGTACCGCACCACCCAGAACTTCCTGCGTTCCTTCGGCCTGTCCAGCCTGGAGGAACTGCCTGAACTGCCCGACAGCAGCCCGGAAAACGGGCAGATCACGTTGGAGATGCAGGCGGCGGTGTCCAGGCTCCAGGCGGAACAGGCGGCCGCCCAGCCCACCGATGAGGAACTGGAGCAGGCCGCCAGGGACCTGGCGGAGTCGGAGGGAGGCGGGGCGCCGTGAGGCTCCTGCTCACCGCGGCCCTCATTCTGGCGGCCCTGCTGCTTCTGGGACAGATTCGGTTCGGCGCACAGGTGCTTTACAGTTCCGCCGGGGTGAAGCTAAAACTGAAGATCGGGCCGGTAAAGATCACCCTCTTGCCCCAGAAGGAGAAGAAACGCCCGGAGAAGAAGCCGAAGAAGCCGAAAAAGCCGAAAAAAGCGGCGGAAGGGCCGCCGCTGGGTCCAGAGGAGATCATTGCGCTGGTCAAGCAGGCTCTGCCTGTGGCGCTGGAGGCCGCGGGGCGGCTGAAACGGAAAATCCGGGTGGACAGGCTCTACCTGGACGTGGCCGTTGGCGGGGAGGACCCGGCGGCGGCGGCCACAGCCTATGGCGGCCTCAACGCGGCCATCGGTATGATATGGCCGTTGGTGGAGCAAAATCTCCATGTGAAGGACCGGCGCATCCGCACCCGGGCGGATTTTCTGGAGACGCGCACCAGAGTGGATCTGGACGCGGCGGCCACCCTGACCGTCGGCCAGGCGCTGGCGCTGGCTTTCTGGCTGGCGCCGAAGCTGCCCCGGATCCTCAGAACGATCATGAAGAAGGACAAGACCAACGCTGAGATTCATACGAAAGAGGCGGTGTGACAATGGAAAAGCAGCATCCCATCGGTGATCTGATGACCACGACCATGGAAAAGCTCCGGGAGATCGCCAAAGTGGACACCATCATTGGCCAGCCCATCCAGGCCGGAGAGGTGACCATCATCCCCATCTCCAAGCTGTCGGTGGGCTTTGCCTCCGGCGGCAGCGATTTCACCAGCAAAAACCAGAAGCCGGAGGGGGACAATGCCTTCGGCGGCGGCAGCGGCGCCGGGATGAATCTGTCTCCCGTGGCGTTTTTGATCGTGAAGGGGGACACGGTAAAGCTTATGCCTGTGGCACCGCCTGCGGCCAACACGGTGGACCGGGTGGTGGAGCTGGTGCCTGAGGTCATCGACAAAGTCACCGGCTTCGTGGAGAAGCAGCAGGAGAAAAAGGCGGCGGATAAGCCAGAGGATGCGGGCGCATACTAAGGGCATCCATTTGAGAGGTGATGTCCCTTGAAACGCGCCGCCGCCCTGCTTTTGGCACTGTTCCTGCTGCCCCTGCCCGTGCGCGCCGCCGGCGTGGTGCGCACGTCCGCCTCCGCGGCTGTCCTCATGGACGGGGAGAGCGGGCGGGTGCTCTATGCCTACTGTGCCCAGGAGCGCCGGCCCATCGCCAGCATCACCAAGCTGATGACCGCCCTGGTGGCGGCGGAGCTGTGCCCGGACCTCTCTCAGAAGGTCACCATTCGTCGGGAGTGGACGGGCATCGAGGGCTCTTCCATGTATCTCAAGCCGGGGGAGCAGCTGATGGTGGAGGAACTGCTTTACGGCCTGCTCCTGTCTTCGGGCAACGACGCGGCGGCGGCCATCGCCGGCCTGTGCTGCGGCTCCCAGGAGGCCTTTGCGGCCAGGATGAACGAAAAAGCGGCGGCCCTCGGCATGGAGGACACCCATTTTACCGATCCCAGCGGGCTGGACGACCAGGGGCAGTGGTCCACCGCCTATGATGTGGCGCTGCTGGCCCGGGCGGTGCTGGCGCGCGAAGACCTCAGCGCCATTGCCGCCACCCGCACCACTACGGCGGCGGGCCGGTACCTGGCCAATCACAACAAGCTGCTGTGGCGGTACGACGGGTGTACCGGCCTCAAGACCGGCTATACCGAGCGGGCCGGCCGGACGCTGGTATCCAGCGCCCAGCAGGACGGACAGACTCTGATCGCCGTTACCCTCAGCGATCCCAACGACTGGGCCGACCACGCCAGGCTGCTGGACTACGGCTTTGAGATCTATCCCCGCCGGCTCGTTCTGGAGGGTGGGCGGCGCTGGCTGGTGCCCTGTGCGGGCAGCCTGTGCCCATTTGCGGAAGCCTCCGCCGGCGCGGACCTGTACTATCCGCTGGCCGAGGGGGAGCGCCTTGAACTGGACCTTTCCCTGGCGGAGGGGGTGCAGGCCCCGGTGGCGCCCGGCACGCAGCTGGGAACGGCCCGGCTCACCCTGAACGGTGAGACCGTGCTCACCGTACCGCTGACCTGCCGTACAGGCGTCCTAGACGACCGGGCGCCGGCGGGCCTGCTGGAGCGGATCTTCGGCGGAGGGTGAGCGCGGACATGAATCAAAGCCTGCCGCACTGCGGCAGGCTTTCCTGTGAGGAGAAAATGATGGAAGAACGGCTGCAAAAGCTGCTGTCCGCCCGCGGGGTAGCCTCCCGCCGCGGGGCGGAGGACTTGCTGGCGGCGGGCCGGGTGACGGTGAACGGGATCCCGGCCAAGGTCGGGGACAAGGCCGACCCGGACCGGGATGAGATCCGGGTGGACGGCGCTCCGCTGCCCCGGCTGAAAACACGTACTTATCTTCTGCTCAACAAGCCCCGCGGATATGTCACCACCCGCTCCGACGAGAGAGGGCGCAGGACCGTGGCCGACCTGGTGGCCGGCTGCGGGGCTGCGGTGTGGCCGGTGGGGCGGCTGGATCTGGATTCCGAGGGCCTGCTGGTCCTCACCGACGACGGGGACCTCACCCAGAAGCTCCTCCATCCCAGCCATCAGGTGGAGAAGGAATACCACGTCTGGGTGGAGGGCGATATCGGTCCGGCCCTGCCCATCCTCCGGGGCCCCATGGAGCTGGACGGGGTGCCGCTCAGCCCGGCCAGGGTGATGCCGCTGGGGGAGGGGGCTCTCTCGGTGACCATCCACGAGGGCCGCAACCGCCAGGTGCGGCGGATGTGCGCCCTTGCAGGGCTGCGCGTGCGCCGCCTGCGCCGGGTACGGGAGGGTTCGCTGACGCTGGGCGCCCTGCCGCCGGGGCAGTGGCGGCGCCTGACGGAGGAAGAGGTCAGGCAGCTGAAAGAAGAAGGATGATTTTGCAAGAATGAATGAAAATCTTGCAAAAAGGGATTGCTTTTCCGTTCGATTCCCGGTATGATAGAAAGGACATCGCCGCGGAGGGGCGTATACCGCTCCGCGGACAGAAAGGCGGACCCACCATGACAAAAGACATCCTGTCCATCATCCGGGAAAATATGAGCACCTTCTCAAAGGGGCAGAAGCTCATCGCCAACTTCATCCTGGAATCCTATGACAAGGCGGCCTTCATGACCGCCAGCAAGCTGGGCAAGACGGTAAAGGTCAGCGAGTCCACCGTAGTGCGGTTTGCCGCCGAGCTGAATTATGACGGCTATCCCGCCATGCAGAAGGCCCTGCAGGAGATGATCCGCTCCAAGCTCACCTCGGTCCAGCGCATCGAGGTGTCCAACGACCGCATCGGCGACCAGGACATCCTGTCCATGGTGATGCAGTCGGATATCGAGAAGATCCACATGACCATGGAGGAGACCGACCGGCAGGAATTTGACCAGGCGGTGGAGGCCATCGTATCCGCCCGGCGCATCTACATCCTGGGCGTGCGCTCCGCCGCCGCTCTGGCCAGCTTTTTGGGCTTCTACTTCAACCTGATCTTCGACCATGTGACCATTATCCACACCACCTCCACCAGCGAGGTGTTCGAGCAGATGCTGCGCGTGGCCCCGGGGGATGTGGTCATCGGCATCAGCTTCCCCCGCTATTCCCGCCGGACGGTAAAGGCCATGCAGTTTGCCCACGACCGGGGCGCCACCGCCATCGCCCTCACCGACAGCGAGACGTCGCCCCTGGTGCCTTATTGTACGCACCGGCTGCTTGCCAAGAGCGACATGGCTTCCTTCGTGGACTCCCTGGTGGCGCCGCTGAGCCTCATCAACGCCCTGATCGTGGCCATCGGCCGGAAAAAGGACCAGGACCTGTCCCACACCTTTGCCGAGCTGGAGCGCATCTGGGACGAGTATGAGGTCTACGAAAAGGCGGAAGAGGACCAGTGAGGCAGGTCGTAGTCATCGGCGGCGGCGCCGCCGGGTGCATGGCGGCCCTGGCCGCCGCAGAGCGGGGGGCCGCCGTCACGCTGCTGGAACGCAACCCCAAGCTGGGCCGCAAGCTCTATATCACCGGCAAGGGCCGGTGCAATGTGACCAATGACTGCTCTCCCCGGGAGGTGCTGGACCACGTGCCCCGGAACGGCCGGTTCCTCACCAGCGCCGTGACCCGCTTCCCGCCGGAGGCGGTTAAGGCGTTTTTTGAGGCACGGGGCGTGCCCCTCAAAACGGAGCGGGGGAATCGGATTTTCCCCCAGTCGGACAGGGCGGCCGACGTCATCGACGCCCTGCTTCGGGCGCTGCGCCGGGCGGGCGTGCGCATCGTGCAGGATCGGGCCGCCGCGCTGCGCCGGGCGGGGGAGAATCTGCTGGGCGTCGAGGGGGAGCACGGCTTCTACCCCTGCGCGGCGGTGGTGATCGCCACGGGGGGCGTTTCTTACCCGCTTACCGGCTCCACCGGGGACGGGTACGACTTCGCCCGCGCGTTGGGCCATACGGTGGTCCCGCCCAGGGGTTCTCTGGTGCCCTTGGTGGCCGAACAGGGCTTTTGCGCCGAGATGCAGGGCCTGTCCCTGCGCAATGTGGCCATCAAGGTAAAAAACGGGAAGGGAAAGGCCGTGTATGCCGGGCAGGGGGAGCTGCTCTTTACCCATTTCGGCCTGTCCGGCCCCCTGATCCTCACTGCCTCTGCGCATATGAGGGACTTTGAAACGGACCGCTACTGCGTCTTGTTGGACATGAAGCCCGCCCTGGATGAAGAGACGCTGGACAGGCGGCTGCTCCGGGAGCTGAGCGAGAACGCCAACCGGGACGTACACAACGTGCTGGAGGCCCTGGTCCCACGGCTTATGGCCCCGGTCCTGGCCGGACTTGCCGGCATCCCGACAGACGAGAAGGCCCACTCCGTGACCAGGGCCCAGCGCCGCCGCCTGCTGGAGACTTTGAAGGGGCTGCGCATCGACATTGCCGGCCCCCGTCCCGTGGAGGAGGCCATCGTCACCGCCGGCGGGGTCAAGACCGCTGAAGTGGACCCGTCCACCATGGCCTCCAAAAAGGCCCCCGGCGTCTATTTTGCCGGGGAGGTGCTGGATGTGGACGCCTACACCGGCGGCTTCAATCTGCAGATCGCCTGGTCCACCGGCCGGGCGGCCGGGCTGGCCGCGGCAGAGCGGGCGCTTGGCGAGGAGGAACTGACTTGAGACATAGAAGTATCGCCATCGACGGCCCCTCCGGGGCCGGGAAGTCTACCCTGGCCAAGGCCCTGGCGGAGGCGCTGGGGTTTTTGTACGTGGACACCGGGGCCATCTACCG
>DHCMC07803__coassemble_844_pt1 | contig 25360 bp, 25 predicted proteins | sample DHCMC07803__metabat2_high_PE_053 | metagenome-assembled genome bin DHCMC07803 | reverse complement strand
ACCGGGAGGACGGCATCCTGCAGGTGACCTGGAAGACCCTGGACGGGCCCATGCACCACAGCGGCATGTCCCACCGGGCCATGAGCCAGCTGACCCGCTGGCTGAGCCTGGATTTCAAGAACGAGATCATCATCTACACCCACATCGGCGACAACTGGATGATCGAGTCCGACGCCAACGGCTGGGACACCTACTCCAAGCTGCCCACCGAGCGGTTCCAGCACCAGTACTTTGACGACACCAACCTCATCAAGAACATGATCTTCGACCTGGATGTGCCCACCATCGGCGCCATTCCCGGCCCCGGCTTCCACTGGGATTCCGCCATGCTGTGCGACATCACCATCTCCTCCGAGGATACCTGGATGGAGGTCCCCCACGCCCACGGCGGCCTGGTGCCCGGCGACGGCATGGGCCTGATGGCCCAGCACTACTTCGGCACCAAGCGGGGCAACTACTACATGATGACCACCCGTCAGTTCACTGCCCAGCAGATGCTGGACTGGGGCATGGTCAACGAGGTGCTGCCCAAGGGCAAGGTGGTGGAGCGGGCCTGGGAGATCGCCCGGATGTGGAAGACCATGCCCTACGAGAACCGCACCATCATGTCCAACCTGGCCAAGCGGCCTCTGAAGAAGCTGCTGGTGGAGGACCTGAAGCTGCACACCGTGTCCGAGCAGTACGGCTCCCTGCTGCGCATCGCCGCCGGCGACCTGGGGGACGAGAACTCCGCCCAGCAGGACGAGAAGTACATCAGCCGCGTCAACGACTGGCGCTACGCCACCCGCGACATGGAACAGCCCCAGACCGCCGAGTCCTGGCGCACCATGCCCAAGAAGGCGGGCGAGTGGTGGAAAAAGGTCCAGGCCGGCGAGATCGAAAACCCCTATGTGTTTGAGCACAGTAACGAGCCGGAGGGCTACGAATTTTAATCACATTCCGCGGAAGAAGGGGCTGTTCGGGTCCCTTCTTCCCGCGTATCCATCGGAAAGGAGCCAGACGCTATGGCAAAGACCATTATCACCGCGGCGCTGACCGGCGCGGTCACCCCCGCGGGCTATAAGATCCCCGAGACCCCCCGGCAGATCGCCGACGAGGCTTACGACGCCTGGAAGCTGGGCGCCGCGGTGGTCCACCTGCACATGCGCGCCGACGACGGCCTGGGCGCCATGGACAAGGAGAAGTTCCGGGAGACCATCAGGCTCATCCGCAGCCACAAGGACTGCGACGTGATCATCAACTGCACCTCTTCCGGCGCCTCCCCCGAGCACCCCGCCACCGACGACGAGCGCATGGCCCACCACAGGGAGATCCCCGGCATCGAGATGGGCTCCTACGACGCGGGCTCCTTCAACTGGATGCCCGGCGGCGTGTTCCTCAACAGCCCACAGTTCCTGCAGAAGCTGGGCGACCTGTACATCGAGAAGGGCATCAAGCCGGAGATCGAGATCTTTGACGCCGGCATGCTGGGCGTGGCCAACTACTTTGTGAAGAAGGGCCACCTGCCCGCCCCCTGCCACTACCAGTTCTGCCTGGGCGTGCTGGGCGGTATGCCCGCCACGGTGGAGAACCTGCTCTACCTGGTCAAGCACATCCCCGCCGGATCCACCTGGTCCGCCTTCGGTGTGGGCAAGGGCCACCTGCCCATCCTGTTCGCCTCCCTGGCCCTGGGCGGCCACGTCCGGGTGGGCATGGAGGACAACGTGGTCTACGAGGTGAAGGACAACGGCGAGAAGGTCATGGCCACCAACCACATGCTGGTGGAGCGGGCCGTGGCCGCCGTCCGCGCCTACGGCAATACCCCCGCCACCCCCGCCGAGGCCCGCCAGATGCTGGGCATCCCCGCCTTCGACGGCGACAAGGTCCGGGCGGCGCTGGGCATCGGCTAACGGTGTCAAAAAAGCGGCGAAAGCCACTTTTTTGAGGGGATTCGGCCCCCGGCGCGCAGGGGCTGCCGCCCATGGCGGGCAGCCCCCACACTTGTGGGCCGAGATGTGTTTTCCCCGGCGCGCATGTCGCCGGGGAAAACAGATTTCATCTGATTCGCGCCTGAGGGCGCGTACTCTGCGAGACTTTCCCCGCGGGAGAGGCTTTCGCCAATAGAAAACGGGCCGGACATCCGACGATGTCCGGCCCGTTTTGTGTCGATGGAAGGGGAAACTCACTCCCCTGTGAAAAAGGCCCTGGGGTTGTCCGTCAACAGGGACTCCGCCACGGCCTTGCCCAGCCCCTTCTCCTCCAGGGCGGGGAGGACCCGGCGGTGGATGAAGGTGTAGTCCTCCTCCAGGTGCATCCAGTCAGAGTTCCTGGCGGTCTCCAAGCTGTCCCAGAAGGCCAGGTAGGAGGCCCAGTCGTGGCTGAGGAGCAGCCGGCGGCCCCAGCCCGCTTTGCACAGGGCGGCGATGGTGTCCACCCGGGGCTCCAGCGCCAGATCCTTGTCGCAGAAGCCGAAGCGGTCCATGCCCAGCCAGCAGCCCCGCTCCAGCATGGCGGTGAGGTACTCCAGGTCGGTGGTGTCCCCGCTGTGGCCCAGGATCACCCGGCTGGCGGGCACGCCGCACTCGGCCAGCAGGTCCAGGATCTCCCCGCCGTTTTTGATAGCCGGGTCGTGGTGGCAGAACAGCGGCAGCCCCGTCTCCCTGGCTACCCGCCCGGTGGCGTGGAGCACCTTGCGCAGCAGCGGGGTGAGCCCCGCCCGGCCCACGCCGGCTTTCAGTATGCCCGGCTTGCTGTCGGTGCCCGAAATGCCGTCCACGCAGTCCCCCATCAGCAGGTCGTAGATCTGCTCCTCGTCCCGCATGCCCAGCCAGGGTTCCTCCTGGTAGTAAAAGCCGGTGGAGGCGATGAAGTTCAGCCCGGTGCGCCGGGCCACCTCCCGGATCAGGCGGATGTCCCGCCCCAGGTTGACGGGAGTGCCGTCCACCACGGTGCGTACGCCCAGGGCCTTGGCTTTGCCAAGCTGGCCCTCCGCCATGGAGGCTACCTGGTCAAAGCTGAAGAATTTCTCCCCAAAGTTCATGCGCATGGACCAGTCCGCGCAGGTGATGTGTTCGTGCATCAGAGTCTGTCCCAGCGCCTCCGGGGCGATGGGGCCGAAAATGCCTTGGATTGCCATTGCAGTTCCCCCTTGTCGGTGTGATTGCCCGGCGCGGCGCACCGGCTTGTCACCGATCATTATAGCATGGGGCCGGACCGGCGGTTTATATCATCTTTTTATAGAGGTATTGCCCCGGACGATAACGCCCCGCCGGCGGAGGCCCGCCGAGCGGATGCAAAACAGGCCGCATTACAGCGCCGGCAGGATACCGCCCCGGCTCTTTGGGAGCCGGGGCGGTAGTTTCCGAAGAGAGGGCCTATGGCCTCCACTGGTATTTCTTCATGTCCACCCTCCCGTTTGCGGACAGGGGGACCCCCTCCGCCAGCAGCCGGGGGACCTGCTCGGGGAAACCGGGAGCCGGGCGGCCGGCGTGGTCCACCACCCGGTGGCAGGGATAGTCCCCGTAAAACTGCGCCATGCTCAGCACCCGCCCCACCAGGCGGGCGTTTTTGTCCCGGCCGATGAGCCGGGCCAGCTGCCCGTAGGAGGCCACCCGTCCGGCCGGGATCTCCTCCACGGCGGAGAGGACGGCGTAGATAAACGCCTCGTCCATATCCCGGCCGCCTCCCTTCCGCCCCGTGCGCCGGGGCCTGCTGAGGGTATGATATCACCGGCGGGGAGCCGGGGCAAGGCGTGGGGGATATTTTTCTCACATAATTGCGTTATGTGAGAAAAACAGGGCGTTTTCACGCGGTCAGGGCCTTTACTTATGCCGGGACAATGTGGTACAATCAGATGAATACTTTATAACATGGTTTTAAAAACCAGAAAGGAGGACGCCCTTGAAGGAGATCCGTGAGCTGAAAGAGCGCCTGGAGGGAGAGCGGCCGGTGGCATGGGAGGAGCTGCCTGACATCGGCCTCTATATGGACCAGCTCATCAGCTATATGCCCCGGCAGCTCATCCACTATGGGGAGGGCGAGGTCCTCACCTCCGCCATGGTGAACAATTATATCAAGGACGGGGCCATGCCCCGGGCGGAGGGCAAGCGCTATACCCGCACCCACCTGGCTTATCTGACCGCCCTGTGCGCCCTGAAGCAGGTGCTCTCGGTCAAGGACGCGGGCCTGCTGCTGGAGGCGGCGTCGGCGGGGCGGGAGCCCCGGGCGCTGTACGACCAGTTCCGGGAGGCCCTGGACCGGGCCCTGGACGTGACGGCGGGCAGCCTGGACGCCAGCGACAGCGAGGAGGATCTGCCCGCCCTGGCCCTGACCCTGGCCCTGCGCTCCTACGCCGACAAGCTGGCCTGTCAGCGGCTGCTGGAGCTGCTCCGGGCCAGAGGCGCCGGAGACGACAAGACGAAAAAGAGCAAGGCCGGCCGGGAACGCCCGGCGGAGTAAGTGAACTGGAGGTCATGTCAGAATGAATGATTTTGTGCTGCTCACCGATTCTTCCGCGGACCTGTCCGCCGGGCTGGTCCGGGAGCTGGGGGTGGAGGTCCTCCCCCTGTCCTTCACCATGGGCGGGAAGACCTACCGCAACTGGCCGGATAACCGGGAGATGGATCCGGGCAGGTTTTACAAGCTGCTGCGGGAGGGCGGCAGCGCCACCACCTCCGCAGTGAACGTGTCCGAATTTGCCGACTGCATCGAGCCCCACCTGCAGGCGGGGCGGGACGTGCTGGTGCTGGCCTTCTCCTCCGGCCTGTCCGCCACCTGCCACTCCGCCCGGATCGCCGCGGAGGAGCTGAGCGAGCAGTATCCGGGGCGGAAGGTATACGTGGTGGACACGCTGAGCGCGTCCCTGGGCCAGGGCCTGCTGGTGTGGTACGCCGCCCGGATGAAGAACGAGGGGAAGGACATCGACCAGGTGCGGGACTGGGTGGAGGCCAACAAGCTTCGCCTGTGCCACTGGTTCACCGTGGACGACCTGCACTTCCTCAAGCGGGGCGGGCGCATCTCCCCCGCCACCGCCATGCTGGGCACCATGCTGTCCATCAAGCCGGTGATGCACGTGGACGACGAGGGCCACCTTATTAAGGTGGGTACCGCCCGGGGCCGCAGCGCCGCCCTGAAGGCCCTGGTGGAGCACATGGCGCAGACCGCCGAGGACCCCGCCGGCCAGACCGTGTTCATCAGCCACGGCGACTGCCTGGCCGACGCGGAGAAGGTGGCCGCCGAGGTGAAGGCCCGCTTCGGGGTGCAGGACGTGGTCATCAACTACGTGGGCCCCGTCATCGGCGCCCACTCGGGCCCGGGCACCCTGGCCCTCTTCTTCCTGGGGAGCAAGCGGTGATGGAGGAGCTCAAGTGGCTGGAGGTGGTGCTGGACACCACCCAGGACAAGCTGGACGATCTGTGCGCCCGGCTCACTGCCAACGGGGTCACCGGCATGGCCATTGAGGACGAGGCCGATTTCAAGACCTTTCTGGAGCAGAACCGCCAGTACTGGGACTACGTGGACGAGGCCCTGGCCCAGCATATGAAGGGCCTGTGCCGGGTGAAGCTCTACGTCACCGACGACGCCGACGGGCGGGCCCAGCTCTCCCGTTGGCTGGAGGGGATCGACCTGCCCTACACCGCCGCCCCTCTGGGCCAGAGCGACTGGGCCTGGTCCTGGCAGAAGTACTACAAGCCCATGGCCGTGGGGGAACACCTTTATATCGTCCCCGACTGGCTGCGGGCCGAGCCCGTTCCCGCCGGGCGCACGCCGGTGTACCTCAACCCCGGCCTCACCTTCGGCACGGGCAACCACGCCTCCACCCAGCTGTGCCTGGCGGGGCTGGAGCGGTACACGGTGCCGGGGGCGCCGGTGCTGGACCTGGGCTGCGGCAGCGGCATTTTGTCCATCGCCGCCCTGGCGCTGGGGGCCTCCGGCGCCCTGGCGGTGGACATCGACCCCAAGGCGGCGGACGTGGCCTATGAGAACGCCGCCCTCAACGGCATCGGCCGGGAGCGGTACGCCGTCCGGGCGGGGGATGTGCTCTCCGACGCTACCCTCCGGGACGAGATCGGGGCGGAGAGGTACCCCCTGGTACTGGCCAACATCGTGGCCGACGTGATCATCCCCCTGTCCGCCGCCGTGGGGGCGTGGCTGACGGAGGACGGAGTGTTCCTGTGCTCGGGCATCATCGACAGCCGGGCCGGCGAGGTCCGGGCCGCCCTGGAGAAAAACGGCCTTTCCGTCATTGACAGCCGGGAGCAGAACGGCTGGGTGGCCCTGGCCGCAAAGCCGCTCAAACGGCCGTAGGCCGCCCGGGCAGGGCGGCGCAGTTTGGCAGAAGCTTGGACCGCTTCGGGAACGGGTCTCTCCCACCGGGAGAAATCCGTTCCCTTTTTCTCTGCTGCGTGGTACAATATCCCCTGAAGCGAGGTGAGGCCTATGGCGAGAAAGGCGCGGGTGGTGCGCGCCCGGCTGCCCGCCGGGCGGCGGGTGCTGGCCATCAGCGATATCCATGGCAACCTGCCCTTTCTGAAGGGCGTGCTCTCCGCCGCCGGCTATGGGGCAGGGGATGTGCTGGTGCTGGTGGGAGACCTGGTGGAGAAGGGGCCGGACAGCCTGTCCACCCTGCGGTATATCATGGACCTGGCGGCGCGGAACGATGTGTACTGCCTGCGGGGCAACTGCGACAATCTGGTCACCGCCTTTGTGGCCGAGCTGGGGGAGGAGGCGCGCTTTTACCGCCACTATCTCTCCGTGTGGGGGAGGCGGAGCCTCCTGCTCCAGATGGGGGAGGCCGCGGGCTTCACGGTCCGCGGGCCGGAGGACCTGCCCGCCCTGCGGGAGGTGGTGCAGGCCCGGTTCGCCCCGGAGCTGGCCTTCCTGTCCGCCCTGCCGGAGGTGCTGGTGACGGAGGACTACCTGTTCGTCCACGGGGGCGTGGACGACGAGGAGCGGCCGGAGGACATGGACGCCTGGAAGTGCATGAAAAACGACGACTTCCTCTCCCAGGGCCGCGCCTTCCGCCGCTGGTGCGTGGTGGGCCACTGGCCGGTGACCCTCTACCGGCCGGACATCCCCTCCGCCGCCCCGCTGCTGCTGCCGGAGCGGCATATCGCCAGCATCGACGGGGGCTGCTGCCTGAAGCTGGACGGGCAGCTCAACGCCCTGGTGCTGCCGGCGGCGCCGGGCGGGGCCTTCTCCTGGTTTGCCTACGACGGCCTGCCCACAGCGAAGGCCCTGGACCGCCAGGACCCCTCCGCCGACCCGGTGAACATCCGCTGGGGCCGCAACCAGGTACAGGTGCTGGAGCGGGGGGAGCGCCTCTCCCTCTGCCGCCACCTGGAGACCGGCCGGGTACTGGAGGTGCTCACCGACTACCTCTACGAGCGGGACGGGGCCGTTCGGTGCCAGGACTCCACCGACTACCGCCTGCCGGTGGAGCCGGGGGACGCGCTGGCCGTGGTGCGCCGGCTGCCCGACCGGGCCCTGGTGAAAAAGGACGGGGTCACCGGCTGGTACTTTGGCCGGCTGGCACAGGGTCCGTTTCCCGGGGAATTTCAGCGTGAAACGTGCGGAAAAACCATTGACTTTTCCAAAATGCGCTGATATAATTCTAAAGCCGCTTTGAATAGGGAAGAAGCGCAGAGGCGCCCGGGAGCAGGGCAGCAGTGAGCCACGCAGACGAAAAAGCAGTCGCGCCGCAGGCGCGAGGTGTTTTTCGCGGAGTGGGGAACAGCTGCCCGCCGCGGAGGGCGCGCAGCGTGACAGGCAAGAGAGGACATACCTCCCCCTCCGACAGCGAGCCCGTAATGAAGGAGTTGAAACACATGCACGCGATTATCGAGACCGGCGGCAAGCAGTACAAGGTGGCCGAGGGCGACACCCTCTTCATCGAGAAGCTGCCCCAGGAGGCCGGCGACGCCGTGACCTTCGAGAAGGTCCTGGCCGTCATCGACGGGGACAAGATCACCGTGGGCACCCCCGTGGTGGAGGGCGCCAAGGTGGACGCCTCCGTGGTGAAGAACGGCAAGGGCAAGAAGATCCTGGTCTTCAAGTACAAGCCGAAAAAGGGCTACCGCAAGCGTCAGGGCCATCGTCAGCCCTACACCAAGGTGACCATCGGCAAGATCTCTGTGTAAGATGACCACCGTCACCTTTCACATGGAGGCCGAGCGCATCACGGGCTTCACCGTGAAGGGCCACAGCGGTTACGCCGAGGCGGGCGCCGACATCGTCTGCGCCGCCGTGACCAGCGCCGTCCGCCTGACCGAGTGCGCCGTCAACGACGTGCTGGGCCTGGAGGCGTCGGTGAAGGTCCGGGAGAAGGAGGCCTCCATCGCCCTGAAGCTCCCCGGCGGACTGAGCGGGGCCAACGAGGCGGTGTGCCAGACCCTTCTGGCCGCGCTGATGGTCCACTTCGCCAGCCTCCGCGACGAATATCCCGACTACCTGACCGTGCTGGAGGAGGGCTGACCTTCCCCCACGGATCCAAGAACACACAAGTTTGGAGGTGTGATACCATGCTGAACATCGGCATCCAGTTCTTCGCCCACAAAAAGGGCGTGGGCTCCACCCGCAACGGCCGCGATTCCGAGGCCAAGCGCCTGGGCGTGAAGCGGGGCGACGGCCAGTTCGTCCTGGCCGGCAACATCCTGGTCCGCCAGCGGGGCACCCATATCCACCCCGGCGTCAACGTGGGCAAGGGCAGCGACGACACCCTGTTCGCCCTCAAGAGCGGCAAGGTGAAGTTTGAGCGCCTGGGCAAGGATCGCAAGCAGGTCTCTATCGTGGAGATCGCGCAGTAATTGCCCGACTATATGGGTAGACTAAGCCCCGGACGGAATCCCGTTCGGGGCTTTTTCCTTCCCGGGCAAAACGCGGTGTGCGGGCGATTGATAATCGCCCCTACAAGCACGCGCATGCGCTGTGCAAATGACGTAGGGGCGGCTATCAGCCGCCCGCCGGAAGAAAGGAGAACTCTATGGCAGCACCCTTTGTGGATACCGCCCGCATCACCGTCAAGGCGGGCAGCGGCGGCAACGGCGCGGTGGCCTTCCACCGGGAGAAGTACGTGGCCGCCGGCGGGCCCGACGGCGGCGACGGCGGCCGGGGAGGCAGCGTGGTCCTGGAGATCAACGAGCACATGTCCACCCTGATGGATTTCCGCTACAAGCGCAAGTATGTGGCGGAAAACGGAATGGACGGCCAGGGCAAGCGCTGCTCCGGCAGGGACGGGGCGGACCTGGTCATCAAGGTCCCCCGGGGCACAGTGGTACGGGACGCGGAAACCGGGGAGATCATCTGCGACATGTCCCAGACCGAGCGCTTCGTGCTGGCCCGGGGGGGCAACGGCGGCTGGGGCAACAAGCATTTCGCCACGCCCACCCGGCAGGTGCCCCGCTTTGCCAAGGCCGGCCTGCCCGGCCAGGAGCGGCAGGTGATCCTGGAGCTCAAGCTGCTGGCCGACGTGGGGCTGGTGGGATTCCCCAACGTGGGCAAGTCTACCCTTCTCTCCGTGGTGAGCAAGGCCCGGCCCAAGATCGCCAACTACCACTTCACCACACTCTTCCCCAACCTGGGGGTGGTGTATGTGGAGGAGGGGGTGTCCTTCGTGCTGGCGGACATCCCCGGCATCATCGAGGGGGCCGCCGACGGCGCCGGCCTGGGCCACGATTTTCTGCGGCACATCGACCGCTGCCGCCTGCTCATCCACGTGGTGGACGTGTCCGGCTGCGAGGGGCGGGACCCGGTGGCCGACTTCGAGGCCATCCAGGCCGAGCTGAAGGAGTACGGCTCCGGCCTGGAGGACCGGCCCATGATCGTGGCAGGCAACAAGGCGGACATCGCCGCGGACCGCACCGGCCTGGAGGCCCTGAAGGCCCACGTGGAGGCAAAGGGCCTGCCCTTCTTCGAGATCTCCGCCGCCGCCCAGCAGGGCACCCGGGAACTGATGCTGGCCGCCGCCCGGGAGCTGGAGCATCTGCCCCCCATCACGGTGTACGAGCCCACCTATGTGGAGCGGCCGCCCGAGGTGGACACATCCCAGCCCCTGAACATCCTCCACGAGGACGACACCTGGATCGTGGAGGGGCCCTGGCTCCAGCGGCTTATGGCCAACGTCAACTTTTCCGACTATGAGTCCCGCAGCTGGTTTGACAAAATGCTCCGCCAGTCCGGCCTTTTCGACCGGCTGGAGGAGATGGGCATCCAGGACGGGGACATCGTGTCCCTGTACAACCTGGAGTTTGAATACCAGAGATGAAGCACGGCAGGGGCCGCCCGAAAGGGCGGCCCCTGCGCTATATCAGCACCTGCCAAAGCCCGAGGACCGTCAGCAGCAGGCCGGACAGGGGGAGGGCGAAGCGGCCCAGCAGCCGCCCCGCCAGGGTATCTCCCAGGGCCCGGCCCAAAGGAAGGGCGGCCAGGGTGCAGACCCAATTGGCCCCGGCGGCCCACAGGGGATCCACCCCGGACACCCCGGCGGCCGCGCCCATGCCGGCGTTGTTCACCGCCAGGGCGGCGGCCAGGGCCAGGCAGTCCCACAGGGAGCTCCCCGCCGCAGGGACGGCCTCTCCCTGCCCGCCGGCGCGCAGCCAGTCCAGCACGCACCACAGGCCCATCCCCACCAGTACCAGCCCCCCCAGGACGGGGAGGGCCCCCGCGGCCGACGCCCGGGCCCCCAGGGCCAGGGACAGCCAGGTCACCAGAGTGGTGCCCACGGCGATGATCAGCCGCTGGCCCCGTCCGGGCCGCACTCCCCGGGCCGCCCAGCCCATGGCCAGCAGCACCGTATCCAGATTGCAGGCCGCGGCGAACACCGCCGCCGCCCCCAGGCCGGAGAGCCCCTCCATCCGCGCCACCTCCTTGTTCCGGCCATTCTATTCGCCTGACGAAAGAGAGGTGCATGGGGTGGTTTTTCCCTGCAGGGTGTGATATACTGCTCTTTACCGATATGAAGCGCCGTGCCCCGCGCCCTTACCGAAGGGGCGGGACACAGTGCCGAGCAAAAGGAGAACGGCCTATGGACGCCAAAGAGACCTTTATCCAGATCTACCGGGACAATATCCGCCGGGAGGGGGCTGACGCCCTGCTGGACTACCTGGAGCACAAGAGCGACTTTTTCACCGCCCCCGCCTCCGCCCGCTACCACGGGGCCTGCGCCGGGGGCCTGTGCGCGCACAGCGTCAACGTCTACCAGTGCCTGAAGGCCTACCTGGAGCGGGAGCGGGTGCGGGAAGTGTACGGGGTGGAGTGCTCGGAGGAGAGCGCCGCCATCGTCTCCCTGCTCCACGACGTGTGCAAGACCGGCTGCTACAAAAAAAGCTTCCGCAACGTGAAGAACGACGCCACCGGCCAGTGGGAGCGGGTGCCCACCTTTACCTTCTCCGACCCGCTGCCCTACGGCCACGGGGAGAAGAGCGTGTACATCCTCTCGGGCTTTGTGCGCCTCACCCGGGAGGAGGCTATGGCCATCCGCTGGCACATGGGCTTCTCCGGCGACGAGGACAAGCGCATGGTGGGCCAGGCCCTCCAGCAGTACCCCCTGGCCTTCGCCCTCAGCGTGGCGGACATGGAGGCCACCTATTTCCTGGAGAAAGAGGGCGAGTGATTTGGCAAAGCGGGAAAACGACCTGGGCCGGGACCCGGTGGGGAAGCTGCTGCTGCGGCTGGCCCTGCCGTCGGTGACCGCCCAGCTGGTCAACGCCCTGTACAACATCGTGGACCGCATGTACATCGGCCACATGGAGGGGGTGGGGGACCTGGCCCTGACGGGGCTGGGGGTGTGCTTCCCGGTGATCATGTTCGTCTCCGCCATCTCCGCCCTGGTGGGCATGGGGGGCGGCTCCCGGGCGGTGGTGCGCATGGGGGAGGGCAAGGAGGACCAGGCCAACGCCATCCTGGGCAGCTCCACCGCCCTGCTCATCGCCCTGTCGGTGATCGTTACCGTGTTCTTCCTGGCGGTAAAGGAGCCCATGCTCCTCCTGTTTGGCGCCACGGAGAACACCATCGGTTACGCCTCCGACTACCTGACCATCTACCTGCTGGGGAGCATCTTTGTGGAGCTCTCCCTGGGCCTGAACTTCTTCATCACCGCCCAGGGCTTCTCCACGATCTCCATGGCCACGGTGCTCATCGGCGCGGTGACCAACATCGTGCTGGACCCCATCTTCATCTTCGGCTTCGGCATGGGGGTGCAGGGGGCGGCCCTGGCCACCATCATCGCCCAGGCGGTGTCGGCGGTGTGGGTGGTGCGCTTCCTGACGGGGAAGCGCACCCGGCTGCGCATCCAGCGGCGGTTCCTGCGCATGGACTTCAAGGTGCTGGCCCCGGTGCTGGCCCTGGGGGTGTCCCCCTTCATCATGCAGTCCACCGAGAGCCTGGTGAACATCGCCTTCAACGCCTCCCTCCGGGCTTACGGCGGGGACCCGGCGGTGGGGGCCATGACCATCTGCTCCTCCATCATGCAGGTGTTCTTCCTCCTGCTCCAGGGCATCGCCCAGGGGGCCCAGCCCATCGTGGGCTTCAACTACGGCTCCGGCCAGCTCTCCCGGGTGAAAAAGGCGTTCCGCCTGCTGCTGGCCTGCGCCCTGGCCTTCAGCTGCACGGCCTGCGCGGCCCTGGAGCTGCTGCCCGGACTGTTCGTGGCCCTGTTCAACGATAAGCCGGAGCTGGTCTCCCTGGCGGTGTGGGCCCTGCGGGTGTACTCCGCCGGGCTGTTCATGCTGGGGATACAGATCGCCTGCCAGCAGACCTTTGTGGCCCTGGGCCAGGCCAAGATCTCCCTCTTCCTGGCCCTGCTGCGCAAGATCATTCTGCTGATCCCCCTTGTCCTGCTCCTGCCCCTCTTCCTGGAGGACCGGGTGTTTGCCGTGTTCCTGGCCGAGCCGGCGGCGGATATCCTGGCCGCCCTCACCACCGGGAGCATGTTCCTGTGGCACTTCCCCCGCATCCTGCGCCGCCGGGCCGACGAACTGGCCGGCTGAGCGAAGCGGAGATCCCCGGGCGTTTGCCCGGGGATTTTTACTGCAAAAATCATGAAAACCCTCTTGACTTTCGCCTTCGGCGCTAGCATGATAATAGGTGGATTTTACGTTTCCTTCTTTCCCATTTCCCTTCCCGGTGTACCCAGTTCAATGAAGGAGTGAGCAATATGCAAGAGACCATGCTGCAGGAAGTCATGACCGCCCCCAAGCAGATCCGCTTTGACACCGTGCCCGTGCCCCAGGCCGGCCCCGGCCAGGTGCTGGTGAAGATCAAGCGCATCGGCGTCTGCGGCTCGGACATCCACGTCTATCACGGCACCCATCCCTATACCAGCTACCCGATCACCCAGGGACACGAGGTCTCCGGCCAGGTGGCCGCCCTGGGGGAGGGCGTGACGCAGTTCCAGGTGGGCCAGCGGGTGACCATTGAGCCCCAGGTCTACTGCGGGGAGTGCTATCCCTGCACCCACGGGAAATACAACCTGTGCGAGCACCTGAAGGTCATGGGCTTCCAGACCACCGGCACCGCCAGCGAGTACTTCGCGGTGGACGCCTCCAAGGTCACCCCCCTGCCCGAGGGCATGAGCTATGACGAGGGCGCCATGCTGGAGCCCCTGGCCGTCACCGTCCACGCCGCCAAGCGGGCGGGGGACATTGCCGGCAAGAGGGTGTGCGTGCTGGGCTGCGGCCCCATCGGCATCCTGCTCATCCAGTCCCTGAAGGCCTTTGGCGCGGCGGAGGTCATGGCCACCGACGTGTCCGACTACCGGCTGGAGCTGGCCAAAGCCTGCGGGGCCGACTATGTGATCAATACCAAGAACAACGACTTCGGCAAGGCCCTGGTGGAGTGCTTTGGTCCCGACAAGGCCGACGTGATCTACGACTGCGCCGGCAACGACATCACCATGGACCAGGCCATCCAGAACGCCCGGAAGGGCAGCGTCATCATCCTGGTGGCAGTGTACGCCGGCCTGGCCCACTGCGACCTGGCCAAGCTCAACGACTCCGAGCTGGACCTGAACACCACCATGATGTACCGCCACGAGGACTATGTGGACGCCATCCGCTTTGTCAACGAGGGCAAGATCCAGCTCAAGCCCCTGATGAGCAAGCACTTCGCCTTCACCGACTATCTGGCGGCCTACGAGTACATCGACGCCAACAAGGAGACCACCATGAAGGTCCTCATCGACGTGGACCCCAGCGACGACTGAGGAGGGAGAGCCATGAACGCCATCGGCAGTCACGTCAGCGGCCTGCAGCACATCGGCCTGCCCACCAACGACATGGAGAAGACCCTGGCCTTTTATGAGAAGCTGGGCTTTACCGTGGCCTTTCGGACGGTGAACAACGGGGAGAAGGTCTGCTTCCTCAAGCTGGCCGGCGTGTGCGTGGAGACCTATGAGAACGGCCAGGCCGTGGGGACGGCGGGCGCCATCGACCACATCGCCCTGGATGTGGACGATGTGCAGGCCGCCTGGGACGCGGTGCGGGCCGCCGGCTTCGCCCCCCTGGAGGAGGAGATCCAGTTTCTTCCCTTCTGGGACAAGGGCGTGCGCTACTTCAATATCCTGGGCCCCAACGGCGAAAAAGTGGAATTCAGCCAGATGCTGTAAGCGTTTGGCCCGGTCCGCCCCTTCCGCGCTTGTCGGAATCGTTAGCACAGCACACATTTATTTGGTACAGAACTGGAGAATTTGCATAAAACACTTGCAAACATAGTGTCTGTATACTATAATGTGTATATGTTATAACAATGTGCTTGCACAGGAGACGAGCACGGAAGGGGTGGAACCATGCTGGAGGAGAGAAAGCTGGATAAGGATGTCCCCATCCCGCTCTATTTCCAGCTGGAGAAGCTGATCCTGGAAGAGATCGAAAACGGAAGCTATCCCGTGGGCAGCACCATACCCACGGAGAAGGAACTCAGCGAGATCTTTGACATCAGCCGCACCACGGTGCGGCAGGCCATTTCTGACCTGGTGCGGGAGGAGCACCTCTACCGCGTGAAGAGCAAGGGGACCTTTGTCTCCCATCCCAAGCTGAACCAAGGCTTTATCCAGAGCATCCAATCCTTTAACGACGACGTGATCAGCGCCGGCCGGGTGCCCAGCACCCAGGTGCTGGAGTTCAGCGTCATCTCTCTGGACCCGGAGACCGCCATGCTCATGGACCGGCCGGAGGGGAGCAAGACCATTTATCTCTACCGCAAGCGGATGGCCGACGGGGAGCCCATCGTCCGGGTGGAGACCTACCTGCCCTACGAGGAGTGCAGCTTCGTGCTGGACCACGACCTGAACAGGGAATCGCTCTATCAGGTGCTCTCCACCCAGATCAATACCCGCATCACCCACATGGTGCGTATCTGCGAAGCCAGGTCCGCCGACGGGGAAGACGAGGCGGTGCTGGGCCTGAAGCGGGGCCGGCCCATCCACTACTTCCAGTCTATGGGCTATAACCGCAACCACAAGCTGCTGGAGCTGTCTGTGGCCCGCTACCGCGGGGACCAGAGCCGTTTCCGGGTAGAGGTGGACCGGGAATAACAGGCCGCGGCGCCCGCCGCCGGCCGGGAGAGAGATCCGTTCCGCGCTGCGGAGGGGGTTTTCTCTTACCCTTAAATGTCATGACATAGTAACAAAACTAGAAAGGGTGAAAGCGATGGCAGACCTTTGGACAGTGCTGGGGCCGATCCCGGCGGAGACGCTGGGCCACAGCCAGATCCATGAGCATATTTTTGTCCGCCACACCCCCATGGCAGACAAGAACCCGGCCCTTCAGCTGGACGACTTTGACCGCTCCCTGGCGGAGCTGAAGGATTACCGGGCGGGCGGCGGCGCCTTCCTGGCCGACGCCCAGCCCGTGGCGGCGGGGCGGGACGCCCTGGCCCTGGAGCGGCTCAGCCGGGAGAGCGGGGTGGCGGTGGCGGCCTCCACGGGCTATCATCTGCTGGGCTTTTACCGGCCGGACTGCTGGGTCCACGCCCTGGACGAGGAGGGGCTGTACCGCCTGTACCGAAGCGAGCTGGAGGAGGGTATGCTCCCCTGGAGCGGCGACGATGCCCGCAGGCCGGAGACGCCCACCGCCGTAAGGGCCGGACTGGTGAAGGCGGCCATCCCCGCGGAGGGGGCCGTAGGCCGGTACGAGACGCTGCTGCGGGCGGCGGCCCGGGCGGCGGCGGACTGCGGCGTGCCCCTCATGATGCACACCGAGAAGGGGGCGCACGCGCCGGAGGCGGTCCGCCTCTGCTTCAAAATGGGTGTGCCCCCGGAGAAAATGGTGGTCTGCCATGTGGACCGGCAGGCGGCCGATTTCGCCCCCCACGACGCGGTGGCCGCGCTGGGGGTCTACCTGGACTACGATACCATCGGCCGCTTCAAATACCACTCCGACGAGGAGGAGGTGGCTTTGATCCGCCATATGGCGGACAGAGGGTGGGGGGACCGGCTGCTGCTGGCCCTGGATACCACCGCCCAGCGCCTGGCCGCCTACGGCGGGGAGATCGGCCTGCGCTATCTGCTGGACACCTTCTATCCCCGCCTGGCCGAGGCGGGCTTTTCCGCCGGGGAGCTGTCGCTCTTCTCCACGGACAACTGCCGGCGGCTGTTCGCCGGCTGAACCGCGCGCGGAAGCTTTGGTCCCTCCGGGGATCATGATTACAATAAAAATTAGGAGAAAGGATGCGTTCATCATGATCAAGCTGCCTGAACCTGCCAAACGCCCCACCATGTATTTTGTCGGAGTCACCACCGGACAGTCCTCCATCATGAAGGTCTTCCCCGTGTGGGCCAAGGCCCTGGGCCTGGACGCCGAGATCAAGGGCATCGACCTGGCCATCCACGCCCCCGCCGAGGATTACCGCCAGGTGGTCCAGTTCTTCAAGGACGACCCCCTGTCCCTGGGCGCCCTGGTGACCACCCACAAGATCGACATGTACAACGCCGCCAAGGACATGTTCGACTACCTGGACCCCTATGCCCAGCGGTTCGGCGAGCTGTCCTCCATCTCCAAGCTGGACGGCCAGCTCCGGGCCCACGCCAAGGACCCCATTTCCTCCGGCCTGGCCCTGGACGCCTTCGTGCCCAAGGACCACTGGACCAAGACCGGGGCCGAGGTGTGCGTGCTGGGCGCCGGCGGCTCGGCCCTGTCCATCTCCGCCTACCTGGCCAATGAGGAGCGCCACGGCAGCGACCTGCCCAGCCGCATCCACCTGAACAACCGCTCCGCGCCCCGTCTGGCCGAAGCGGTGCGCATCCTGGAGTACCTGAACGTGCCCATGAGCTACCATCTGTGCAAGACCCCCGAGCTCAACGACCGCATCGTGGAGAAGCTGCCCGCCGGCTCCCTGGTGGTCAACGCCACCGGCCTGGGCAAGGACCGGCCCGGCTCCCCGCTCACCGACAACTGCAAGTTCCCCGAGAACGGCATCGTGTGGGAGCTCAACTACCGGGGCACCCTGGAGTTCATGCACCAGGCGGAGGCCCAGCAGAAGGAGAAGAACCTCATCATCGAGGACGGCTGGACCTACTTCATCCACGGCTGGACCCAGGTCATCGCCGAGGTGTTCCACATCGACATCACCGGCGACCGGCTGGCTGAGTGCGACCGGCTGGCCCGCGAGATCCGCAAATAATCTGCAGACAGGGAGAGATCACCATGAAAGTACTTACCACGCCCCGCTCTTACGGGAAGACCGACCCCCAGGTGTTCGACATGCTTCGGGAGGCGGGCCTGGAAGTGGTGCGCAACGACACCGGCGGCATTCTGGATAAAGAGACCATCAAGGCCATGCTGGCCGACTGCGACGGCGTCATCGTCGGCGTGGACCCCATGGACGCCGAGGTCATCGCCGCCGCCCCCAAGCTCAAGGCCATCGCCAAGTACGGCGTGGGGGTGGACAACATCGACCTGGACGCCGCCAAGGCCCGGGGCATCAAGGTCTCCCGTACGGTGGGCGCCAACTCCGAGGCGGTGGCCGACTACGCCATGGCCCTCATCCTGGCCGTGGCCCGCAAGACGGTGCTCATCGACCGGCAGTGCCGCAAGGGGGACTGGAAGAAGATCACCACCCGGGACGTGACCGGCGGAACCATCGGCATCCTGGGCCTGGGCGCCATCGGCAAGAACGTGGCCCAGCGCGCCCAGGGCTTCGGCATGAAGGTCATGGCCTACGACCCCTTCTGGCCCGAGGAGTACGCCAAGGAGCATGATATCGTCAAGGCCACCCCCGACGAGATCTACGCCCAGTGCGACGTGATCTCCCTCCACCTGCCCCTCACCCCGGAGACCGAGAACATCATCGGGGCCGCGGAGCTGGCCAAAATGAAGCCCGACGCCATCCTGGTGAACACCGCCCGGGGCGGGCTCATCGACGAGAACGCCCTGCTGGACGCCCTGGAGGCCGGCAAGCTCTACGGCGCCGGGATCGACGCCTTTTCCTCCGAGCCCCCCAAGGATCCCCGCTGGTTCTCCCTGGACAACGTGGTCCTGGGCTCCCACTGCGCCGCCTCCACCTCCGGGGCCTCCCGGAACATGGGGCACATGGCCACCGCCAACCTCATCCGGGACCTGGGACTGTAAGGAGGGCGCGCCATGAAATACATCCTGGCCCATGACCTGGGCACCTCCGGCAACAAGGCCACCCTGTTCAGCCAGGAGGGGAAGATGGTCACCAGCGAGGTGTACAGCTACGACTGCCACTACTTCAACGTCAACTGGGCCGAGCAGGACCCGGAGGACTGGTGGAAGGCCATCTGCGTCACCAGCCGCAACCTCATCGACAAGGCGGGCATCGACGCCGGAGACGTAGGCGTGGTCTCCTTCTCGGGACAGATGATGGGCTGCCTGTGCGTGGATAAGCAGGGCAATCCCCTGCGTCCCTCCATCATCTGGGCCGACCAGCGCTCTGTGGCCCAGGCCGCCGCGCTGGAGGAGAAGATCCCCCTGCGGGAGTTCTACCACATCGCCGGCCACCGCAACAGCCCTTCTTACGGCCTGCAGAAGCTCATGTGGGTGCGGGACAACGAGCCGGAGGTATACGCCAAGACCTACAAGACCCTCAACGCCAAGGACTTCATCGTCCTGCGCCTGACGGGCAAGTTCTACACCGAGCCCTCCGACGCCACCTCCAACGCCTGCATCGACCTGAACACGCTCCAGTGGTCGGAGAAGATCGTCAACGCCTCCGGCATCGACGGCGACAAGCTGCCCGAGATCGTCCCCTCAACCACCGTGGCCGGGGAGGTCACCCCCTGGGCCGCCCAGCAGACCGGCCTGAAGGCGGGCACCCCGGTGGTCATGGGCGGCGGCGACGGCCTGTGCTCCAACGTGGGCGCCGGCTCCATCAGCCCGGGGCGCACCTTCAGCTGCGTGGGCTCCTCCGCCTGGGTGGCCACCACCAGCGAGAAGCCCCTCTTCGACGAGGAGATGCGCACCTTCACCTGGGCCCACATCGTCCCCGGTCTCTACTCCCCCACCGGCACCATGCAGGCCGGCGGCGCGTCCTACAACTGGCTCAAGGGCCAGGTGGCCAAGTATGAGACCGCCGTGGCCAAAGAGCAGGGCATCAGCCCCTACGACCTTATCAACCAGGAGGTGGCACAGAGCCCCGTGGGCTCCAACGGCGTCATCTTCCTGCCCTACCTGATGGGCGAGCGGGCCCCCCGCTGGAACCCCAACGCCACCGGGGCCTGGCTGGGCCTGAAGATGGAGAACCGCCGCTGCGACCTGTTCCGCTCCGTGCTGGAGGGGGTCACCCTCAACCTGAACATTATCCTGGAGTCCTTCCGCAAGAGCATCCCCATCGACGAGCTGCTGGTGGTGGGCGGCGGCGCCAAGGGCCCCATCTGGTGCCAGATGATGGCCGACGTGTATAACGCCCGCATCAAGGTCCCCGCCCTGCTGGAGGAGGCCACCTCCATGGGCGCCGCCGTCACCGGCGGCGTGGGCGTGGGCCTGTTCAAGGACTTCACCGCCATCGACCAGATGATCCAGATCAACCGGGTCATCGAGCCCGATCCGGCGGCGGTGGCGGCCTACGGCCCGGTGAAGGAGACCTTCGAGACCTGCTACCAGGCCCTGCTGCCCGTCTATGAGTACATGGCGTCCCACAAATAGGCCGCCGGCGTGATAACTGAGAAGCATATGTGACAAAAGGAGGAATCCCCCATGAAGAAAGAACAGGTTCTTGCCAAACTCCGCGAGTGCGGCCTGGTGGCCGTGGTCCGGGCCAAGGACGCCGACGACGCCAGGCGCATCGCCGAAGCCTGCATCAAGGGCGGCTGCGCCGGCATCGAGCTGACCTATACCACCCCCGGCGTCAACGCCATCATCGAGCTGATGGCCAAAGAGTACGACGGCACCGACTTCGTCATCGGCGCCGGCACCGTCATGGACCCGGAGACCGCCCGCATGGCCATCCTCTCCGGCGCCCAGTATGTGGTGAGCCCCTACTTCAACGCCGACACCGTCCGCCTGTGCAACCGCTACCGCGTGGCCTGCATGCCCGGCGCCATGAGCATCACCGAGGTGGTCTCCGGCATGGAGGCCGGCGCCGACATCATCAAGGTGTTCCCCGGCGAGCTGTTCGGGCCCAAGGTCATCAAGGCCATCCACGGCCCCATTCCCCAGGCGGAGATCATGCCCACCGGCGGCGTGTCTGTGGACAACGTGGAGGAGTGGATCCGCGCCGGCGCCGTGGCCGTGGGGGCCGGCGGCAGCCTGACTGCCGGGGCCAAGACCGGCGACTACGGCAAGATCACCGAGACCGCCAAGATTTTTGTGGAGAAGATCAAGGCGGCCCGGGCCGGCTGAGACGAGAGGGGGGCGCAGCATGAATCCCATCGGGATGCACTACGGCTTCTGGAGCCACAACTGGGACGAGATCCAGTACATCCCCCTTATGGAAAAGCAGGCCCGGCTGGGCTTTGACATCAGCGAGGTGGCCTCCGCCGAGTGGGCCTACTACGACGACGCCAAGCTGCGGGAGCTGAAGGCCTGCGCCGACCACAACGGCCTGAAGATCACCTACTCCATCGGCCTGGAGCCCAAGTACGACCTGGCCAGCGACGACCCGGCGGTGCGGGAGACCGGCATCCGCCATGTCACCCGCATTTTGGAGAGCATGCCCAAGGTGGGGGCCACCGTGCTCAACGGCGTGTCCTACGCCGGCTGGCAGGCCATGCCCGACCACGGCATCACCATGGACGAAAAGCGCCGCAAGGAGGACCTGGCGGTGGACTCCATGAAAAAGCTGATGAAGGTGGCCGAGGACAACGGCGTCATTTACTGCTGCGAGGTGGTCAACCGCTTCGAGCAGTACCTGCTCAACACCGCCGCCGAGGGCGTGGCCTTCGTCAAGCGGCTGGAGAGCCCCAACGCCAAGGTGCTGCTGGACACCTTCCACATGAACATCGAGGAGAACGACCTGGTCCAGGCCATCCTGGACACCGGGGACTACCTGGGCCACTTCCACGTGGGGGAACGCAACCGCATGCCCGCCGGCTCTACCAACAGCCTGCCCTGGAAGGACATGGCCGCCGCCCTCAAGCGGATCGGCTATCAGGGCGCCATCGTCATGGAGCCCTTCGTCCTCATGGGCGGCTCCATCGCCTATGACATCAAGGTCTGGCGGGACCTGGTCCCCGGCGCCGACGAGGCCGCCCTGGACAAGCTGGCTGGCGACGCCTGCCGCTTCCTCAAGGACCTGACCGCCTGAAAGGAGAATAACGCCTGATGCAGACTTCCAAGCTCTTTACCCTGCTGCCTGAGGATCTGGCCTGTACCCCCGACGGCATGGCCATCGACAAGGACGGCAACCTGATCCTCTCCTGCCCCAACTTCGCAGACCTGTCCATGCCCAGCTGCGTGCTGAAGATCGACAAGGACCGCAACATCAAGAAGTGGTTCGACGTGCCCCTGAACGAGTACAGCGGCGAGGCCCGGGCCATGGGCATCGAGTTCGGCCCCGACGGGGATCTGTACATGGTGGACAACGCCGGCTGGACCGGGGAGCCCCACATGGTGTTCACCGGGCGCATCCTCCGCCTGAAGGTGGACGACACGGGCGTGGTCAAGTGCACCGTGGTGGCCGACAACATGGAGCACCCCAACGGCATCCGCATCTGGGGGGACTATATGTACGTCACCCAGAGCTGCATGACCCGGCAGAAGACCGACAGCGGCAAGCTCATGAGCTGCGTCTACCGCTTCCCCCTGGACGCCGAGGGCATCCACTGCACCAACACCCTGGCCGACCCGGACATCTTCCTCACCTTCATCACCGAGAACCCCAAGTGCCAGTACGGCGTGGACGGCATCGTCTTCGACCACGACGGCAACCTGTACATCGGCAACTTCGGCGACGGGGTGGTCCACAAGATCACCTTCAATCCCGACGGCTCGGTGAAGGAGAACATCAAGTGGGCCCAGGACCCCGACAACCTGAAGTCCACCGACGGCATGACCATCGACCAGTACGGCAACATCTATGTGGCCGACTTCTCCGCCAACGCCATCGCCCGCATCACCCCCGACGGCAAAGTGACGCGGATGGCCTGCTCCCCCGATACCGACGGCTTCCACGGTGAGCTGGACGAGCCCGGCGAGCCCTGCGTCTGGGGGGACAAGATCATCGTCTCCTGCTTTGACCTGGTCACCGACGAGGAGAAGGTGAACACCGCCCACGAAATGCCCGCCACCATGGCTATGCTGGACGTGGAGCCCTGACCGGCACAGGCGCCGGGACACCCTTTTGACATGCAGGCCGCCGCTCCCTCCGGGGAACGGCGGCCTGCGACTGTCAAACCACTTTTTCGAGTAAGATACAGCCCGCTGCCCGCGGGGATTGTCCGCCTTTGGGAGAGTGGACAGCGGGGGGCGAGCCGTGATACAATGGCCCTAAGATGGAAAGGAGGCCGCACTATGACGAAGAACGAGGCGTTTCTCCGCCTGAACGACGCCCTGCCTGCCGACATCGCCCGGCGCAAGGAACAGGGGGACCTGGAGGGGGCTGCCCGGCTCATCGACGCCCGGCTCGCCTCCGGCAGGCAGCCCCTGCTGGCCCCCAGGCTGGAGGCGGAGCGGCTGCGGCTGGAGCGCCTGCCCCACGACTATCCCTATACCCGGGCCCGGGCGGTGGAACTGGTACGGGAGGAGTGGCCGGACTTCACCGAGGCGCAGTTTGACGCCCTGACGGACGCCGGGCGGATCGACTGGCGGATGATCGGCGGGGAGATGCGCGTACACGGTGAGTTCCTGGAATCCCTGCGCATTTACCCGGAGGAGGCCCCCGGACTTCAGCAGAAACCGACGGATCATGCCGCCCGGGACGCCATGCTCTCCCGCATGGAGGCGGAGGGGACGCTTACCGCGCGGATTACCCTGCGCACCTCCATCCGATCCCTGATTCCGGTGGAGGGCAAGCCCGTCCAGGCCTGGCTGCCTCTGCCGGCGGCCTGCCCCCAGCAGAGCGGGATCGAGATTCTGGACGCCACCCCCGGCGGCACGGCCGCCCCGGAGGACGCGCCCCAGCGCACCATGTGGTGGGATGCCCGGGGGGTGGGAGAATTCTCCGTTACCTACCGCTACCTCCACAGGGCGGACTATGTGGACCCCATGGCCCTCCCCCTGGACCCGGCGCAGCCCACCTTTGATCTGGAGGAGCAGCCGCCGCACATCGTCTTTACCCCCTACCTCCGGGCCCTGGCGGCGGAGGTCACGGCGGGGCTGACCAGCCCGGCGGAGAAGGCCAGGGCCATCTATGACTATGTCACCGGCCAGGTGGACTACCGCTTCCAGCCCGCCTACCTCCAGCTGGACTGCATCGCCGACCAGTGCGCCAAGACCCTGCGGGGGGACTGCGGGGTGTTCGCCCTGCTCTTCATCACCCTGTGCCGCATTGCGGGGATACCCGCCCGGTGGCAGAGCGGCCTGTACGTCCGGCCGGGCGATCCGGGGCCCCACGACTGGGCCATGTTCTACCTGGCCCCCCACGGCTGGCTGTGGGCGGACTGCTCCTTCGGTTCCTCCGCCCGCCGCAACGGGGAGGAGGATCGCCGCCGGCACTATTTCGGCAGCCTGGACCCCTGGCGCATGGCGGCCAACTCCGCCTTCCAGGCTCCCCTGGCCCCGCCCATGACGGGCTGGCGGCAGGACCCCTACGACAACCAGGTGGGGGAGCTGATGGTGGACGGCCTGGGCCTGAGCGAGGCCCAGCGTGCGTGGAGCCAGGAGGTGCTGGAGCTGGAGCTGCTGTAAAGGGCGGCGAGACCTCCCGCGCCAGCCGGGCGGCCATAAAAGGCCGCCCCCACAGGGTCGGGTGCTGTACGGCTGGGCGGTATTGGACCCGCCCCTGCGGAGCGCCTGTCCTCCCGGTCCGGCGGGCCGATGTGGGCATCGACCCCTACGGACGGGGCGCCGCGCGCTCCTGCGGGGACGGTCCCGCTTTTGCCTGTAGGGGCGGCCCTGTGTGGCCGCCCGCCATTTTGGGACGCGGCCCCCGGTGGGGCGCAGCTTCCCATTCCTAACTCCTCGTTCGCCTGTGCGCCCCGCCCGCATAAAACACGGCCCGCTTCCCTTCGGAAGCGGGCCGTGTTCTGCTTGGGGTCAGTCGTCCTTGGGACGGCGGGCGTCGCAGATGATCTTGACGATCTGGATGACCACGGTGGGGGCCAGGGCCAGCAGGAGGATCTCCTCCAGGTTGGTGACGCCGAAGGCGGGGGCCACCATGAACAGGCCCTTGAGCCCGGGGATGAAGAGTACCGCCAGCAGGAGCACCACGCCGGCGAAGAAGGCGGCGATGGAGGCCTTGTTGGTGGAGAACTTCAGCCGGAAGATGGACTGGGCCGCCCGGCAGTTGAAGCCGTGGAACAGGCGGGCCAGGGTGAGGGTGGAGAAGGCCATGGTGGAGGCCATGGCGGCCCCCTCGGCCTGATAGCCCAGGTAGAAGGCGATCATGGTGACGATAGCGATGAGCAGGCCCTGGCCGCCGATGCGGGAGAGCAGGGAGCGGTTGAGAATGGGCTCCTTGGGGTCCCGGGGCTTCTGGTCCAGCAGGCCCCGGCGGGCGGGCTCCATGCCGATGGCGATGGCGGGCAGGGAGTCGGTGAGCAGGTTGATGAACAGCAGGTGCACCGGCTGGAAGGGCACCGGCAGGCCCATGAGGGAGGCGTACACCACGCAGAAGATGGCGGCGGTGTTGCCGCTGAGCAGGAACTGGATGGCGTTTTTGATGTTGGCGTACACGCTGCGGCCGTTGACCACCGCCTTGACGATGGTGGCGAAGTTGTCGTCGGCCAGGATCATGGAGGCGGCGTCCTTGCTCACCTCCGTGCCCGTGATGCCCATGGCCACGCCGATGTCCGCCTTCTTCAGGGCGGGGGCGTCGTTGACGCCGTCGCCGG
>DHCMC07803__coassemble_843_pt1 | contig 25365 bp, 23 predicted proteins | sample DHCMC07803__metabat2_high_PE_053 | metagenome-assembled genome bin DHCMC07803 | reverse complement strand
GGCGGACGGTGCCGTCGGGCAGCTCGATCTCGCCCAGCTCGTCATAGGTGACGCCCTGGACCTTTCTCACCACCATCAGCGGGCCGTTGACCTCCTGTATGGTACGGTATTCCTTGATCATTCCTCAGCACCTCCCTTGGCGGCGGCCGCCTCGATCTGCTCGGCCATCTCCCGGGCCATGTCGGCGTAGACCTCCGCGAACAGGTCGTCGGGCACGGTCTTGGCCCGGCCCATCTTCTCCCGGAAGGGGATGGCGAAGAGCTCCGCGGTGGAGGCCCCCTTCTCGATGGCGGCGCGGCAGAGCTGGTCGTAGTCCAGGATCATGCCCAGCATCTTGTCCTGGCGCTCATAGCTGGAGTACCAGTCCACCTCCAAAAAGCCGTTCTGCTGGAGGAAGTCCTCCCGGATCATCTTGGCGGTCTCCAGGGTGAGCTGGTCGGCGGGGGACAGGGAGTCCTTGCCCACCAGCTGGACGATCTCGTTGAGGCTGGCCTCCTCCTGGAGGATGGACATGGCCTTCTCCCGGTGCTCCATGAACTGGGGGCCCAGGTGCTCGTCGTACCAGGGCTTGAGGGAGTCCAGATACAGGGAGTGGGAGCTGAGCCAGTTGATGGCCGGGAAGTGGCGCTTGTAGGCCAGGGAGGAGTCCAGGGCCCAGAACACCTTGACGATGCGCATGGTGGCCTGGGAGACGGGCTCGCTGAGGTCGCCGCCGGGAGGAGAGACCGCGCCCACGGCGGTGAGGGAGCCCTTGCGGTCGGCGTCGGAGCCGATGCACTCCACCATGCCGGCCCGCTCGTAGAACTGGGCCAGCCGGGAGGACAGGTAGGCGGGGTAGCCCTCCTCGCCGGGCATCTCCTCCAGGCGGCCGGACATCTCGCGCAGGGCCTCGGCCCAGCGGGAGGTGGAGTCGGCGATGACGGCCACGTCGTAGCCCATGTCCCGGAAGTACTCGGCGATGGTGATGCCGGTGTAGATGGACGCCTCACGGGCGGCCACCGGCATGTCGGAGGTGTTGGCGATGAGCACCGTCCGCTTCATCAGGGACTCGCCGGTGCGGGGGTCCACCAGCTCGGGGAACTCCCGCAGCACGTCGGTCATCTCGTTGCCCCGCTCGCCGCAGCCGATGTAGACCACGATGTCCACATCGGACCACTTGGCCAGCTGGTGCTGCATCACCGTCTTGCCCGATCCGAAGGGGCCGGGGATGGCGGCGGTGCCGCCCTTGGCCACGGGGAAGAGGGCGTCCACGATGCGCTGGCCGGAGAGCAGGGGGGTCTTGGGGGGATACTTGTGCTTGTAGGGCCGGCCCACACGGACGGGCCACTTCTGCACCAGGGTCAGCTGGTGCTTGTCGCCCTTGTCGTCCACCAGGACGGCCACCGTGTCCAGCACGGTGAAGGAGCCGGACTGGATGGACTCGATGGTGCCGCTCATGGTGGGAGGCACCATGATCTTATGGAGCACCACGCTGGTCTCCTGGACGGTGCCGATGACGTCGCCGCCGATCACTTTATCGCCGGCCTTGGCCACGGCGGTGAAGTCCCACTTTTTCTCCCGGTCCAGGGCGGGGACCTCCACGCCCCGGGGCAGGTTGTTGGTACCGGTCTTGTTGAGGATGCCCTCCAGGGGGCGCTGGATGCCGTCGTAGATGTTCTCGATCAGGCCGGGGCCCAGCTCCACGGACATGGGCGCGCCGGTGGTCTCCACCACCGCGCCGGGGCCCAGGCCGGAGGTCTCTTCATAGACCTGGATGGAGGCGGCGTCGCCGTTCATGGTGAGGATCTCGCCGATGAGGCGCTGATCCCCCACCCGGACCACGTCGGCCATGTTGGCGTCGGTGAGCCCCGTAGCCACCACCAGCGGGCCGGAGACCTTGACAATTTTACCGCTCAAATTGACTCAACCTTCTTTCTCGTCGGGATGCGGGCGGGTCTGGGACCCGCCCCTACAGCCTCGCAGAGTTCCCGGCGCGTTACGCCGGAAAGAAACGCAAGAGAAGTCCGCAGGCGAATTCACTTCGCCGGAGGACACCACTGCTTGCTCCGCCACCGGCGGGCAACCGCCCGCGCTGTGCGCGGGTGAGGGGGGTATCAAAACCGTTGTGCCGCCACAGGCGGCGCGACGGTTTTGTATCTAGGGGGGACGAAGTCCCCCCTAGAGGATATCGGCGCCCACCGCCCGCTCCACGGCGCTCTTGACGTTGGCCATGCCGATGCCCAGGGAGCCGTCCTTGCCGGGGATGAGGATGATGGCGGGGGTAAGTTCGTCCTTGTAGCGGGCCAGCTCAGGGGCCATGTGGGCGGCGTACTGCTCGGTGAGGTAGATCACCGCGTAGTTTTCCTTTGCCAGCTGGTGGAGGGTGCGCCTGGCCTCCTCCACGTCCTCCGCCGGGAACACGTCCAGCCCCAGGGCCTTGAAGCCCAGGACGCTGTCCCTGTCGCCCAGCACGGCGATGCGATAATTAGACATAGGCGTCACGCAGCCTTTCCCGGATGGTGTCCCCGTCCAGGCCGGCCATACGGCCGGACAGGATGGTCCGAACGGCGGTGAACTCGCTCTCCCTGGCGTAGAGGTAGCCGATCACCGCCTGCTCCCCAAAGGGGATGCGGCGGGCCTGGGCCAGGTAGGCCATGACCGCATTGTCGCACATGCGCTCAAAGGCGGTGAGCCCGCCGCTGCCGGGGGCCGTGAGGGCCGCCCCCGCGGCGGCCGCCTCGCTCAGGGGCCCGCCGCGGAAGAGGGCGGCCAGGTCGCTGCCCCTGCGGTCGGTCAGGGCGTGCATCTCCACGTTCCCGCCGGGCAGGAGCACCTGGCTGAGAAAGTCGCCGCCCTTGCCCATGCGGGCGGCGCGGACGGCGGAGCGCAGGTTGGCCGCGTCCACCAGCAGGCGCACATAGCCCCGGAGGAACTCGCTGCCCGCGGCGTCGGCCGCCGCGGCCATCTCTGCAAAGCAGGCCCGGTCCAGGATGAAGTCAGCCAGCTGGGGGTCGCTGCCGGCGTTGAGGGCCTCCCGGGCCTGGCCCACCGCCTGGCGGAAGGGGTCGGTAAAGTCCCGCAGGCTGTCCCGCAGGAAGGCGTCCTTGATCTGTGCGGCGCTCCAGCGGCCGCCCTCCATGAGCAGCCGGTCGGCCTGCACTCCCACCGCAGCCGCCTTCACCAGGGTCTTGGCGTTGTGGTAGTCGTATTTCATCTGAAATACCTCCACCAGGCGCGGGTCGGGGACAGAGCTCTTCAATTCCCGGTACAGGGCGGCCCGGGCCTGGGAGAGCAGTTCGTCCAGCGCCCGGCCGGTGAGGGCGGGCAACTCCGGGTAACCGCACTCAGTCAGGACCTTGGCGCTCTCCTCCCCGCTCCGGGCGTCCAGCATCCGCTCCATGCGCTCCCGGGTGAGCAGGCGGGTCTCCTTGGCCCGGACGCGGGCGGATATGGTGAGATAATCGGTATCTTTGATCTTACTCAACTCGTTGCCTCCTTACCCGGAGCGCGTCAGTCAAAGAGCACCCTGGCCACCTGGCGGTCCATCTCGCCCCGCTGGAGGTCCACCAGGGTCTCGAAGGTGCAGTTGATCTCCACGTCCCCGTCGCTGAGGATGAGACCTCCACGAATGGGGCGGGTCTGCTCAGACAGGGTCAGGCGCCCGTCCCCCAGCTTCTCGTTGGCCCGGGTCACCGCCGCCTTTCCGTAGCGGGCCCGGTCCTTCTGGGAGAAGATGACCTGCTCCCGGCCGGTGGAGGAGGCCTGCGCAGCCAGGTCGGCCAGCAGGGCCACGGCCTGCTCGTCAGGCAGGTGCTCCAGCTTCTCCAGCGCCAGGTCGTAGGCCCGCTTCAGCATCTCCTGCTTGGCGGCCAGCTCCAGCTTGCGGGCGTCCAGCCGGGCCACGCCGGCCAGCCGCTCCACCCGCTCATCGGCGGCGCGCCGGCCCCGGTCCACGATATCCGCGCTCTCTTTTCGGGCCTGCGCCTCGAAGCGGGCGGTGATCTCGCCGGCCTGGCGGCGGGCCTCGGTCAGGATGGCGTCGGCCTCCTTCTCCCCGTCGGCCGCGATGCGCCCGGTGATTTTTTCAATACCGTCCATATGTGCCTCCGATCAGAAGCCGAACATGATCATCAGGAAGGAGATGAGCAGGGACAGGATAGCGTAGAACTCCACGATGATACACAGCACCATGCCCTTGGACCAGTCGTTGGGGTTCTTGGCCACGATGTTGACGGAGGCGGCGGCCACCCGTCCCTGGGCGATGGCGGACAGCAGGCCGCCCAGGGCCATGGGCAGGCAGGCGGCCAGGATGAGCAGGCCGTTCTGCACGGTGAGCTCAGCCACGGTGCCGTTGAACAGGCCCATCTTCAGCAGGGCCAAAAAGCCGATGACCAGGCCGTACAGGCCCTGGGTACCGGGGATGACCTGCAGGATCATGCACTTGGAGAACTGGGAGGGATCCTCGGACAGAAGGCCGGCGGCGGCCTCACCGGCGATGCCGGTGCCCTTGGCGGAGCCTACGCAGGCCAGGCCGGCGGCCAGAGCGGCGCCCAGGAAACCGAAGAAGGGGCCGGCATAGGTCAGCAGAAATTCACCGATAGTCATGTTACTGTTCCTCCTTGATGTCTACATATTTTGTCTCAATATTCAGGGGCCGCCAGGGCCGTCCGCCCTCGACGTAGAACTGCTTGAAGAATTCCAGGTACTGCAGCCGGGAGGTATGCACATAAGTCCCGATGACGTTCAGCCCGATGTTGAAGGCGTGGCCGACAATGACGATGAGGAAGAAGATGGGGATCCCGATGGCCGGGGGCAGCCCGCCGCCGGGCATGGCCGCCAGGATGTTGAACACCTGGCCGATGACCGAGCCGGCCAGCATCATCACCATCAGCCGGGAATAGGAGAGGATGTCGCCAAAATATCCCGTCACGCCGTTGTACACCGCGCTGATGACCGCAGTCACCTTGCCAAAGCCCTTGGCCGTGCGGGCCTGGGCCAGGAGCATCACGCAGCCGGCGATGAGCACCGCCGGGTACCCGGCCACGCTCCCGACGCTGGATATGCCGGTCATGTTCAGGGCGAACAGGCCGATGCCCACGAAGATGACCCACCAGGTGCCGATGTCCCAAATGGCGTCCCACACCTGTCCGGCCCGGCAGAGCATCCAGAACTTGACGATCATGCCCACCAGGATCTGCACAAAGCCCACGATCAGGGCAAAGACCAGCACGGTCATGGGGTCGTCCATGACGCTGAGCACAGGTCCGGGCACGCCGCTGCCCTCCGGCGCGGAGAGGAAGGGGATGGCCGGCTGGGGCAGGCCCAGCATGTCGGTGAACTGCACGATCAGGTCGGAGAAGAAGCCGCCGGTGAGGAAACCGATGACGGCGGAAGAGATGCCGCACATGATCATCAGCCGCACCAGCTGGCCGAAACCGCCCTTGGGCCGCACCCGCAGCTGGATGAACAGGCAGGCGCCGGCCAGAAGCAGGCCGTAGGCCAGGTCGGCGAACATAAAGCCGAAAAAGAAGATATAAAAGGGAGCCATGAGCCCGTTGGGGTCCACCCCGTCGTAGGCGGGCAGAGCGTACATTTCAGTGATGGTGGTCAGCGGCTCGGTAAATCGGTTGCTCTTGAGCTTCACCGGCACCACCGGGTAGTCCTCCGGGTCCGGGTCTGCGGTCTCCCAGCAGCAGGTGAACTGCTCCATCTGCGCCCGGAAGGTCTCCTCCTCCGGCACTGGGACCCAGCCCTCCAGGAAAAAGGCGCTGCCGCTGTCCAGCAGCCGGCACCGGGCCTCCTCCCGCTTGATCTCCTGGGCCGCCCGGTCCAGGGCCCGCTCCAGCGCGCCCTTCCCCGGCGCATAAGCGCCCACTTGGGCGATGGTCTCCTCCAGGCGGCGGGCGGAATCGTCCAGCTCCCGGTCCAGGCGGGCGTCATTCTCCGCCGCCGTCCCGGTCCACCCCCGCAGGGCCGCCTTGGAAAAGCCGAACTGCTTCAAAACCGGCTGGCAGGCCTCTTCCACGCTGCGGTGGCAGATGAGCACCAGGTACTTCAGCTCCCGGTCCTCCCCCGCCCGCAGCACCTGGCACAGGCCGCCGGCTTCTTCCAGGGCCCGCTCCAGGCCGTCCAGGTCCGTGGAGGCCGCCACGGTCCCGAAGCTCACGGCCACCTCCGGGGTGGAGGCGGTCTCCAGCGGGATATCCAGGGCCAGCCACGGGGCCAGGGTCAGCTTTTGGGACCTGAGCTTGGTCTGTTCGGCGTAGAGTGCGGCAATGCTCCGCTCCAGCTCCACCAGACGCCCGGCGTCGGCCAGGGCCGCCTGGTATGCCGTATCGTCGAACAGTTCCGCCTCTGTGATTACCGGCCGCGGGGTGAGAAGGCCGCCCTTTTGCTTGGGGCCGTATTTTTTCAGGGTCTTGAGGGCATTCTCCACACTGGTCCGGGCATCCCTGGCCCGGTTCAGAGCCCCGGTGTCCGGCCGCGTCAGGGCCGCCCAGTCCGGGTCGTCGGACCGATCTCCCGGTTCGTCGATCTGGACGCAGCCCAGGTGCTGAAGCTGCCGCAGCATGGCCTGGCGCTGATCCTGCATGCCGATCAGCCGCAGCCGCTTCATCTTCACAATGGACATCAGTTCTTCACTACCCTTCTCACGATGCTCTCCGCGGCGTCGTCCAGGCGGGCTTCCGCCTTGGCCCGCAGTTCGTCACAGGCCCGCTGGGTCTGGGCCGTGACCTCTGCGGCGTGCCGGGCCGCCTGATCCTGCGCCTGCTGCATGAAGTCCTTGACCTGGGCCTCCGCCTGGGCGCGGGCCTGGGCCAGGCTGGCCTTGCCCGCCCGTTCCGCCTCGGCTACCAGGCGCTTGGCCTCTGCCTGGGCCTCCGCCAGACGGGCGCGGCTGGCCAGCTCGGCCTGGGTCACCTGCTTGATCGCTTCCAGAGACATGCTCTCACCGCCTTTCCTCGCTCCGCGCGCCGCGCGGGTATGTAGACCTAACGATATTAGCATCATACTTCAAAAAGAAAAGAATTTCAAGTTTAAAATGATGAGTTTAGTTTTTTGACCACATCTTTTAAACTCATGGTTTTTACTTTTTGTATGTTTTGACAGTCACATCTCGGACAGAAAGCGGGCGGGGCGGAGGGAGACCCCTCCGCCCCGCCCGCCTATTCCGGCTAATTCTCCGGGGAAGCTCACTTCATGCCGTTCTCATATGCCTGGATCATCTTCTTGACCATCTGGCCGCCCACAGAGCCGGCCTCGCGGCTGGTCAGGTCGCCGTTATACCCCTGCTTCAGGTTGACGCCGACCTCCCTTGGTGTTCCTTCTCCATCTCAAAGGGGGTTGGAGCCAAATCCCTTGTCGCAGTTCGACAAAATGTCATGCCGAATTTGGCTCATTGTCCAAATTTTCGCTCTGTTTTAAGATGGAGCCGCCCACGGGCAGAGCCCGAATTGCGTTCTCATGCATCTCTCCGATGAACTTGTAAAAGATGCGGATGCTCTGCCGGTAGGGCTGGTTGCGGTGGGTGGCTTTCACGGTGCCGTCGGGATACTCCTTGGGGCCCACCTCGATCTTCTCCACAAAGGTCAGCAGAATATCCCGGTTCAGTTCTGAAATCTGGGTGTACTCCCTGGCCAGGGCAAAAAAACGGCGGTAGTTTTCCTCCACCTCGTGGGCGGGGCTGACTACGCTCAGTTCGGCCAACGTCGCCTTCAGCCCGGCGGATTCCTTCTCCAGGTCGGCCATCATCCGCCGGAGCCGGTCGTCGTCCAGGCGGCCCTCGGCGTTGTCCAGATAGAGCTTGCCCACCATCTTGTCGATGGTCAGCAGCCGGGCCTCCGCCTGCTCCCGCTGGAGTTTCTTCGCTTTGAGGATCTCCTCGCTGCCAAAGCGCTTGAGGGCTTCCTTGACCAGCTGCTCCATCTGGTCGTCTGTCATGGAAAGCAGGTGGTTCAATTCCTGCCGCACCACCTCCATCAGGTCGGCGTACCGCACCCGAACGCCGGTGCAGGGCTCGGCAATATCCTGCCGTTGGTGGGTGCAGGAGAGATACCAGTACTTCTCCCGCTCCCCCTTGTAGACTGTGCCGCAGGAGCACAGGGAGTGGCCGCACCTGGCACAGACGGCGATGCCGGAGAAGATGCTCTTTCGCACCTGGTCGTAGGCCCGGTAGTCCCGGCTGCCCCGGCCAAGATTCTGCTGCGCCCGCTCGTAGAGCTGCTGCGTGACCAGGGGCGGGTGGGTGTTCTCCGTCACCGTCCAGTCGTCCCGGGGGACCGGGACCTTTTTCTTGGACTTCACGCTGACCTTTTTGCTCTTGCCCAGCAGGGTATGGCCCAGATAGACCGGGTTTTTCAGGATCCGCTTCACCGTGGTGTAGTTCCACACATCGCTGGCCCGGGCGGCGCCCTCCCGGCTGAACTCGTCCCGGTACAGCACCCGGTACTTCAGCGGCGGGATGATCCCGTCGGCGTTCAGGTCCAGGGCGATCTTCCGGGAGGAATCCCCCCTGGCCGCCCGCTCAAAGATGCGCTGGACCACCGGGGCGGTCTGCTCGTCGGGAACCAAATGGTGCTGGTCCTCCCGGTCCTTGCGGTAGCCGTAGGGCGGGCAGGCGCAATACTGGCCGCTCTCCCGCTTGCTGCGGAGCACATCCTTCACCTTCCGGGAGCCGTCCCGCAGGTAGACCTCATTCATGGCGAACAGGAAGGGGGCCATGATGTTCTCCCGCTCAGTGTCGAAGTTGTCCCCAATGGCGATATAGTGGATGCCGTGCTCCGGGAAGAACTGCTCGGCGTAGTAGCTGGCCTCCCGCATATCGCGGCCCAGCCGGGAGAGGTCCTTGGTGATGACGGTGTTGGCCTTGCCCTGGGAGAGCTGGCGCATCATCTCCTGGAACGCCGGCCGGTCGAAGTTGCCGCCGGAGTAGCCGTCGTCCACGAACTCCCGCACCAGGGTGATGCCGTTCTGCTGGCAGTAGTTCTGCACGATCATGCGCTGGTTTGTGATACTGGAGGACTCACCGCCCTGGGCCTCCTCGTTGGACAGCCGCAGATAGGCAAACCCCAGCGTCAATTTGTCGGTTCTCATCCTCGCCTCCTTACGACGAACCGACCCACAGGGCCATTATACGGCCTTGGTGTGCCCCTCGTCAAAGGGAGGATCTTCCGCCAGCCGCTTCACCAGCCGCTCCGCCACCAGTTCTGAGGCGGGGCGGGTTCCAGCGTAGACCCGGCTGACCTGATAGGTGACCTGTCCCAGTGCGATCTCTTGTTGTTCCATACATTCGCCTCCAGGCGTAGTTTGGCCCGGACGCTTATGATTCATTCCGTTATTTCCCATGGCGCTCTCCCTTGGACACAGAGGCCAGATAGATGTTGGTCACATCGGCCCGCTCGTGGCCCAGCAGCCGGGACACGGCGAAGTGGGCGTCCAGGGCGCTCCTGCTGCTGTCAACCAGTTCCCGGTACTTCTCCGCTGCATAGGTATGGCGCAGCCCGTGGAAGGTCAAGGGCCGGTCGGAGCCCGCGTCCCGCACCTCGTCCCGGTGTTTCATGATGAAGCGCTGCAGCAGATTGATGGCCCGGTCCGTGTGCATATCGTGGCGTGTGCGTCCTCCGTGCTGCCGAACCGGCGCAGCGCCGGAGCAGGGAGGGGTGAGCCTGCTGCCACAGGTCACGAGGTGTTACATCCCAGATTCCTCCGCACATCTCGACGCGGAGGAGGGTATCGGCCATGATTCGTTTGAAGTTTCTCTGTCACCCTACCCAAGGCTGGAAGAATCTGGGGCGGCCCTCAACAGGGCAATGGGACATGGACACAAAAAGAGGGTGCGAAAAGTTCCTCCTGTGCCTGATAGACTCAAGCAGCAAATTTTTTGCACTCTCAAACAAGTGCCTGTATTCTTTCTTATGGCTGTCCGAAGAAGCAGATCCTTTCTTCGGCGCAGCGCCGTATCATCAAAACGAAAGCAGCCGATGGGCATAGCACGACCACGGCTGAAACGTACAAACTTAACAACGTGTGCAATCCATATTTTCCCCGCCCACAGGTAAATGCCAGTCCCCATATTTCAGAGGAGTACGCGCAAAGATCAATCGCAACTTTTATATGCTACAAAATACTGTGTTTTCAAGTGTAAAACACTATATATCGTATATTTGCTGTTTCAATTCTATGTATGGCCTGGCGCTCCAACACGACCGCAGCGCTAAAACAACCCGAATAGTTTTTTAAAATTTGACTGAACAGAGTTGTAAAATCCGACTGAATGAAATATAATAATTTCACTGAATCCTTGAGGTGATTGCCATGGACAAACAAAATTATAAGCCCCGCATCATTGACCGGCAGGTGGAGGAATACCTGTCCGCCTTTGGCGCCGTCTGCATCGAGGGACCAAAATGGTGCGGCAAGACCTGGACCTCCTCCTACCACAGCAAAAGCGAGATCTACATTGGCGACCCCGCCGGCAACTTTCAGAACCGCCAGTTGGCGGAGCTGTCTCCCGCCCTGGTGCTGGAGGGAGAGACGCCCCGCCTGATCGACGAGTGGCAGGAGGTGCCGCCCCTCTGGGACGCAGTGCGCTACAAGGTAGATCAGACGGCCCAGAAGGGGCAGTTTATCCTCACCGGCTCCGCCACGCCCAACCACAAGGGCATCCTCCACAGCGGCGCGGGCCGCATCGCCCGGCTGCGGATGCGGCCCATGTCCCTGTGGGAGTCCGGGGACTCCAGCGGCAAGGTATCCCTGGAGCAGCTGTGCCATGGGACATTGACCCCCGCTATGACCGGCGAGGTGGACTTGAAGAAACTGATCGAGTTGATCATTCGGGGCGGCTGGCCGGGGAGCCTGGGCCTGCCGCTGGAGCAGGCGGCGCTGCTCCCGGCTCAATACCTGGACGCTGTCATCGACGATGATGTATACCGTATTGACGGGATCAAGCGGGACACTCAGAAAATGCGCCTGCTGCTGCGCTCCCTGGCCCGGAACGAGAGCACCACCGTTACCAATAAAACGCTGATGAAGGATATCAAGGCGGTGGACGACGAGGACATCGACGCCAACACCGTGGCGGCCTATCTGGACATCTTCAAGCGGCTGTTCATCACAGACAATCAGCCGCCCTTCTCCTCTGGTATCCGCTCCTCTGTGCGGGTGAAGCAGGCGGAGAAGCGGCATTTTGCTGATCCCTCCCTGGCCTGCGCCCTGCTGAAGGCCACTCCCGCCGGACTGCTGGGGGATCTGGAAACCCTGGGTTTCCTCTTTGAGGCTCTGTGTGAGCGGGACCTGCGCATCTATGCCGAGTCCTTCGGAGCGCATCTCTATCACTATCAGGACTATAAAAATCAGGAGATCGACGCGGTGATCGAATTGCCCGACGGCCAGTGGTGCGCTTTTGAGATCAAACTGGGGGCCCACCAGATCGACGCCGCGGCGGAGAATCTGCTGGAGATCAAAAAGCAGATCGAGGCGGACCCAAAGGGCAAACCGCCCGCCGTACTGTGCGTCCTGTGCGGCATGGCTAATGCGGCATATCAGCGGCGGGATGGAGTGCTCGTGGTTCCGGTGACGGCACTGAAACCATATGCTGGATACCGGCATCGACGTGCCGGAGGTGCTGAACCTGGTGTTTTTCAAAAAGGTGATGAGCAAGGCGAAGTTCTGGCAGATGATCGGCCGTGGAACACGGCTGTGTCCAGGACTGATGGATGGGAAGGACAAGGGCAAGTTCTACATCTTCGACCTGTGCGGCAACTTTGAGTTCTTCCGCATGAGCAAAGGGAAGGCCACCGCCAATCAGATGGCCTTGCAGAGCGCCATCTTCTACCTGAAGGCGCAGATTATTTTCAAGCTCCAGGACTTGGCTTATCAGACCGAGGAGCTGATCCCCTTCCGCCAGCGGTTGGTCAACGAGATGCTTGCCAAAGTCCAGGAATTGGATCGGGACAACTTTGCGGTAAAACAGCACCTGCGGTATGTGGAGAAGTTCTCTGACCTGAAGAGTTATCAGGCAATCAGCTACGAGGATACTCTGTACCTGCGGGACGAGGTAGCTCCTCTGCTCCAGCCCGACGGAGACGAGGCCAGCGCCGTCCGGTTCGATGCCCTGATGTACGGCATCGAGCTGGCCTATCTGGTGGGAAAGACTTATAAAAAAGCCCGGAAGGATTTGGTGAAGAAAGTCACCGCTATCGCCAGTGTGGCAAATATTCCGGAAATTCAGGCTCAGTCAGAGTTGATTGAAAAGATCTTGCATACCAACTATTTGGAGACAGCCGGAATCAACGAATTTGAGCACATCCGGGAGTGCCTGCGGCATTTGATGAAATACCTGCCCCAGGGCGGGGAGATCTACAACACGAATTTTACCGATGATATCCTGTCTACGGAGTGGCATGAGTCAGATTTGGAGAACGACGACTTGAAGAACTACAAGGCCAAGGCGGAGTTCTATGTCCGCCAGCATCCAGACAACCCGGCTATCGCAAAGCTGCGCTCCAACATTCCTTTGACAGACGATGATATGAAAGAGCTGGAGAACATCCTGTGGAGCCAGGTGGGCACCAAGCAGGATTACGAGGCGGAGCTGGGCTCCAAGCCCCTGGGCGAATTTGTCCGGGAAATCGTGGGCTTGGATATGAACGCCGCCAAGGAGGCTTTTTCAAAGTACCTAAACGACAGCAACCTGGACAGCCGGCAGATCTACTTCGTCAATCAGATTGTGGAGTACATCGTCCACAACGGCATGATGAAGGACCTGTCGGTTCTCCAGGAACCACCCTTTACGGATCAGGGAAGTATTGTAGAGGTGTTCACCGACCTCTCCCTTTGGGCTGGTATCAAGGGCGTCATTGACCGGATCAACACCAACGCGGCATAAGCGCCATATAAAAACATAGGAGCGGAGGATTTTCCTCTGCTCCTATGTTTTACCAATCACATATGTAGTGTGTTGTGTTAACCGAAACATACGCTTATGGCCTTTTTTTGTAGCCATCCCAAGCGAAATGTTTAGGCCGTGTCCAGAAATGGATCTAATGTAAACTGGATACGCCTGCAAGCAGGGTAACCATATCTGGCTTTACTCTTCTCCGGCAAGCCAGTTGATTGAGACGCCCAATACCTTGGCAAAGGCAACCAGCTCATAGTCTGCCACAAAGCGGACGCCGCTCTCGATTTTGCTGATCGCTTCCCGCTCGATCCGCACGCCGTTGACCTGCATTTTCACCGTAAGATCGCTCTGGGTCATACGCTGCATAACCCTGGCCTGCCGGATCCGCTCGCCTGATATATTTTTGGCCCCATTAAAATCGTAAATCTTCAAGGCAACGTCCTCCGCGCCTGGTTTGCCTTGACTGTACCATGCTTTTCAGATAAACTTGTAATAACGAAAATACGATTTTTGTGAGAGATTAGCACGAGCGTGTCTGTGCGAAGCAATGGCGATGCAATCTATATGGGAGGAGCTGGGCAATATGAAGTGCGAATTGTGCAGGCACAACGCCGAGCCGTTCAACCGCTGCCTGAAATGCCAGAAGATCAGTGCCCAGACAGAGGACATCCAGGCCCTGAGCCGCACGGAGCTGGAGCAGGAGGTGGCCCGGCTGACCTATGTGAACCGCCTGCTGAACCTGATCTTCGCCAACCAGACCAACCCGCTGCTCATTATGGACGGCGAGGGGGTCATCATCCTGGTGAACGAGGCCTATGAGCGCCTGGCGGACGTGAGGCGGACGGACCTGCTGGGGAAGAACATCAAGGACCTGGTGGGGACGGTGATCTCCCGCTCCACCACTGTGGAGGCCCTGGCCCAGAAGAAGAAGGTGACCCTGGACCAGGAGCTTCTGAAAAACGGGCGCACCGGCATCTCCACCAGCGTCCCCATCCTGAACGGGCAGGAGATCGAGCTTATCATCGGCTGCAACTTTGATCCGGAGTCCGTGGAGACCATCCAGCGCCAGCTGGAGCTGGAGCGGAAGAAGTCCCGGATGTATCTGGCCGAGCTGGAGCAGTACAAGGAGCGGCAGAAGGCGCGGGGCGGGCTCATCGCCCAGGACAAGCGGACCCTGGAGGTGCTGGAGCGGGCGGAGCGGGTGGCCAAGGTGGACTCCAGCGTGCTGATCATTGGCGAGACCGGCACCGGCAAGGAGGAGTTTGCCAAGCACATCCACCAGACCAGCGGCCGCCGGGACAAGCCCTTCGTGGCTGTAAACTGCGGGGCCATCCCGGAGAGCCTGCTGGAGAGCGAGCTCTTCGGCTATGAGAAGGGGGCCTTCACCGGCGCGGACACCAAGGGCAAGATCGGCCTTTTCGAGGCGGCGGACGGCGGCACCATCTTCCTGGATGAGATCGGGGATCTGCCCATGTCCATGCAGGTCAAGCTGCTGCGGGTCCTCCAGGAGCATGCCATCCAGAAGGTAGGCGCCTATAAAAGCACGCCGGTGGATGTCCGGGTCCTGGCGGCCACCAACCAGGACCTGAAGCAGATGGTCAAGGAGAACCGCTTCCGCATGGACCTCTACTACCGCCTGGGGGTGGTCCTGCTCAATATCCCCCCGCTGCGGGAGCGGGTGGGGGATATCGTACCATTATCGGTACACTTTGTGGAGGAGCTCAACCGGCGGTTCTGCACCCATAAAACACTGGCACCCAGCGCCTGCCAGGCCCTGCGCCAGTATGACTGGCCCGGCAACGTGCGGGAGCTAAAGAACATCCTGGAAGAGGTCGTCATCATGAGCGGGCGCGACATCATCACCAAGCAGGACCTGGGCCTGTCCAAGGGCTCCCAGTGGAGCGAGGCCCCCCTCGACGCAACACCCTTGCCGGAGCTGATGGCGGATATGGAGTTCCGCCACCTGCAGGGCGCCCTGGAGCGGGAGGGGTCGATCCGGAAGGCCGCCGCCTACCTGGGCATGCCGGCCACCACCTTTGCCCGGCGGATCAAGCGCCTGCGGGAGCAGCTGGGGCTGCCGGAGGAGTAAATGTACCAAAAGCGGCACAGCAAAAAGGCTTGAATTATCAGATCTCACCAAAAGAGCGTACCACATGTGGTACAGAAATGTGAAAAAGATAACGGGTCCGCGCGGGGCCCGGGGGGCTGGGAGCAGCGCCTGGAAACAGAGAAAACCCTCTGTTTCCAGGCGCTTGCCGGTTTTCCGGGACAGCGGTCCGCCGACTTGGCACACAGATTGCGAAGGTAAGCGGACAGATGGCGGCCGCCACAAGACCGCGGCACGGCACTTAGGGCCCAAGTGCTGTGTGGGAACTGGAATGAGACGCAAGGAGGAAGAAGATGAACTTTTTCATTCAATGGTCGATCTTCGAGGTCATCAACTGGATCGTCGTTCTTTTGATCGTCCACTTCGCGCTGAAGGAAAAGCCCAAGAAAAACGGGGGCAAAAGCTGATGAGGCGGCCGGACCGCCGCGAGACTACCTAGAGAGAAGGGAGACTTAAGAAATGGCCATATTCCTCACTTTGTTAGCGATCTATATCGTCGCCATGATCTACCTGGGCTACCGCGGGAGCAAGAAGGCCAAGAGCGTGGCCGGCTACGCCACCTCCAACGGTGACGTGGGCCCCGTCTTTACCGCCATCACCTTCGCAGCCTGCTTCGCCAGCGCCGGCACCTTCCTGGGCGTGGCGGGCCAGGGCTTTGCCTACGGCATCACCAACGTGTGGTTCTGGGCCTCCCAGTGGGCGCCCTGCGCCATCATCCTGGCTATCGTGGTGCGCCGCTACCGCAAGATGAGCATGGGCTTCAAGTCGGTGACCGTGGCCGACTGGATCGCCGAGCGGTATCAGAGCCAGGGGCTCCGGGTCTTCCTGGCCCTGGTGTCCATGCTGCAGATCCTCTATGTGGCCTCCCAGCTGGTGGGCGTGGGCATCATCATGGAGCAGATGATCCCCGCGATCTCCTATGAGATGGGCGTGATCATCTCCGCCGTCGTCATCATCATCTACATCTGCATGGGCGGCTCCTATGCCCACATCTATACCAACGTGGCCCAGGGCGCCATGATGGTGCTCGTAGGTATCATCATCGCCCTCACCGGCTTCTTCCTGTTCGGCAATATCTTTACCGAGGTGCCTGCCCGGCTGGCTGAGATCGACCCCAACCTGGCGGCTCCCCTCAACCCGACCAATACGGGCTACCCCCACTGGATCCACGTGGTGGGCCTGTTTGCCGCCCACTTCTGGTGGGCCCTGAACCCCCAGCTGATCAACAAGGCCACTTATCTGAAGACGGATCGGGACATCAAGAAGTTCATCATCCTCACCGCCCTGTTCATGTTCCTCATGTCCGGCGTAGTGCTGGCGGGCTCCTATACCCGCATCCTGCTGCCTGAGGGCCTGGGCGAGACCATCCCCAACATGGACAACGCCGTGCCCTGGTTCGTGGAGCAGGTCTATCCCCTCTTTATGTCCGCCGTGTTCCTGGTGGTGATCGTGGCGGCCATGATGTCCACCGTGGACGGCATCCTGCTGTACATGTCCTCCGTGCTGGGCAGCACCATGTACAAGGACATCCTCATTCGCAAGAAGATCGCCAGCGGCGAGATCTCCATGGAGAAGGCCGACAAGAACGCCATGCGCATCATGCAGTGGTCCGTGGTGATCATCGGCATCATCGCCGCCCCCATGGCCTTCAGCCGGCCTGAAAACGTGACCAACATGCTGTGGACCGCGGCCGGCACCATCATGTCCGCCGTGGCCGGACCCGTGTGCATCGGCCTGTACAGCAAGCGGACCAGCAAGGCCGCCGCCGTCCTGGGCTCTGTGGGCGGGTGCGCCATCTACAGCGTGCTGTTCTTCGGCGGTATCATCCCCAGCGTCTACCTCTGCTGCGGCATCGGCGGCCTGGCCAGCGTGCTCCTCACCCTGGTGGGCACCTATATCTTCAAGCCCATGGACAAGGAGTTCGCCGACAAGGTGTTCTCTCACCTGGAGCTCAAGGGCAGCGACGAGGAATAACGCCTCGCCCGCGTGACTGGGCCCCGGCGGCTCTGGGAAGACAGGGGGGCGGGGCAGGCCTCCTGACACGGGAGGATGCTCCGCCCCCTCAGATACAGGGCGCCGGCCGGTCCTGCGTACAGAAAGGATGGGGACCCGGACATGGGACACCTGAAGGTAACTGTCAACAGCGAGGGCATCGCCACCGTCACCTTTGACCGCCCTCCCATGAACCTGTTCAACTACGACGTTTACAACGAGTTCGGCGACGTGTTCAATGCCCTGAGCGAGCGGGAGGACGTGTTCGTCGTGATCCTGAACGCCACAGGCAAGAACTTCAGCTGCGGCAACGACGTGGCTGAGCTGCAGAAGGTGTGCCTCGACAACATCGATGAGCACTACCGCATCGTGGGCGAGGGGCTGGGGGCCATCGGGGCCTGCAAAAAGCCCACCATCGCCGCGGTGCAGGGCATGGCCATCGGCGCCGGGCTGGCCGCGCCGGCCTGCTGCGACGTGATCATCGCCGCTGACGACGCCTCCTTCTTCATCCCGGAGATCACTGTGGGCATCATCGGCGCCTCCGAGTTCCTGCAGGTCATGGTGCCCAAGAAGATCGCCCGCTACTACGCCTACACCGGGAAGCCCATCCCGGCCTACAAGATGCTGCAGTGGGGCGGGGTACTGGAGCTCTATCCCCGGAAGGAGCTGGATGCCGCGGCTATGAGGATCGCCCAGGAGATGCTGGCCCGCAGCTCCCCCATCGCCCTGTCCTGCTTCAAGCAGACCATGAACGACAATGAGGACGACCGGCTGAAGGAAAAGTTCTTCCATGACGGCGTCTACGGCAAGCAGTTCGTGGTGACGGACGACTATGTGGAGACCGCCAGGGCCTTCTTTGAAAAGCGCAAGCCTGTCTACACGGGCAAGAAGTAGGAGATGACGCGTATGCAAGACTGGAAGCAATACTATTCCGAACATACCCTGACCGCCCAGGAGGCCGTGAAGCACATCAAGAACGGGGACCGGGTGGTGGTGACCCATGCGGCCGGCGAGCCCGTCTCCCTGGTCAAGGCCATGGTGGATAACAAGGAGGCCTACCGGAACGTGGAAGTCATCCACTGTGTGTCCATGGGCATGTGCGAGTACTGCCTGCCGGAAAACGAGCCGTATTTCCGCCACAACGCCTGGTTCGTGGGCGGCACCAGCTCCAAGGCGGTGGAGGAGGGCCGGGCCGATTTTAGCCCCTGCTACCTGAGCCAGATGCCCTGGATGCTGGAGTACGCCCTGCCCAGTGTGGACGTGTTCCTGGCCCATGTGAGCCCCCCGGACAAGCACGGCATGTGCAGCCTGGGCATCTCCGTGGACTACGGCAAGAAGGCCCTGGACCAGGCCAAACTGGTCATCGCCCAGGTCAACAAGAACATGCCCCGCACCATGGGCAACTGCTTTGTCCCTGTGACGGATATCGACTATTTCGTCCCCTGTGACGAGCCCATCATCGAGCTGGGCCGTCCCACCCTCACCGACGTGGAAAAGCGGATCGGCGCCAACTGTGCCAGCCTAATCGAGGACGGCTCCACCCTGCAGCTGGGGATCGGCAGCCTGCCCGACGCGGTGCTCCTCTTCCTGCGGGAGAAGAAGGACCTGGGCATCCATTCTGAGATGATCTCCGACGGCGTGATGGAGCTGATGAAGGCGGGGGTCATCACCAACCGGAAAAAGACCCTGAACCCCGGAAAATCCGTGGTGACCTTCGCCATGGGCACCCGGGACCTCTACGACTTCCTGGATGACAACCCTCAGTTCCAGATGATGCCGGCGGAGTATGTGAACGACTCCTACATCATCTCCCAGAATGAGAAAATGGTCTCCATCAACTCCTGCGTAGAGGTGGACTTCAGCGGCCAGGTGGCCTCGGAGACTGTGGGAAAGAAGCAGATCAGCGGCACCGGTGGCCAGGTGGACTTCATCCGGGGCGCCACCCGCTCCAAGGGCGGCAAGGCCATCATCGCCATCGCCTCCACCGCCCGGGGCGGCAAGGTCTCCAAGATCGTGCCCTACCTGGCGGAGGGCACCGTGGTGACCACCGGCCGCTGCGACGTGGACTACATCGTCACCGAGTACGGTATCGCCCATCTGCGGGGCCAGACCCATCGGGAACGGGCCAAGGCGCTGATCAAGATCGCCCACCCGGCCTTCCGGGAGGAGCTGGCCGCCGCATGGGAAAACATCTTCCACATGCCCTTGGACCGGGCGGAGATCGGGCTCTGACGGTCCGCGGAAAAGTTAAATCAGAAAGGAGTATTTTTATGGCTGCGTATGATTGGAAGGACATCGTCGGCAGACTGAACGAACAGCTGCATCTGATGCGGCGCCCCGTCGGCATGAAGTGGATCCGCACGGAGGAGGAGCTCAACGCCATCCCCAAGGTGCGTATCCACAAGAAGCATTTCGCCCCCTGTATCGTCCTGGGCCAGTCGGTGCAGTTCGGCTGGACCGTGGCCTGCAAGCCGGAGAACATCCATGCCAATTACTGCCGCGGCATCCACGGCCTGTTTAAGCGGGATGACAAGTGGTACTCCGGCGAGATGTTCAACAACGTCTGGTATGACAACATCGAGTCCTCCAAGGCCCACAACAAGGCCCTGGAGTGCGCTCCTCCGGAGTTTACCTCCATCGTGTTCTCTCCTCTGGACGCCGGACGGGTGGAGGAGCCCGACGTGTGCGTGCTCTACTGCAGCTCCGGCCAGGCCTTCATGCTCTTCACCGGCTGGCAGTTCAGCAGCTATGAGAAGCTCCAGTTCAGCTTTGTGGGCGAGTCCACCTGCGCCGACTCCTACATCCACACCCTGATCACCGGCAAGCCCGGCTTCGCCATCCCCTCCTTCGCCGAGCGGAAGTTCGGCGGCGTGGGCGAGTGGGAGGTGCGGGTGTCCTTCACGCCCGAGGGCCTGGTCCGCGCCATCGAGGGCGTGGAGAAGATGTATAAGTCCGGCCTGCGCTACCCCATCGCCCCCTACAGCCTGACCACCGATATGCTGGACGGCCTGCCCCCACACTATTTGGAATATTAAGCTGCGGCGCTTGCGCCCGTGAAAGGAGTATTTCGTATGAACTTCAAGTTTACTGAGGACGAGCAGAGCATTCTTGATATGGTGCGCAATTTTGCAGTCAAGGAAGTCAAGCCTCTGGCCGCAGAGTTGGATGAGGAAGAGCGCTTCCCCATTGAGACCTGGAAAAAGTTGGCCGACATGGGCCTCACGGGGATTTTCTTCCCGGAGGAATATGGCGGCGCGGGTATGAGCTACCTCACCTACATCGCCGTGGCCGAAATTTTGGCCGAGTACTGCGGGACCACCTCCGTCATGCTGTCTACCCACGGCTCCCTGTGCTGCTGGCCCATCTGGACCTACGGCACGGAGGAGCAAAAGCAAAAGTACTTGATCCCGCTGACGACCGGGGAAAAAATTGGCGCCTTCGGCCTGACGGAGCCATCCGCCGGCACAGACTCCGCCGGGCAGCGCACCGTGGCCGAGGACAAGGGCGACCACTGGCTCATCAACGGCTCCAAGTGCTTTATCACCAACGGCTACTATGCGGACACCTACGTGATTTTCGCCATGACGGACAAATCTCTGGGGAACAAGGGCATCTCCGCCTTTATCGTGGAGAAGGGCTTCCCCGGCTTCCGCTTCGGCACCAAGGAAAAGAAAATGGGGATCCGCGGCTCGGCCACCTATGAGCTTATTTTTGAAAACATGGTGGTGCCCAAGGAGAACCTGCTAGGCGAGCTAAACAAGGGCTTCAAGATCGCCATGAGTTCCCTGGACGGCGGGCGGATCGGCATCGGGGCCCAGGCGCTGGGCCTGGCCCAGGGCGCGATCAACGAGACCATCGCCTATACCCAGCAGCGCATGCAGTTCGGCAAGCGGATCAGCCAGTTCCAGAACACTCAGTTCCAGCTGGCAGACATGCAGACCCGGACGGACGCGGCCCGGCTGCTGGTCTACCGGGCGGCCACCGCGAAGCAGAACGGCGAAGCCCACAGCCATCTGGCGGCCATGGCCAAGCTGTTCGCGTCCGAGACTGCCTCCAATGTGACCCGCCGCTGTGTGCAGCTGTTCGGCGGCTACGGCTTCACCCGGGAGTATCCGGTGGAGCGCATGATGCGCGACGCTAAGATCACCGAAATCTATGAGGGTACGTCCGAGGTTCAGCGCATGGTCATCTCCGGCTGGATGGGCGTGAAGTGAGTCTGAAACAACCCTATCATAAAGGAGGGCATACCGCATGGCACTCATGACGGGTGAGGAATATATCGAAAGCATCCGCAAAATTCCCATGGAGATTTACATGTTCGGCAAACGGGTGGAAAATCCGGTGGACGACCCGATCCTGCGCCCCTCCCTGAATTCGGTGCGTATGACCTATGACTTGGCCCAGCTGCCGGAATACCAGGACTTGATGACTGCCGTCTCCCCTGAGACGGGGGAGCGGATCAACCGTTTCACCCACATCCACCGCAGTGTGGAAGACCTGTGCAAAAAAGTGAAGATGCAGCGCCTTCTGGGTCAAAAGACCGCGTCCTGCTTCCAGCGGTGCGTGGGGATGGACGCCTTTAACGCCGAGTACTCCACTACCTTTGAGATTGACCAAAAGCACGGCACACATTATCACGAAAACTTCAAAAAATTTATGCTCTACTGCCAGGAGCATGACCTGACGGTAGACGGGGCCATGACTGATGTGAAGGGCGACCGCTCTAAGCCGCCCCACGCCCAGGCCGACCCGGACCTGTTCCTCCATGTGGTGGAGCGGCGGCCGGACGGCGTGGTGGTGTGCGGGGCAAAGGCCCACCAGACCGGCATCATCAACAGCCATGAAGTCATCGTCATGCCTACCCAATCCATGGGACCCGACGACAAGGATTACGCCATCTCTTTTGCCGTGCCTTTGGATACAAAGGGCCTGTTTATGATCATCGGTCGGCAGAGCTGCGATACCCGGAAGCTGGAAGGCAGCGAGATGGACGTGGGCAACAGTGAATTTGGCGGCGTGGAGGCGCTGACAGTATTCGACCATGTGTTTGTCCCCAACGACCGCATTTTTATGAACGGCGAGACGGAATTTGCCGGCATGCTGGTGGAGCGGTTCGCCGGCTACCACCGGCAGAGCTACGGCGGCTGCAAGGTGGGCGTGGGCGACGTGCTCATCGGCGCTTCCGCGCTGGCCGCCGACTACAACGGCGCGGCCAAGGCCAGCCATATCAAAGATAAACTGATTGAGATGACACACCTCAATGAAACCCTATACTGCTGCGGCATCGCCTGCTCCGCCGAAGGCCATCCCACGGAGAGCGGCAGCTATATGATCGACCTGCTGCTGGCCAATGTATGCAAGCAGAATGTGACCCGCTTTCCCTATGAGATTGTCCGTCTGGCGGAAGACATCGCCGGCGGCCTGATGGTTACCGCCCCCGGCGAGGCCGACCTACGCGATCCCAAGCTGGGTCCCGTGATCGACAAATACCTGAAGGGCGTTCCCCAGGTATCCACGGAAAACCGGCTGCGCGTCCTGCGGCTTATCGAAAACCTGTCTTTGGGTACTGCCGCTGTAGGCTACCGCACCGAGTCCATGCATGGTGCAGGGTCTCCCCAGGCCCAGCGCATCATGATTGCCCGCCAAGGCAACCTGGAACAGAAAAAAATCTTGGCCAAGGCAATCGCCCACATTAAAGAGTAAGAACCGCGTACACCCTTTAAAATCGGTGGGGCGGCGGAATTCCCCGCCGCCCCCCGATTTTGTCAAAGTATAAATTGGAATAGGGTCCTCTATCAAACTGTTCCAATTAAGCATAACAAATGTAAGGAGGAGACAGCCATGAACATACTGGTCTGCATGAAGCAGGTACCGGACACGACAGAGATCAAGATCAACCCGGAGACGAACACGCTGATGCGGGAGGGGGTACCCTCTATCGTGAACACCTTTGACGCCTTTGCGTTGGAGGCGGCGGCGCGACTGAAGGACAAGGACCCGGACAGCAAGATCGTGGTGGTGTCCATGGGTCCGGAGCAGGCCAAGACGGCCCTAAAGGAGTGCCTGGCCATCGCTGCGGACAAGGCGTACCTGGTGTCGGACCGGGTGTTCGGCGGATCGGACACCCTGGCCACCAGCTACATCCTGTCCAACGCCATCCGGAAGATCGAGGAGCTGGAGGGCAAGTTCGACGCCATTTTCTGCGGCAAGCAGGCCATCGACGGCGACACGGCGCAGGTGGGGCCTGAGATCGCCGAGCACCTGGACTATCCCCAGGTGACTTATGCCCTGGAAGTGGAGGCCGACGGGGACCGGCTGAAGGTCCTCAAGGAGGGCCAGGACGGCAACATGGTCATCGGCGTGAAGCTGCCCTGCCTGGTCACCTTCACCAAGCCCTCCTTTGATCCCCGCTATCCCACCATCAAGCGGAAGATGGCGGCCAACAAGGCCCAGATTCCCACCCTCACCTCGGCGGACTTCCCGGACATCGATACCACCCGTATCGGCCTGAAGGGTTCCCCCACCCACGTGAAGCGGTCCTTCGTGCCGGAGCGGAAGAAGAGCGGGATCAAGATCAAGGAAGAGACCAACGAGGCATCCGCAGTGAAGCTGGCGGCGCTGCTCAGCGACGCCCACGTGATTTGAGAGGGAGGGAGAAACCATGGAAGCAAAGACCAAGGACCTGTGGGTCTATGTAGAGACCAAGGAGGACGGCTCGGCAAAGAATGTGGGCCTGGAGCTGCTCTCTCCCGGCCGGGACCTGGCCGGCAAGCAGGGCGGCAAGCTGGTGGCGGTGGTCATCGGCGGCGGCGTGGAGCAGGCCGTTCAGGACGCCGCCGCCCACGGCGCGGACCAGGTGATCGTGGTGGACGCCCCCGAGTTTAAGGACTACACCACCGACGCCTACACCGCCGCCATGTACTACCTGATCGACAAGTATGGACCCACCACCCTGCTCATCGGGGCCACGCCGGACGGCCGGGACATGGGTCCCCGTCTGGCCTGCCGCATCAAGACCGGCCTGACGGCGGACTGCACCGGCCTGGACATCGACGCCGACAGCGGCAACGTGGCCTGGACCCGGCCCGCCTTCGGCGGCAACCTGATGGCGACCATCCTCTGCCCGGACCACCGGCCCCAGATCGGCACCGTGCGTCCCGGCGTGTTCAAGAAGTCCGCCCCCGTGGAGCCTAAGGCGGAGATCATCCGTGAGGAATTCCATGTCGCACCCGAGCAGATCCGCACCGAACTCCTGGAGGTAATCCGGGAGGCGGCCGGTGAGCTGGTGGACCTGGAGGGCGCGGACATCATCGTCTCCGGCGGCCGGGGCGTGGGCGGCCCGGAGGGCTTCGCCCCGGTGAAGGCCCTGGCCGACGTGCTGGGCGCCACCGTGGGCGCCTCCCGGGCGGCGGTGGATTCCGGCTGGATCAGCCACGCCCATCAGGTGGGCCAGACGGGCAAGACCGTAGCCCCCAAGCTGTACATCGCCTGCGGCATCTCCGGCGCCATCCAGCACCTGGCGGGCATGTCCGGCTCGGACTGCATTGTGGCCATCAACAAGGATTCGGACGCCCCCATCTTCGATGTGGCGGACTACGGCATTGTGGGCAACCTCTTCGAGGTGCTCCCCGCCCTCACCGAGGAGATCAAGAAGCTGAAGGGCTGACTGGTTCCCCGGAATCCAACTGGGCTGGTTTTCATGTCTGCCCACCCAACTGTGTCAAGGACAGCCCCGGCAGATCCATTTGCTGCCTTCCTCCTAAAACAACGGGTTGTTTCTTGTAAATGCGCTTTGAGCTGCCTCTTGCCGGGCAGCTCAAAGCCGTATCTAGGGCTTGTGAAAAAATTGCCAAACGTTTTACGCATACTGACTGCCGGCGGCGGCAGTACCAGCTGCGGCTCCAACAATACCATCACCCGTGAGCAGAAGCGGTCATGCTCTACCGCTACGCTCAGTACTAAACGCTGTAACGCAACCGGCACGGACAACACGTCCACCCAGGTAACAGAGCAGTGGCCGCCCGAACACAAAGTCAGCCAGAGAGCTTGCCAGCCCTTTTATACCTTTGCAAACACAGCACTGTGCGATATGCGATAAAGGTTGACCATTTCACCAGGTCATGTTCTGGAAGGTTGTGCATCCTGCCGGCATTAGTTTCGGCAGGTTTACGGGGGACGCAAAAATAGCGGATAAGCACCTTACCCTCAGCCATTTTCTGCTTTTTCAGTTTCAGAACTTTGCCGATTCCCTCTAAAGAGAGGGTCAGCCTTTGGTTATGTGATAAAGGAGAAACAAGCGATTACTGATAAAAAAGAGATGCACCGTGTGTGCAGCCCTGCACCGATCCAGTAAAAACGGACAGTGACAAAAGGCCCCCTGATGTAGGAA